>Ga0187867_10000084_pt1 | contig 82703 bp, 82 predicted proteins | sample June2016WEW_13_1_FD_132976 | JGI IMG/M metagenome (GOLD analysis project Ga0187867, IMG submission 132976) | Peatland microbial communities from SPRUCE experiment site at the Marcell Experimental Forest, Minnesota, USA - June2016WEW_13_10 | ecosystem: Environmental > Terrestrial > Soil >...
AAATCAAACTGTTGCAGTGCTAAACGAGAACCAAGCTGGACCGGTAGAATTGGTCAGGAGTCATTAGCTATTGGTCATATCTCAGTGGCCGCTCCATTCATGATACGGGATCAGGATGCTAAACAAGCTGCGAAGCCGTGTGCGTTATCCCTTTCATGGTCTGGGTCCTTTCTATTGGCCCAGACCGACACATCAAGCGGCGCTAGGCCGCGGGATAACGTCACTGTGCGGTTGTCGCCGACCACTGAGCCAATCATTGCGTCAATTACTTGGGCCGCAGAGGCAGCGGGAAGCGCTGGATGTCAGCTGGATTGCACGCTAGGGATCAGTCCAACACTCCCGAGCCATGCCGAACCCCGAGAACCCATCACGCGCCTCTTTTCGCGACCCGCAGCCCGGCGAGATCGCGTCCCGATCCCTCCACGAAACGCGGCGGGCCTTGCTCAAGGGTGGGCTCGCCACCGCCTTGCTGGGGCCGGCGATTGCCGCCCGCGCGCTGAGCGCGGAGCCGCCGGCCGTTGCGCCTCCGAAGGAATCACGGAAGTGGCGGCCGGGGCCGGAGGGACAGCGCCTCGCCGACCTTGGCGACGGCACCTTCCTCAACCCGATCCTTGCTGGTGATCATCCCGATCCAACGATCATCAAGGACGGCGCCGACTACTACATGACTTTCTCGTCGTTCAATTCGTTTCCCGGAATCGTCATCTGGCACTCCTGCGATCTGGTGAACTGGCGGCCGGTCGGACCGGCGCTGCGCCAGAACATCGGTACGGTGTGGGCGCTCGACCTCTGCAAGCACGGGAACCAGTATTACGTCTACATCCCCGCGATCCCGCCCGGAAAGCCGTGGTCGATCTTCGTCATCCGCGCCGACAGGATCGAGGGCCCGTGGAGCGATCCGATCGACCTCAAGATCGAGGGCTGCATCGACCCCGGCCACGTCGTGGGCGAGGACGGAAAGCGCTACCTTTTCGTCAACGGCATTCGCAAGATTCGGCTCACTGACGACGGTCTGGCAACGGACGGAAAGCTGGAACCAGCCTACGATCCATGGCGCTATCCCGATGATTGGGTGACGGAAAACTTCGCGCCGGAAGGTCCCAAGCTCATCCGTCGCGGGCCGTGGTTCTATCTCATCACGGCGGTCGGAGGAACCGCCGGCCCGGCCACCGGACACATGGTCATCGCGGCCCGCGCCCGCTCGATCCACGGACCGTGGGAGCATTGCCCGCACAATCCGCTGGTCCGAACGCTTTCGTCCGTCGAGCCATGGTGGTCACGCGGGCACGCGACTGCGGTAGAGGGACCGGGTGGCGACTGGTGGATGGTCTATCATGGTTATGAAAACGGCTTTCGCACCCTGGGGCGGCAGACGCTTCTCGATCCGATTGAGTGGACTGACGACGGCTGGTTCCGGGCGAAGGGCGGCGACCTCGGGAGTCCACTGCCCCGGCCCAAGGGCGGCACCGCGGTCCAGCCCGGACTCGCGCTCTCCGACGATTTCTCGAGCGACAAGTTCGGCGTGCAGTGGGCGTTTCATGATCCGGCTCCCGATGAAATGGACCGGGTGCGCTACGGCGGGAACGCGCTTGAGCTACGAGGCGTGGGCAGCTCGCCGGCTGACAGTTCGCCGTTGACCTGCCTCACGGTGGATCGCGCCTATGAGGTGGAGGTCACAATGGAGCTGATCGGTGCGGTCGAGGGCGCGTTCCTCCTGTATTACAACCCGAAGGCTTTCGTCGGGGTCGGCTTTACGGGGGAGAAGGCGAAGACCTACCAGTATGCGACTACCGAGGAGTGGGCGAACGTCCCGCTGTCGGGGCGCAAGGTCCGGGCCCGGATCACCAACGACCGCAACGTCGTGACCTACCACTATTCGCTCGATGACGGAGCCACTTGGCAGCGGCATCCCACGCGGATGGAGGTCGCCGGACTGAACCACAATGTATTCGGCGGCTTCCTCAGTCTGCGGGTGGCGATCTGCGCCCTAGGCGCCGGCTGCATCCGCCTGAGCCGGTTCACTTACCGGGCGATCAAGGAAACCGTCTGATTCCGGAGAGCCGTCGGACAACTTAAAAGTAAAGTTTAGCATCCTCGTTCCTTGGCTGGGTAAACAACTGAACGCTAAACGACGGCCGAATCATCAAGTCGCGCTCCTGCTGGCTGTTCGGTCCGCGCGTTCGATTCCAAAATGGTGGACCAGGTTGTTGTTCAGCACGAACCAAAGGGTGCTAAACATTTTCTACGAACCAAGAAATTGAATGCTAAACACGGCCTCGGTTCTGGTGCTAGGCCATGGCGCGGTGCCGGCCTGCCTGTGGTGGGTAGGCTTAGCGGAATATCCGCTGCGTGAATTGAAACAGGTTGCTGCCCCAGGTTTCCCCGTCGTGGGCATGGTCATCAACGTTCCAAATGTGAGGAATGCCGTGCTCCTTGGCATAGACATGCACCGCCTGTGAGAAGTTGATGAGACCGTCCTTGTTGCCGCACGAGAGGTAGAGGAGCTTCAGCTGGGCGCGCGTGGCAGTCGGGTTGGGCAACAGTTCGGCGGGCGGCTTAGTATTCGGCGCGGACGAGAATGCGCCGAGCCACGCGAAAGTGTCGAGATGGCCCAGCCCGAAGTTAAGAGTCTGTCCTCCACCCATGGACAGACCAGCGAGGGCGCGGTGTTCGCGGTCGCTGAGCGTCGAGTATTTCGCCTGTACCGCAGGAATCAGGCTGCCGAGCAGATCGTGCTCGAAAGCGGCAAAGGCTTTGACGTTTTCCGGATTGAACGGATTGGCGGGGGGCCGGTCGTCTACCATCGCCCTTCCATTAGGCATCACAACAATCATTGGCACCGCGCGGCCCGTTGCGATCAGGTTGTCGATGATGGCCTGGGCTTTCACGTAGTTTGTCCACTCATATTCATTGCCGCCGATGCCGTGCAGGAGATACAGGACGGGATATCTTTTCTCCGACGAATAGCCGGACGGTAAGTAGACTTGAGCCTTGCGGCGCGTTCCGGTCACGGTCGAGTTATATTCGAAAGCCTCGAGCCGGCCGCGCAGTCCCGTACTCGGAAGATCGCGGTAGTCCGCGGCAGGCTCGGGAAACTGCCGGATGTCGTCGGCGGCCAGAGTGATGGGACGCGCGAAGTTGGCCCGGGCGCGATCAGGCGAGGCATCGGCCGGCTTTTCCTGCGCAACGACGACGGTCGCGAACAAGCCAAGAAAGAGTGGACGGAGGAATTTCAACGATGTGATAGTGGCGAGGGCGCTCTCACCGAGAGATTACTCGCCGCTCGGCGTGGATTTCCGGCGAATTAGTTTCCCGACTTCGCTGATTTGAGAAAACCATTCACGTCGAGCCAGTGCGTGAAGACCTCGAACCACCAATAGGTCGTGCGATCGGGGTAGCCCATGCCGAAGCCATGGCCGCCATTCTGGTAGAGGTGAAATTCGACGGGTCGGCCGGCATCGAACCATGACTTTATCAACCCAAACTGGCCGCGAAACAGGAAGTCATCGGAGGCGATGGCCACGAACAGGGGCGGGGCGTCCTTCGGCACCTCGACCGGGCCCATGCCGCCGTAAATCGGGGCAATGAACGCGAACTTCATAGTCTTGGAATTGAGCATGCAGTGCATCGTCAGCCCGGCTCCGGCCGAAAAGCCGACCATGCCGATTCGGTTCGGATCGATATTCCATTCCCTTGCTCGGCTCAGGATGAGGGCGTAAGCAGCCTCGGCGTCTTGTAACTGGTTGGTCAGATCCGGCCGCAGCGGCCGCGGAGCTTCGGCAGCAGGGGCGCCGGCAGGAGCCGGTGCCGGGGGCGCGAAGGTCCGGTTCATCGATTCCTTGAGGCCCTCGAGCGTCGGCGGGGTCGGCAGAAGGCGGTACTTGAGCACGAAGGCGGCGATGCCGCGCTCGTTGAGGGCCTTCGCGATTTTCCAGCCCTCGTTGTTGATGGAGAGCCAGCGGAAGCCGCCGCCGGGTGCAACGATGACTGCTGTGCCGTTGGCCTTGGCCGCATCCGGCAGGAATGGTGTGAGCGTGGAAGTCGTGACGTTGCGCACCATCGGCTCGCCCCACTGGCGGAACCAGCTCTCTCTTGCCGGCTGGTCCACGACGCCGCCGGTATTCAATGCAATGGCATTGGGCTCGGCGGGAGCCTCGAGGGGGTAGATCGTGCCGTCCTGCGCCAGGCTGGACGCGGCGACGGCGAAAGGAACGACGAAGGCGAGTAGTTTGGCTGGGTTCATGACTCGAAGGTGGTAGCTCATTTTGCGGTGAGGCAGCCTGGCGGTTGGGGGGTAGCGCTATCGCAGGAATCGGCGCTTAAGGGGAAGCGGCTTTCCATTTATACAGGAATGAATTGACGAGGTGACAAGATTATGACGCTGGCTGGTGCGCCTCCATCGTCGAGTTGGAGGGTGTTAAACAGCCTAACTCTAACTTGCATCTCCTTAGGGCGTTGGCGGAAGCCGATTGACCTAATCCTAACCCCCACGGGCACTGTCCTTAAACCACCGTTTTTCGAACACCACCTCGGCCCCTCTACTCGAGAAGGCGAGTGCGATGTGTCGCATTCACGTCGGAGGTAGTCAGGTGTCGTCAACGAAAGAGGTTTCCTGGCAGCGACGACGATTTGAAGCCGCCATTGGCGGTTGGCAAAAGAGACGAATGCAGAAGGGATGCTTTGTCTGGGCCCGAGGAAAGAGTCTATTAAGTCTGCCGCAGGACACGGCCAGAGAATCCCTTGGGCGGCAGGCAACGACCCGTTGCAGGCGTCCGGCGAACAGATGATTCTCGCTTCGAAGCCTTAAGGGGGCTTACCGCCACCTAAGGCCCCGATTCTTAAACGGAATCAACGCAAGGATTACGGCGCTTTCGTAATAAGAACGCCGATCGATGACGTTACCTGTGAGCAAACCCACCGCCCCGTTTTCCTGCTTGGAGTTCTTCCTTCCGAAGACCCTGTCATCCGCATCACCTAGCTCGATCCCGTGAAGGACCAGATCGGCGACGTCGCTGGGCAAGCAGAAAGCCCCGGTTCGCCCTTTTCCGACGGCATCTGAGTTGCTTGCGATCACCACTATCCAAGCGAAGGTCAGCACCTCGCCAAATCTGGCTTCGCATCCGCCCTCGACCCCTACCCAGTAATCCGCCCCAACGTTGAGGATCCGTGCATTATTCGCACGCTGGATCGCCCCTTCAAGAGTTTCCGCATCGGACATGGGCTGCGCCGAGACGCCGGATTCAGCCGGACATCCCCGGACCGAAAATTTAATCCCCGGAAACATCCTGACGAAACCGTCCAAAGCAGCGCCTATTTTCACGGGGTTGGTCGACCCAACGCCAATTGTCGGCATCACCAAGATGAAAGCCCATGTTATCCCGTATGCAAGGTCGGTGGGCCGATGGATTTCTCCGATTGGCATGAAAATGCACGCGCATAAAGTCGCCGGTAACATCCGGCAACGCGCAAGCCGAGGGGCTTGCCTAATTGATTGTCGATAGGCACAAGCTAGAGCCATTTATTTGTGACTCGCCAGCGACTTCGGCCGAGTGCGATCAATCTATCTTAGCTCTGGTATTTACTTCTAGAGTTCCGAAGTGCCGCGCAGATTGCGCTTAGTCGTTTGATGCCGGGAGTCATTAAACCGGATTGGAGGCCCTCTAACATGACTGTTAGGTTACTAGCATCATGTCACGCTGGCCTCGATTTTCTTCAAAGTCCGCTCTTGACTATTCTGGAATGATCGTTCCTGTATCCCTCATGCCCAGGGCAAAAGAATTCGACGAAGCGGAAGTCCTCGACCAGGCGCTCGAGATGTTCCGAACGCGCGGCTTCAAGCACACCTCCTTCAGCGACCTCACTGACGGGTTGGGCGTGAGCCGCCAGAGTCTCTACGATACCTATGGCGACAAGAACGCGCTCTATCACGCGGCCCTGAAGCGCTACTTGGACCGGTCCGTCGACCTGATGGAGCGCATGCTGGCGGATCCTGCCCCGATCCGCGAGGTTCTCGGCGGGTTTTTCGAGGCGATGCTCGCCGGCGTCTGCAGAAAGGGTTCACCCGGGTGCCCGATGGTCAATTCAATGGTGGAGCAGGCCCCGCACGAGTCCGACATCCGCGCTTTGGCGCAGACCCACGCCCGGTCGATTCAGGACTTGTTTGAAGCGAGGCTCGCCGTGGCGAAGCGCAAGGGCGAGATCAGCAAGTCCAAGGATCCCGCGGCCCTGGCCCGGTTCTTCTACCACACGATGCTCGGCCTTGCCGTCGCCACGCGAGCGCTGGGGGACCCGGAGCCCATGCGGGGCACCATCCGGATCGCGTTGCAGACCCTCGACTGATTTTCAAGTCCCTATTTTAGAACGTTTATTCCAATTCAAATCCACCGTAATCAAAATGAAAAACAAGACCATACTCATCACCGGCGGCACCTCTGGCATCGGCCTGGCCACCGCGCAGCTCCTGCAATCCGAAGGCGCCCGGATCCTCGTCACGGGCCGCAATCCAGAGACCCTCGCGGCCGCGCGCTCGACCCTGGGGTCCTCGGCCGTCGTCATTGCGTCCGATTCCCGTTCGCTCGCGGACTCTCAAGCGCTGGGTGTTGAGGTCCTGAAGCATACGAAGCATCTCGACGGTGCCTTCCTGAACGCGGGAGTGGGAAGGTTCGGGCCCATCGACGCAATGACGCCGGAAGACTTTGATTGGATGTTCTCCACCAACATCCGGGGACCGTATTTCCAGCTGCAGTCGCTTCTGGGCCTGCTGGCGAACCCAAGCTCCGTCGTTCTCACCGCCTCGGTCGTAGCCGAGCTCGGCTTCCCGGGTGCAAGCGTCTATTCGGCGACCAAGGCCGCTGTCGTCTCGCTCGGCAAGACGCTTGCCGTTGAACTTTCGCAGCGCGGCATCCGGGTCAACACGCTCAGCCCCGGACCTGTCGCCACTCCCATCATGGGCAAGATGGGCATGCCCGCCGAAGCCCAGAAGGGCTTCGAGGACCAGATGGCATCCCAAACCCTGGTCAAGCGGATGGGCCGGCCTGAGGAAATCGCGAACCTCGCGCGCTTCCTCCTCTCGGAGGACTCGAGCTTCATTATCGGCGCAAACGTCACGATCGACGGCGGCGTCCGCCTGACGTGACTCACCATGATTCCCGCAATAATCGTGCTCTCCGCTATGTGCCTGCTCGTCGCGAGCGACACCGGCAACCATCCTGACTAGTCGGGACCCGGACGGTCAGTCGATCGCACTCTGGAGATTCTGCGCCATCATGAGGAGAGGCGCTCCGGTAAATTCAACCCATCTGCGTAAGAGGCGAAAGAGATGTCGATAAACACCATGTAGGTGACTCGTCAGTGTAGTGTTCATGACGCTGGCTGGTGCGCCCTCACCGTTTTTGAAACAGTTGGCATCGGAACACATCGGCGAGAGGCGGCGCGGTTCCTAATTTAAGTGAATTTCCCCCTGATCCGCCGGGTTCGCAAAGACCAGTTCCTCCGAATTGGCTCCGTGCCGAAATAGCACCGCCGGCCGAGGCGCGACTAGCGCCAAGAGTTCCTCGTCATGAATTGCCCTCCATTCCCTCGTCGAGGTTACGAAAGCGACGAGGTGCGGGGCAGACGAAACTAGTCGATCCGTCCCCAGTGGAAGCGTGCCCACGATCGGAACGTCAGGAGAACTCCGAGTAACGACAAGTACATAGGTCCTTGATATCTGGCGTCCCCGGAATTGGTACTTTGGGAGGTAATGTTGAGCCAAAACGCAGCATAAAGCCACCAGAGCAAAGGTTGCGGCCTTCCAGGTATTCCTGAACAGGCGCCGCCGCCGTGCCATATGCAGTGTCTCGTCCAGCAGTGCTGCCCGAAAGCCCGAATCCGCGCCCTCAGCGAGCACGTCTTCCAGGAGACGCTCGTTCTCAGGAAGGTGGTTCATTCTTCAATCTTGAAAGGACGGTCCGCCGTAGCTTTTGGCGAATGCGGACAAGCGATGATTCAACTGCTTTCTCGGACGTCCGCAGCTCTTCGGCAATTGCATGCACGGTTACCTGCTGAAGGTACTTCTGCTCGATCAATCGGCGCTCATCGGCCGGCAATGAGGTCAGCTCTTGCTCAAGCAATCTCGCAAGTTTCTCGTCGCTACGAGCGTCCGCTGCGCCGGCGAATCCGATACTGCTATGCCGAGAGAAACGATCCAAGAGTGTCAGATAGCGCCTTTCTTTTCGTCTATTATCGGCAAGTGCGCTGCGGGCCAGCACTGTGAGCCAGCTCCAGAAGACGTCCGCGTTGGGAAAGGCCTTCACGTATTTTACTAGCCGTATGAGCGCACCCTGGAGCGCCTCGCGGGCCGCGTCTTCATCGCCCGCCGTGACGACAAGCAAGTAGCGCGATAGCCTATTGAAGTAAATGTCATAGAAAGCACGGTAAGCCGCTTCTTCCCCGCGCACCATGCGGCGTGTAAGATCTGCTACGTCTATCGCTTCGCTCGGGTCGTCCCCCTTAGGTGCGGCGCAATCGCGTGAGCAGCGGGAATCAGTGTCCAAAGCGGCGTTACCATCATCCCAATTTGATAAGCTGTCACTTCTCAGGTTCTTGCTCCTCGGGAGATTTTCCAGGAGTTGCGGAAACGCCAGCCGGCTTTGCCTTGGGCGCCCCTAGAGTTGCGAGCGCTGCGTCGATGACCCTTAGATGCTCCCGATCGCCCACGGCAATTAGCAACTTCGTCTCCTTGTGGTAGCTCAACGCCACTGCGTCCGAAGCTCCTTGCATTTTCCATCCGGTTTGAACGGCCGTCGTGATGTCGTCCACTGTCAATCCTTGGTCTAGGTAGGGCGTTAGGAGATAATACCGGCATTCCTTTAGCGTTGTTGGGGAGTTAACGGCCGGACCCTCCGTGTAGAAATACCAGACCGAATCATCCGATGGCGTGCCTTGGGTTCTAAAGCCGTATGACTTGTCAACGTAGCTGCCGCTTGGTTCGTATACCCTTTCATGGCTCGCAAATAGAATTGCCATAAAGAGTTGGGCAGCATCTACGCCCTTCATCTTTAGTGGCGGTATTCTCAGAACCGCATCTTGGGTAGGCACAATTGCATTTAGCGGCCGGCCCAATGACTTTTGGATGGCTGCAACCAGCTCGTCGGGGCTTCCACCCGGAAAATCGAGATCAAACTTAGTCAGGCTTGGTTTTGCCGGGGCCTCTTTGGGCTGTTTGGAATCCTGCTCCTGGCTGTATGCAGGCGCTACTGCAAGAATCGCGAAGCAGAGTGAAAGAAAACGCAGAATCTTCATATGATTGGTCGTCTGTTGGTGGTTCTAAACAGAGACACGCCTGTCGAACCAAAATCCTTCGAACTATTACTCTGCGGCCGTTCGAGCCTTGGATGGTGGAGCAGATCGGGATCAAACCGACGACCTCGTCGTTGCGAACGACGCGCTCTATCAACTGAGCTACTGCCCCGTGAGGAGGGGAAACTATCTAGAATCGCGGGGCGGCAAGTCCACAAAATTTGCTGGACGCGCCGTCAGGCAAGGCGGACGTGGTCGGACTCGCCCGCCATCCGCGCAAAGATCATCTTGCCGGCCCCGGTCGGAAGCAGGCTGACGATCTCGACCCCGACATGCTGGCCGATGTGCGCGCGGCCGCCCGTGACCACAACCATTGAGCCGTCCGCGAGATAGCCGATCGCCTGTCCCTCCTCCTTGCCCGGCTTCACAAGCTCGATCTCGAGCCTCTCCCCGATCATGAGCTCCGGCTGGAGTGATTTCGAAAGCTTGTTCAGATTGAGCCACGGAACCCCTTGGAATTCAGCCATTTTGGCCAAGTTGTAGTCGGTCGTAAGCAATTTCGCCCGCATCGACTGGGCCAGGAAAACCAGCTTTGCGTCAACGTCCTCCCTCCTGGCCACTTCGCTCTCGGTGATCCGGATGTCCAGGCTCTTGATCGTCTTCAGGGCGTTCAGCACATCAAGCCCCCTGCGGCCGCGCGCCTGGCGAAGGGGATCCGTCGAATCGGCGATCGCCTGGAGCTCGTTCAGGACGAAGCGCGGAATGACGAGCGCGGCGCTTAGGAAGCCCGTCTCGCACACGCGGGCGATCCGGCCGTCTATGAGGACGCTCGTGTCGACGACGACGAGGGGGACGTCCACCTCGTGCGGCACGAACCGTACATACGGGATCACGAGGTTGAACTCGTCCTTTCCGCGCAGCGCGATGACGGTGCCCAGGTACGGGCAGACCAGGAAGAGCGCGAGCCGGGCGAGAAAGATCATTTCGGGATCGCCCTCGGCGAAGAGCGGAGACGTCCCGACCATGTTCGCGATGACGGAGCCCACAGCTATCCCGAACGTCAGCGCCGAAAGCCCGCGCAGCGAGAAGCCCTTGAGCATGACGTCGACAAGCACGACGAGGGCGCCGATGCAGAAGCCTATCGCCGAAGCGGTCACCCGATAGTTGTCCCACTCGCGCACCGTGTAGCAGACCAGCCAGCCCCCGGCCGTGCAAAGGAGGATGAATACGAGGCGGATCGGGAAGAGCGTCTTGTTCATGGCCTTCTGCCGGCGCCGGTAAACAGCCAGAGGATGATCGGCATGGCCACGAAGGCGGCCATTACGGCGAGGATGATCGCGCGGGCCCGGCGCGCGCGACAATCAAGCTTAGCTCTCTCGGGGGTTTCGGAATCCATCTCGGTCGACGGTAGGCAACCTCAGCGCGGGCCAAAATGCAACCCCACGAACGGCTCGACAGGAGGGTGGGATTTTGCGTCCTTGCGGCTGTGCTGGAGCAGCTCACCGTCCTCGCGCCCGGCCTGATTGGTGGCTCCGTGGCGCGCGCCGCGCGCGCGCGGGGAGTGGCGCGCCGCATCGTCTTGTGGGCGCGGCGGCCCGAGACGAGGCTCGCCCTCGCCGAGCAGGCGTGGTGCGACGCGACCGAGGAGACGCCCGAGGAGGCGGTGGCGGAGGCCTCGATGGTGGTCATCGCCGCTCCGGTCGACCTGATCGTGCCCCTGCTCCGCCAGGTGGTCCCCCGCCTGAAGCCGGACGCGATCGTCAGCGACGTCGGCAGCGTCAAGGCCGAGATCTCGCGGCTCGGGCGCGAGGCCGTGCGCGGGGGCGCCCACTTTGTCGGCGCGCACCCCATGGCGGGCTCCGAAAAGACGGGCTGGCAGCACGGCAAGGCCGAGCTGTTCGACGGGAGGACCTGCTTCGTGACTCCGGTCGACTCGACCGATGCCGAGGCCGCGGCCTCGGTCGCCAGGTTCTGGAGGGACCTCGGCGCGGAGGTGGTGACGATCGACCCCGACACGCACGATGAGATCGTCGCCCACATCAGCCACCTGCCCCAGCTGCTCGCATCGGCGCTGTGCGCCTTCCTGGCGACGCGCGACCCCTCCTGGCGCAACTATGCGGGCGGCGGGCTGCGGGACACGACACGGATCGCGGCCTCCGACACGAAGCTCTGGAGGACGATCCTCCAGGAGAACAGGGACGAGGTCCTGCGCGCGCTCAGGCAGTTCCAGGACGAGCTCGAGGGGTTCCAGGCGGCGCTGGCCAACCGCGACTTCATCGAGGTCGCGGCCCGCCTCGAGCGCGGCCGCGCCTACCGCGACAAGTTCCGCCCGTCGCTGTGATCGCGCGACTGCCCGCTATCCTGCCTGTCGTGCCGTTCGCGCGGCCCGTGCGCGGCGGCGTGGGCCTTCCGGGCTCCAAGAGCCTGACGAACCGGGCGATGCTGCTGTCGGCGCTGAGCGACGGCCCCGTCACCGTGACGGGCGCCCTCTTCAGCGAGGACACGGCGGTCATGGCCGAGGCCCTTCGCAGGCTCGGCTTCACGGTGGAGGAGGACGAGGCGTCGCGCCAGATCCGGATCGGGGGCCGCGGCGGCGAGATACCCGCGGCGGAAGCCGAGCTCTTCACCGGCCTCGCAGGGACAGCGGCCCGCTTCCTCACGGCGCTTTGCGCCTCGTCGAGGCGCGGCGTGTACCGGATAGACGGCGTGGCGCAGATGCGCAGGCGGCCGATGAGAGGCCTGATCCAGGCGCTCCGCGCCCAGGGCGCCGAAATCCGGTGCCTGGGCGCCGAGGGATTCCTGCCGGTCGAGATCCACGCGAATGGGCTCCGGGGCGGCGACGTCAGGATCGACGCGAGGGAGAGCAGCCAGATGCTGTCGGCGCTCCTGATGGTCGCGCCCCTTGCCAAGGCCACGGTGGTCGCAAGGCCCGAGGGCGCCGTCAGGATGCCCTTCGTGCGGATGACGCTGCGCCAGATGGCGCAGTTCGGCCTCGGCGACTCGTTGCGCGAGGAGCCCGGCGGGGCCGTCGAGCTGCGCCCCGCTGCGTACCGCTCGCCCGGCGTTTACGCGGTGGAGCCCGACGCGAGCTCGGCAAGCTACTTCGCGGCGCTGACTGTCGTCGCCGGCGGCTCCCTCCGGATCGACGGGCTGAGGCCGGAGGGCGAGAGCCTCCAGGGTGACGTGCGGTTCCTCGCAGTCCTGGAGCGGTGCGGGGCGGCCGTGGAGGCTGGCGCCGACGGGACCACGGTCTCGTTTGCCCCTGGGGGCCGCGGGCGCGGCGTGGAGCAGGATTTCTCCGGGATTTCGGACACGTTCCTCACGCTCGCGGCTATCGCGCCACTCCTCGACGGGCCGACGAGGATGCTTGGGATCGGGCACACGCGCAGGCAGGAGACCGACCGCGTCGCCGGAATGGCGGCCGAGCTCCGGCGCCTCGGCCAGGAGGTCGTCGAATCGGAGGACTCCCTCGAGATCCGCCCGGCTCCGCTGGTCCGGGGCCAGACCGTCGCCACCCACGGGGACCACCGGTTTGCGATGAGCTTCGCGGTCCTGGGCTGCCGGGACCTGCGCGGCGACGGCGAGCCATGGCTTTCCGTCGCCGACCCGGCCTGCTGCGCGAAGACCTTCCCGGGGTTTTTTGATTTGCTCGACGCGGTCCGCGGAAAATCCTCGGGAACCTGAACATTCGATGTCCGGCAACCCCTTCATCATCGTCGCGATCGACGGCGGCGCGGCCTCGGGCAAGTCGACCACCTCCCGGATGCTGAGCGAGCGCTTCGACCTGCTTCATTCGGACACCGGCTCCTATTACCGCGCCGTCACGTCAGAGATGCTGCGCCGCGGCGTGTCCCCCGGCGACATCGGGTCGGTCAAGGGGGCGCTCGAGCAAATGCGCCTGGGAACCCGGGTCGTGGGCCGCTCGGCCGAGATCGAGATCTCCGGGCGCACTCCCGGCGACGAGATTCGCAGCCGCGAGGTGAACGAGGCCGTGTCGCATTATGCGGCGATGCCGGAGGTGCGGGCGGCGCTTCTCGGCTATCAGCGCGGACTGGCCGACGCCGCGAGGAGGGGGGGATTCCGCGGCCTCGTAATGGAGGGCCGCGACATCGGATCCGTGATCTTCCCGGACGCCGACTTCCGATTCTTCCTCCACGCGGAGTCCTCCGAGAGAGAGCGTCGCCGAGAGAGGGAGGGCCGGCAGGACAGGGTGGCCGAGCGCGACCGGATCGACTCCTCCCGCAAGGCGGCGCCGTTGTCACGCCCGGAGGGCGCCGTCTCAATCGACACCACGCGGCTGACGATAGCCGAGGTCGCCGACAGGATGGCCGCGGCCATAGCCCCGCGGATCGCGCCGTGAGCTCCAGGCACCCCGAGCTCGAGATGGAGCCGGTCTACGGCTTTTTCTACGGGCTGTGCTGGGTCGCCTACCAGATGTTCTTCCGCGGGGACGTCGCCGGCCTCGAGAACCTTCCAGAGAAGGGCGGTTACATCGTGGCGGCCAACCACGCGAGCCACCTCGATCCCCCAATAGTCGGCCTGTTTCTTCCGCGCCAGGTGAACTTTTTCGCCCGCAAGACACTCTGGAAGCCCGGCATCGCCTCCTGGTGGCTCACCGCCGTGGGGACAATCCCCGTCGACCGGGACGGCGGCACAAGCCTCGATGCGATCAAGCGCGTGCTCCATTCGCTCGCCAGCGACCGCGTCGTCATCGTCTTTCCTGAGGGGACGCGCTCGCCCACCGGCGAGCTGCAGAGGCCGAGGCCCGGCGTCGGGCTCATCGCGTGCAAGGCCCAGGTGCCCGTCGTGCCCGCGCGGGTGTTCGGCTCGTTCGAGGCTTTCGGGAAGGATGGAAGGCTTCGGCTGGGCAGCCCCGTATCGGTGGCGTACGGGCGCCCGCTCAACCCCGTCGATTATGACCATCCGGAGGACGGGAGGGAGCGCTACGCGCAAACCGCAGCGCGTATCATGGCAGCCATCAACAGAATAGAGCAGCCGGTCCCCACCGTCATCTGACGCGGCTGCGCGACCTAAATGAGGCCGGCCGCCCGGCGGGCACGCCCGATGACGACCGATGCGACCGTCCGGGCCCGGACCGCCCCATCCCTTAGGACCTGGTCGACATAGTCGGGACTGGCCAGGAGCTCGGCGCGGCGCGCGCGCGCGGGCGCAAAGAACTCCCAGAAGTGCTCGAACAGCGCCTTCTTCAGGTCGCCGTAGCCGAGCCCGCCTGCGCGAAGGCGGGCCTCGTAGTCCGCGGCCACGTCGGACGGGGCGACCAGCTTGAGCAGCGCCACGCAGATGTTGCGGTCCGCGTCGGGCTTCGGCTCGGCCGGCGTCCTGCTGTCCATGACGATCGACATCACCTTCCTCCGGAGCGCCTTCTCGTCTCCGAATATCTCGAGCGCGTTCCCGTAGCTCTTGCTCATCTTCTGGCCGTCCAGCCCCGGGACGCTCGCGACCTCCTTGCGTATCACCGCCTCCGGCACGACGAAGGTCTCGCCGTAGGTCTGGTTGAACTTGATCGCGATGTCGCGGGTCATCTCCAGGTGCTGCTTCTGGTCCTGGCCGACGGGGACGGCGTTGGTGTCGTAGAGGAGGATGTCCGCGGCCATCAGGACCGGGTACGCGAAAAGCCCGAAATTCGCCGATATGCCCTTCGCAGCCTTGTCCTTGTAGCCGTGGGCCCTCTCGAGGAGCCCCATCGGAGTCACGCTCCCGAGGAGCCAGGTCAGCTCGCACACCTCGGGCACGTCGCTCTGGCGCCAGAACACGCTCCTTGCCGGGTCGAGCCCGCAGGCGAGCCAGTCGACCGCGACCCCGCGGGTGTTCGCGCGGCGCTGCGCGGGATCGGTGACCGTGGTCATCGAATGGTAGTCGGCGATGAAGTAGTAGCAGTCGCTGTTGGCCTGCGCCTCTATGGCCGGCCTCATCGCCCCGAAGTAGTTGCCGACATGGAGGGTGCCGGAGGGAGTGATTCCTGTTAGCGTGCGCATATCAGTTCCTGCGGGCGACGATCGTGACCTCTTGGCGGACCATCGCGACCATCGACGGGCCCAGGACGCCCCCGAACGCGATCGCGGGCATCACCAGCGACCTCCGGCCGAGGAGGGTGCCGGGGTTCAGGACCGCATTGCAGCCGACCTCCGCCTCGTCGCCGACGATCGCCCCGAATTTCCTGAGCCCCGTGTCGACGGGCCCGCCCGCCAGGCGCACGGCGACCTCCCTGCGGTCAAGCCGCAGGTTCGAGCAGATCGCGCCCGCTCCCAGATGGGCCCTGTTGCCGAGGACCGAGTCGCCCACGTAGTTGAAGTGCGGCGCCTGGACCCCGTCCATGAGGATGCAGTTCTTGAATTCGCTCGAGTTGCCCAGGACGCAGCCCTCGCCGGCGATCACGTTGCCCCTGATGAACGCGCCCGGCCGGATCTCGGAGCCCGCGCATATCCAGACGGGACCGATTATCGTCGCGTGGCCCGGGAGCGATACGCTCGGGTCGATGTGGACGCGGCCCTCGATTCGGACTCCCGGCGGCGCCTTGGGGGGATCGAGGGGGTAGGGTTGCACCCCCAGGGCCGGCCCGATCTTCCCCAGCCACTCCCAGGGCGGCGCATCGGCCGGGAAGAAGGCGCGGAAAGCCGCTAGCGAATTGGGTAACTCGAAGAAATCGGATGCCTTCACGGGGCATCCAGCGTGCACAAAAAGTCCGCCGGTTGACAGCGGCTTTTTGCGGCGCCCGCCCGGCCCGGCGGGCCCCGCCTCAGGGCGGGGCCACCAGGGTCCAACCGGCGTCCGGATTGAATTCCGTCATGGCGGCGTCGATCTCGGCGCTGTCGGCGCCAAGGTTGCGCTCATAGACCTTGCCCCACTGGTTCACGATGAACGTCATGATTCCCGACTCCCCCCAGTGCGCGGGATAAGCGACAAGGGCGAATCCCGCGACCATGTTGCCGTTGATGACGTAGCTGTACGCCCCGCCGGGGGCGGCCTCACCCTGCGCCGTGAGGATCTTGAACAGGTATCCGTGGAACGGCTGCGGCTCGCCCTCGGCCGTCTTCCTCGTGTAGCCCTCCGCCCGGGCCTCCGCCACGAGCGGCCCAAAGGGGCTCTGGTCGTCGTCCGGCCCCGCGTGCCAGTACAGGCCGTCCCTCGTGCCCGGCGTGCTCCTGATGTTCTGCGCGTACTTGAACACCCCGCTTCCGTCGCGGTCCTCGCTCGCGTACTCCCGCTGCGCCGCGACGTAGGTGCGGCAGACCCCGATCGCCGTGACCTCGTCCTTGCCAATGCGCCGGTTCAGGATCTCGACCTTCCCAGCAGCGGTGTCGAAGAACCACGAGGCGTCCTTGCGGACGAGGGGGATGGGCATGGGCCAATTCTGGTCGCCTATGTCGAGGACGAAGCGGTCGTCCGCCTTCCGGACCCAATAGGCGCCGCGCCCGAGCGCCTTGGCGAACGCCGCGAACTCGATGGCGTCCTGCTTGGCGTCGCCCGAGAGGAGTTCCTTCACGTCTGACCCGAAGATGGCGTCGACGCCGGCCTTGTCGCCGGCCTTGGCGGCCGCCAGGAGCTCCTTCAGTGCCTCGTCCGGCGAGCTGAAATGGCGCTGCTGGTCTGCCGCGCCCGCGGCGTCCGCGCGGAGCCGGGGGCCGGCGCAGGCAAGGAGGGCGAGCGCGGCGGCGATGAGGCGCGCGGGGCGAAGGATCTTGATTGACGTTGTCATGATGCCGGTGAGTTGGGTTTCAGCGCCTGTCCCTGCCGCCCGACGGCGCGGGCGCGGAGCGCGAGGGGGCCGACTTGACTGCGGGGGCCGGCCGGCTCACCGGGGCGCTCCGGCTAGTCTGCCCCCGGGTGCTGTATGTCCTTGCGTCGGTCCCGCGGCTGTACCCGCCGTACAGTTCGCCCCGCGGCGCGGGTGTCGAGGGCGTCGGCGCGGCCTCCCCGGCATACCCGCGGTAGTTCGGGCGGGCGGGGGCCTGCGCAGGCGGCGCATGATTGGCGGGGGCCGGACCCCGCGCCGGGACCCTTGCGCCCGCCAGGGGCCGCGGCCTCGGGGCGCTCGGCCCGGGCCGGTAATAATCCCTCACGAGCGCGTGCCCGCGACGGGGATCGGGCTGCCACCGGCGGCCGCCGAAGTGCGGATCCCTCCAGTCCCTCCGGTAGGCCCATCCCGGGTGCCAGGGCCCGGCCCAGATGCCGAAGTCGTCCCAGTCGCATTCGAATCCGAGCCATGCCCCGACGGGAAACCCGACGCCGAAGGTGATGAACGGCCCGGCGTATCCGTCGGGGGCGTCGCCGTAGACGAGGCCGGGGTCGTACTCGGGGACGTAGATCGTGTCCGGCTGGGCCGGTATCACCCGGATGTCGTCCCCCTCCACGTCGACCTGCTGCTGGGGCGTGTCTACGAGGGTTCCCGCCGACCTGGCCTTCGCCCGAAGCTGCTGGATCGACTTCATGACGTCGGACTGCTGCATCGAAAAGGCCGCCCCGAGGGCGCGCGTCCAGTCGAGGTTGTCGTTCATCCACTTGAGGACATCGGGGTAGTGCGCCAGCCCCTTCACGCTTGGATCCCAGGGCTGAGAGTCGATTCCGGACGGGGCGCCGTTTGCCGCGATGTACTGCGCGGCGAGGGAGATGTCCGAGGGCACCGTCGACGCGGGAAGGATGAGGGCGATGAGGGGGTCCGGGTAGAGCGCTATCGGTGCCAGCATCTGGTCGAGCTGCTCCGGGCTGTATTCGGACCCTGTGGCCGGCGCCTGCGCCCGCAGAGAGACGGCGATGCACAGGGCGAAGGTTAGGCCAATGGGGGCTTTCATGGGTGTCTGCCTAGCAAGACAGTCCGCACAGCCCTTTGGTTGCGAATGTAAATGCGCTTTTCCACAAAAACCTGCCGTCGCCCTCAGGAGCGCCCCCCGCCGTCCCGGAGAACTCGGGCAAACGATTCCGCGTCGACGTTGCCCCCGGTGAAGACCGTGCCCACCCGCAGGCCGGAGACGGCCCCGCGCTCCCGAAGGACCGCCGCAAGCCCCGCCGCCGCGGCGCCCTCGGCAACGTTGTGCGTGTCTGAGAAATAAGCCCGCATCGCCGCCTCGGCGTCGGAATCGGACACGGTCACGATGCGCTCGACCCCGCGCAGGATAAACCCGAGCGCGTCGGGGTTCGGCGTGGAGCAGGCCATGCCGTCGGCGATCCGCGTCGTGGAAGGATGGGAGACGGCGCGGCGCGCCGCAAACGACAGGGCGATCCCCGGGGCCTGCTCCGAGGCGACGCCCACTATCGCCGTCCCCAGGCCCAGCGCGTCCCTCGCGGCGATGAGCGCGCACACGCCGGAGCCCAGGCCGACCGGGATGTAGACGCGCTCGAGCGGGGGGCTATCGCGCAGGAATCGGAGCATGGAGACGGCGTTCCCCCACGCCAGATCGCGGTGAAACGAGGGCATCCAGTGCAGGCCCCGCTCCCTCGCGAGCGCCTCCGAGTGTACCAGGGCGGCCTGGAAATCCTCGCCGTGCTCGACCAGCTCCGCCCCGAGGCCTCGCATCGCGCGGTTCTTCTCGGGGCTGTTGCCGTGCGGGACCACCACGACGCAGCGGAGCCCGTGGCGGGAGGCGGCAAACGCCATCGCCTGTCCGAAGTTCCCGCGGGTGGCCCCGACGACGCCCGGCACCCCCGGCTCCCGCGCGAGGAGCCGGCTCACGTAGTTAAGGGCGCCGCGGATCTTGAACGACCCGATCGCGGTGTGGTTCTCGTGCTTGACCCAGAGCTCGCATCCCGCGCGGGCGTTCAGGAGCGGCCACGAGAACTGCGGTGTCGGGGGAACGACCGCGTCGATGTCCCCCGCGATGGATTCGATTTCGGGGAGCGTCGGAAGCTGACCCATGCCGGCAGGGTGCAGGCCGCCCGGCTGTTCTCAAGCCTTGTCGCGCCGCGGGTGATCAGGACTCCGACGTGGTTGGGTCGATGATCCGCCTAACCTCCGAGACTCGATTGGCTGGAAACCCTCCTTGCTTGGCGTGCTCTCGCACCAGCGACTCGCTAGGGGCGATGTACACGCAGTAGATCTTGTCATCGGTCACGTAGCTTTCGACCCATTGGATTTGTGGTCCGAGCTTCATCAGCACTGCACATGACTTCTGGGAGACGGCATGCAGCTGGTCGCCGGTCAGCTTCCCCGCTCCGGGTATTTCGCGTTCGATTACGTATTTCGGCATGTTCTTCTTGGGGTTTAGAATAGCTCGCGCGCGTTGCTTGCATAGTCTCCTAATGGCCCTCGTCAAGGCCGCACCCGGCTATAGGCGCTGCGGGGGCGTGGTTGATTCGGCGGGCTTATTGGCTTTGAGTCCGACGCGTCCTACTCCACTTCGGGGAGCCGTTTGGGCGCCTACGGTGCATTCCGGACGTCTCCGAAGAAAGCCAACCTCCAACATGCCTACCGACGCCAACCCAACGCCCGGGCCGACCACCCGCTGGTACCATTACCTGGCCTATTTCCTCGGGGGCGCCTTCCTCGCGAACTCGCTCCCCCACTTCGGCAACGGGATCTCGGGCCATGCCTTTCAGAGCCCCTTCGCGACCCCGCCCGGCGAGGGGCTGTCGTCCTCGACGGTCAACGTCCTGTGGGGTTTCTTCAACCTTGCCGTAAGCTACCTGCTCGTGTGCCGGGTCGGCAGATTTGACATGCGCAGGACCGGGCACGTCATCGTCCTAGGGGCGGGTATCCTGCTCTTTGCCCTCATGCTCGCCCGCGCCTTCGGCCGGTTCCACGGCGGGATGTGACCAAAACAAAGAACCCCCTCTTGAGGAGGGGGTTCCGAAATGGAGCGGGCGAGGCGGCTCGAACGCCCGACGTCCACCTTGGCAAGGTGGTGCTCTACCAACTGAGCTACGCCCGCGGATTAGGGGTCGGATGAGACTACCCGCCCCACCCCGCCGTCAACATCATTTCAGGACCAGCTTGTCGGGCCCGGACCCCGCTTCGCCGCCACGCGGTGTGGCGGCATCACCGGACCCGCCCGCCGGCCGGCCCGAATAGTACGAGTAGGCCCGGGTATAGTAACCGTAGTCCTCGCCGGAGCCCCTCGGCACCTGGGTCAGAACGGCGCCCAGGATCGGAACCTTGAGCCCCACGATCGTCTGCTGCGCCCTGAGGACCATGCTCGCGGGGTTCCGCCGGTGCTGGATGAGGAGGATCGCGCCGTCCGCGACGCCAGCCAGGAGGCTCGAGTCGCTCACGCCGATTATCGGCGGCGAATCGATCATGATCCGGTCATAGCGGGCCCGGAGCGAGGCGACCAGCTCGCGCAGACGGTTTGCATGGAGCAGGCCAAGGGAGAACCCGGGCACGCCCCCGCTCGTCAGGAGGTCGACGCCGGGCGAGACGGAGCCTCGGATGGCCGCCTCGACGGCGCACTTGCCCGCGAGCACATCGCTGAGCCCGGGCGCCCTCGGGCAGCCGGCGAGATGATGCTGCGCGGGCCTGCGCAGGTCCCCGTCAATGAGGAGCGTGCGCTCGCCGAACGCGCCCATCAGGTGGGAGAGCCTGCAGATGGTCGTGCTCTTGCCCTCCGCGGGCCCCGCCGAGAAGACGATGATGACCGCGGGCTGGCCGGGCTTGAGCGCCAGGTTGATGTTCGTGTGGAGCACGCGATACGGCTCCGCCTCGCCGGGGTCGTCCTTCTGCGCGCCCATGGGGTCGTGGAGGTGCGGGATCACTCCGAGCACCGGGACTTTGAGCTTCTCCTCAATGTCCGCGACGTCGCGCAGGCTCATGTCGAAGTACTCGAGCGTGAGCGCGACGCCGACCGAGAGCATGGCCCCGAAGACGATGGCGCTCGCGATGTTCAGTATCCAGTTCGGGCGGCTGGGCCGGCGGGCGGGCTCGGCCGTGTTCAGGATCTCGATCGTGCGCTTCGGCACCTGGAAGTCGATTTCGCGCTGGCGAAGGGTCAGCTTGAGCGTCGTGTACAGCCTCGTCTCGTCGTCCAGCTTCTGGGCCGCCTCCTCGAAGGGCCGCATCCTGTCGCGCGCCGACAGGATCTGGTCGACCTTGGCCTTCGCGAGCTGGCTCTCAAGCTCCTCGACACGCGCCTCGGCCTCCTTGTAGGCGATCTCCAGGCCGCTCTCGTACCCGCGCAGGAGGGACTCGAGCTGCTCCTTCATCTTGGCGCGGTTGTCGATCGCCGAGACGAGGTCGGGATGCGCCTCGCCCAGGCGGCCCTTGAGCTGGGTGACCTTCTGGTCGGCGATGAGGTAGGCCTGGAGGAGGTTTTGGATGTTCTGGTCCGGGATCAGCTCGGAGTTCACGAGGCCCATCCGCTCCTCGATCGGGATGCTCTTGAACCTCTCCCAGCGCGTCTTCCGGCCGATCGCGTCGACCCTGAGCGCGATGAGGGAGTTCTGCATCTGGCGCAGCGTCTCGATCTCCATGTCCGAGTACTTCGCGTTGAGGTCGACCCCGGATATGTTGAGGTCCTTGCGGAGCCTCTCGACGACGTCGCGCTGCCTCGTGACCTCGCCCTCCTGCTGTTCGAGCTCCTTCTGCAGCTGGACCAGGCCCTCCCGCTGCTGCGACGTGGCGAGCGCGATGCGGTCGTCCGAGTACACGCGCGCGACCTCGTTGGCGATGTCCGCGGCGAGCGCAGGCTGCTGGGCGTACACGTTTATCTCTATCAGCGACGAGCTCCTCTGGGACTCCACCCTGAGCATCTTGTTCACGAGGAACCGGTACGTGATGTCGGAGGTGAGCGTCGCGCCGGGCGCCCCCATGGCGGCCGCGAGCTTCGTATTGAGGCCAAGGTGCTCGATCACAGGGTAGAGGATCTTCTCGTCCTGCATGATCCTGAACTGGTCCTGAAGGAAGTACGGGTCGTAGGCGCTGGTGCTCTGCGCCTGGAAGAGCTTCACCTCCCCCTCGGGCTTCTCCACCCTCACCTTGGCCGTCGCGAGGTACCATTGGGGGAGCAGCGCGGTCACCACCAGCGTGGTCGCGATGACGAGCCCCATGACGAGCGCGATCAGGACCCAGCGCATCCTAAGGACCCTGAACAGGTCGGCAAGGGAAGCGCTCTCCTTTGAGCCGGAAGACGATGCCATGGGTTCTTTTGGAATCGCCACGGTGCGGGCGACTCGGGCCAACGGTGTCAGAAGATAACGGTGGCGCTCAGGCCTGTCACGGACCTATTCATCCCGCGCGACGAGATTCCTGAATCGACAAATTGGTAGTCGTAGGAGGCGGTGATCTTCCAGTTCTTGTTCGGCAGGTAGGTGAGGGCCAGGCCCGCGAGGGTCGAGTCCTCCTCGATGTCCGCCTGCCCGGACCGGCCGACGAGCGTCGCCGGGGCGTACTGGACGGACGCCGAGGCGACGACGAAGGCGGTTATCGCATGCTGGAGGTTCACGAACATCCGGTTCGTCCTCTGGTCGGAGAACAGCACCGGATTGGATGTCTCCTCCAGGTCGTAGGTGTAGCCCGCGCTGATGAACGACCCCTGAGCGTACTCGTACTTCGCCGCGAACTCAACGAAGGGCGTCGTCTCGTCCGACAGGCCGTCGCGCCGGGTGTATTCGCCGCCCACGCGCAGGCTCGCGGTCACCTTCGGGCCCGGCTTGTAGTCGAATCCCGCCATCAGGAAGTCGGAATGCTTGTCGTTTTCCGCCGGGTCGTCCCTGTAGTCGACGTCCAGGTGCCGGTACTCGCCCGCAAGCGCGAGGTTCGGGAGAAGGGAGTAGTCGAACTCCAGTCCGTACAGGTTCTCGAATCGGTTGAGCTCGTCCCCGATCACCGGGTCGATGTAGTCGAAGTACATGACGCGCGTCTTCAGGGCCATGCTGAGCCTCTCGACCGGCGAGAACGTGAACTTGCCGTTGAACTGGTTGCTCTCGAGGGTCTGGTTGGTGTTCACCGGAACGCCGGACAGCAGAGCCTCGGGGTTCTGGTCGTAGGAATAGGCGTCGTTCAGGTCCAGGACCGAGGTCTGTGAGAAGGAGTGCGCGAGCCGCGCGTCCAGGTCCTGGCTGTAGAGGGTCTTCGAGCCGGGCCGGTCCTCGAAATAGTCGAGCCTGGGCTCGAAGGACGCGGAGAAAAAGGACTGCTCCGAGAGGGACGAGTTGAAGGCGATCCTGGGCGACACCTCGAACACGGCGCTGCCGATCGCGTCCGTCGCGGAGCCGAAGATGTTGTTGTTGTATGTGATCCCGCTCTCGAGCGAGATCGTCAGGCCCTTGCCCTTCTCCTCCTCCGGAATCGGCGCGAACACGGCGCGCGCGGTCGCGCAGATGCCTAGCGACGAACCCACGAGAATGATTCGCAATTGTCTCATGTGGCGCTGGTCAGAGGCGACCGCCAAGCTGGCAATTCGAACTCCGCTGGCAAGACCATTCCGGGGGTGGCCTACCGCCTGGGAGGCGCAGCAGGAAGCGCGGGGTTTATGAGGACGTAGAGATTCTCCGCAAGCTTCTGGGGCACCGTCAGCGGGAAATCGCGCGGCATGGCGCCCGTGAGCAGGCCCCCGTACACCTCGCCCCACTCGCCGGTCCCCTGGGTGGAGGCCGACAGGAGCCCGGGGGACTTGGGCCGGGCGTTCAGATCCGAGAAGAACGGGCGGTCCAGGGTCCTGGGCGTGAGCAGAAGCTCGCCGGTCAGCTGGTCGTCCTGCACGGCATAGAAGTCGCGGAGCGTCGCGGGCTGCGCCCAGGCCCTCGTCCCGCCGTACCAGGCAAGCCCCGCCGGCACGTCCGCCATGAGCCCGAAGCGGCCGGTCGGGTCGGAGGCGTCGAGCTGCTTGCCCATGCCCTGAAGGAGGCCCGGGAAATACGGCGGATACTCGAAGTGGAGCCAGTGCGGGTTGAGCGCGTCGTGAACGAGCGGGAGCGCCTGGAGGGCGAGCAGCGCCGCGGCGCAGGCCCTCGGCCACGCCGCGAGCACGGGGTTGCTCGAGAGGAGGACGAAGAAGAAGCCGGCCCCGAATACGATGATGAGGGGCGATAGCCAAACGACCGCCTGGCGCTCGCTCTCGCCGGAGTTGAAGGCCGCCTGCGCCGCTATGAGGACCCCGAGCGAGACCGTGAAATGCCAGCGGACGCGGTTGACGGACTCCGACCGGAAGGCGTACAGCCAGCCCGCCGCGAAGAGCCCAAGGAACCACAGCGCGCCGCCCGACCACACCCGCGACCGCAGGTTCTCCTGTATCGACGTCAGGAACTTGTTGGAGAGCTTGTTCAGGTCGATCGCTGGCATCTGCGCCGAGAGCGTCGCGCGGACGATCGAGGGCTCGGCGGTGGAGTCGCCCGCCTTTAGCGCGATGTTCTGGGAAGCGAGGCCGACCGGCATCCCAGTGACGGCCATGTTGCGCGCGACCCAGGGCCCGGCGACCAGGGTGAAGCCGCAAATGACCAGCGCGAGAGCGCGCCACCTCGCCGCGCCCGGGAACCGCCGCCACACGCCAGCCACCACGGCGACAACCAGGGCCCCCGCGCAGTACTCGGCAAGGAAGAGGGCGCCGCACAGGGCGCCGAGGGCCCCGAGCGGGATGGCGGCGCGCCGGAGGTCCCCCGCCGACTCCGCCCCCCACCACGCCTCGAACGCGCCCAGGCCGAGCACCATCATGAGCGCCGCGCCGTCGACCGAGACGACCTGCTGCCAGACCGGCACCGAGACGAACAGGGCGATCGCCGCCAGCCAGCCGGCGGGCGCCCCGAAGAGGCGCCGGCCGAGGTCGAACGCGAGCCAGACCGCGAGCCAGAAGAGGACGACGTTCAGCCCGAGGAGCAGGTAGTCGGCGCCAAACCCGAACGGGGGCGTGGGGGCCGACCCGAAGAGCCCCTCGCGCACCGCGTGGGGCAGGAGTCGCAGCGCGCCCGCGATTACCATCGGGTAGAGCGGCGCCTGGTACACCTCCGGATAGGGGCGGGAGGGGTCAAAGCGGATCCCCCGGGCCGCGAAGAACGCGACCGCCTGCGGGTAGTTGACCCGGGTCGTGAACCCCCGGCCGAACGCAATCTGCCTGCCCATGTCGGCCTGCGCCAGCGTAGCCTCGCTCGTCGCGCCGTGGAACTGGCGCCAGGAGACCAGGCTCGAGACTACGAGCCCGCAGACCACGAGCGCCCCCATCCGCACCCACCGCGCGCCCCCGCCCATCTCGAGCCAGTGGATCAGCTCCTGCGTGGTGCGCGGGCGGGCCGTCATTTATCGGTCACATCGAGCTCGGGCCACTGGGCCAGCTTGCGGTGGAGCGTCCGCCGGCTAATGCCCATCATCTCCGCGGCCTTGGTCCGGTTGCCGCGCGACTTGATGAGCGCCTCCCTTAGGATGCGCTTCTCGTTCTGCTCCACCGAAAGGGTCGACGCCGAGCCGGCATCCGCCGTTCCGCCCGCCGACGGAGCCGAGCCGGGCGCCCCGCGGAACCGGGGATCGAGGTCGAACTCGGTCAGCTTTCCCCCCTTGCGGAGCACGACCGCGTTCTCGCAGAAGTTGCGCAGCTCGCGGACGTTCCCGGGCCAGGGGTAGGTCTGGAGCGTCTTCATCGCCCCCGGCTCGATCTCGATCGGGGGGACTCCGTTCTCCTCCGAGAAAAGCCTAATGAAATGGGCGAGGAGCTCCGGGATGTCCTCCCTCCTCTGGCGTAGAGGCGGCATGACGAAGCGCACGACGTCCAGGCGGAAGAACAGGTCCTCTCGGAATTTGCCCTCGCGAACCAGCTGCTCCAGGCTCCGGTTGCTCGCCGTCACCAGGCGCACGTCCAGGGTCAGCGTCTTAGAGCCCCCCACCCGCTCGATCGACTTGGTCTCCAGAAACCGCAGCAGCTTGACCTGGATCGCCGGGGAGACCTCGCCGATCTCGTCAAGGAAAAGCGTCCCGCCGTCCGCGGACTCGAACCTCCCGATGCGGCGCTCCGTGGCGCCCGTGAACGAGCCCTTCTCGTGCCCGAAGAGCTCGCTCTCGAGCAGGCTCTCGGAAAGCGCCGCGCAGTGGACGGCGACGAAGGGCCCCCTGGAGCGCGGGCTCGACTGGTGGATCGCCTGGGCGATCAGCTCCTTGCCCGTGCCCGACTCGCCCTCGATGAGGACCGTGGCCTTCGACTGCGCGACCTTCTTCGCGGTCTCGACCACGTCCTTGAGGAGCGGCGAGTTCCCGACGATCCCCTCGAGGTCGAACTTCTCGTCCAGGCGCTCGTGGAGCTGCTTGACCTCCACCTCGAGGGTCTTCGTCTTCAGCGCCCGGCGGATGAGCACGTCAAGACGCTCGATGTTGACCGGCTTCGTGAGGAAGTCCACCGCCCCCCTCCTCATCGCCTCCACTGCCGTGTCGATGTTCCCGTAGGCCGTCATCATTAGGACGGCCGGCTTGTTCGGCAGGGCGAGCGCGCGGTCGATCACCCTCAGGCCGGATTTCCCGGGCATCCTAAGGTCCGTGAGGATGACGTCGAAGGGCTGCGCGTCCATCAGGTTGAACGCCTCGTCGGCGTTCGCGGCCACGCTCACGTCGTAGTTCTCCGCGAGCGCCTGCTGAAGGCCCTCGCGGGTGTGTTTCTCGTCGTCGACGATGAGCACGCTTGGGACCATGCCGCCATTCCAAGCGACACGCCCCGGCGGTCAAGCCCCGTGCAAGCGCGTACGCCTAGTGCGCGGGCGCGCCGCCGGCCTTGCCCGGCTCCGCCAGGCGCTGCGCAATCGGCGCCAGCCGGCTAAGCATCAGGCTCAGCGGCGGGGAGTTGTCCACGAGCTCGATGAACTTCTCCCTGCGCACGTGCAGGAGGTCGTTCACCTTGCCGCGCTGTGCCTCGTCCAGCTTGAGCTCGCTCGTCATCCGGTCGAGCGTCATCGGCAGGACGACAAAGAAGGCCAGCGTGCGGAACGGCCGCTGCAGAAGCCGTTCGATCTGCTCGTCTGACAAGGGCTTGTCGGGCGCGGGCGACTCGGCGGGGCCCAGGAGCCCGCGCTGCGACCGGAACCGGCGCTCGTACTCCTCGCGCTGCTCCGGCGTCAGCACCGTCGCGATGTCGCGGTCGAACTCGGCGTAGATCTCGCCGACCCGCGTCCTGAAGGCCTCCATCTGCGGCCGTATCGCGTCGATCTGCTCCATCAACTGGGCGCGGTTGATGGGAGGCGTGGCGCGCGCGACCCAGCCGTGCCTGGCGTCGAATTCACCCATGAACGGCCCCGGCGGGGGAGGGAAAGGCCGGTGACGCTCGGCCCACATCCCCGCGCCGAACCCGATCCCGAACACGAGCGCGGTCAGGAGCGCTGCGAGGACGCGGTCCCTCATAGGCCCTGCTCGAAGTCGTTCGCCTGCGCGACGATCTCGCCCCAGCCCGCGACGCTCTGGGTGTCCTCGTCCCCGGAGATGCGCGCGTGGTAGAGCGCCACGGCGTCGAGGCACGCCGCAGCCGTCGCAGCGCACATTGCGAAGTGGGTGATGAACAGCGGCGAGGCCGCGGCGCGAGCCGCCTTGAGGACCCGTTCGGGGAATCCGGGCGTAATCTGGGCCGCCGCGTGCTCGCGAAGGAGCGCCCATGTTTGTTTCTCAGTTCTCATCGCTTTGGTAGTGTTGTCTAAGTTGTTCGCGCGCGCGGTGGAGGCGAGCCTTCACGGCAGCGACGCTCGTGTTGAAGCTCTCGGCGATCTCGGCGTGGCTGCGGCCCTCCTGAACCAGCGCGACGAGCGCGCGGTCCTTGGGCCGGAGCTGGGCGAGCGCGTGCCGGAGCGCGTCGAGCTCCTCCGCGTCGACGGCCCCGGCAGGCTCGGGCACGTTCTCGTGCTCGGGAGCGAAGGGGATGAAGATCCGGCGCAGCTTCTGCCGCCGCAGGTGGTCGATGCAGGTGTTGCGGGCGAGCCGGAAGAGCCACGGCTCGAACTGGTCGGGCGCCTTGAGCCGGGCGATGGAGCGCGCCACCTTGACGAACACCATCTGGACGAGGTCCTCGACGGAGTCGCTCCTCCCGGTGATGGCGTAGGTGAACCCGGCAACGCGGTGCTGGTAGGACACAATGAGCTCGCGCAGTGCGGCCTCGTCCCCGCGCTGCGCCCGGCGAACCCGGGCACCCAGCGTGGTCGGTGAACTTTCATCCATGCGTTTGCCATTGCTCTATGACCGACCAGACGTAGATCGGGTCGGAAAGATGCGCTTTTACCATTGGCGCAAGAGCACGCCCCATGCAACCTTCCGTCGACCCGCGTGTCCACCCCGTTCGATTGCGGCGGGACCGGCCGCGCAGGCGCGCATCAAACATGCATAAGATGTACACTGGCCATTACTTAACCATATCTCCGGCGGCTTGCCTCGCGGCGCTCCTCCTGGCTTCCGGCTGCGCCTCCAAGGACAATGACGAGATGACAAAGGGGGTCATTTCAGGCGAGCGGCCCGTGGCCATGGCCGGGACCGGCTCCTTCTTCGGAGGCATGGTGGCATCAAAGATCACGGTGAGCCGCGGGGTGGGCCACGGCCTCAAGCAGGGAAAGGGCGGCGAAGGCGGACGCGGCGCCTCCGCCGACAAGAGCGCGTACGCCGCCTATGCGAACAGCGACGTCAAGCAGACCCTCGGGAGCCCGCTGCCCCCCGTCACCCTGCACCTGATCCTCACGAACACCGGCCCCGACGAGATCTCGGTCAAGATACTCGACTTCGACTCGGATCTCGGGAACTTCGTCGTCGATCCCGACACGGTCACGATCCCGCCCGGCCGGTCGGCCGAGCCGACTCCCATGGTCTCGCAGCTCGGCGTCAGCTCCGACGAGATTCCGTTCAAGGTCAGGCTCCAGCTGGGCAAGTCCAGCGAGTCCCGCACGATCTCGGTCAGGGACGTCCCCACCGATTCCGGGAGCCCCAAGGCCGCTGCCCCGTAGCCGGCCCGTCAGCCCCGCAGCATCCGCACGCTCCGGTCCTTGCGGGGGAACTGGAGCGTGACGACCGTGCCGATCCCCTCGCTGCTCTCCACGCCCACCTGGCCGCCGTGCGCGCGCATGATCCGCTGGACGATCGTCAGCCCGAGCCCGTGGCCCCCGGGCTTCGTCGTGTGGTACGGCCGGAAAAGCTTGCCCATGTCCTCCTCGCGTATCCCGGCGCCGCTGTCGCCGAAGACGAGGTAGACCGAGTCGTCGTCCGCGCGCGACCTGATCCTTAGCCTGCCCCCGGGCTGCATCGCCTCCATCGCGTTCTTCGTCAGGTTGAAGAACACCTGCTTGAGCTGGCCGCGGTCGGCCAACACCTTCGGGAGCGAGGCCTGCGTCTCGGCTTCCACGGCTATCCCCCGATTGGCGAACTCGCGCTTCTGGAACCTGAGGACCTCGGCCAGGACGTCCGCCACGTTCGTCTCCGCCAGGTCCGGGGGGCGAGGGCGGACCGCCTCGAGAAAATTGGTGACGATCTGGTCGAGGCGCCCGACCTCCTCGCGGCATACGCCGACCGACTCCGCGATCGAGTCGACCTGCGCGCTGCCCTTGAACCGCTTCAGCTTGCGGGCGATCAGCTGAAGGTGGATCCCGAGCGAATTGAGCGGGTTGCCTAGCTCGTGCGCCACGCCGCCGGCAAGCAGGAGGATCGACGAGGTGCGCTCGTCCTCTATGCGCCTGGCGGTCGCCAGCTTCTCCGGGGTGACGTCGGCGAGGATCACCGCGCGTCGGCGCGCCCCGCCTCCCTCCTCGCGCAGCGCGACCATGTAGAACCTGACCGTGCGCGGCTCGGGGTACGAAAGCTCGAACTCGCGCGAGACCGCCTGGACGCCGGCGCTCCCGTCCCCGCCGAGCGAGGACCGCAGCCCGGGGACGAGCCGCCAGAGCGTCTGCCCGGCGAGCCGGTCGCCGTCCAACCCCATGAGGCGGTGGGCCGCGTCGTTCGCGTACTCGATCGTCCCGTCAGCGGCTATCACGAGGACCCCCTCCTGGAGCGTGTTGAAGATCTCCTCGAGGAGGGTGCGCTCCCTCGCCAGGCGCTGGACGAGGTTTGTCAGGCCGACGGAGTCGAGGCTGTCGAGCCGCCCCAGCACGCGGTCGAGCGAGGTGTGTTTCTTTCCGGCCATGACCGCCATTCTTGCCCGCGCGGCCCCGGGGGTCAACGGCCGGGAAGAAAATCCATCTGGTCCGGATCCACCCGCTGGGCGAGCAGCTTGCGCAGGAAGACCTCCCGGTGGATGGGGCTGCGCCCCAGCCTCATCACCGCCTCGCGGTGGTCGTCGGTCCCGTATCCCTTGTGCCTGCCGAACCCGTACCCGGGGTACGCCGCGTCAAGCTCCGCCATCATCCGGTCCCGCACCACCTTGGCGATGATCGACGCCATCGCGACGCAGAGCGACCGCGAGTCGCCCCTGACGACGGCCGTGTGGGGGTACGGGAACCCCCTGAGCGGCAGCCCGTCGACCAGCACGCGGCAGGAGACGGCCGGGACGAACGACTCCCTCTCCTCGACCGAGGAGAACAGGTCCGGCTCGTCCCTGCGCCGGAAGGCGGCGACCGGGTAGATGCCCTCCATCGCCCGGCGCATCGCCAGCTTGGTCGCGCCGAGGATGTTGTGCTGCTCGATCTCCTCAACGCTCGCCGAGCCGTAGTGGGCGTGGATCTGCCCCTGGGTCGCGAGCGCCTCGAACTCGCCCCAGAGCGCCTCGCGCTCCGGGGCGGAGAGCTGCTTCGAGTCGTTGACGCGCCCGGACTTGTACACGGCCCAGCGGCCCTCGAGGAAATCGCGCGTCACCAGGACGGCGCCGGCGACGACGGGGCCAGCGAGCGCTCCGCGGCCGACCTCGTCCACGCCGATCAGGCTCTCGAAACCCTCAATCTTCTTCAGGTCGAAGCTGCGCAGCTGTCGGCGTTTCGGCATCGGGCAAACGCGCGCCTCCCCCTCACCCCCGCCACTCCACCCGCTCCTTGGGCTCGGGAAGAGGCAGTTCGTCCAGCTTTCCTGCGGCGAGGACGACCTCGTAGGACGTCCGGAAATGGAGCTTGGCGAAGTCGCCCAGTGCGCCCGCGCCGAAGCGGGCGATGACCTGCGCCGCCTGCTCCTTGGCGACGGGCCCGGCTCCTTTCTGAAGCGTCGCGCCGAAGCGCCTGGAGAGCGAATGCATCTGGCGAACGTACTCGGCGCGTGCGACGACGGAGGCCGCGGCGACCACGGGGTCCTCCTCGGCCTTGGTGCGCATCCTCAGGTCGAAGTCCTTGATCCCCATCTTGGAGAGCTCCCGCTGGGTGAGCGGCTGCTTGCTGAACTGGTCGAGCAGCCCCCAGGGCACCTTCTTCCTCGACAGGGCCTGGGACAGCGCCGTCGCGTGCTGCCAGGCGAGCAGCCGGTTCAGGTTGGCGTGGGGCCGCAGCATGAGGACGTTGTACCGGTGCATCCCGCAGAGGCAGGTGGCCACGGCCGTCCCGGGGGTCGCGCGGATCAGCTTGTCGAGCTTGATGATCTGGGATTCTGCGATCCGCTTCGAGTCCTTGACGCCCGCCTTGATCCACCCGTCGATCGCCGGCCGGTCCGCTATGACCGTAGCGGCCACGACGGGCCCGAAGAGGTCGCCCTTGCCGCTCTCGTCGAGGCCGGCGTGCGGCTCGAACCACTCGGGGTGGTGGACCTCGTCGTACCCGAGCGCCGGCCTCTTGGTGACCTCGGGCTCGAGCGTCATCGTCACGAACTCCTCCGTCCCCTTGCCGGCTACGACCAGCTTTCCGCTCTCGTAAGCGGTGACGTTGCAGTCCCTCCCCCTGAAGGCGTACCGCGCGTAGGCGACGTCAAACGACTCCCAGCCGCGACCGCTCAGGATCGAGCGCAGCCTCTCCATCTGTGCGTCGTCGAGCTTGAGCGTGTAGGTGCTCAGCGCCTTGGGTTTTTCCTCGTCGTGCTGGCCGCGCTTGGGCATGACGGACCAATACTCGCAGAATTGGCGCCAATGACACGCAAAACTTCCGCCCGGGGCGCCCTGGTGGCGCGGCGCGCGGCCTTCCAGGCAGCCCTGCTCGCCTGGTACCGGGCGTGCCGGCGCCCGCTGCCCTGGCGCGAGTCGCCCTCGCCGTACCGGACCGTCGTGAGCGAATTCATGCTCCAGCAGACCCAGGTGGCCACCGTCCTGCCCTACTTCGCCCGATGGATGGAGGCGCTTCCGGACTTCGAGGCGCTCGCGGCCGCCCCCGAGGCGCTGGTCCTGAAGCTCTGGGAGGGACTCGGCTACTACTCGCGCGCCCGCAACCTGCACCGGCTCGCGAGGAAGGTGGCGCGCGCCGGGTCCCTGCCGCGCACCGCGGCCGGATGGGATGAGCTTCCCGGCGTCGGCCCCTACACCGCGGCCGCGGTCGCGAGCATCGCCTTCGGCGATCGCGCCGCATGCGTTGACGGCAACGTGGTCCGGATCCTGGCCCGCCTCAGCCGGGACGGGACCCGGTTCACGGACGGCGCATCGGCGTCGAGGGTGTTCGCTCCGCTTGCGCAGGAGCTCGTCAATCCCGCCGACCCCGGCGACCACAACCAGGCGATGATGGAGCTGGGCGCGACCGTGTGCGTGAGGCGGCGGCCCTCCTGCCCCGCCTGCCCGGTGCGGGGGTTCTGCGCCTGCGCCTCGGCCGGCGACCCCGAGGCCTTTCCCGCGCTCGAGGCGAGGCGGACCGAGCGGAGGTCGGTCGTCCGGGTGTGGTGCGAGAGGGCCGGCGCGGTGCTCCTGCACCGCAACGGTCCCGGCGCGCGCCGCCTTGCCGACCTCCACGAGCTCCCCACCGCTCGCCAGGCGGGACTCGATCCGGCGCGCGTCGCGGAGGGGCCGCTCATCGCTCGCAATATCCGCGGGATCACGCGCTTCCGGATCGCGGAGTCGATCCATTCGGTGCGCCGCCCCGGTGCGAGGCCGGGCCCGGGCCTGGTCTGGGTCCGCCTCGGGGACCTGGGCTCGATCGCCCTGTCCGGACCCCACCGCCGCTGGACGGCGCAGATACTCTCCGCGGGGAAGGGCCAGGCCCGGGGCCCGGGAGGGGGCGCGCCGCCGCCGGCGCGCGGCCTCACATCCGGATGATTATCGCCTCGGCCTCGATCTCCACGAGCATCTCGGGGGAGATGAGCCTGCTGACCTCCACCATGCTCGTGGCCGGCCTTATCTCCTTGAAAACCTCCCCGTGGGCCCGGCCCACGTGCTCCCATTGGGAAATGTCCACGACATAGATGCGCGTCCGCACGACGTCCTGCAGGGACGCGCCGGCGCGGGCCAGCGCCGACTCGATGTTCCTCAGGACCTGCACCGTCTGGCGGTACGGGTCGCCGGCGCCCACTATCTTGCCATCCGCGCCGGTAGCCGTGGTGCCCGAGACGTGGACCACCGAGCCGACGCGGACCGCGCGGGAGTAGCCGACGATCGGCTCCCACGCCGTGCCCGACGAGACGTTCTGGCGCCCGTTCACCTATTGACTGCGGGCCGGCGTGAATCCCACATGGCCCCGCGGCCTTCGACTAATGTCCCGGTCACCGCAGCTCCTTTCGAACCATGAGCTTCAGGCCCGACCACACCTCGTCGACGGCGCAAACCTTGATGTCGACAAGCCCGATCGGCAGGGCCAGGTCCCGGACCACGTCCTCGGTGATATCGGTCGCCACACCCGAGCTCTTCTTAGGCCACGAAACCCAGATCACGCCGTTCGGGGCGAGCTTCCTTCGGTAGGACCTCAGCTTCGCGGCGAGCCTGGAGGCGCCAGTCGCGAACAAGTGGACGTGGCCCATCCCCGGCCGCGCCACGGCGCGCCACGAGACCTCCATGCCGGCGGGCAGGGCCAGCAGCCTGGAATAGCCGCTCGGAGCGCCGTCGACGAGCCAGTCGGCGCCGGCGCCGTAGCCGAGTTTCTTCCAGAGCGGGGTGCCAGAATATCCAGCCATGGCTTCCCTGTTTGGGCGACGGGTTTGGGCTTCAGGGCCGGCTTCTCTAATACGGGTAGGGCTGGATCTCGCCGTTTCCAATGAACCCGTTGTGCGACAGGAACAGGACCACGAGGGCCGCGAGGAAGGCGACGAGGGCCAAGTCGCCAACCAGGCGCAGGAGCCTCTTCGGGGATGTCCCGCTCCGGGGCGCAGCGCTGTGGGCGGCAGGTGGGTCTGCTGGCGCGTTGTCCGTCCTCATGGCTTGAAACGGTCTAGCGGGACAACGTGGCCGGACTCGGCCGAAAATCAAAGGGAAACCCGCCGCGGGGCGGCGCCCTCCGCGCCCTAATAAACGCCCGGGGCCCGGGCTAGGCGGGCGCCGGGCCCGATGGCTGGCCGGGAGGGAGCACGACGACGGGATCGCCCACCCGGATCTCGCCCTCCGTGATGATCTGCGCGCGCAGGCCTCCCTTGTGAAGAAGGCCGCGGAGGACCTCGGGCGACGTGAGCTTCGCAAGGTGGCTGCACGGTTCGCACAGACGGATTCCCCGGATGCGGACGCTTCCGACCTGGAACTCGCGCCCGACCAGGGCGTTCAGGTCCAGCCCGGCGGTGACCAGGTTCCGGCGGGCGTCGCGCGCGGTGAAGGTGATCCCGGCGCTCAAGGCGAACGCGTCGATATGCTCCTTCTGGATCAGCGTCACCTCGAAGTCGGGCTTCTGGGGATGGGGCGAGAACGTTCCGGTCCCGCTGAAGTACCGGTCGCCCCTGAGCCCCTGCCCGGGAACCGCCCGGACGCTCGCCTGGGAGACCGCCGGCGCGGCCGGGGACTCTGCGGTGATGATGTCAACGACCTGCGCCATGGGGGCTCGGCGCTGTGGCGGGCCGCTCCTGGGCCCGGGGCGCCCTCAATTCGACCGGCTCAGCAGCTTCCTCTTCTCCGCCTGAAACTCCTCGTCGGTGAGGATGCCCTTCTTTCGGAGGTCGTCGAGCTTGGTGAGCTGGGCGTAAAGGTCGTCGGTCGTCAGCGCCCTCTTTGCGGACTCCACGGCGGGCGCGGGCGCCACCGCGGGTGCGGCCGCCTCGGCGGTGGCGGACTCGCTCGCAGCCTCCGGAGTCCCCGGGTTCAAGGCCTTGAAGACGATCTTGGCCTTCGCATAGCCCGTGCTGAACAGGGGGACGTCCGACGTCAGCGAGACCAGCTTCATCTGCTTGTTCTGCGTCGCGCAGTAGTTGTTGGCGGCCGCCGTGGCGTCGTCCTTCAGGCGATCGGTGTCCCTGTCGAAGGCGTTCCTGGCCTCGCAGGTGATCGAGTAGGTGTCGTTGCCCATCGGGACGACCCTGAATCCGCTGTCTTTCGTCTTCGAGGCGCATCCGATCAGCACGGCGCAGAGGCACGGCGCCAGGAGCGCCTTGCAAAGGGTTTTGGTGTTCACCCCGGCAAGCTCATTGAGCGCACGACCGAGGTCAAGGTTGCGTTGGCGCGGCCGGCGCCCGAAGGCCCCTTCACCGCGGGGTCGCCTTGATTGCAGCCAGCTTGCGGACGACGGGTACCAGGTCGAGCGAGGTCATCGCGATCCTGACACCCCGTCCCTCGGCGTAGCGCCGGGCCTCCGCTAGCTGCTTCTTCACTGCCGCGGGCAGATCGCTGGCCATCGCGAGCTCCACCGCCCGTTCTCCGAGGACCGCGGAGACGTCGAACCCCGGGGCCGAGGGGATGAGGTAGAGCAGCGTGCGCGCCCCGACCTTGAGCAGGCAGATGCGACCGAATTCGACCTTCGATGGCCTCCAGGCCTCCTCGATCAGCGGGAACTCGGCCTTCATCGCGGCGATCAGCTCGAGCCAGACGCCGTGCGACGGGCCCAGCGCGGCCCCCAATTCGGCGCCGGACGGCGGCCGGGGGGCCTGCTCCTTGGCGGCGCGGCGCAGGCCGGGCTTTCTATGAGTCATATTCCAAGCGCTTGCCATAGCTCAGGACGTCGTCCTGCGCAAAGCCGATCGCGGCGTAGAACGCCGCCGCCCCGGTGTTTGACCTGCGCACCTGGAGGTTGATCTTCGCGCATCCTTCCGCGCGCAGGAGCCGCTCCGCCTCGCCCATCATCCTGCGGCCGTACCCCAGCTTCAGATAATCAGGGGAGACCCCGAGGTAATTGATCCATCCCCGATGCCCCTCGTACCCGACCATGACCGACGCAACGATCTGCCCGCCTCGGAGCCCGACCAGGAAAAGGTCCCCTCGTACCCTCAGCTTCCTTGCGATGTCCTTAAAGCGATCGTTTGCGGGCCGCACCAGCCCGCAGCGCCGCCACAGGCCAACGACGGCGGCGCTGTCGCTCGTCCTGAAGCGGCGTATCTTGAGCGCGGGGCGGCCTCCGCCAACGCCGCGGCGCCGGCTAGGCTTTCCGGGCACGGCTTCGCCTCCTGTCCCTTGGGTCGACCCCGATGCGCGGGTCGCGCCCCCTCGCCAGGGAGACGAGCCGCTCCGCCAGCCTGTCGAACGCGTCGATCGAGTCGGAAAGATAGAGCCACTTCGGCAGCACCGGATGCGGCGCCAGCGCCGGGAATTCGGCGATCAGCGACTCGTGGTGCTCGCGATCGGTGCAGACGAGCACGCCGCGCCAGGGCTCCTCCCGCGCCGAGAAGCAGAGGACAAGCCTGCCGTCGAGGTATGCGGCCTTGGTTCCAAACATCGGACGCAGCAGGAACGAGGCCTCGGACTCGAGCGCCTCCCAGAGCCACGCATACGGGTGGACCAGTCTGACCCGGCCAAGCACTTCGTCGTTCGCCGTGACCGTGGTCGTCTTGATTCGCATTGGGTGACCGGCTGTCGCGCTTGCGTCTTGGGGCGACACCTTGGGGCGCCAACCGGGCCGGCGCAAGGCGGCGTGCGCCGGAGCCCGGGCTCTACCCGGTACTGCGCGCCGCGAAAAGCGGCCTCGGCTACAACCGACCTTCCGTCCCTGGGGCCATTCCCCGGTCCTTGCCCATGATCGAGCGGACCAGGGCGGGATTGGGGCAGCAGACGGTCTTGACCGGCTTGGAGAACAGCGACGTGAACGTCCACCCCACGTCCACGCCGACAAGGTCTCCGTCGGACGAAAGCACCGGGCCGCCGCTGTCGCCGTGCCACGTGGGGAGATCAGCCAGCACGACGAAGCAGGCCGAGTCTCCCAGCGCCTTCGAGTAGCTGAGGGCCCGGCCGGCGAGGCAATCGATGCCGTGGGACCCGCCCCGCTCGGCCGCCATCGCGTAGAGGTCCGCGCTGAACCCCTCCTTGGCCGAAAACGCCAGCGGGCTGTCTATCGACGCCTTGACGCGCAGGATCGCGAATTCCGCGCCGACCGCGCCGAAATCCCTCCTCTCGACGACGCCCGCCGGGGCCATCGAGAGCCTCCCGTCCATCCACCCGACGGCCCAGTTGTGTTTCCTCACGACGTGGCCCGCCGTCAGGAGGTATCCGTCGCGGGATATGCCCGCCGCCAGCGCAGCGCTCCAGTCAGAGCTGCTCGGCGCGAACGTGAAATGGCCCTTTTCGACCGAGAATCCCGGGCTAAGGATGGTGTCGCTCGACAAGATGTAGAATACCGAGCGCCGCAGTTCCCCGATCCGGGCGGCGAAGTGCGCCTCGCCGGCCTGGGCGGAGGATATCCTCGCATCGCGCGAGGGTTTAACCAGTGCCTCGCAGCCGGCCACCCCAAGGACCATGCCCGCAAGCCCCGAGGCTGTCGCCAAACTCCAGGTCGTCTTCATCGGGTCATGTCGGCTTCATCCGCCCAAGAGTCACACCCAGCGCCTGACCCGCCGCTTGAAGTCCAGATAGGTGACCCCGAACTTCCGTTCCAGGTAGGCCTCCTCCCTCAACACGGCCCCGAAGTGCAGCGCGAGGGCCAAGGGCGCCGCCAGGAGGAGCGGGATCCAGTCATCGGCCAGTAGTCCGGTGGCCGCCTGCAGCAGGCACAGGGACAGGTACAGGGGGTTGCGCGTGTACCTGAATGGCCCGCCTGTGACGATCGCCAGGGTCGGCCGATCCGGGCGCACGTAGGTGCCGCCCGCCTTCATCGCCTGCCGCGCCCAGAGGGCCAGAGCCGCCGAAACGAGGCTCAGGACCGCGCCGGCCGCATGGATTGCGCCGGCGGGGCCCACGCGAATGGGCCAGGCAAGGTGCGAGCCGATCCCCGCGGCGAAGAACAAGAGAAAGATGAGCGGCGGAAGCGCGATCACGTCCGGGTGATCGCCTTCCTTGGCTCCGAGCCGGCCGAGGGGGTGCTCCTTGCTCAACGGCAGCGTGGCTACACGACCTTCGCCCCGTTCTCGACGAGAAGCCGCCTAAGGACCGAGCGGTGGCAATGCCCCTCGTCCTCGCAGTAGCAGCCCACCGAGAAGTCGGCCGAGTGCGACAGCGCGGCCAGGAGCTCCAGGTCGTGTCTGGCCTCGGGCGACGCCATCTCGGCCCTGTATCGCCTCGCAAACGCGGACCATTGCGCGGGCGACGCGGCCTGGTGGCCGAGCTTCATCGTCGCGACGCTGGGTGCGAGGTTCGGGAACCAAACATCATACCAGTCCTCGGCCGAGAACAGCGCCTTCGGCACTCCGCGGGGAGGGCGTCGGACCGTTCCGATCCTCGTTCCCTCCCCGTCCGCACGCGGCGTTCCCAGGCGCACGATTCGAACGCTCATGGTGAACCCCCTCCGCTGCGGTGCCGTCTCCGGAGAGGCTTGCGGTTGTTGTGTTTGGTCATGGGCTGTAGGCGTTCCGCAGGGCCTCGACGTTATCCGCAGGTCGCGATCATAGCAAGGTCGTCAACGCGTCCGCCCGCCATTTCCAGGCTGTCTCTCGATGCGCACCAATGCGCTGGCCGACCAGTCGTTGTGCCCGCCCTCGATCATGACGAATCTCGCGTTCTTGAGCGCCGCGGCGAGCCGCCTGGCGTGCTCGCACGGGATAACCGTGTCGTCGACCGCGCCATAGATGTCGACCGGGCCCGCGTAACCCCGCAGCGCGCTCACGTTGTCCCAGTCGTCCCGCAGGATGGCCCGGACCGGAAGGAACGGCATGTGCTCCGCGACGACGCTCGCAAACGTGTCGAACGGGGCCACCAGGACGATCTTGTCGGGCGGGACGCGCGCCGATGCCAGGCCGGACGCCGGCCCGCTTCCGATCGACTCGCCGATCACTCCGACGGGAGTGCCCGGGTACTGCTCGCGAAGGATCCGATATGCCTCTGCGGCCGCGCCATCCATCGAGTCCCTCGAGGGGCGCCCCTTGCGCAGGCCATAGCCCGGGTATTCGAGAACGTAGAGGGAATCTGCCCCGGAAATGTGCTCAAGGACGTAGGCCCGGTGGCTGGCCTGACCGGCGTTGCCGTGGGCCATGAGCCACACGGTTCCTGGATCAGCCACGGCCCGGCAATAGCCGATGACTTGGCCGCCGGCGACCCACGGTCTCAGCTGAGTGTCAAAGCCATCGTGGGTGGGGAAGAAGATGAAGCTTCGCTGGCTCACGGTCACGGCCACCCCGACCGCCACATATGCGAGAGCGAGAATGGCGACCACTATCACGAGGGTTCTTGCGCCGCGCCGCATTGGCATCGCCCGCCGGAGCCGGTCACGCGCCGCCGCCGCGCCGCGCCGCGGGGCTCCACGGGCGCAGGCGCGGGATGAACCGGCGCACATGGCTCCGGTATTCCCGGTAGGAGTCGCCGAAGCGCCGCTCGAGCTGCGGCTCCTCCACAAGCGGGATGAAGACCAGGTTGAGGATGACGAAGCACGCCGCCCAGACGGCGTGCGGCCGCGACAACAGCACGAGCGCCTCGCCAAAGAGGACGAAGCACACCCCGGAGATCATCGGGTTGCGGACAAAGCGGTACGGGCCTCCCGCGACAAACTCGCGCGGCGGATCCCAGGGGGCGAGTGTCCCCTTCCCCTCGGTCGCAAAATGCCACAGCGAGGACAGGAAGAGGGAAAGGCCGACGATGAGGAGGGCGATGCCGACGACCTGCAGGGCGGTGGAGCCGGCCGCGCCGCCCACCGTCAGCCTCACGCCGCAGTCCCGGGCGATCCAGAGCGGGACGAGCACGGTGACCGTGAACGGAAGGACCGTGATCGCGGCCAGGTGGCGAAGGAGCATTCTCATTGTCCGTTTTTCGCCTGAAGGCGCCGATGTGACCCCAGGGCCCGCGATCAGGACGCCATCTTGGCCAGAAGAGCTTCGACCCGGGCCTTCGACGAGGCGACCCCTTCCGCGGTCACGCGCGGGCTGAGCTCGATGACGAACAGCTGCCCCGGGCGCCAGAACCGGCTCACCATCTCGAAGTCGACGCCGCCCGATCCGACCGGCTGGTGGTCATGGCCCTCTGAATCCACGTCGTGGAGGTGAAACCCGAGCAGCCGGCCCGCATTTGCCTCAAGCTGCCTGCGGTGGTCGATGAGCCCCATCGTCTCCTTCAGGTGCGCATGGCCGGCGTCGTGCCAGTATCCCACGGGGGCGGGGGGCGGCATGGCGGCCAGGAGCTCGGGAAAATCCGCGTCCAGCGGGAGCTCCTCGAAGCTCTCGCGGTTCTCCAGGCCGAGGCGGATCTTCTTCTGCGCCGCGTAGTCGAGCACGCTGCGCACGGACTCCCGGGACCGTTCCCAGAACGGCGCCATCCGCCTCCTGAACTTGCCCAGCGCCTTCTCCCTCAGGGCCGCGTAGGCCTTGTCCCCCGACCTGACCGCGTCCGGATGGGCGCGGCGGTAGGCCTCCATCTGCCGGTCGGGCCGCAGCCACACGTACCCGACGCTCCCGAGGTGGCAGACCACGACGGAGGCCCCGACCTGGGCGGCGAAGTCGATCGTCCGCTTGGTCTGCCTCGCCCACTGCTCCCTTTCGCGGTCATCAGCGGACGACGGCTGGAAGAGGTTGGGCGCGGCGTGCTGCACGCCCATCGGCAGCGGGCAGAAGTTGTGCGTCGAGCCGACCTTGACGACCCCGTCCTCGACGGCCTTCAGGATTCCCGGGACCAGCGTGATCCGGACCCCGTGGCTGAGCTCGACCCGCTCAAAGCCGAGGTCGGCCACCTCCCTCAGCATCGCGTATCCGTCCCGGTGCCGCTGCGAACACCAGGATGTCGAGAGAGCGGGGACCGGATTCACTGAACCTCCAAGATCGAACTTGCCGCGCGGATTGCACCAAAAAAAACCGCGGCCGACCAGGGTCGGAACGCGGCTTCAGGATGCGCAGGCGCGCGGGTCAGCTGTCGTAGCGGCGTCTGAGCATCGCCGTGAAGGCCTGGATCTTCTCCTTGCGGCGGCGCTTCTCGCAGGGCTTTTCATAGTAGCGCTTGGCGCGGGTGCCCTTGATGATGTTCTCGCGGTCGAGCTTCTTCTTCATGCGGCGGAGCGCACGGTCGATGGGCTCGCTCTTGCGGATCTTGATTTCGATGGACATTGGCTGCGGACGGTACTTTGAGGAAAAGTCGTTTATTAGGCCACGCCGGGGCGGCACCGTCAACGGTTAAAAGGGAAAGGTCGTGGGTCAGTCTGCCCCCGGGGCGATCGGCCCCGGGGGGCTCTTGAGCGGTTTCCCCGTAACCCGATGGCCCCGCTTGGCCTGCCGGATGAGATTGGGGGCTCACCCCGCAGCGGGACCGCCAGGCTTGGCCTGGAGGCCCTGCTTGACGATGGAGGCAAGGACCACGTCGATCAGCGACGCCTTCCCGTCCCCGCCGCCGGCGATGGCGATGTCGGGAACCAGGCGCTGGCCGCTGGCGGCCAGGGCCTTCGCGACCTCGATCGCTACGAAGTTGTCGGCGGTGATCGCCTCTCCCTTCTGCTTGATGACGCTGGCCTCGGACGAGCCGATCTTCATGATCTTTTCCGCCTCGGCGGTGCCGACCGTTATGACGACGTTGGCGTCGGCGGCGGCCACGATCGTCTTCGCCTTGGCCTCGCCCTCGGCCTTCTTGACGACGGCGTTGGCGCCAAACTCGGCGATCTGCACGCTGCGCTCGGAGTCGACGACCCGCGCCTGCGTGGTGGCGAGCGCGGTCGCCTGCTCCAGCTGCTGGCGCACGACCTGCGCCTGCCGCTGCGTCTCGTAGGTCACCTGCTCCTGCTCGGCGATCTTCCGGTCGGTGAGCGTCTTCATCAGCTCGGCCGGGGGCGTGATGTCCCCGATGAGCGTGTCGACCGCGCCGACGTTGTACTGCTCGAGGGCGGCGCTGATCTGCGCCTTGGCGTCGGCCTGCCGCTCGGAGCGCGCCTTCAGGAACACGATCACGTCGGACTTCTGGGCCGCGTTGCGGAAGTAGTTGCCGATGGTCGGCTCCAGCACCTGGGTGACCAGGTTCAGCATGTTGCCAAAACGGGCGATGACGCGGGGCGCGTCGTTCCGCGGGATGTGGATGATCTGCGACACGTCCAGGTTGAACGTGAAGCCGTCGCTTGAGCGCACGGTGATCGTGGACAGGTTCTTGTCCAGCTGGTGCGCCTCGCTCTTCCCGTTGGCCCAGTTGAGAACCACGTTGGCCGTGGGGACGACCTCCACCTTGTGGGTGAAGGGGTTGATCGGGTAGCGACCGGGGTCAAGCGGCTCTATCCACACACCCTTGTTGCCCCTCTCGACGAGGTTGCCGTGCTTGAAGTTCTCGCCGGTCACGTCGTTGCCCTTCGGCCCGACGTAGGCGATGACCACCCCGGCGTGCGCGATCGGAACCTCCGTGAGCGGCACCTCCTCGACCGTGACGAATTCAGGGTTCACGAAGTAGCGGCCCTGGAGCATCACCTGCTCTTGCAGGCCCTTGTAGCCGCCCGCCGCGACGAAGGCCTCGCCGTCCTGGAACGTCTGGTGACCCGGCACCGTGCTGCCCGCGATCTCTCCCGGAGGCAGCGTGGCTCCGTCCTTGGTCGTCACGATGCCCACGGTGCCGTCGTGAACCTCGAGGGCGTCGACGAGCTGGACGGTGAACAGCTGCATGTTGATGCGGTAGGTGCCTGGAGGCATCACTGCGATCTGCGGGCCGCGCTGGCCGCCGTTCTTAAGGAACGCCCTAGCGTCCTGGAACGCGTTGCAGTCCACGTGCCGGGCGAGCACGCGCCCGGTCGCGATGGGCTCGCCATCGCGGGCGTCCACGACGCCCAGCTTGCCGTCGGGCACGGTGAGGAACGGCGCCACCTGCACGGAGAACTGCCACGGCCACAGCCAGAAGTGCAGGCCGGGGGCGAGCGTGTCACCCTGGATGCCCGCCTCGCCGTTGAGGGCGATGATCTTGCCGTTGGGCAGCGTGGTGTTCACACCGCCCAGGCAGAACTTCTTGGTCACGATGCCAACCCCGTTGTTGGGGATGATGACCATCCCGAGGATGCGGATGATCAGCTTGTAGTTGAGGAGGGCGATGATCGCGACCACCGCGATGATGCCCCAGGAGATGTAATTCATGGGGGTTGGTTGTTGAAGCCCTGGACTCCAGGGAAAGCGGATGACCGGCTATGGCATCGCGGTCGCGTCGGGCACGTGCGCCCGCCTTCGCCGGGTGATCGCCAGCGTCGCCGGCCCGGCGGCGCCGGCCGATGCGCCGTCCCGGCCCGAGTGCGGCCGGGGCCGGGGGTTGCCGAAGTGCGCCACGCCTGGCGTGCACGGGGCCTTCAAGGACCTTAAAACGCCCCCTTATGGGCCCAACGCGTTCAATACTGTACATCCCGCAAGTGTGGGTCAGTCATTGATGCACACGAAGCGGACTCCAAGCCGACCTGCCGCCAATGGCAAGCCCTCGGTCACATTGCACCCCTTCCTGCTTGCGCCTCCGGCGCACTGATCTTGGTTAAGCCTCGCGTGCCGTCCACCAACAGGAATTTCGTCCATCTCCACGTCCACTCGGATTACAGCCTGCTCGACGGGGCGTGCAGGATCGACAGGCTGACCCAGCGGGCCGGCGAGCTCGGCATGACGGCGCTCGCGCTAACCGACCACGGCAACCTGTTTGGAGCCATTGACTTCTACACGGCCGCGAAGAGCAAGGGGATCAAGCCGCTGATCGGCTGCGAACTCTATCTCGCCGAGGGCTCCCGGCTCGAGAAGCAGGGACGCAGCGACGAGGGCAGGAGCATATTCCACCTCGGCCTCCTGGCCCGGGACATCGGCGGCTATCAGAACCTGCTCAAGCTGGTCAGCGACGCCCACCTGAAGGGCTTCTACTACAGGCCCCGCACCGACCTCGACACCCTCGCCCGCCACGCGAAGGGCCTTATCGGGTTCACGGGATGCCTGGCGTCCCTGGTCCCGCAGCACCTGATAAACGAGCGCTGGGAGGAGGCCCGCAAGGCGACGGCGCGCTTCGTGGACATCTTCGGCCGCGAGAACTACCTCGTGGAGGTCCAGGACCACGGCATCGCCGAGCAGCGCAGGATCATCCCCGGCCTCCTCAAGCTCGCCCGCGAGTTCGGCCTCAGGATCGTGTGCACGAACGACGTCCACTACGTGCACGCGTCCGACGCCGGCCCGCACGACGCCCTGCTGTGCATCCAGACCGGTGCGAAAATAGACGACGAGAAGCGGATGCGATTCGAGGGGCAGCAGTTCTACCTCAAGTCGCGCGCCGAGATGGAGCGCCTGTTCGCCGAGGTCCCAGACGCGGTCGGCAACACCGAGGCGGTCGCGGAGATGTGCGACTTGACGATCCCATTCCCGACGGGGAGCGAGCGCTACCCCAAGTATCCCCTTCCGCCCGACGTCGGGACTGACCGGCCCGGGTACCTGAGGCGCCTCTGCATCGAGGGCCTGCGGCGCCGGTACGGCGTCGACTTCGGCGCGCCCGAGGCTGCCGCGGACCCGGACAGGGCGCGCATCCTGGTCGAGCGGCTCGAGTACGAGCTCGGCGTCATAGCGTCGACCGGCTTCGTCGACTACTTCCTCGTCGTCTGGGATTTCATCGACTGGTCGAAGTCGAAGGGCATCCCCGTCGGCCCGGGCCGCGGCTCCGGTGCGGGCTGCCTCGTCGCCTACCTGCTGGGGATAACCAACCTCGATCCCCTCCGGTTCAAGCTGCTCTTCGAGAGGTTCCTAAACCCCGAGCGCGTCTCGCCGCCAGACTTCGACATCGACTTCTGCATGCGCCGCAGGGGCGAGGTCATCGACTACGTGAGGCTCAAGTACGGCGCCGGCTGCGTCGCGAACATCATCACCTACGGCACGCTCGGCGCGAAGATGGTGATCCGAGACGTCTCGCGCGTCCACAACCTAGCGTACGCCGAGGCCGACCGGCTGGCGAAGATGATACCGGACGAGCTCAACATCACCCTCGAGCAGGCCGTCGCGAAGTCCGCCGAGCTGCGCGAGGAGGTGGCGAAGAATCCCGCCGCGACCAAGATCTTCGAGCAGGCGAAGGTGCTCGAGGGGATGGTCCGGAACACGGGCAAGCACGCGGCCGGCATCATCATCACCGACCAGCCCCTGGAGGAGTTCGTGCCCCTGACCCTGCAGGAGGGCGACGTGACGGTGCAGTTCGACATGAACGCCGTCGGGAAGCTCGGCCTGCTCAAGATGGACTTCCTCGGGCTGAAGACGCTCACCGTGATCGCGGACGCCGTGGACAACATCCGCCGGACGGCCGACCCCGGCTTTGACATCGAGAAGATCCCCATCGACGACGCGAAGACCTTCGCGCTCCTCAACACCGGCAGGACGACCGGCGTGTTCCAGCTGGAGTCGGGCGGCATGCAGAACCTCTGCAGGCAGCTCCAGGTGTCCTCCATCGACGAGATCATCGCGCTCATCGCGCTCTACCGGCCGGGGCCGATGGAGTGGATACCCGACTACATCCGGGGAAAGCGGGACCCGAGCACGGTGCGCTTCCCCCACCCGCTACTCGAGGAGGTCTGCCGCGAGACCTACGGCGTGATGGTCTACCAGGAACAGGTCATGGAGGCGGCGAAGATCATAGCGGGCTACACCCTCGGGGGCGCCGACATGCTCCGCAGGGCCATGGGCAAGAAGGATCCGGAGGCCATGGACAAGGAGCGGGGAAAGTTTGTCGAGGGCGCGAGGCGGCTGCACGGGATCGACGAGGAGACATCGGACGCGATCTTCGACATCCTCTACAAGTTCGCGGGATACGGGTTCAACAAGTCGCACTCGGCGGCCTACGCCCTCCTGAGCTACCAGACGGCCTTCCTCAAGGCCAACCACCCCGTGCAGTTCATGGCGGCCATGCTCAGCTCCGAGCTCGGCAACGCCGACAAGGTCGCCCATTTCATCGCCGAGTGCGGGGCGATGGGCCTGGACGTGATGGGCCCCGACGTCAACGAGTCGCGCGAGATGTTCACGCCGGTGGGCGCCAGGATCCGGTTCGGCCTCGCCGGGATAAAGGGCGTGGGCGAGCTGGCGGCGCAGCGGATCATCGCCGAGAGGGAGGCGAAAGGCCCGTTCGCGGACTTCGAGGACTTCGCCGCGCGCGTCGACGGGCGGGCCGTCAACAAGCGCGTCCTCGAGCACCTGGTCAAGACCGGAGCCTTTGACTTCAGCGGCGCGAGCCGGCGCAGGATCTTCGGCGGGATCGACGCGGCGATCGCGGCGGGCACGGCCCGCGCGCGCGACAAGGCGGCCGGGCAGGACACGTTCCTCGTGATGCTCGCCGCGACCGCGGCCCCCGCCAACGGCGCCGGCCCCGGCGATGCCGACCCGGCGGCGGACTTCAGCGCGCGGGACCGGCTCACCTTCGAGAAGGAACTGCTCGGGTTCTACGTCACGGGCCACCCGATGAACAGCTACGCCGGGCTCTGGGAGGCGATCGACACGGCGCCCGCGGACGAGCTCTCAAGCCTTCCCGACCGGGGGGAATTCCGGCTTTGCGGGATCGCGGGCAACATCGCCAAGAAATACGCGAAGAGGGACAACCGGCCGTGGGTCGCGTTCACGCTGGCGACGCGCGGGCCGACGATCGCGCTCAACATGTTCGCCGACGCCTACGCCGCATACGGGCCCGCACTCGCCGAGGGCGCGCCGGTCCTTGTCCAGGGCAACGTCATACGCGGGGCCGACGGCCCCCGCGTCAACGTCAGGGAATGCTACCCGCTCGACGCGGCGGTGGCGCGGCTCGTGCGCAAGGTGACCTGGCTGCTGAAGCCGGACCACCCCGGGACCGGCGACTTCCTGCGCGGGCTCCGCGAGACCGTCGTCCGCGAGCCGGGCGACACGAGGATCGAGTTCGCGTTCCCGATGGAGGAGGGAGACGCGCCCGTGGCGCAGGCGAGCGCCGCGCTCTCGTGGCGCCTTACGGCGCCGGTGTTCCTGGAACTGCGCTCCCATCCCAGCGTCGCCGGGATCGCGCTCGAGGCGCGGCCGCTCGAGCTGAAGCCGGACACCGGATGGGCGAGACGCTAGAGAACCACGCGGCCCGGGTGCTGGCCCTGGCCCGGCCCGGCGTCCCGGCCGACGCCGCGCTCCGCGAGTACCTCGCGCGCACGCGCAGCCTCGGCTCCATAGGAAAGCGCTCGGTCAGCCGGGCGGTGTTCTCATACTTCCGCTGGCTCCATTGGCTTGATCCGGGCCAATCGGCTCAAAGGCGGATCGTCGGCGCGCTCGGCATGCAGGCGAGGTTCGAGAGGGACCCCTCGAGCGTGAAGGCCGAGGCGCTCGCAGCGCGCGCCGTGCCGGCATGGCTCGGCGGGGAGATGGACCTGCCGGCGGGCTTCCTGCGCCAGCTCCAGAGGGAGCCCCCGCTCTGGATCCGCGCGAAGATCGGCGCCGGGGCCGAGGTGGCCCGAAGCCTCGGCGGCTGCGGGGAGCCCAGCCTCCCCGGCCCGGTCTCGACCCCGGCCGACCTGGCCGCGATGCGCTACCTCGGGACGGCCGACCTTCACAGGGCCCCCGGGTTCCAGTCGGGCGCCTTCGAGATCCAGGACCTCTCGTCGCAGCTCGTGGGCCATGCCTGCAACCCGCGGCCCGGCGAGACCTGGTGGGACGCCTGCGCCGGCGAGGGAGGGAAGACGCTCCACCTCTCGGACCTGATGCGCAACGGGGGCCTGATCTGGTCGACCGACCGGTCCCTTCGGCGGCTCTCGGTCCTCAGGCGGCGCGCCGCGCGCGCCGGCGTCTTCAACTACCGCGCGGCGGCCTGGACCGGAGCGGGGCCCGCGCCGTTCCGGACGAAGTGCGACGGCGTGCTGGTCGACGCCCCGTGCAGCGGCGTCGGCACCTGGCAGCGCAACCCGCACGCGCGCTGGGAGGTGTCGATCGAGGACGTCCGTGAGCTGGCCGGGGTCCAGGGGGACCTGCTTGCGCGCGCGGCCGCCTCGGTGAAGCCCGGCGGCAGGCTGGTCTATTCCGTCTGCACCCTCACCCGGAGCGAGACCGCGGCCGTCGCCGACGGCTTTGAGGGATCCCATCCCGACTTTGAGCCGGCGCCGCTTCCCATCGCAGCGGGACCGGCCGGCTCCCGGATTTCGCTCTACCCGCAGGACCTCGACGCAAACGGGATGTTTGTCGCGTCGTGGAGGCGCCGGGCCTAGCGGGCCGGGCGCCGGGGCCGCGGAGCCCGCCCGGGATTCGGCCTTGCGGCGGGGCGCCTTTGGGCGATTCTCCTGCTCCTCACCGCCATGGGACCGCTCCTCCGAATCGTGCCGGCCGCGATGGCCGCGCTCGCCGCGCTGGCGGCGCCGTCCCTTCGCGCCGATCCGGAGTACCCGAGGATGGGGCCCGACATCTACGACGTCCGCGCGGACGGCTCGGCGCAGATCGCGGCCGCCGTCGGCATCGCCGCGGCCGAGCACAAGCGCGTGATCGTGGATTTCGGGGCGAACTGGTGCATCTGGTGCAGGAGGCTCCACTCGACCTTTGAGAACGACCCCTCGGTCTCAAGGGCCCTCGGCAGGGGCTTCGTCGTCGTCATGGTCGACGTCAACACTCGCAGGGGCGTGAAGCGCAACGCGGACGTGGTCGCGCGATACGGCAACCCGACCGGGCACGGGATCCCCGTGCTTGTCGTCCTCGACTCCGACGGCCGGCAGCTCACGACGAAGGACTCGGGCGAGCTCGAGGAGGGCCAGGCGCACAGCCCCGCGAAGATCGTTGCGTTCCTGTCCTCCTGGTCGCCTGCCGGCCGCTAGCGGGCTTGCCCGCGGCCGCGGCCCCGGCAGCATCGTCGGTCAATGACCGCATACCTGTCCGACCGGCAATGGCTCTGGGGCGCCGCGGCGCTGTACGCCGCAGGGGTGCTCCTGGGCACGGTGTCGCTTCTGCGCGGGGGGAGGACCTCCGGCGCGACCGTCTACGGGGCGATCGCCCTGGGCTATCTCCTCCAGTTCGTCGGGCTGGGCATGCGCGGCCACGCGACGGGCGGCTGCCCTCTTGGCAACCGGTTCGAGATCTTCCAGTTCACCGCGTGGTCGGCCATCACCCTCTACCTCGTCGTCGGCGTAACGTTCCGCTCGAGCATCTTCGGGGTCTTCACGTCGTGCCTCGGCGCCGCCCTCACCTTCGTGTCGCTCTCGATCCCGTCCTGGGACGCCATCCGCCGGACGCACATCTTTGGCGGCAACCCGTGGATCGAGCTTCACGCGGCCCTCGCGATGTTCAGCTACGGCGTCTTCGGGCTGCTCGCTCTCGCCTCGGCCATGTTCCTGATGCGCCACTATTCGCTCAAGTCCAAGAACCTGGGAGGCTGGTTCTATTTCCTTCCGTCGATCATGGACCTCGACCACATCGAGGTGCGCCTCCTCGGGGCGGGGGTGGCGATCCTCACGGCCGCGCTCGGCTTCGGCTGGGTGTACTGGTCGCGGGACACCGCCACGGTGGGCCATTTGAAGCTCGCGTCGACGGTCGCCGTCTGGATCGCGTACGCCGCGGCGCTCGGGATGAGGATCGCCGGGCGCCTGCTTGCCCGGAGGTTCGCCTGGACGTGCCTGGCCCTGTTCGCCGCGGCGCTCCTCTCCCTGGAGGCGGTCGAGGGGAGCCGCCACCCCGGGGCCGCGCCGGCCCCCGAGCGGACCTCGCAATGAGCGAGCCCCGCCTTTTCGTCATCGGCGCGTCCCACCACAGGGCGCCGGTCGAGGTCAGGGAAAGGCTTGCTCTGGTCTCCGAGGACGGGTTCCGGGCCGACCTGGCCGCCGTTCCCGGCCTCAGTGAGTTCGCGGTGCTCAACACGTGCAACCGCGTCGAGATCTACGGGGTGGGCGCTGGCGGGGACACGGAGGAGTTGGTGAAGGCGGCGTACTGTGCGCGCCAGCGGTTCGACGCCGCGGAATTCGAGCGCATACGGCACAGGCACGCGGGTCGCGACGCGGCGCTCCACCTCTTTGAGGTCGCCAGCGGGCTCGACTCCCAGCTGCTGGGCGAGAACGAGATCTTCGGCCAGGTGAAGGAGGCCTACGCCGCGGCCAAGGCCCGCGGCTCAACCGGCTCGGTGCTAAACCGAGTCTTCCAGAAGGCGTTCCAGGCGGCCAAGCACGTGCGCACCCACACCGGGATATCGGCCGGGCGCGTGAGCGTCTCGAACGTGGCCGTCGAGCTGGCTTCCAACATTTTCGGCGACCTTGCGGGCGCAAGGGTCCTCGTCCTCGGGACGGGCGAGATCGGCGAGGGGACGGCGCGGGCCTTCATGAGCCGGGGTGCCGCGCACCTCGCGGTAGCGGGCCGCAACAGGGAGCGGGCGACCGAGGTCGCCGGCGGCCTGGGGGCGGGAATGGTGGATTTTGACGAGCGCCGCTCGCGCCTCTCCGACTACGACATCGTCGTCTGCTCGACGGCGGCCCCGGGCGCGGTGCTCGAGACCTCCGCCATCGCCGAGGCGATGGGCAGGCGGCCCGCCCGACCCCTCCTTCTCATCGACCTGGCCATCCCGCGCGACGTCGAGGCGTCGGCGGCGGACCTGCAGAACGTGTTCCTGTACAATCTTGACGACCTCGCGAGGATCGCGGAGCGAAACCGGTTCGCCCGCGAGGCGGAGATAGCCAGGTGCAGGGCCATGCTCGGTCAGCGCGCCGACGGCCTATGGAGGCAGGTCGAGCCCCTGCTGCGCTCCGTCGCCGCCGCGGGCCCGCCCGGGCAGAGCGCGGAGGCTTCGCGCCAGGCCGCGCCAATGTGACACGGTCAGGGAAGCATCCGGGAGAGCCAGTCCGCCTCGGTGTCGCCCCGGTGCGCGAGCATCGCCCTCAGGCGGGCTGACTGGGCCTGCGTGCGGGCCCGGCGGGCCCGGTCGCCCAGGCAGGAGGCGAGCTCCCGCGCAAGGGCGGAGGCCGAGGCCGCGCCCTGGATGTACTCCGGGTACATCGGCTCATCCAGCAGGATGTTGGCGATCCCGAGGAAGGGCACCCGCACAAGCCAGCGGCCCGCGAGGTAGGTGAACGGGTCGGTGCGGTAGGCTATCGCCCCGGGAATCCCCGCCAGGGCGCAGTGCATCGACATCGTCCCGCTGCTTGTGAGGACGGCGCTCGCGGCGACGGGCGCCCCGGCCTGCTGGAGCCGGACCCCGTCCGGCAGCGCAGCGGCCTCCAGCTGCGCGTGGATGGCGGCACTCGGGTAAAGGACCACGGCGCCCCTGCCGGGCCCGCCGCCGGCGAACGCCCGGTAGCCGGCGAGGAGCGCCGGGAAGATGCGGGAAACGGCCCCGGCGCGGCTTCCGGGCAGAAGCAGCACCGGGCCGTCCGGGTCATGGCGCACCGGCGCGCGGTAGTCCGGCGCCGTGAACGGATGGCCGACGAACTCGACGCCGAGCCCGGTGCCCTCGTAGCACCCGGTCTCAAACGGGAATATGACGGCAAGGGCGTCCAGGTTGCGGGCCATCGTGAAGCGCCTGCCCGCCCTTGAGGCCCAGATCTGGGGGCCGATGTAGTAGAGCGTGCGGACGCTCCCGCCGCCCTTCGCGCTGAAGCCGCGCAGCCGGAGGGCCTCCGCGAGCCTCAGGTTCACCCCCGAGTTGTCGACGAAGCAGACCGCGGACGGGCGGTGGCGCCCTATCCAGCGGACCGTCTCGTCCATGAGGGCCCGGAAGTAGGAGAGGTTCCGGAGCACCTCACCGAAGCCAACTATCGACAGCTCCGTCCGGTCGTGGAGGAGCTGCGCCCCCGCCGCGGCGAGGCGGGGGCCGCCCAGAGCGGCCACGCGCACGCCGGGCCGGCGGGCCAGCAGCCCGGCCACCATCCTGGCCGCGTGTTCGTCCCCGGAATGCTCGCCCGCCACCACGAGGAGGTCGGTCGCGCCGCCCAGCGGCGCAGGGAGCCGGAAAGGGGGGGGGCCCGTCATCTCCTGGCGATCTGCTCGGTTATGGCTATCGCCACCTCGAGGGCGCTCTTGCCGAGGGCCGCCCCGACCTTGGGCTGCCTCGAGCGGGCCACGCTCTCGACAAAGTGGGCCAGCTCGAACGTGAGCGGCTCGCCCTTCTCGATCGGTATCTCGTGGACCGGGATCGAGCTCATGTCGCCGGTCTTGACCAGGCCCACCTTCATCTTGAGCCCGTACGCGATGATGTCGCTCTTTCGCACGAGGTGCCCCGACTGGTTCATGAAGTCCAGCGAAAGGTAGGCGTTGTCCTGGAAGATCCTGATCTCTCGCGCCTTCTTCAGGCTCATCCGGCTTGCGCTCAGGTTGGCGACGCATCCGTTCTCGAACTGGATCCGCGCGTTGGCGATGTCCTCGGTCCTCGAGAGCAGGTTGATCCCCACGCTGTCGATCCGCGCTATCGGCGACTTCACCAGCGCCAGGACGATCCCGATGTCGTGGATCATCAGGTCGAGGACGACCCCGACCTCGGTTCCGCGGACCTGGTAGGGGGCGAGCCTCTCCGCCGTGATGTACTGGGGCCTGTCCGCCTCCTTCTCGAGGAAGGCCATGACCGGGTTGAAGTGCTCGACGTGGCCCACCTGGACCAGGCACCCGCCGGCCTTCGCGGCGGCCAGAACGCGCTCGGCCTCCTCGAGCGACGCGCAGAGCGGCTTCTCGATGAGAAGGTGGCAGCCGCGCGCCAGTAGCGGGACCGCCACCTCGGCGTGCCTGTCGGTCGGGACGACGACCGAGATGGCCTCGCACGAGGCTCCGAGCTCGTCGAGCGAGGCGAAGCGCCGGCAGCCGAGCCTTGCGCAGACCTCTGCCGCGCGCGCCTCCGACGTGTCGAAGACCCCGGCGAGCTCGGCGCCGGCAAGCGAGGCGTAGATCCGGGCATGGTGCTGTCCCAGGGAGCCTACTCCTGCGACGCCGCAGCGGATTCTTGGGGCGGGCATGGGGACAAACCGTAACGGCCGCCGACCCCGGGGCGAGCCGCAAAGAAAAATCGCCTTTGGGCGGCGCATTCGCTACGTTCTGGAAGCGCCGGAGGGCCGCCCCCGCCCCTTTCAGGAGATTCCCGACCATGAAACACCCAAGCCTCCTCGCTCTGCTCCCAGTCGTCTCGATTTCAATCGGCGCGCAGGCCTTCGCCGCGCCCCAGTTGCCCGACCGCCCCGCCTCGGCGATCACCAAGTATAAGGACAATTGGACGGCGGTAGTAGGGGCCACGGTCGACGCCCCGGTGATCTTCGCGGACGGGACCACGGTGCCCCTGACCTCCGGCGCCGGCATCCTCCTGACGGTCGGCGACCACTACGCGGACGGGTTCGTCACCGTCACCGATTTCTACTCGTCGGATGTCCCGCCAACGACCGACCCGGACGTCATCGCCTCGCACGAGCTGAAGGCGACCCAGGTGGACGTGAAGGCCAACCTGACGTCGAACGTCGACATCCCGGACGCCTACGCGCTCCTGATCACCTACGCGCCCAACCCGAACCCGAACGCGCAGCAGACGCTCGCGGTCATGGCGCGGAAGATCGGCGACCTGACGGCGGGAAAGGAGAAGAGCTTCAGCGCGAGGCTCCCGAAGTTCGGTGAGGACGAGGCCTCGGGGTGGCACCTCCTCGTGTACGACGCCGGCAGGCAGGTGAAGAGCACGGGCATGGGCGAAATCCTGCCCGGCTACTTCGACCAGATAGAGACTGCCGCGCTTAAGAGGAAGATTGCCGAGCGGCTTGAGAAGGCCGCGGACGCGCCGCTCGGGGCCTTCCGCCAGTTGCACTTCAGCCTTCCCGACGCCGTGAAGGCCAAGTACCACGGGACCACCGTCAAGGTCGAGATCCGGGTCGGCACCGACGGCCACGTGCTCTGGGCCAGGCCGGTCGGCCTGAGCGACCTCGACCTCGCCGACGCCCTCAACAAGGGCTTCTCGGGCTGGCTCTTCCTGCCGCCCGTCAAGGACGGCGCCCTGGTGCCCGGCAGCGCGGTCATCCCGCTCAGCCTGTAAGGGAGGGGCCCAGCACCCCGGAGTGGAGCACCAGCGCGCGCCGGGTCCTGGAGGCGTGGGCGGCGTTGTGGGTCACGAGGACAAGGGCCGCGCCGGCGGACAGGCAGAGCCCGAGCAGCAGCTCGACCACGGCGCCGCCGGTCTTCTCGTCGAGGTTCCCGGTGGGCTCGTCCGCCAGGATGAGCCTGGGGGAGTTCATGAGGGCCCGGGCGAGCGCGACGCGCTGCCTCTCGCCGCCGGAGAGGTGGGACGGCAGGTGGTGGGCGCGCTCGGCGAGGCCGACCCGCCCCAGGAGCTCCCGCGCCCGGGCGCGCGCGGCCCCGTCGACGCCCCCGAGTATGCGCCGCGCCAGGAGCACGTTGGCGAAGGCGTCGAGCTCCGGCACGAGGTAGAACGACTGGAAGACCATCCCAAGGTAGGCGGCCCTGCGCCTCGCGCCGGTGTCCCGCGACCCCGCCCAGGTGATCGTGCCGGAGTCCGGCGCGTCGAGGCCCGCGAGGAGGTTCAGGAGCGTCGACTTGCCCGAGCCCGATTCCCCGCGGATGCTGACGCTTTCGCCCGCCGCGACCTCCAGGTCGACGCCGCGCAGCACATCGAGGCGCGTGTCGCCGCTCGGGAAGCTCTTTCGGATGGCGCGGGCGCCGAGGACGGTGTCACTCACTGCGGAGCGCCTCCACGGGCCTCAGGCTCGCGGCCTTCCAGGCCGGCAGGAGCCCGGCCAGGGTCGAGATCGCGACGGTCAGCACGATGATGAGCGCGACGGTCGACCCGGAGGTGTACGACGGGAGGCTGTTGACCTGGTAGAAGCGGGTCAGGACCTCCTCGTGCCGGGTGGCCTTGGCGATCCAGAGGACCACGTCGTTGCGGAACGCCAGCGCCGTGAAGCCGATCGCGAGGCCGACGGCCGTCCCCATGACGCCGATGAGCAGGCCCTGCGCGCAGAAGCACGCCGCGACGTGGACCGCCCTGCCCCCGAGGGCGCCAAGGAGGCCGATCTCCCGCGTCTTGCGCACGACCGAGATGAGCAGCGAGCTTGTGACCGAGAAGGCCGCCACGATCACGATGAAGAGGAGCAGGAAGAATATCATCCCGCGCTCGAGGTTCAGGACCCACAGGAACTCGGAGAAGCTCTCCTCCCAGGAGAACGCCCGCACGTCCTCGGGCAGCACGGCGTTTATCCGGGCCGCCGCCTCGTCCTCGCGCACGCCGGGGTCGAGGCGGACGTCTATCCCGTGGACCGTCGAGCCCAGCCCGTACAGGTCCTGGGCGAGCCGGAGGGTCCCGTAGACCGTGCTGCTGTCGAGCTGCTGGTGGCCGATCTCCAGGATCCCTACGACCCTGACCTGCCTCGGCAGGAAGACCTCGTCCGCGCTCAGCTTGTTGATGATGAGCGGCGAGTAGACCTCGACCGTGTCCCCGACGCTGGCCCCGATGCTGGCGGCGAGCTGGGCGCTCAGGATGATGGAGTCGTCGTCGAGGTCGTCCAGGGAGCCGATGCGGACGTAGCCGGCGAGGCGCGTGACGCGCTCGACGCTCGAGAGGTCGAGGCCGCGCAGCATCGGGAATGCGCTCTTGTCGCCGAACTTGATCATCACCGCGTCGCGCGCGTAGGGCGTCGCCGCGGACACCCCCGGCACAGACTCGACCTTTCTGATCACCGAGGGGTAGTCCGCGATCCAGCCCCGGGCGACGATCTGCACCTCCCCCTCGGTGTCCACGATCATGTGGCGGATCTCGTGCGCGAACCCGCCCATGACGCTCATGACGATGACGAGGAGGGCGACCCCGAGCGCCACGCCCAGCGTCGAGATGAGGGTGAAGAACGGGAACCACCGTCCCGTCGGGAAGAGCTGCCTCAGGGCGAGGTGGAGGTACCAGGGCACGGAATCAGGCGCCGCCGGCGGGCTTCGCATCCGCGGGGCGAAGCTGCGGGAAGAGGATGACGTCCCGGATGCTCTCGGCGCCCGTCAGCAGCATGCAGAGCCGGTCGATCCCCACGCCCATCCCCCCCGCGGGCGGCATGCCGTGTTCGAGCGCGAACAGGAAGTCGTGGTCGATGCTCTGGGGCTCGCCCCCGGCCTGCCTCTCGAACATCTCTCGCTGGACGTCGGGGTCGTTCTGCTCGGAGTAGGCGGGGGCGATCTCCATGCCGCCTATGCACAGCTCGAACACGTCCAGGGTCGACGGATCCTCGCGGCTGATCTTCGCGAGCGGGTTGAGCTCCCTCGGCAGGTTGAGGACGAACGTCGGCTGGACGAGGCCGGGCTCGATCCGCTTGGAGAAGATCTCGTTCGTGACCTCGAAGTCCTCCCAGCCCGCCTCGACCTTCAGGCCAAGGCGCTCCGCCGCAGCGACGTGCTCGGCCTTGCCCCTGGTGAACCATTCCTGGTCGCCCGTCTCGGCTCGCACGAGGTCCTTGTAGGCCACCTCGCGCCAAGGGGCGGCGAAGTCTATCGTCTGGCCGCTGGCCGGGTGAGGGACCTTGTCGGTGCCGAGCACCTCCCTGCACACGGTCGAGATCATGTCCCTCGCGAGCGTCATCATGCCCCGGTGGCTGCTATAGGCCTGGTAGACCTCGAGCATGGTGAACTCGGGGTTGTGCTTGCGCGAGATGCCCTCGTTGCGGAAGATCCGCCCGATCTCGAAGACGCGGTCGACGCCCGCCACGAGCATCCTCTTCAGGTAGAGCTCCAGCGAGATCCGCAGGAAGAAGTCCACGCCGAGCGCGTTGTGGTGGGTGGAGAACGGCTTGGCCGCGGCGCCGCCCGCGACGGTCTGGAAGACGGGCGTCTCGACCTCGATGAACTGCCGCGCCTCCAGGAAGCGCCGGATCGACGACACGATCCTCGAGCGCAGAAGCAGCCGGCGGCGCGACTCCCTGTTCACGACCAGGTCGAGGTAGCGCTGGCGGTAGACCTGCTCGGGGTCGGCCAGCCCGTGCCACTTCTCGGGGAGCGGCCGGAGAGCCTTGGCGAGGAGGGCGCAAGAGGCGACCCGGACGGTCACCTCGCCGCTCTTCGTCCTGAAGAGCGTCCCCTTCGCCCCGATGATGTCGCCCAGGTCGAGCTTCCTGAAGTCGGCGTAGGCGTCGTCGCCCACGACGTCCTTCCTCACGTAGAGCTGGATCTCGCCCTGCTGGTCCAGGATCTTGGCAAACTGGCTCTTGCCCATGTCGCGGATCGTCACGAGCCGGCCCGCGACCGCCACCGGCACCTCGTTTTCCCTGCCCTCCGCGTACGCCCCCAGCGCCTCGCCCGAGAAATGGGTCGGCTCAAAGTCGGTCCTGAAGGGGTCCACGCCCGCTGCCCGCATCTCGGCGAGCTTGCGCCGGCGCACGGCGTGCTGGTCGTGGGTGATTTCGGCGGGGATCTCGCTCATGTGAGCGGGTTAACGTGCCGCAGTGCGGCGCCGTGGGCAAACGGAAACTTCCGCCGGTTCCTTGCTTGTGATTCGGCGGCGATCGTATCCATTTCAGCGGTATCGATCCGGATACAGGCCCGCCCATGGACACGACGCGCAAACCCGCCTGGCTGCGAGCCAGGCTTCCCAACGGCCCCGGCTACGCCGCCGTGCGCAGCCTCGTGGACGGCCACAGGCTCCACACCGTCTGCCAGAGCGCGCAGTGCCCCAACCTCGGCGAATGCTGGTCGCGCGGGACGGCGACGGTGATGATCCTAGGCAACATCTGCACGCGCTCCTGCAACTTCTGCGCGGTGCAGACCGGCCGCCCCACCGAGCTCGACCTTGGGGAGCCAGCCCGGGTCGCCGAGGCCGTGGCCGCGATGGGGCTGCGGCACTGCGTCATCACGAGCGTCGCCCGCGACGAGCTCTCCGACGGCGGCGCGGCGGTCTGGGCGGCGACGATCCGCGCCGTCCGCCGGCGGAATCCGGCCACGGCGATCGAGGTGCTCGTCCCCGACTTCAACGGCCGCTCGGCCGACATCGACACCGTGCTCGAGGCCAGGCCCGACATCTTCAACCACAACGTCGAGACCGTGGAGCGGCTCCAGCGGCCGGTCCGGGTCCGGGCCCGCTACGACCGCTCGCGCGGTGTCCTGCGCCACGCGAAGGGCCGCGGATTCACCGTGAAGACGGGCATCATGCTGGGGCTCGGCGAGCGACAGGAGGAGATCGAGCAGACGCTCCGCGACCTGGCGGGCGACGGCCTGGACATCATCACCATCGGCCAGTACCTCCAGCCGACGAGGCAGCACCTGCCGGTCGACCGCTGGGTCACGCCGGAGGAGTTCCTCCACTGGAAGGAATTCGGGCTCTCCGTCGGCTTCGGGGTCGTCGAGAGCGGCCCCCTCGTTCGCTCGAGCTACCACGCCGACGAGCAGTCGAGCAGGTACACGGGCGCCCTGGCCCCGGCCAGGGCCTCCTAGCGCCTCTAGGGGGACGGCCGAGCGGGGCCCCCGCTGCGATGCAGGCTGCGGCGGCCCAGCATTCCCCGGGGCGCCCCTGGCGCACGACCTGCTGGCCTTGTGGTCTCCCGTCTGCGACACCATCCCCCATGCGATCCAAGCCCACACCCCCCGCGCTGAGGCGGGCCGCGGCGGCGGCCGCGCTCCTGCTCGGCTGCAGCGTCCTAGCGTCGCCGCCCAGGCGCAGGGTCATCATCGACCAGGACGCCTACGGCGGCGTGAACCTCCAGCCGATCCTGATGGTCGTCCAGGCCCAGGACGTGGAGGTCGTGGGCGTCACCATCGAGAGCGGCGACGGCTGGCAGAAGGAGAGCACGGCTCACGCGCTGCGGATGCTGGAACTGGTCGGCAGGACGGACATCCCCGTCGTGTCGGGAGCGACCTTTCCGCTCCTAAACTCCGAGGAGGAGACCAGGCGCTGGGAGGGCCTCTACGGGAGGCTGCCCTACAAGGGGGCATGGACGGACGCGTGGCCGGACTACAACACGGCCAACAGGAGGCACTACCACGCCCCCGACGTCGTCCCGCCCCTCGACGAGGGCAGTCCGACGACGCGGCCCCTGGCCGAGCCGGCCGCAAGCTTCCTCGCGCGGAAGGTGCGCGAGGCGCCCGGCGAGGTTTCAATCCTCGCCCTGGGGCCGTTCACCAACATCGCCCTGGCGGCCGAGCTCGACGAGGGCTTCGCGGCCAACGCGAAGGAGCTGGTCCTGATGGCCGGCTCGTTCAACCCCGACGCGTCCGCCCGCGACGAGTTCTCGCTCCAGTTCGTCAACAGCCCGCGCGTCGAGTTCAACTGCCGCTGGGATCCCGAGGCGGCGAGGATCACGCTGCACGCCCACTGGAGGAAGATCACGGTCGTTCCCACCGACGCGACCGTCGGCACCAAGATGACGGCGGCGCTCGCGCGGGAGGCGGGCGGCGCCGACACGCCGGCGTCGCGGTACTTCGCGCGCTTCGGCGCGCCCGGCTTCCCCATGTGGGACGAGACCGCGGCCGCCGTCTGGCTCGACCCCTCCATTGTCCGGCGCAGCGACCAGCTCGCGGTGGACGTCGACATCGACCACGGCGCCGGCTACGGCGCCACGCTGAGCTGGCTCCCCGGATTCGGCCCCGGGCTGGGCGAACCCATCGTCACCGTGGTGCGCGCGATAGACATCCCCCGGCTGGAGCGCATGTTCGTCGACAGCATGCGCCGGCCGGCGCCGGCGCCCTGACGGGCCGGCGCCTCGCGCGCCCCCGGGGCGCGACCAAACTGCTTGCGCTCCGCGCGGATGTCTCTGTCTACTGGCTCGTCCAATTTGCCGACCCACCCCACAGGCGCACCAAGGAGCGGAGGCCGCTGCAGGCGGGAAGATCCCGAGGCCCCGCGAGGCGCCCGCGTGCGCCCCGGCCGGTCCGGCACGCCCCTATGTGCGCCCTGAAGACACGCCGTGAAATCGTCGAGAATTGGCTCCCTCGCTACACGGGGGTGGCCCTGGAGAGGTTCGGCGAGTACATCCTGCTCACCAACTTCCAGCGGTACGTGGACCTGTTCGCCAGGGCGCAGAAGGTGCAGGTCCACGGCCGGGAGAAGCCGATGCCCACCGCCACGGCGGGCAAGATCACGATCATCAATTTCGGGATGGGAAGCGCCAACGCGGCGACCGTCATGGATCTGCTCAGCGCGATCAGGCCGAAGGCGGCGCTCTTCCTCGGCAAGTGCGGCGGGATCAAGCACCGCGCCGAGGTCGGCGACCTGATCCTGCCGATAGCGGCCATCCGCGGCGAGGGCACGAGCAACGACTATTTCCCGCCGGAGGTCCCCGCCCTCCCCGCCTTCGCGCTCCAGAAGGCGATTTCGACGACGATCCGGGACCGCGCGCTCGATTACTGGACGGGCACGGTGTACACGACCAATCGGCGGGTCTGGGAGCACCACGACGACTTCAAGAAGTACCTGAAGAGGATCCGCGTCATGGCCGTCGACATGGAGACGGCGACTATATTCATCGTCGGCTTCGCAAACGAGATCCCGACTGGCGCCCTCCTCCTCGTGTCGGACCAGCCGATGGTCCCCGAGGGCGTGAAGACGATCGAGAGCGACATGAGGGTCGAGGAGAAGTTCGTCGACATGCACCTGAACATCGGCATCGACTCCCTGAACCAGCTCATCAACAAGGGGCTGACGGTCAAGCACCTCAAGTTCTGATCCGGGTCACGGGCTCACGTCGAACCAGAAGGGGGCGAAGGTGAGCTTGCCGGCCAGGTTCACCTCGCTCCAGATGACGTACCGGCCGGGATGCGGGATCATCAGCCTGAACGTGAAGGCCGGGCGCAGGGGATCGGGCCGGCGGGTCACGTCGGCCTCCCGCGGGTGGATGTGCGCGAATCCGCTCCTCTGCGCGTCGAAAGCGACCAGGTGCGCATACGCGCCCATGACGGTCTCCAGAGGCACCGGGCCGCCTCCGGTCGCCGTGATGACGAGCCTGAGGTCGGCCGGTGATCCCGCGCGTATCGGCGGCGCGCCCGGCGAGAGCTCGAGGAGGTATCCGTCCCCCGCCCAGGCCCACGACCGCGGCTGGGATCCCGCGGCCACCGGGCTGGGCGCCCCGGCTACGCCCATCTCGGTCTCCGAGTAGAGTCCGCGGTTCGTGGCGACCGGCGTGAAGTCCGCAAAGATCCGGTAGGCCCCGCCGAACCGCGGCCGGAAGCTGAATTCCCACTCGCCTGGCCTGCGGCCCGGCACCGGGTGCACGTGCTGGTAGTCGTCGAGCGACGGGTCGACGATCAGGAGGTGTACGCGCCTCGTCTGGACCACCTGCAGGTCCTCCGGCGCGATCGGCTTGCCGCTGAAGGTGGTGAGGACCAGGGTCGCCGCCACCTCCGAGCCGGCCCGCGGCGGCGAGGGCGTAGACACGGTGAGCGACACCGGCGAGCGCACGGCGACCACAGGCAGGAACTGGGGGTTGGCCGGGTCGCAGAACTCGATGGTGTTCGCGCCCTGCACCCGGAAGTCCATGTGGCTCAGGTTGGTCCCCGTCGGCAGCTCGCGGACGACGAGGAATAGCAGGATCGCCGACGCCGTGATCGCGGCGATCTGGCGCCACTCGCGGGCCCCGATTCTCGGTGTGTCCCCGCCGTCCGTCACCGGTGCATCCGCTCCACGAACTCCCTCGGCTCCCAGGCGCTCCCGTCGGCCCTCCACGCGATCCGGCCCTTCTCGTCGATGAGGAGCGTCGCCAGCGTGTGGTCGAGGATGTTCCCCCTGAACTCCGCGATCACGCCGAACTGCGCCAGCAGGTCCCGGATCGCCGCCTCGGGGCCGGTCAGGAAGGAGAAGTTGGACGTGTCTATCCCCCGCTGGTCGGCGTAATCCCTGAGGACTCCCGGTGTGTCGTACGCCGGGTCCATCGTGACCGATACGAACTCGATGTCGCCCACGCCCGATTCCCTCGCGAGCTTCTGCGCGGCCATCATCTTCGCCGTTGACAGCGGGCACATGTTCGCCACCGGGCAGCGCGAGTAGATGAAGTTGAGCATGATCTGCTTGCCGCGGAAGCGCGCGCTGCTGACGACGCGGCCGTTTTGGTCGTAGAGCACGAACTCCGGAGCCCTCTCGCCGACCTCCCTGAAGGCCGCACCGCCCTTCGCAAGCGTGTCCTGGCGGAGCATGCGGGCGCCCGCGTCGATCGTGTCGAGGGAGACCGAGTCGTTTGGCCAGATCCTCTCGAGCCGGAGGGCCCCTCCCCGCTCCACCACGAGTTCCGCCCGGATCCGCTCGCCGGGCCTCGCGGCGGCCGCGTCGCCCGCGGAGACCGGGAACTCCATGGTCATCGCGGGCATGTAGCCGGCGACCTCGTTGTGCCGCACGACGAGGACCTTCCGCTTGGCGTCGACCGAGAGGATCTCCCCCGAAAGGGCGAAGCGCCTCTCGCCGGGGGGCGCGGAGGAGACGGCCGGGGCTCCCCCGGTCCCCCTCCCGCAGCCGCCCGACGCGAGCGCGGCCAGCGCCGCGCACGCAAGGAGTTGGCGCCCGGCAGTGGTTCGCATGGAGACACCAATCCGCCCGAGGAAAAATTTGTCAAAGCGTTTGAGGCGGGCACGATGTTGCCTTCTTCTGCTCATTCCCCCCGCTCATGGACGCACGGCCCGATCACCAGCAAAACGCCTCATACAGGCCGGCGCTCGCTGCGTTCTCGGCCTTTGCCGCGGCCTGGGTCTTCGTGCTGGTGGCGCTCGGCGCCTTCACGACGACGATCAACGCGGGAATGGCGTTCCCGGACTGGCCGCTTTCGAACGGCTCGCTCAACCCCGAGGGCTGGCTCACGAACCTGTCGATGTTCGCCGAGCACTCGCACCGGCTGAGCGCGGGCATGATGACGGCCCTCACCCTCGTCCTCGCCGCCTGGCTCTGGCGCACCGAGCAGAGGGCGTGGCTGCGCAGGCTCTCGTACCTTGCGCTCGGCCTCGTGGTCGCCCAGGCGGTCGTCGGCGGGCTCCGCGTCCTGCTCGACCGGATCCACATCGAGCCCCTCGACACGAGCCTCGGCCGGCTGATTGCGATGCTCCACGCCTGCCTCGCGCAGGCCTTCGCCTGCGCCCTCGTCGCGCTGGCCGTTTCCTGCTCGAGGGGGTGGATCACGAGGCCCATGCCGGTCGGCAAAGGGGCGAGGCGCATGGGGGTCCTCTGCTGCGCCCTGCTCTTCGCGCAGCTCGCCATCGGGGCCGTCGTGCGCCACAGCTTCGCAGGCCTGGCGATCCCGACGTTCCCATGGTCGACGCCCGCGGGCGGCCTGCTGCCCGCGGCGTGGAGCTTCCAGGTCGCCATCCAGTTCGCCCACCGCGCCATGGCGTGCGCCGTCGCGTTGGCGATCGCGGGGTTCGCGGTCGCTGTCTGGCGGGACCGTGGGGCGTCGCCCGGGATGCGCTCCGGCGCCTCGGCCCTCGTCAGCCTGGTCGCCCTCCAGATATTCCTCGGGGCCCTGATAATCCGGACCTACCGCGCCGTCGGCGTCACGACGGGCCACGTGGTGGTGGGGGCGCTCACCCTCGTCGCCGCCTTCTGGCTCACGTGGCTCGCCCACCGCGACGCGATCGAGGGGCGGACCATCCCATGAAGGACGCAGCTCCCGCGCATGCGCGATTCGGCGACTACCTCGAGCTGACCAAGCCGCGGCTGAGCCTGCTGTCGGTCATGACGGCGCTCGTGGGCTACGTGGCGGCGCGGCCCGCGTTCGACCCGCTCCGGGTCGGGCTCCTCGTCGTCGGAACCTCGCTGGCCGCCGGCGGCGTCGCCTCGCTCAACCAGTGGATGGAGAGCGACACGGACGCGCGGATGCGGCGCACGGCGCTGCGGCCGATCCCGACGGGCAGGGTCGCGGGGGGCTCGGCGTTCGTCCTCGGATGGCTCATGTGCATCGCGGCGCTGATGCTCATATTCATGGAGGTCGGCAGGCTCGCGGCCCTCTTCACCCTCCTGACGATCGCCTTCTACCTGGGCTGGTACACGCCGGCGAAGCGCTGGAGCCTGTGGAGCACCGAGATCGGCGCGATCGCGGGGGCGCTCCCGCCGCTGATAGGCTGGTCCGCCGCACAGGGCGCGGTCTCGGCCCTGGGCTGGATCCTCTTCGGCATCCTCTTCCTCTGGCAGATCCCGCACTTCATGGCGATCGCCTGGACCTACAGGAGCGACTATTCCGCAGTGCATTTCCCGATGCTGCCCGTGCGCGACGAGTCGGGCGGGAAGGTCGCGCTTTGGTCGCTCGCCGCGACCGCCGCGCTGACGGTCGTGAGCGTTCTCCCTGCGTTCCTCGGGCTTGCCAGCCGGTGGTACGGCGCCGCGGCGCTCGCGGTCGGCGCGTGCTTCCTGTGGAGGGCGGCGGCGTTCCTCAGGCCGGCGTCGCGGGACGCGGGCGCCCGAAGGCTCTTCCTCTTCTCGCTGGCCTACCTCCCCCTGCTCCTTGGCCTGCTCGTCGGGGACAGGCTGCTCCTGAGCCGGCCGTGAACGTGCACGACCTTCCCTCGATCGAGGCCGCGCTGAACGGGATCGCCACCATCCTGATAACGGCCGGATTCGTCTTCATCAAGCGGGGCGACCGCGGGGCCCACCGCGCATGCATGCTAGCGGCGGCTGTGGCATCCGCTTTGTTCCTAGTCTTTTACGTCACCTATCACGCCATGATGAGGGGGGCCCACACGCCCTTCGGCGGGGCCGGCGCCATCCGCGGGGTGTACCTTGCCATCCTCTGGACCCACATCCCGCTGGCCGGGCTCATCGCGTTCCTCGTGCCCCGGACGTTCGTCTTCGCCCTGAAGGGGGACTTCGAGCGCCACCGCGCATGGGCCCGCGTCACGTTTCCCATCTGGTACTACGTGTCGGTGACGGGCGTCCTCGTCTACTTCTTCCTGTACCGGTGGTGGCCTCAGCGCGGGTAGAGAAGGGCTACGCCCGGGCCTGCGGCCGCGCCTCGGTCGGCGGCCGCCTCATCTGCTCGGCCCGGGCGAAGCCGAACTTCTCGTAGAGGGCGTGCGCGTCGCGGGTGGCTAGGAGGCACTTGGTGGAGCTCACGTGCGGGTGGGCGACCACGCACGACAGCAGGAACTTGCCGAGGCCCTTGCCCCTGTGGCGCTCGTCCACGACGACGTCGCACAGCCACGAGAAGGTCGCGGCGTCCGTGACGACCCGGGCGAAGCCCACCTGTCTGCCGCCCCGCTTCTCGTAGAGCCCGAAACAGAGCGAGGCCCCGATGGACCGCGCGATCACGTCGCGGGGGCGGTCTTGCGCCCAATAGGACCCGGCAAGCGCCGCGCACACGAAGTCGAGGTCGAGGAGCCCGGGATCGGTGCTGACGTAGTGGCTTTCATTCTCCCAGCTCATGGTGTCGCCCTACGCTGACGCGGCCGCCCCGGGGCGGCAAAGGCATTCGGACCCAACGGGGGCGCCCTCAGCCCGCGCCCCGGGGCCGGCAGGCGGCCGTCACTTGACGGTGAGCACGCCCTTCATCCCCGCCTGGTAGTGGGCCGGGAACGTGCACAGGAAGTTGTAGTCGCCCGGCGTCGTGGGCGCCTGGAACTCGATCTCGCCCGACTTGCGGGGCCCCAGGAGGTCGATGTGGGCGATGATCTCGTCGCTGAGCGCGGCGGGGACGTAGCCGGTGTCCTTAGAGTTGAGGGCGGCCGCGTCAAACGCCGCGACGTCGGAACCCGCCTTCAGGAGGATCCAGTTGTGACCCATGACCTCCTTCGGCTGCGTGCCGGTGTTCGTCAGGACCACCTTGATGTCCTCGCCCGGCTTGGCCTCTATCGCCGTGATGCTGTACTTCATCGTGTCTCCCGCCGTGATGTCTATCTCGCGGGGTCCGGCCGGGGTCGCCGCGCCCGCCGTCGACGAGTCCTTCTGGCCGCAGCCGGAAGCGACAATTGAGACAACAGCAGTGAGGAGAAGAAGTCGTGTATTCATCGGGCGGAAACGCTCGCCCAGGCCGGCCCCAATCGCAAATCGAAACACTCGCGGCGAGGGCCCGGCGGTGCCGGAACGTCCGCCCCCGGGGCCGGACGGGGCGGCTCCGCTTGGCTTGGAGGCGAAAAATCTGTCCGAATATGGCTTGAAATGCCCGGATGTTCGCTGACTGTACTTCGCGTTCTGTCGGCCCCCCCTCGGGGCGCCGCTCAGTTGCGACTGCACAAATGCGTTTAAAGGACCCTCCCACCCGCCTCCTCCGACGGGCCGTCTCGGCCGCGGCCCTAGCCGCCTTGCCGCTCCTGTCGGGATGCTTCTGGCTGGACGGCCCGCAGTCGACCTTCGATCCCAACGGCCCGGTCGCGCGCGAGCAGCTGGACCTGTTCTACGTCACGTGCTGGGTGACGCTGGCGATCTTCATCCTGGTCGGCAGCGCCCTGGCCTACGCGATGATCAGGTTCAGGGCCCGCAGCGATTCCGACGAGCACGCCGAGCCGCCCGAGCAGCACCACGGCAACCCGGTGGTGGAGGTGAGCCTGATCGCGGCCTCCGTGTTCTCGCTGGTCATCATCGCCATCCCCACCCTCAAGGGCGTCTGGTACACCTACGACGTCCCGGAGGCCGAGAGGGCCGACGCGTACGAGGTCACGGCCACCGGCTACCAGTGGTGGTTCAAGTTCGACTATCCAAACGAGACGGCCCAGGCGCCCGACGCGACGGGCAAGCTCGTCAGCGCCCCGCTGACGACGGGCTCCGAGCTCGTGATCCCGGCCGGCCGGCCGGTCCACGTCAACCTGCGCACGGTCGACGTCATCCACAGCTTCTGGGTCCCCAAGCTCGCCGGCAAGGTGGACATGGTGCCCAACCGCGGCAACTCCCTCTGGATCAAGGCGGAGAAGCCCGGGTATTTCTGGGGGCAGTGCGCGGAGTTCTGCGGCGAGTCGCATGCGGTGATGCGGTTCCGCGTGATCGCGCTCAGCCCGAGGGAATTCTACGACTGGCTCAGCGCGCAGGCGGCGCCCGCCCGCGGCGTCCCCGCCGCGGTCGCCTCCGCCGGGGCCCCCCCGAGGGCGCAGTTTGCCGCCTACCGCGAGTTCCGCCGGAACGAGCCGGGCTACACCGACAAGTTCGACGTGTCCCCGCTCGACGCCTGGCGGGCGCAGCAGCTTCCCGGGAAGGACGAGGATCCGGCCCTGATCGCGAAGGGCCGCGGCCTTTTCGTGTCTAAGACTTGCGCCAGCTGCCACACGATCCGCGGGCTGGACGGCGCCGTCGGGATCCAGGGGCCCGAGCTCACCCACGTCGGCGCGCGCACGACGATCGCCGGGGGCCTCCTCGAGAACAACCGCGACGAGCTCCACCGCTGGATCCACGCCCCGAACGAGGTGAAGCCCGGCAACAAGATGTGGGTGAACGGGTACCTCGCGAACAGCATCAAGCTGACGCCCGCCGACGAGGACGCCCTGGTCGCCTTCCTCGAGAGCCTCAAGTGAGCCGCCCGATGGAAGCCATTGCCAAGTCCGACTTCCTCGCGAAGGGCCAGCAGCCCGCGAAGCCCCTCGTCCTCTGGCGCCCGACGGCAAAGACGGGCCTCCTGAGCTGGCTGACCACGGTCGACCACAAGCGGATCGGGTTCCTCTACGGCGCCTCCGGGCTCTTCTTCCTCGTCATGGGGGGGATCGAGGCGCTGCTCATCCGCATCCAGCTCGCGGTCCCGAACAACACGTTCCTCACGTCGGCGCAGTACAGCGAGATGTTCACGATGCACGGGACGACGATGATCTTCCTCGTCGTCATGCCCATCGGGGCGGCGTTCTTCAACTTCGTGATGCCGCTCCAGATCGGGGCGCGCGACGTGGCCTTCCCGCGGCTGAACGCGTTCTCGTACTGGACGTTCCTCGTGGGCGCGATCATCGTGAACCTCGGCTGGTTCATGAAGGACGGCGTGCCCAACGCCGGGTGGGTCGGCTACGCCCCGCTCACGACGAGGGCGTTCAGCCCGACCCATGCGATCGACATGTGGGTCATGGGGCTGCAGCTGCTCGGGGTGGCCTCCATCGCGGCCGCGCTCAACTTCATCGTCACGATCATCAACATGCGCGCGCCGGGTATGACCATGATGCGGCTGCCCGTGTTCACCTGGATGACGCTCTTCACCTCGTTCCTGATCATCCTCTCCTTCCCCGCGATCACGATCGCCCTCGTGGAGATCATGATGGACCGGCTCTTCGGCACGAACTTCTTCGAGGTCTCCAACGGCGGCATGCCGATCCTCTGGCAGCACCTGTTCTGGATATTCGGGCATCCGGAGGTGTACATCCTCATCCTCCCGGCGATGGGGATCATCTCGGAGATCCTGCCGACATTCTCCAGGAAGCCCCTGTTCGGGTACCCCATCGTCGTCTTCTCCGGCGCAAGCATCGGCCTGCTCGGCTTCGGCGTCTGGAGCCACCACATGTTCACCTCCGGCCTGGGCACGGTGGCCAACGCGGCCTTCGCGCTGATGACGATGGCGATCGCCGTGCCGACGGGCGTCAAGATATTCAACTGGATAGGCACGCTCTGGGGGGGCCACCTGAGCATGCGCACCCCGATGATGTTCGCCCTCGGGTTCCTGTGGATGTTCATGATAGGCGGCTTCTCCGGGGTCATGCACGCCGCGGCGCCCGCCGACATGCAGCAGCACGGAAGCTATTTCGTCGTCGCCCACTTCCACTACGTCCTCATCGGCGGATCGCTCTTCGCCCTCCTGGCGGGTATACACTACTGGTTCCCGCTCATGTTCGGCCGCAAGGTGAGCGAGCTCTGGGGCAAGGCGTCGTTCTGGCTGGTTTTCATCGGCTTCAACGCGACGTTCTTCCCCATGCACTTCCTGGGCCTCGAGGGCATGCCCCGGCGCACGTACACCTACGACGGGAACATGGGCTGGAACCTGGGGAACATGATCTCATCGGTGGGGGCGTTCATCCTAGCCGGCGGGATCGGGGTCTACCTCGTCACCATGGTCTACACGTACTACAGGGGCGAGCGCACCGGCAAGGACCCGTGGGACGCACGGACGCTCGAGTGGAGCCTCCCGAACCCGGTCCCCGAGTACAATTTCCGGGTGATACCGACGATCCACGCGCGCGACGGCTGGTGGTACGAGAAGCGCCACGCGGACGAGGTCTCGAGGGAGGAAGAGGAACACGCGAAGGCCGAGGAGGCGCATGGGGGGATACACATGCCGTTCCAGTCGATCTACCCGTTCCTCGCGGGCGTCGGCATCATGATCGGCGCGATCGGCACGGCCATCGTCGACCCTGCCGACCACAACCTTTACCCCGGGTTCTGGGGCCCGAAGATCGCCGTCACGCTGGCGGGAGGGGCGATCATGTTCGTCTCGATCGTCCTCTGGTCGCTCGAGGGCTGCGAAGGCACCCACATCCACCTGGACAAGGACGGCACCGTGACGGGCGACGACGCCCACGGCGGCTACCCGTCAAACCACTGAGGAGCCGAGGCCCCCGGCCGACCCAATCCCCATGAGCAGCGATGCGGCGACAGCCACGATCGACCACCATTTCGATCCGACCACCTCGACCGGGATCCCGAACAAGAAGGTCCTCATGTGGGCCTTCCTCGCCTCGGACTGCATGTTCTTCGGCTGCCTCATCTCGACGCACCTGATCTACCGGCTTCACCCGCCCCCTGGGACCCCGCCGGCAAGGCAGGTCTTCAGCATCGAGCTGACGTCGTTCTCGACCTTCATCCTGCTCATGTCGTCCCTGATGATGGCGCTCGCCGTCAACGCGATCCAGAAGGGGAACCTGAAGAGCATGCGCTGGTCGCTGCTGACGACGATCTTCTTCGGGTGCATCTTCCTCGGGTGCCAGGTCTACGAGTTCAGGAACTTCGTGTACGAGAAGCACCTGACGATCACGAACAGCATCCTCGGCACCACGTTCTTCACCCTGACCGGGACGCACGGCCTCCACGTGCTCGTGGGCGTGATCTGGCTCAGCGGGATGCTCCTTTACTCGTTCACGGGCCGGCTGACCGAGAAGGAGGCGATAGACGTCGAGTCGATGGGCCTGTACTGGCACTTCGTCGACATCGTCTGGATCGTGATCTTCACGGCCGTGTACCTGCTCGAGTACATCTGACCCCCTCCAACGCCGAATGCCGACATGAGCACCCACGCAGCAGCCCCCTCCCAGGGCCACGAGCTCGAGCAGAGCAAGTTCTGGATCTTCGTCCAGATAGCGATGCTCCTCGCCGTCATCACGGGCCTTGAGCTCGTCACCGTCTACCTGCCCTTCATGAGGTGGATCCTGTTCTCGGTGCTGGTCGTCCTCTCGACCGTGAAGTTCATGTTCGTCATCTTCTATTTCATGCACCTGCGCTGGGACAGGGCGTTCTGCACGATCCTGTTCTTCATCGGCCTCGTCCTCGCGGCCGGGACGATGATCGCGCTCCTCAAGCTCTTCGGGGCTGACGCAAGCAAGCCGCTCGCGGCGGCGGCCCCTCCGGCGATGGCCGCCAGGGCCGCCTGAACCGGCCGCCCGGCCGGCCGTCCGGGCGAAAAGATGATCGACTGGCGGCACTGGCACAACGAGCCGTTCCTGACGGGCGGCCTCATCCTCGCCGGCTGGCTCTACGCGATCCTTGCCGGGCCCCTGAGGGCGATGCTCGCTCCCGGGAGGCCCTTCCCGCGCGGGCAGGCGGTCGGGTTCTACGGCGCGCTAGCCATCTTCTACCTCGCCGTCGGCTCGCCGCTCGACCAGGTCGGCGAGCGCTTCCTGCTGTCGGCGCACATGGCGCAGCACCTGCTCATCATGTACCCGGTGCCGCTGCTCATCCTGCTGGGGACCCCGGCCTGGATGGCGGACCCGGTCCTATCCCGGCCCGTGCTGCGCACGCCGCTGCGGATGCTCCTCAGCCCCTTCGCCTGCGCGGTCGTCTCGACGGCGGTCATAAGCCTCTGGCACGTGCCGGCGCTCTACGAGTGGACGCTCCAGGACAAGCTGGCCCACGTCGGCGAGCACCTCATGTTCCTCGCGGCGTCGCTCCTGTACTGGTGGCCGCTCGCGAGCCCCTCGGCGGCCTTTCCGTCGCCGGGCTACGGGGTGCGCATGCTCTACGCGGTCGGGACCGAGATCGCCATGATCCCGGTCTCGGCCTACATCGTGTTTTCGCGCGACATTCTCTATCCGACCTACGAGTATGCGCCGAGGCTGATCGCCGGGTTCACGCCCGCCGACGACCAGCTGCTTGCCGGCATCATCATGAAATCCGTGGGAATGGCCGTGTCGCTGACCGTGCTCGGAGTCTGCTTCTTCAAATGGTCGAGGTCCTCCCAAGCCGCGCCCTGACGGCGCGCGAGCGGCTCTCGCGCCTCCTCGCCGATCCCCCGGCGGCCGCGGTCCTCGCGGCGTGCGCGGTCATCCTCGGCCTGCGCCGGGCCGAGGCGCTGACGAACCCCCAGTTCTGGGCCGAGGACGCCTATTTCTTCGAGCGGGCCTACGTGTTCGGCTGGAAGGCATTCCTCGAGCCGTTCGCCGGGTACCTCCACACGGTCCTGCGGATGATCGCGCAGGCCTCGGTGGCGATCGACCCCGCCCGCGCGCCGGCGATCTTCGTGGCGTCCTCGGGCGCCGCCACGCTCTATGTCGCGGCCCGGACGCTGTCGCGGCGCTGCCCCCTCCCCCGCTTCGCCGGCGCCTGCGCCCTCGCCGTCGTCCTCGTCCCCGACACGTACGAGGTGTTCCTCAACGTGGTGAACCTCCAGTGGGTGCTGGCGGCCGGCCTGATCCTGCTCCTTGTCTCGCGCGACCCGGGGCGCGCGGGCCAGTGGGCCCACGACGTCGCCGCCGCAGCGCTCCTGGGCCTGACCGGCCCGTTCTGCATCATCCTCGCCCCGCTGTTCGCCTGGCGGGCGTGGAGCCGAAGGACGCGCGCCAGCCTTGTCCTCGCGGCCATCGTCGCCGCCTGCGCCGTCGTCCAGCTCGCCCTGGTCCTCGTCGAGCCCCCGTTTCCCGGGGATCCCCACGCGGCTCACACGATCGCGGCCCGGCTCTTCCTTCCCGCGGTCGCGCGCAGGATAGGCGCCTCCATCGTCCTCGGCTCGCTCATGGCCCCCGAGACGGACGTTGTCATCGGGACCGTCGCGGGCGTCGCCACCCTCGCGGGGGTGGGATACATGGCCTTCAGGCCCGGCAGGCTCCGGGCGGAGCGGGCCCTCCTGGGTCTCGCGTTCGCAGCGATGCTCCTCGGGGCCTTCGTCAGGACGCGATACACGCTTGGCGAGTACTTCGAGCCGCTGGCACACGCGCGGTACGTCTTCATCCCGCAGCTGGTCGCGATATGGCTGCTCCTCGTCACGGCGGACGAAGGGGGCCGGGCCGGGAGGGCGGCCGCGGCCCTCGTGGTCATCGGGCTCCTGGCGAACGCCCCGAGGGACCGCGAGCCCGCCTATGCGGACATGCACTGGAGCCGCTACGCCCCCAGGATCCGCGCCGGGGAGCGCGTGGTCGTCCCCGTGAACCCGCCCGGCTGGGTGATGCCCCTTCCCGCCCGCGGGAAGTGAGGGGGCCCCGCCGCAGCCCGGGCGAGGGCCGGGGCGGGGCGCCCGCGCGGGTCAGGCCTTGGCCGGTGGCAGAAGGTCGTCGATCGAGTCGCTCTCGACGCCCAGGTCGGCGAAGAGCCACGACGAGAGGTAGCGCTCGGCCGACGAGGGGATGATCACGACGATCTGCTTGCCCTTGTTCTGGGGCCTCTTGGCGACCTGGATGGCGGCCCAGACCGCGGCGCCCGAGGAGATCCCGACCGGGATTCCGTCCAGCTTCGCGATCTGCTTGGCCAGCGGGGCGGCGTCGTCCTCCTTCACCGTGATCACCTCGTCGTAGATCTTGGTGTTCAGGACGGCCGGCACGAATCCGGCGCCCAGCCCCTGGAGCTTGTGCGGCCCGGGCTGCCCACCAGAGAGGATCGGCGAACCCGCCGGCTCGACGGCGACCAGCCTGAACGACGCCTTGCGCGGCTTGATGACCTCCCCAATGCCCGTGATGGTGCCCCCTGTGCCTATTCCGGACACGACGATGTCGACCTTTCCGTCGGTGTCTTTCCAGATCTCCTCCGCCGTGGTGCGGCGGTGGATGGCCGGGTTGGACGGGTTGGAGAACTGCTGGAGGATGACGCTGTTCGGGATCTTCGTTGAGAGCTCCTCCGCCTTGGCGATGGCCCCCTTCATCCCCTTCGCGCCCTCGGTGAGGACCAGGCGGGCACCGAGGACCTTGAGGATCTTCCGGCGCTCGGTCGTCATCGTCTCGGGCATCGTCAGGACCAGCTTCAGCCCGCGGGCGGCCGCCACGAACGCGAGCGCGATCCCCGTGTTGCCGCTCGTCGGCTCGATGAGGACGGTGTCCTTGTTGATGCGTCCGCTCTTGAGCGCGTCGTCAATCATCGCGTACCCGATCCGGTCCTTGACGCTCGAAAGCGGGTTGAAGAATTCGAGCTTCAGGAGGATCTCCGCCTGCGCCCCGTGGGCGGCCGCGGTCCGGTTGAGGCGGACGAGCGGCGTGTTGCCGATCGTCTCGGTGATGTCGTTGTATATCTTGGCCATTTGGGTTGTGGGTTTGAGTTTCTGTTTCTTGGGTAAAGCTGGCGGACGGGGCCCTAGATCGCGTAGTCCTCCTCGAAGGAATGGGCCTGCCTGAGGCGCATGCGCACGAGGTCGTTGACACTCAGGCCGAGCCCGGAGAGCTCGGACCGCGAGATCTCGACCTCGACCGGCTCGCGCGTCTGCACCTGCTCCAGGAGGAGCCTCGCGTGCGGGCCCGCCGCGTGGATGTGCCGGACTATCGCCGAGAGCCCCGGTCCGCCCGCGTCGTGCGGCGTGAGCTCGATGTCGTGGGGGCGCACGTAGATCCGGCCGTCCGACACGGCCTGGGCGGCCGGGCCGCCCCCGCGTGACGCCACGGCGAGCGCGGGGGCGCGCAGCACGTTCACGTTCCCGAGGAACTGGTAGACGAACGGCGACGCGGGCCTGTCGTAGACCTGCTGCGGGGTCCCGACCTGCTCGACGCGGCCCTGGTTCATGATGACCACCTCGTCGGCGATCTCCAGGGCCTCCTCCTGGTCGTGGGTCACGAATATCGTCGTCAGCTGGATGTCGTCGTGGAATCGGCGCAGCCAGCGCCGCAACTCCTTGCGCACCCGCGCGTCCAGGGCGCCGAAGGGCTCGTCCAGCAGGAGCACCTTGGGCTCGACGGCGAGCGCCCGGGCGAGCGCCACCCGCTGGCGCTGCCCTCCGGACAGCTGCGAGGGGAAGCGCCCGGCCAGCCCGTCGAGCTGCACGAGCTCGAGGAGCCGGTGCGCCCGCTCGAGGATCGTCGCGCGCGAGGGCCGGGTGCGGCGGCGGCGAACCCTCAGGCCGAAGGCGACGTTGTCGAGGACCGACATGTGCCGGAAGAGGGCGTAGTGCTGGAAGACGAACCCCACCCTCCTCCTGCCCGCAGGAATGTCGGTCACGTCGTCGCCGTGGAAGAGTATCCGGCCGCTGCCCGGATCGGGGAACTCGAGGCCCGCGATGATCCTTAGGAGCGTCGTCTTGCCGGAGCCGGACGGGCCGAGCACGGCCACCAGCTTGCCCTGCGGGACATGCAGGTCGACGCCGTCGAGCGCCGTAAAGGCCCCGAACACCTTGCGGATCCCGTGCGCGTCGATGCTCATCGCAGAACGGCCTGCCTCCATTCGACAATCGACTTGAGGACTAGGCTGGCGAGCGCCAGGAGGGCCAGCAGCGAGGCGACGGCGAACGCCCCCACGATGTTGTACTCGTTGTAGAGGATCTCCACGTGGAGCGGCATCGTGTTGGTCTCGCCGCGGATGTGCCCGCTGACGACCGACACGGCGCCGAACTCGCCCATCGCCCGGGCGTTGCAGAGGATGACGCCGTAGAACAGGCCCCAGCGGATGTTGGGCAGCGTCACGCGCCAGAAGGTCTGCCAGCCGCTGGCCCCGAGCGTCACGGCCGAGTACTCCTCGTCCGTCCCCTGCGCCTGCATGAGCGGGATAAGCTCGCGGGCGACGAAGGGAAACGTGACGAACGCCGTGGCGAGGACGATGCCCGGCACCGCGAAGATGACCCTGATGTTGTGGGCAATGAGCCAGGGGCCGAGCCAACCCTGGGCGCCGAAGACGAGCACGTAGACGAGGCCCGCGATCACGGGCGACACCGCGAAGGGAAGGTCGATCAGCGTCGTCAGCAGGCTCTTGCCGGGGAACCTGAACTTGCCGATGGCCCAAGCCGCCGCGACGCCGAAGAGGACGTTCGCCGGGACCACGATCGCCACCGTGAGCAGCGTCAGCCGGATCGCCGCGAGGGCGTCCGGCTCGCGGATGGCCGCGAGGAAGTAGGCCCCGCCCTTCTCGAAGGCCTGCGCGAAGACGGCCACGAGCGGCAGCACGAGGAAGAACGCGAGAAACACGAGCGCGACGGCCGTGAGCAGCCGGCGCACCCAAATGGGGTCCCTGGTCGCGCGCGCGGGGGCGGCGCGGTCCGGGCGGGCGTGGAGCATTGTGGCCGGCAGGGTATTCAACGTGGTGAAAGGGGGTCCGGGGGGGGGCCTGTTCCTTCTCGGGCGGCGGATCCTCGGCGGGGCGCGCCCGCCGCCCAACGCGGATTCACGTCATATCGCATTGTATCGGCTGCTCCATTTCTGGAGCAGGTTGATGAGCAGCAGCAGCGTGAAGGACGCCACGAGCATGACGACCGCTATGGCGGTCGCGCCGCGGTAGTCGTACTGCTCCAGCTTCGTGATGATGAGCAGCGGCACGATCTCGGTCCTCATCGGCATGTTGCCCGAAATGAAGACGATCGAGCCGTACTCGCCGAGCGCCCGGGCGAACGCCAGCGCGAAGCCCGTCAGGAGCGAGGGCGCGAGCTCGGGCAGCAGGATCCGCGTGATCGTCTGCAGGCGGCTCGCGCCGAGCGTCGACGCCGCCTCCTCGATCTCGGGCTCGAGCTCCTGGAGGACCGGCTGCACGGTGCGGACCACGAAGGGCAGCCCGATGAACGTGAGCGCCACGAACACGCCCGTCCACGTGAACGCCACCTGGATGCCGAGCGGCGCCAGCCACCGGCCCACCCACCCGTGCGAGGAATAGAGCGAGGTGAGCGCGATCCCGGCCACGGCGGTCGGGAGCGCGAACGGCAGGTCGACAAGCGCGTCCAAGACCCGCCGTCCCGGGAAGCGGTAGCGCACGAGGACCCACGCGACGACGAGCCCGAACACCGCGTTCACGAATCCCGCGGCGAGCGACGCCCCGAAGCTCAGCCTGTACGCCGCGATGACCCTCGGGGAGGCTACGGCCGCGACGAAGTCGTGCCAGCTCATCCCGGCGGCGCGCAGGAACGCGGCCGACAGCGGGACGAGGACGATCAGCCCCAGGTACGCCAGCGTGAAGCCGAGTGAAAGCCCGAAGCCCGGCAGGATGTTGCGGGAGTTGAGCGCGGGCCTCCCCTCCGGTAGGGGTTGGCCCGCCTTAAACGGCGGCGCCGAGGAGGGATACCCCGGCATTGGTTCGTCAAGCGTTCTGGCCATTTGACTGGAAGGCGGGTCCGCGCGCCGGGAGCGGCCCGGGGCGGACCGGGCCCGTCGGCGTTGGATCCATGTTCGCGAGGCGGCAGGTCATTGCTGGTAGATCTGGTCAAATACGCCACCGTCCGCGAAATGGGTCCGCTGGGCCTGCGCCCAGCCGCCGAAGACCTCGTCCACCGTGAACAGCTCCAGCTTGGGAAACACGGCCGAGTACCTGGCCGCCACCGCCGGGTCGCGCGGGCGGTAATAGTTGCGCCCCGCGATGTCCTGGCCCTCCTCCGAGTAGAGGTACCGCAGGTAGGCCCGGGCCACCTCGGCGGTGCCGCGGCGCTCGGCGACCTTCTCGACGACGGCCACAGGCGGCTCCGCCAGGATGCTGGCCGAAGGCACGACGGTCTCGAACCGCCCCGGCCCGAATTCCCTCCGCGCAAGGAAGGCCTCGTTCTCCCAGGCGAGGAGGACGTCCCCCTGCTCCTTCTGCGCGAACGTGATCGTCGACCCGCGGGCGCCCGCGTCGAGGACCGGGACGTTCCGGTAGAGCGAGGCGACAAAATCCCTGGCCTTCTCCTTGCTCCCGAACTTGCGCTCCGCGTAGCCCCAGGCCGCCAGGTAGGCCCACCGGGCGCCGCCGGAGGTCTTGGGATTGGGCGCTATCACGGACACGCCCGGCCGGATGAGGTCGTCCCAATCGGCAATGTGCTTCGGGTTGCCCCTGCGCACGAGCAGCACGATCGTGCTCGTGTACGGCGTCGAGTTCTGCGGCAGCTTCGACTGCCAGTCGGCCGGCACCAGGTCACCGTGCGTGTGCAGGTTGTCGATGTCGGCCGCCAGCGCCAGCGTGACGACGTCGGCCGGCAGCCCGTCGATCACCGAGCGGGCCTGGGCGCCGGAGCCGCCGTGGGACTGCTTCACGACCACATCGTCGCCCGTCCTGGCCTTCCAATACCTGGCAAAGGCCGCGTTGAAGTCGACGTAGAGCTCCCGCGTCGGGTCGTAGGACACGTTCAGCAGCTCGATGGTCTTGGCCGGGGAGGTCGCGGCGAGGAGCGCGGCGAACGCGCCCGCCGCGAGCAGCGCGCGGGCCCCAGGGAATGGCGAGGGGGAATTCATCAGTCAGATGGAGTATTCGCCGAGGATGTGGTGCAGCACCCCGTCGGAGGGCGGGGTCCTAGAGGCCCTTTGGGAACGGCCCCTGCGCACGAGCCGCTTGCGCGCGATGCCCGCGGGCAGGCGCCGGGGCGCCCCCGCGCCGGCCGCCTGCGCGGAGAACGGGAGCGAGACGCTGTCCCGGCGCATCTTGCTCAGCGTGATCTCGACCACGTCGGCGAGGGTGTAGCGGTCGAGGATGTCCGCTATGGCGTTGCGCACGTCCACCATGAGCATCCGCAGGCCGCAGTGGGCCTCATCGGGGCACGTGCACGGCTCGTAGGCCGTCTGCGAGACGCACCCGATCGGGGCGAGGGGGCCGTCGATAAGGCGCACCACCTCGCCGATGAAGATCTTGCTGGCCGGCCTGGCGAGCCGGTATCCCCCGAACTTCCCGCGCTGGCTCGCGACGATCCCCGCCTCCTTGAGGGCCTGGAGGATCTGCTCAAGGAACTTGACCGGCAGCTGCTCGTTCTCCGCAAGCTCCGAAACCTGCACCAGCTTGCGCTTCATCTCCGCGGCGATCCCCAGGTTGATGAGCGAGCGGAGCGCGTATTCGCCTTTCTTGGAGAGCTTCATACTTTAATCGCCTGAATCTACATTATTTGGGTATGAATTAAAGCAAGTGCATTTGCCGTTTTCGCGTCATAAAAACCCGGCCCGCCTCGGCGCATCAAACAGCCGTTAACCCGTTAAGGATCAGTGAGCTGGTACACTTCAGCCAGGCAGGTTCCGGTCGCGCCCCCCGCGCCGGACACAATGGCCGTATACAATCCCGGGGGCAAGGTGACTATCATGGCGGCGTCCGCCGAACCAGCCGGCAGCGCGAACGCGCCCGCCGAGGCCATGTCGGCGGCGGTCGCCTGCTTGAACGACGCAGCCACGGAGGAGGTTCCGCCCGTGGGCGGGCTTCCCCATCCGGTGTTTGTCGCGATGAGCGCGCCGCTCGAGTCGTTAAGCGCAATTGACGGCGTGGCGAGGACCCCCGTGAGCCCGAATGATTGGCCCAAAGCCGGGCCGACGCCCCGTATGAGGAGCTGCGCCGATTGGCTCCCCTCGACGACGAAGCCCGGGATCGCTACGCCGGAGCCGGTCCCCACGAAGCACCGGGCCGAGATGTTCACGAGAGCGTCGGGCGACGTCGGGTCGAGCTCGTAAACCTCCGCAAGGCCGACGCCGGACCCGCCGTCCGGCCCGGAGAGCTGGACCGTATAGGCGCCGGGAGGCAGCGAGAGCACCATCGCCGAGTCCGCGGACCCGGCCGCGAGCGCGAACGCCCCGACCGAGCCCATCTCGTCCGCGGTCGCCTGCCGGTACGACGCGGCCACGGCGGACGTTCCCGGCTGCGGGGCGTTGCCCCAACCGGAGTCGCTCGCTATTATGCCGCCGGCGGAGTCGTAGACGCCGACGACGGGCTGGGCGAGCGCGCCGGAGATCCCGAAGCCCGTCAGCGCGGGCCCGACTCCGCGCACGAGGATGTTCTTGAGCGTTCCGGCGGGCCCCCGGATGACAATGCCGGCGATCGTCACGTTCGAGCCCGTGCCGACCTGGGCCCGCGTGGAGATGTCCACCAGCCGATGGGAGGGGTCCGCCGGCGGGTCGGAAAGCGCCAGGACCAGGTTGCCTACGTCGGGGCTGCCGAGCCCGGTGCACAGGTTGTATCCGGGACCGGCGGCGTACGCCCCGTTCGTCCCGCTCGTGATGTCGTTGAATTCGTCGGTCCCCGCGAGCGGATAGAGGTGGGGGTTCAGGAGCCCTATGGGCCCCCTTCCGGCCGCGGCCCTGGCCTGGTTGACGAGGGCGGCCACCGCGGCCCAGACCGGGCAGGCGAGGCTCGTCCCGGAGGCGTAATCCGAGGCTCCGCCGTCCACGATGAGGACGCCCACGCCGTCGAAGGTGTACGGCTCGAAGCCGGGCAGGTTCACGTTCAGCAGGTTGCCCACCGAGATGGCCGCAACGTCCGGCACGCAGCGCATCGACTGGCCCGCGAGGACCGCGCCGCCCGACTGCCACGCGGGCTTCTGGAAATAGCCGCTCACGCCCCCCCCGGAGGCGCTCTTGGTGCGGGCGATGTCGTTCCAGACGCTCTCGCCCGTGTAGGTCCAGTTCGCCTCGAAGCCGACGTCCGTCCCGCCGACCCCGGTGACGCTCGGATCGCTTGCCGGGTACGAGACGGCGAGCGGCTGCGACGGGGCATAGGTCCCGGCGCCCCCGCCCGGCTGCGGGTTCGACCCGCTGTCGCCGCTGCCGCAAAGGACCGAGATCCCCTCTGCGGCGAAGGTGGCAAAGACCTGGGAGTAGGCCTGGAGGGTGTCCACGCCCTCGTCGCCCTCGGTGTCCGCAAAGCTGATCGAGACGACGGACATCGCCGGAAGGGCCGCGGCGTCGTCCTGAATCTGGGCGAAGCAGCTGAAGACGTTCTGCGAGACGTACAGCCGGATCCCGGCGCCCGGCGCCATGGCGCCCGCCCACTCGACGTCGAGGTCGGCCTCCCGGGTCAGGTCGTCAGCGGGGCTCGGACCGGGCGCCGGCGCGACGACTATGGACTCGACGCTTGCCGGCGTCCGCGCGATCCCCGTGGCGCTCCAGAAGGCCGAAAGGTCGGTGCCGAGGACCGGCGCCTCGCCGACGATGGCGATCACCTGTCCGGCGCCCGTCGCCGTCGCCGGAAAGTTGTACGCGGACGCGACGTTGTCAGGGGTGACATAGACAAGCCCCCCCGCCAGGTCCTGCGGGAACGGCCCCGAGGATGACCTGATGTGGCGGAGCCGGAACTGCGGCTGGAGCCCGTTGACGCTCAGGACCACGGCCGCCAGGTCGCCCGGGACGGAGGGGGCCGAGATGGCGGACGTGTACTCGCCGTCCGGGGCGGCCACGCGGGCGAACTGGCTGCCGAATGCCCGGGCGACCTGGGCGACGCTGCCCTGGACGAAGACCGAGGTGTGGGAGCGGTCCCGCAGGGTCTGCGTGAAGCCCTGCGCGCCGAGCCAGGCCGCGACCCGGTCGTAGTCGGCCCGGAGCGGCAGGTATCTGGCCTCCATCTCCGGGTCGGCGACGCGGGCGCCGCCGGCAATGCGCGCCTGCAGCCCGGAGAATTCGCGCATCCTCAGCGTGACGGAAAACGACAGCGGAGCGGAGAGCTCCCCGGGCGTGAGCGCCGTGCGCACGATCCGCGCCCGGCCGATGGACACGCCGTCCGCCCCGGGCAGCCTGACCGAGCCGGGCAGCGCCCGCGCGCCCGCGGAGCCGGCCGAAAGGGCGGGCAGGATGCACAGGCCGGCAATGGCCATGCGGGCCGCCGCGGACTTTGCGCCGGTTAACATGATCGGGTTCGGCCTGGGCGGGTTCCCCGCACTACAGGCGAATCCTCAGCCCGTCGTACGCCAGCCTGAAGGGTTCGGGCAGCGCCGCCTCCTGGGCGGCGTGCTCCGTCAGGTGGGTCAGGTGCGTGAGCCAGACGCCCTTCGCGCCCAGCCCCCTGCCCGCCTCGACCGCCTCCTCGATGCTCATGTGCGACGGGTGCGGCTTCGGCCGGAGCCCGTCCAGGATCGCCGCGTCCGTCCCTCGGGCCAACTCGACGGCCTCGGCCGTCAGCCGCTTGCAGTCGGTGTAGTAGGCGAACCTCCTGCCGCTGCTCTTCTCCGCGAAGACGAGCCCGAGCGTCTGGGTGCCGCCGTGGGGAAGGAGCGTCGACCGGATGGTCCCCTGGGGCAGCTCCAGCGCCTCGGGCATCTCGGCCATGCGGAACGCGGGGTACCCGCGCACGATCGGCCGGTCCATGATCGCGTACGGGTACATCGCGAGGACGCGGGCCATCCCCTCGTCCGTGGAGTAGACCGGGAGCGCCTGCCCTCCCAGCAGGTCGCAGAAGCGGCGCAGGTCGTCCATCCCGGCCACATGGTCGGAATGGCCGTGCGTGAGGATGAACAGGTCGAGCCGGTCCACGCCCTCCCTAATGCACTGCAGCCGGAACTCCGGCGCCGCGTCCACCTGGACGTGAAGCCCGTCCATGACGACGTGGACGGACGCCCGGGTGCGGTTGTTGCGCGGGTCCGCCGAGGCGCACACCGGGCAGCTGCAGCCGATCATCGGCACGCCCTGCGAGGTGCCGCTTCCAAGGACGATGACTTCCATGTTCGGGCCCCACGATTGGGCCGGAGCCCGGGCAAGGCACCAAAAAAAGCGCCCCGTCCATTCGGACGGGGCGCTCGCAATTGTCGGCGGGCCTCTCGGCGGGCCGGATCAGTAGTCCATGCCGCCGCCCGGGGGATGGGCGGGGGCCGAATCCTTCTTCTCCGGAATCTCCGTGATCATGACCTCGGTCGTGAGCAGGAGCCCGGCGATCGACGCCGCGTTCTGGAGTGCCGTGCGCGTGACCTTGGTCGGGTCGACAACGCCGGCCTTGACCAGGTCCTCGTACTTGTTGGTGGCCACGTTGAACCCGTAGTTGCCCTTGCCTGCCATGACCTCGCCGGCGACCACCGCGCCCTCGACGCCCGCGTTCGCGCAGAGCATCTTTATCGGGTGCTCGATGGCGCGGCACACGATTTGTGAGCCGATCTTCTCGTCGCCCTCTAGGGCGAGGGCGTCGATCACCTTTGCGGTGCGCAGCAGTGCCACGCCGCCGCCGGCCACGATGCCCTCCTCGACGGCCGCGCGGGTCGCGTGGAGCGCGTCCTCGACGCGGGCCTTCTTCTCCTTCATCTCGACCTCGGTCGACGCGCCGACATTGATGACGGCGACGCCGCCCGCGAGCTTCGCGAGGCGCTCCTGGAGCTTCTCGCGGTCGTAGTCG
>Ga0187867_10000086_pt1 | contig 81931 bp, 98 predicted proteins | sample June2016WEW_13_1_FD_132976 | JGI IMG/M metagenome (GOLD analysis project Ga0187867, IMG submission 132976) | Peatland microbial communities from SPRUCE experiment site at the Marcell Experimental Forest, Minnesota, USA - June2016WEW_13_10 | ecosystem: Environmental > Terrestrial > Soil >...
CGCCGCTGCAGTTGAGGTCAGGAACGATTCTTCCCCGAGCCCTGATCTGTTTAATGGCGAATTCCCATTTGAGGACGGATCTGTAAATCCTGGGGATACGGTAGAGCTGCATCTGTGGATACCAAGCCCAAACCCGAACGGTGACGTCTATGCGAAGGCAACGGACCTCGACACCGGCGCATACTTCAATTATGTGTATTCGGCGTACGGCGCAACACAGTTTGTAGGCACAAGCGGGTCTTCAAGCGCGGCCGGTGACTTTACAGGCCTTATGACAGAACAGTATTTTGTCAATAGCCCATTTTATGGTCCTGGCGTGCCTGTGACATTCGCGCCAGCACAACAATCCTCATTTGGGGGTTACCTGGCTATGGAGGAATGCATGCTGGTGCCAAGCTCAGTATGTGATGGTACCCTCGGAACATATGGCACTGAATCTGCAGCAGCATCAGAAACAGGCTACAACCTTGTATACGATACTCTTGGGGAGTCATTATCTTCAAGCGGCTTTACCACAGACCTTTACGAGCCTGTCACCACGAATCTTAATATAACCAAAAATCCTGTTGACTACGGCACAAGCGACCTAATAACCGCAACAGCCGTACCCAACACATACTCATTGCCCGGCCAGGCAAAGGTTTCTAGTAATTTTCTTGTAAACATTTCCATGAGTCCGGAATATCCTAATCCCGACGAATCAGGAATCCCTCCAGTCATAGTGGCATCGCATTCCAACAACGCAAATTACAACATCTGCCCCTCCGGACCCGGCTCGCCTTCCTGCACCGAACCCGGAGAGTACGATATCTCGGCAAATGTAAGCATACCTGGAGCTCCGGGCGCTATAAACTATCAGGACAGCGAGGGTACCAGAAGCGACTACTTCACCACACAGCTCCTCACCATCAATCCGTTGGCCTGCGGCGCGCGCTCAGCATCTTCAAGCAGCCTGCTCAGCACCGGCAGCGGAACAGCCCCCATCGTATGCCGCTGCCCGAACACCGACATATATGTTACGCCTGATGAACCATGCCCTACAACGCAGGCATGCAGCCAGGGAAGCTATTACCTCTCGTCAGGCTACCTGCCGTCGCCGACAGGAGGCATGACGACTGCAGGCACGACCACACCCTATTGCACCAACACGATACCCCAATGCGCCACAAGTACCGGGCCGAACCAGATATGCACATGCCCCGATGGCACTGTCGCGCCGAGCCCGGACCAGTGTTCCACCCAGACTAACTGCCCTCCTGGGCAATTGCTTGTGGCGACCACAGGCTGCCAATGCGCGAGCGGCATAAAGGACCCGAGCACAGGCCAGTGCGCAACATGCCCCGAAGGCTCAACACCGGCGCTGGATGCTGGCACCGGCACATACTACTGTGCAAGCTCTAACCCGCCCTCATGCTCAAGTGCACTCTCATATCAGCAGTGCGTCTGCGAGGACGGCACCAAGGCGATAGGTCCCCTCTACTGCCCGACCAGAACCTACTACGAATGCTCTGACGGGACATACGTAGCCAACCAGTCGGACTGCACAAACCCTACTACAACCTCAACAATTCTCGAAAACGAAACTAACGAAACATCTGTAACCTCAACCATCGAAACAACAGCAGAAACAACCATCGAATCGACCGTCGAATCTACAGTCGAATCAACCGTCGAAACAACCATCGGAGGAGGCTGTACTGAGAACTGCGGCGGTGGCGGCGGGCCACCAGAACCCTGCGAGGATGACTTGGTTGCCATGTTTACCAGAGGCACCCTGAGCGCCCACGCCCTCGATGATTGCGGCCCGGATCCTGATATAGTAAATGCCGCTAAAGCTATAATCAGAGCTCTGACCCAGACCCAACAAACCAGTACGGCAAACACGGTGCAGAATTCAGCGGCATCCGAATGCACCCTCCAGCTATTTGGGGTGTGCCTCATCAAATCCACATAAACAATCCAATAAGCCCAAGTTTTCCATCAGAAGTTAACATATTAATATCCTCCCCCTCAATAGATATCTATGGCGTCTAAGGTATTTGTGGGGCTTTTTTCTATATGCCTAATCTTTGCAGTTGTGTTCATGGCAAGTGCAAACGCCCAGACCCCTACTTTTTCAAGTTCAAACAGCGTACCTTTAGCCTCCGCAGTGTCCGGATCGCCTAACCCTGTGCTCTTAGGCACAAACTTTAACATATCCGCAAGCTGGTCCGGAGGCACACCCCCATACACTGTATATCTGCATACAAGTTCTGTAACTTCGAGTTCACTCTGTTCAAACGCCTCTCCCCAGGAATTAGCAGCAGCCACTACAGCCACATCAGCAACAACATATTACAGTACCTCACTCTTGGCACTGTTTTCGCCCAACACGCCTGCAATCTACCTCTGCCTTGTTGTGAATGATTCTGCAGGGCACACCTCCCAGACAGGGCCAGTGACCGTAAGCATCACAAAGACGCCTATTCCAGCGTTATCATCCTCGATACATACATCCTCAAGTTCAGTGACTGCAGGCCAGAACGTTACCATATATGTGAACTGGTCCGGAGGCACCCCCCCATACAACACAACCCTGTACTCGAGTTATACAAACACATGCTCGGGAACACACACCTTGGAAGCAGGGCTCACAGCAACATCCGGAACCTATACCTCAGCTCCCGTCGCACCAGGGATATACTACTGCCTCGTAGTCAACGACTCATTGAGACACAGCTCCCAATCCGGTCCTATAGAGGTGACCGTCACAACCGGGGGACCTGGAACGCCAAACTCTATAGGGGGATCAAACACGGTATCAACGACCATAAACTATCCGCCCCCTCCTCCAAGCATCCCAACATCAAACGTTATCGGCATAGTGACGATTTATATCAATAATCTAATCAGATATCTCCTCGGTTCGTCACGTTCAGGATCGAGGTCATCATCAGGCGCACCAGTTACAACTGGCACAGCCCCCTGCACGACTACCGACGGCTTCCCCGGCTCGCTTGTATCAGGCAGCTGCGTGATAATATTAGGCTGCAACCTTCCCGGCGGCATCGGCGGACTTGAACTTGGTCCCGCCGGCACCTGTGCCTCTCCGGGCACTACCCCATGCGCACTTACCGGTGGCACCCAGGGCGTGGTCAGTGCATCATTCACCTGCGTATCAAGCGTATCGTGCCAGCTTTCAGGCGGCAGCCAGGGCGTCCTATCTGCGTCTGGGGCCTGTGTATCTATAGGCTCCTCGTGTGGTGGAGCTGCCGGCATTGGCACGCTAACCGTCAGCTCATCAGGAATGTGTGTTCAGATAGCAGCTCCTTGTACTCTTTCCAGCGGCGGCATCGGTCAATATGGGTCTACGGGGCTCTGCACCTCAGTAGGCTCCTCATGCGCTCTTTCCAGCAGCATCCAGGGAGTTCTCGACGTGTCAGGGGACTGCGTTGCGATAGGTTCGTCCTGTTCGCAGCTAAATCCCGCTGGCACTGCTCCACTCCCCGCTGGCATAATCACCTCAACAGGAGACTGTACGCCTTTAGCTTCTCCATGCACTCTTTCCGACGGAACCACTAACGGCATCCTCGCCACAAGCGGATACTGCGCAGCTGTGGGATCGGCATGCAGCGCCGCAGCAGGTTTGTACCTTACCCCATCAGGGAACTGCGCGGCCGTGGGCTCCCCATGCGCCATTACCGGCGGAGGTGTGGGTTACATAAGCACCAGCGGCTTATGCGCCGCTGTAGGCTCCTCGTGTTCTCTCTACACCAGTTCAGGATCCGTGACCTCGACAGGCGTCATCAGCCCCACTGGCTTATGCACAGGCTCATCATGTGTACCTTCAGGCAGCGGCGCTCCCGGCGCTATAGACTCTGCCGGAGACTGCGTAGTGATAGGTTCATCATGCACGACAATAAATGGGCAGTCCGGCGTGTATAGCGGGATATCCGGCATACAGCCGCAAACCCCAGGCGAGGAAGATGCCCCCGCCGGCTCGACACAGATCCAGCCGGGCGACTGCATACCTCCAGGAACACTCTGCCATATGACAGGCGCAAGTGGGAGTCAAGCGATAGGCATAGTAAGCGGCGTTGCAGGCACTTCAGGAAGCTGCGTGCAGCCTGGCGGCGCATGCACGCTATCAAGCGGCGCTGGTGGGGTCGTCAGCAGCTCCACAGGCCTGTGCGCAAGTATAGGCTCGCAATGCACGGACATAAATGACAACCCGGGCACAATAAGCAGCACAGGTGTCTGCACATCCAACAACGCATGCCCGCTGACCGGTGGCGGCTATGGCGTCTATACCTCATCAGGATGCAACGCTATAGGCTCCACATGCAACCTTCCGAACAATGCCGGCGAGGGTCTTGTCGATTCATCAGGAGGCTGCGTAGCTCTGGGCTCACAATGCACGCTTGAAGCGGGCGGATTCACCGCAGGCGTAACACAGACGGACACAGGCGTAATAACTGACGCAAACGGCCTTGCGGGAAGCTGCATACTGCCTGGGACGCCGTGCAACACGGGTTCGGTCAACAACCCCAATACAAACATAGAAGAGGCAGACGGCGTGATAAGCGATGAGGGCGATTGCACGGCAATAGGCACAACATGCACTCTCACAGGCGGAGCAGCTGGCGTCATCAGCCCAGATACAGGTTCCTGCGCCGCATTCGGGTCATCATGCCTCCTGATAACAAATGGTGAGGAGGGGCAGGGCGTAATAAGCAACTATGGCAATTCCTTCGGATCATGCGTAGCGCCATTCTACTGCGAACTTCCTGACGGGACGGAAGGCACCATGATAGGCGCCGCATGCGTCGCGGTGGGCTCAGGCTGCCTCTCCAACAGCGGCGCCTCCACAGGTTTCGCAATTGATGGACAGTGCCTTAATATCGGCTCGTCATGCGAGGATGGAACTGGCGTCATCACTTCCATTACGATGACAAACGGGGCAGCGTCAGGCGCAATTTGCCGTGATATCGGAGAAGAATGCACACTGCCCAGTGGTTCGCTCGGAGTGATCAGCGGAGTAGCTGCCTCAGCGGGCCAATGTATAGCCACAGGCTCCTCATGCACGACTACCGACGGCTTCTCCGGAGTTGTCGCAGGAGGAAACTGCCAGATACCCGGCTCCGCATGCACGGCCGACGACGTTTACGGCGGCACACTATACGGATTCATAAACCCGGACGGCACATGCGGCATATCAATAGGCTCATCATGCCAGTTGAGGGGCTTTACTCCTGGCGTAGTCGGGGCTGGGACAAATTGCGTAGTGCCTGGCTCTGATGGATCCCCATGCACGGGCACTGACAGTTCCGGTGATTCATTCTCCGGCTTTCTAAACAGCGCCGGCCATTGCTCATCATCACCGTGCACCAACGGTGCTATATCCTCAAGTTACCCAAGCTGCGACCAATGTCCAGACGGGACCGATGTCTCATCATCCTCGGAGTCCTGCGGAACCAGCAGTGGCACATGCACCAACGGCGCATTGAACTCAAGCTATCCAGACTGCGACCAGTGCCCAGACGGAACTGATGTTTCATCATCATCAGAGACCTGCTCAACAGCAGGCAGCGGTACATGCTCCAACGGCGCGATAAGCACGAGCTATCCCGACTGCGACCAATGTCCAGACGGGTCTGATGTGTCATCCTCGTCGGAGCAATGTCCGACCAGCGCCGCATGCTCCAACGGCGCGGTAAACCCGCCGGACTGCAACGGGTGCTCAGACGGGACCCTGCTGAATTCATCCTCGGAGTCCTGCTCCTCAACCGACACCTCATGCCCCAACGGCGCCACAGACCCGCCTGCATGCGACAACATAGGGGGCAACTCCTGCAATCTTTCAAGTTTCAACCCTACGGGATGCATGGGATGCATAGCGAACCCGCAAAGCTGCCCTCCGCCTACAGAACCGTGCAGCGCCTACCCGCACTGCGTCAACAACGAATGCGACAACGGCGCATCTAACCCGCCGCAGTGCAACAACATCTGCACCAACGGCGCGACAAACTATGAGCTCTGCAACGACGTTTGCGGCGACGGCGCGACGAACTACCCGACATGCAACAACATATGCACAAACAAGGCGACAGACTATCCTGTATGCGACAACGGCCCGTGCACCAACGGCGCGAACAACCCTCCTCTCTGCAATGACCAGTGCTCAAACGGCGCAATCCCCACAGCATGCACCCAGTGCTTCAACGGCGCCACAAACCCGCCTACATGCGATAACATATGCACCAATGGCGCCACGAACTACCCTACATGCAACAACCAGAATCCGGGCCCGTGCAGCCCCTCCAACTTCAACCCCATAGGATGCTTGGAGTGCACATTGACCAACTCCTGCCCCAATCCCGGGGTATGCACCAACGGCGCTACGAACTTCCCGCAATGCAACACCGTATGCACCAACGGCGCATCTAACCCGCCGACATGCAACAACATATGCACAAACGGCGCGACAAACTACCCATCATGCAACAACAAATGCACAAACGGCGCGACGAACTACCCTGCATGCAACAACGGATGCACAGACGGCTCGACGAACTATCCAGCCTGCAACGACAACCAGTGCGGCAACGGCGCGACGAACTACCCTGCATGCAACAACCAGTGCCACAACGGCGGCACCAACATCCCCTACTGCACGTACAACTCCATCACAAACCTCTGCACCAACGGCGCATTGAACCCGCCGACATGCGCATGCACCAACTACGCAACGAATCCCCCAGAGTGCAACAACTAAGCGTATTTTAAAAATTGCATGCCGTCGGCTATTGTTCTATTCATTTAGGGCAGTGCACTATGTGCATCTGCTTAAAATCCTCAAAAGAAGCAAGCCAATAAGCTATTTATTGCCCGGTCTGGCGCATATTCTTGTCCAGCCATTCCCGAAGCTCAGGTTCGCTCATAACGCCTGCCTTCGCGTCTAAAATCCTGCCCCTGTACACGAAGAATGTCGTAGGCACCTCCATTACGGACTTACCGAAATAACTTTGCAACGATGGGACATATGACATCTTCTCGTAGTCCATTACCGCAAAACCCATTCTCATCATATATTTGCCGGATACGCAATTGACCACTGTCAGATAATCTTTAGAAGATTCATCTCTTGACCATGCTCCAACCACTAAAGGCCTATTGTATGAGTCAAACACCGCCTTTTTAAATTCAGAATCGCTAGCGGTCAACTCCTGCAGTCCGCGTCTCGCGTCATCAACGTCCCTCCTGAAAGTAATATGTGAGCGTCCCTGTCTATTGAGGTCCATACAACTTTCTGAATTTCTGCCTATGGGGGCCTTCTCGCTCCAAACTTGCGCGCTCCCGTTGCCCTGGCTTACTGCTATGGACACGCCTAATGCCACAACCATGCCCGCAGTCCTGATAAGCCTATTATACCTCCTTGAATCTGATTCGTTATCCTTTGTTGCCATAATCACACCACTGATATTATGAATTCGGTAATATATATAACTAACTTTTTCAGGGCTATGCCTGATAATTCCGCTAATATTTTGTAGAGGTAAAAGGAAGAATACCCGTCGGTGAGCCTATAAAAAGCCCCCTAAGAAACAGGATTATACTCTCCTTCCCCTTCTTCCGCCTGGTCTCCTTGTGGTGTCTGTGGGTATCGGCGTAACGTCCCCTATCTTGTTTACGCGCAACCCGCTCCTTGCAAGCACCCTGACCACTGCCTGCGCGCCTGCTCCGGGCGTCTTGGACCCGTGCCCACCCGTAGCCCTTATCTCTATGTTGACGTTTGTTATGCCCTTCTCCTTCGCCTCTGCCGCGACCTTGTATGCTGCCTGCATCGCCGCGTAAGGCGAACCTTCCTGGGAATCGGCGTTGACCATCATGCCACCGCTTCCCACTGCGATGGTCTCGGCGCCGCTGAGGTCTGTAAGCGTTATTATCGTGTCGTTCTTAGAGGAATAGACGTGAGCCACTGCCCAGCGCTCGGCCCTCGGCTTGACTATCTGTTGCTCCATAGCCTTGGCCTCGTAGGAGACTGTCTCCTTCTCCTTGGCCTTCTCCTGCTTGCTCGGCTCTGCCTTTTTCTCTTCCTTCTTCGCCGGTTTCTTTGGCATTTGTTATCACTGATTAAGCGTTACTCTTTTCCTCCTTGCTCTCCGGGCTTTCGGCTGCCGGTTCTGCAGCTACAGTCGGACCTGCCGTCCTAACAGGGTTTACGTCTATGGGCTTGTAGTAGCCTATACTCTTCTCGGTCTCGACATCAACCATGTAGCCCGGCCTATTCACCCTCCTTCCGTTTATGGATATGAAGCCGTGCACTGTGATCTGCCTTGCCTGCTTTGCGCTCCTTGCCATCCCGCGCTTGAACACTATCGTCTGGAGGCGCCTGTCGAGGAGATTGCTCTCCTTGAGGTCGAGAAGGTTGTCGAGCGTGGTGCTCTGCGTCGCAAGACCCAGCTTCGTGAGCCTGCCTATTATGCGCTCCCTGACGTTCTCCGACTCTGTGCCTGATGCGCTGAGGAGCTCCCTTACATTTCCTCGTATCCTGCTTACCTCGGACTGCACCTTCCACAGTTCCTTCATGTTCTTGAGGCCGTATTCATCCTTAAGCGCGTTGTCTGACTTTATTCGTTCAATGTTCCATCTCTCCTTTGGCTTCTCAAAATGTTTCCTGTTTCTTTTTGGTGCTCCCATTCATTCACTTCTTACCTTTTTCAGCAGGTTTTGCATCCTTCCCAGCCGGGCCTCCCTTTGCGGCCTTTCCAGCAGCAACTATCGACTTCTTGGTGACGCCTACAGTTATTCCCGTACGTCCGGTTGAGCGTGTCGCCTGCCCGCGCACCTTCTGGCCATACTGGTGCCTGTATCCGCGCCATGTCTTGTTCGCCACGTCGCGGCTTATGTCCTGCCTTGTATTGAATATCAGGTCGTTGCCCACCACATGCATGTCCTTCCCTGTCTCCATGTCCTTGTTCCTGTTTATCATGTAGGAGGGTATGCCTGCGGATACCGGGTCCTTTATGACGCCCTCGACCTCTGCGATCTGGGTCTCGCTCAGGGATCCTATCTCCGTTGTCTTCGGTATATTCAGTTTCGACTCTATGACTAGGGCAAGCGCGTGCGACATGTTCATGCCTACGCCCTTGACGTTGGAGAGCGCCCTCTCGATGTTAAGCGATCCGTCGACGTCCCTGCCCGCCACCCTCACTATTGACGAGGCTCCGCTAGTTTGAGACTTCCCTCTATGTTCTTGCGGTTTCTGTTCTGCCATTAAATGCTTACCATTGCTCTGAGAATCTAGAATTGCCAGAGATAAAAGTGACTGAAGTATCTGATAATATTGTAGCAGATATATATTTAAAGCTATTAGCATTTATAGATATCGTGGTAGGTTATGGCAGCTGAACGGATAAGCATCGATAACGCCAAAAAGGAGAAGCTCTTTTACTTTGTCGCGAATGCGGTCGTCTACAGGGAGAGCGACAGCCGCTGCCTCATACTGAAGAGGCACGCGCGGGAGAGGGTGCATCCTGGCAAATACGCGGTTCCTGGAGGCAAGCTGGAATGGAACGACCTCGACATAAGAAATCCGACGAGGTTGAACGGCGACGTGCTGGATTTCGAGAATGCGGTAGAGAGGATGTTAAAGAGGGAGGTAATGGAGGAGGCGGGCATAGAGATTGATTCCGGGCTTGTCTACATAAACAATGTTGTGTTCATAAGGCCGGACGAGACCCCTGTAATACTCATAAAGTTCGGCGTGAGGTACAAATCCGGGGAGGTGAGGCTTGAGGAGGGCGCATTTACCGACTATGCATGGGTCAACGCGGATGAGGCAAAGGGCTATGACTGCATAGAGGGCATAAAGGAGGAGATAGCACAGACGATTGGCGCATTCTCGAGGAAAGGCATCAAGTGATCCCATGCACCGCGAAACCAAACCGCATCTCGCTACCTCGAAAGACCTCAGCGCCGCGTCAGCCAAGAGGGGGCTATATTCCTCGAAGCGCGACAACGGCAAGATAGTGATTGTGGGCGGCAGCGAGAGATATCACGGCGCGCCAGCACTGGCCTCCAATGCCGCATACGCGGTCCTTGCTGCGCTGAGGGTAGGGATAGGCTATGTGGTCGAATACGTGCCCAGAAGCGCAGTGCTTGCTACAAGAAGCGTATCGCCCGATCTGATAGTAATGCCCCTCTCAGGGAGGAACCTTGGCACCAAGGATGTGCCAAGGCTAATAAGGGACCTCAGGCTGTCGAAATGCCTTGTTCTCGGGCTGGGGCTTGGAAGGGCTGAAGATACCTGCAAGGCGGTAATCAGGCTGATAGACTACATAAAAAAGAGCGGCAAGATGGCTGTGATAGACGCAGACGCACTCTATGCCCTGGGCAAGTATAGGAGGAAGCTGAACAAGAACTTCCTGGTAACCCCGAACGGCGAGGAACTTGGGTTTTTCCATGAGAAGGCGGTCAGGGCGAAAGCGACAGGTGAAAGGAGAGAGGCCGCACTACGGCTCTCAAGAACGCTCAATGCAAACGTCCTACTTAAGGGGCACGAGGTGGTAATAACCGATGGCAAAACAGTTAAGCTCGTCAGGTCAAAGTCTTCAGCGCTTGCAACAATGGGGACCGGTGATGTACTCTCCGGAATCATAGGGGCATATGCCGCAAACAACAAGATGTTCATCGCCGCTGTTGCAGGAGCGCGCCTCCACTCGATAATCGGCGACAGGCTGCACAAGGAGATGGGGGACCACATACTCGCGAGCGATGTTGTCGATGCGATACCAGCAGTGCTAAAGCGGTTCGACAGGAAGGGCTGAACCCCCTGTGAATATTTATATAACTTCGCTGTAAAGGTAAAAGCGGTCAAATGCACTACAAAGGCATCGCATACGCATTAATCCTGATAATCATTGCAGCATCAGCAATCGCGTTATGGTCCAAAGCCGCAATCAATCAGCCAGTACTGAAGGAGACGAGCTTCAATAACGCGTATTACAAATTCGTCATAAATGCGCCCTCAAACCTCTCGACAACCGCCACTGCTCTCGTGGTGGACGGCGTCAGATACCAGAACGCACAGCTTCCGAACACATTCATATTCGGTTTGGGTACCAGGCATAACTACTCCTTCGCGCAAAACCTCTCTTCAGCGTCCGGAAACGTAGTCTACGCATTCAATTACATATCCGGGTGCTCATTCCAGGTAAGGGCATCGACATTCAATGCGGTCCAGAACTGCACCGCAACAGCCTATTACATAAAGAGGCTGAACGGCACTACCGTTGCCACTACTACCGTCCGACAGACAACTATTGCATCATCCTACACTACAATCAGCGTAAGCACCGTATCTACGGTGCCTCCCACTCCGCAGTCAAATGCGACGCAGTGCAAGTTCTTCTTTATAACATGCTGGATAAGATAAGCGGCAAGGTCTAAGCATAAGTTCGCCAGGGTAGGGATTTGAACCCTAAAGTCCGTGAGGACACGCGCTTGCGGGATATTTTCCAGGCGCGCGCGTTACCGGATTCCGCCACCCTGGCATAAGTAGGGATGTGGTGTTTATATATTTAGACTTGCGCCTGCTGCAAAATTATTCAGGAACGGGCCCAGGGGGATTTTCCAAGCTTTTTGATATATGCTATGCCAAAAAGTTTATTCGAACCCCCGACTTACTGGTTAAAAGCCAGCCACTCTGGCCAGGCTGAGTTATGGGCCCATCCTTGCATATAGAATGAAAACTCAGCTATAAAAGACTAACCCGTTCTATATCTTGCCGACAAGCTCGTCCCCTGGCTTTATGCTCTTCTTGCCTGGCTCCCAGTTGACAGGGCACACCTCCCCAGGATGCTCCTTGACATACACAGCCGCCTTCAGCTTCCTGAGCGTCTCTGAGATGTTCCTGCCTATGTTGTTGGAATGTATCTCAATTGTGCGCAGTATGCCATCCGTGTCGAGTATGAATGTTCCCCTAAGCGAAAGCCCGTCATCCTCGAGATAGGTCCCGAACTCCCTGCACATCTTGCCAGCAGGGTCAGCGATCATAGGATATGATATCTTGCTGATCGCAGGCGAGGTGTCATGCCATGCCAGGTGCGAATATGCGGTGTCGGTGCTTACGCTGAACACCTCAGCGCCCAGCTCCTTGAACTCCCCGTAATGCCTCTCGGCGTCCTCCAGCTCGGTAGGGCACACGAACGAGAAGTCGGCTGGATAGAATATCAGCACCATCCACTTCCCGAGATAATCGTGCAGCTTTATCCTCCTTATCTGGCCGCCTACTAGCGCATCCACCGAAAAGTCCGGTATCTTCTCTCCTATTTTCATCATCTCACCACGTCTGTTAAATATACTCACTCAAGATATAAATGCATTGGCTTTTTGCTGCTGCGCAGCGGTCCGAATGGCACACATAAATCAAAAAGAAAAGAAAAAGAAAGAAGAAGTAGACGAGTCTACTTCTTGCGCCTCATTGCAACAAATGCGACGACTATCACTATTATGACCACAATCACTACTCCTGCGTATAGGAGCATATTGTTGTTGGATCCTGCCGTCTGCCCGCTCTGGCCTACCTGTGCAACTGTAGATGTCGGCGCGACTGGGACTGTCGTGGTTGCGACTGTGGTGGTCTGGGCGCTTGAAAGCAGTACCCACTTCACAACGTTCGTGTTGCTCGCATTCACATTCTTTGTGGTCGTGCCTACCACTGTCCCGTTCACCATCGTGTATATTGTTATTGTCGCCTGGTATGACGGTATGTCCTTTGTCAAGAACAATATGTTGTTCTTGTTCGCATTCGCGACCGCAGTGTCTGTCGTGTTCAGTGCCCTTGCCAATGCGGCTACGTTGTTCAGGCAGTTCCCGGTCGGGTTAGTAAGGTTTGACGCGACCCACTGTCTGCATGCTCCAGTTGTCGCATTCGGGAATATGTTTGGGTCGAAGACCGCAACTCTCACCAGATATGTCTCTGTAAGGGTGCTGCCAACCCCTCCCGGTATCAGAAGGTCATGTGCGGGCTTTGCCATTACGCCCTGAGGTTCGCCAAATAGCCCCTTGGTGTAACCCAGCGTCTTCTCAAATACGCTTGCTCCTGGCGAATAGAAGTATTTGGTTATGGAAGTTGCGCTGCAGTTTGATGGTGATGTGGATGCGCCGCATGACGTTACTATAACGGTCTTATTGAATGTCGGATACCCTTGCGGCGTCGAGTTCCATCCGACCTGGCCGTATATGGACAATCCTGCAAATGCCGGCGAAATCATGTACTGTGGAGACATGCCCGCAGTATTTATCCCCACGCCTATTTCGCAGTTCGTTGCGCCCGATGCGTTTACCGCTTCCGGATACTTATTATAAAGCGCACTTATCGTCGATGTGCAGTTTGACGGTGCAGTAGTCGCGAAGTGGACTATCTGCCCATTCTGGAATACGCCGCCCGTACCCGGAACAGGTACTGTTACTGCTATAGTGGTTGTTACCGGTACTGCCGCGTTATTGGTGTACGATCCGACCAACCCTGTCTGCGTGCCGTTTGTTTTAGTGCCGTTTGTGCCGTTTATCACCCTCCCCCTTGCCGCAACGTTCACCGGCGCGAGGACAGAGTACACTAGAACCGAAAGCACCGCAGCAATTAGAAATATGCCTACATATGCGCTAATATTCTCTTTTCTCATATCATCTCCCATCTTTTAGCGGGTAAACACCCATGTTAACTATAAATAACCAATCTATTTAAACTTATTGTTATATGGCGGGCAGCATACCATTTGGCGAAACGGGAAAAAGAAAGGAAAAAACCCTACTTCTTGCGCCTCATCATCGCCCACACAACAATTACTATTATCACTATTACTACTATTGCGACTACAACATAGGTGGTTGTTGACGATCCGCCCATCGACGGATATGCAATAGTGCTATTAGGGACTGTTGTCTGTGCTGATACTTGAGGCACCGTCGTTGTAGCTAATGTGGTAGATACAGTCGTTGCTACAGTTGTCGTGTTGGTAATAAAGGAAAACGATGTCTGATCGGTATTTGGCGTAAGCACGTTTGAAACCACCAGCGTCGTATAAGTCACAGGCGTGCCGGGATTTTGCACTATGACCGTTACTTCTGCCTGCATCGTGGTTTTTGTTCCTCCATTCCAAAGCAGGTTATTTGCGTTTATGGTGGCTATCGCATTATCGGATGTGTTGACCGCTGCCATCAAAGCTGCGAGCGAAGTTAAGCAGTTGCCTGTCGGGTTTGCAAGGCTTGATGGTGCCACTACCGTGCATTTTCCTGTTGTCGCATTTGGATATATATTGGGGTCAAATACCCCGACCCTGATTATGTACGATTTTGTTAATACGCCGCTCTTGGATGGCGACATTATAAAGTCACGGCCGGCATTTGGAAGCACTCCGCGCGGCAACCCATTTATACCGCCACTTGTTATTCCGAGGTTATTCTCGGTCCTGCTGTATGATGGCGAATAGAAGTAAACCGGTCTGCCTGCGCACGCGCTTGCAGAGTTTCCTATACCGCATTGCGTTACTAGGACATTGCCGTTGTATATCGGATATCCTTGCTGGGAAGCTGGATAGCCACTAAAGACGCCGTAAATAGAAGGCCCTGCAAAGCTTGGTATAAGCGACCAAATCGGAATCGCACCAACTATATTTGCGCCAAAGCTTCCTCCAACCTCGCACCTTGTCACGGCAGAGGCGTTCTGCGCTTCGCTTGTATTGTATATTAAGGGTGTGCACGTTTCATTCGAGTAAACATAATTTACAACTTTGCCATTCTGGAAGGCCTTTGCCGATGTCTGTGCTATCGTAGTTGTTGATACTGGCACAGATGAATTGGTGGTGTATGTGCCGGAACGGCCCTGTTGGCTGCCGGTCGAGTTGCCTGTTATCACTCTGCCTGCTACGCCTGCAGATATTGGTGCCAGTGCAGAAAACACTATAACCGAAAGCACCGCAGCAATTAGAAATATGCCTACATATGCGCTAATATTCTCCTTTTCCATATTAATCTCCTGTCTCTGGTTGGTAAAACACCCATTTTACTATAATTAACCAATCTATTTAAACTTATCGCTGACCCCCCCATCCGCCTCGCCGGCTTTTACCTTACGTCCATGCGCACGACACATAAAATAATATTCATTCGAAACAATATACTATAGGGATTCTATGTTCTTTGGGGGAAAGCCTAAGCCGGAAGCAGTGAGCCTAAGCGCGCTTGATTCGCTTCTCAATTCCTCATTCGACTCGAAACTCGCATGGCTCGAGGCCAGGGCCTCAAGAACTGCTAAGGAGCTCCTATCCGCACGGTCAAGGTTCAGCGAGGCGTGCAGGAGATTCGAGGAGGTGACCGCTGAACCGCAGCTCGAGTATTTCTTCATAGACAATGTAAACTTCATAAAGGGCCAGAAGCTCGCCTATTCCAAGGCGCTGAGGCGCATCATAGTGGAATGGGATGCATCAGACGGCGAGGCGCCAACAATCCACGGAAGGTACAACGCGATGCTTTCGAACGCCGAAACCTTCGTAAACGAGGTCCTAAGGGCTAACACGAACTTCAAGAAGGTGCTCCAGGCATATCCGGACCATCTCGACCTGTTCAAGGGATCATTCTCCCTTATAGAGAAGCTCACCGAGTCGCTGAGGGGCGAACTGAACAGGGCGGCCCCAGCCCTCTCCGAGTACAGGAACCTCCGCGCCCAGCTATCCAAGCTGCATTCCCTGAAAGAGGAGACCGAGGCTATGGAAGGCGACATCTCCATGAACGAGGCTGCAGGCTCAGGTCCAGAGAGTACAGAAGGAAACGAGGAGCAGCGCATTTCGGAAGAGTTATCATCAAAGCAGAACGAGCTCTCTGAAATAGAGAGGGAATCCTCTCTGCTGCATCAAAAGATCACACACCTGACAGGGCCGCTGGAACGGCCCTCAAAGAAGTTCGACCACATCGTGCAAAGGAAGGGAGGCCTCAATGCCTTCATAAAAGAGCCGGTTGAGAGCCTAGGTTCGGAATCCGATTACAGCAGCTTCAAGGTTTTGATAAACGAAATGGCGGAGCAGCTTGATGCGGGTAGCATAGAGACAAAAAACGCAGCAAGGCTGAAGGAATCAATAGCCGAGCTGCTTGATGCGGACATCTACAGTATGGCCTCCAGATACAGGCTCCTAGTGCACAAAACATCAGATCTACGCGAAGCGGTAAGCGCTCTTGAGGGCAGGCTTGCCAGGCTCAGGGAGGCTAAGAATAGCTCGCGGAGGGCATCGGAGAGCAAGGAATCCATGAAGAGGCGCGCGACCGAGGCCGCGGCAAGGATGGATGGCGTAAAGGCTGAGGTAGAACGGCTCTTTCTCGAGTATTACAACAGAAGGATATCGATCATGATCGGGCAGTAGCCGTGCCTATACTGCTTCCAGTAACCATTGTAGATGAAAAGCGGCAGAATAACTAAGTTGCCGCCTTCTGTATCCCGACAACCTTGACCTGGAACATCAGCGTCTTCCCTGCCAGTGGCGGATTGAAGTTTACGGTAGCAGCTGTAGAGTTTACTGCGGTAACGATGCCCTGCACCATCCCGTTCGTGGTGTTGTCGTCGATTGTCATGCCCACTGTAGCCATATTGTTCTTGAATGCACTCAGCGGTACCATGATGATCAATCCCGGCTTCACCGGCCCGTAGGCCTCGTTTACAGGTACCGTCAGGTTCTTCGTTTCGTTTAGCTTCATACCTATGACGCCCTGGTCGAATCCCTCTATTACCTGATTGGCGCCAACGGTGAACTGCAGCGGCTGCCCTCCGAAGTTAGAGCCGAACTGCGTGCCGTTCGTCAATGTCCCGGTATAATATACCTCTATCGTGTCCCCGGTGCCAACGACTGGGACGGGCGCTCTGCCGAGAGCAAAATAGGCGACGCCAAGCACGGCGGCAACCAGAACTACGGCTATAAGGATGTATAGTTTCTTGACCTTCATCAAAAGACCTATTCAGATTTTTGGCATCCACAAGCGTGCATGCCAATCAATATTATTAAGGAAGCACCTTATTAATCGTTTCCTAGCCTGCCATTGGCTCCAATAATGGATTGGCGATATCTGACGTTCCATGTTTTTAAGCCAATTTAGGGCAGGGATCAGAGTAAAAGTACGGTGTCTGTCCTGTTTATGGAAATGAACAATATGTATAAATATTTAGCAAAACAGAGGTAAGACAGTGAAAAGTGTTTAGAAGTGATAAATGTGGATATACGGAGAGAGGTAAAAGGACTTGGGGAAGTTTTCGAAATGCTCTCCAAAACCAAGGAAGGAAGATTGCATCTATTGGAATTAACTAAAATAGAAGAAAACGGTATTGAAATGCTTAAGCACGAAGCTCTTCTTTCCGTTGTTGTTGAGCCTGATATCGAGCCATTTACCTGTACAATGACATTAGCACATTGTTTGGTCCTAAGCAGGCATGAGGATGTCCAGTTAGCAATTTCGAAGATGCCAGCAAGGATATTAGAGCTGAAAACAAGCGGCGGTGATAAGGTTGTTGAATTTCTGATAACACATGGCTCAGCCAAAGTGCTTGAGGCATTAGCAGAGAATGCAGACGCGCTAAAGATAACCTGCTTAGAGCTCTTATCCGATTCTGGCCAAATAGATGTGCTTGGAATTAAAATAGACGCAGTAGATTCTACCATGTTAAGACAATTTAGAGGCCACAGTGTGGCTCATCTGCTTTTAGCCGGCAATCCCTCCGATGCGGTAGTAAAAAGGATAGCCGTTGCTCCCAAGGAGGTTCTAGCGCTTGTTAATGGGGAGGGAAAAAGTGTTGAACAAATGCTTAAGGAAAAGATAAAGCCGCAGAGGCACAAAAGCAGATGATGAAATTTGTTTAAGCAAGAATGCTCCTTTTCTCATGTAAATTAAGGCCTTCGCCCGAAGCAGGGATCGAACCTGCAACCTATTGGTTAACAGCCAATCGCTCTACCATTGAGCTATTCGGGCATGAATACATATTTTGTTATCTACTCTAAAAAGCTTCTCTTTTGCCCGGCCTTTTAAAAGAACGGGAATGGCCTCTTCAGGTTTGTCGCCTTTATGTAGATCACGGACCTGTCAGAGAAGCCGTTCACGTACTCTACCGCGTCCGTTGTATAATTGTAGGCCAGCGCGCTGAAAGTTCCTTTCTCCTTTACCTTTGCGAATGTGAAAACCTTTGCGTTGGACTCGTGGAAGAGCTCGAATGTCCCTATTATGTGGTCGTTCTTGCTGCGGAAGGCATAGAGCCTCGGCATCTGCTCGTCCTCACGGCCCATTCCTGCAATCGACTTTGCAAGCGCGTTCGGATCACGCACCTCTACCTTTATCACCTTTTCAGCCTTGCCCATGTCCTTTGACTTTGAGTACGGGTCAGAGAGCAGCTCTATTATCGGCGCCCTGAATGACCTCAGGTCCGGCTGACCCTGCGCATCGGTGAGCTCAAACCTCTCTCCCTCATCCGACTCTGGGCTATAGACCAGGAAATTCGAGATGCTCTTGACATCAGAGTAATACACAATCCTGAGATCGCCGAGCTTCTCCCCGCCCGCAAGGAGCCTGTAGTTCGAGGATTCCTTCACAGCCTTCACGTATGCTCCTGGGCCATACCCTGACACGTACCTTGCTAGGTCCAGTGCAGACTCCAGCTCAACGTAATAGGCGAGCATCCCCTTCCCTTTCTTTCCGCTTTGCTTCATGATTCTCACTTTCTGATGTGTAATAAAACTAAGGCTGTCTGAATTAACCGCAGCGCATCAGACATGCCTAGCTATGAGGCTTATTATGTACATCACAGAATATGCGGGCGCATAGACTATGGGGAATATCAGGGTTCCCTGCCCCAGCGCGGAATAATCGCTTGCGAGCGTAGCCCTAGTTGTTAGCGTTATGTTGCTCTGCTTGTATATGAGCGGGCTCGAGATGGAGCTTACATAGACCTGCATGTGGTAGACGTTGGGCTCGTTCTCGTATATCGGATAGGCGAACTGCCCCACTGTGCTGTGCAGCGCTATAACGGTCTTGCTTATGTTCCAGCCAGGAAGCCCGTGCACCGTTATCACGAATGGGCTGTCAGAGACGCCAGTGTTGTTTATTGTCACATAGACAGGGTATGGCTGCCCCGGTCCGGCGCTTATCATGCTTGGGGAGACGCTGAGGTTGAATACGTTAGGGGTGACATTCACATAGGCGCGCATCCTTATCGCGCCGACCTTTGAGTAGTTGCCGAAATTCACTGCGGTGAGGTTGAATGTGTAGGTGCCGTTCGGTGCCTGTGCCGCGACAGTCACCTTCACGGACGGGTAAGTTCCATAGAGCGGGGAATTCTGGGTGAGCCATCCGCTAGGCAGAGAGCTCGCGAAAAGCTCGTCCCATCCAAGCGCCACTGGCGCGCCTGTGTTGTTGGTAGTCGCAGCTGATATCGTCACATAGAATGTCTGTCCCGGACCCACCTTCCCTAGATACAGGCTCCCGTTCTGCATTATTGTTACTCTGTAGGGTTCTGTTATGTTCACATAGGAGGCGCTGGCCAGCGCAGCTAGTGAAAGCAGCATAATTGCGGAAATGAAAACAAATACCGATTTCAAGCATACACCTGTTATCCGTCCTATTTAGTAATATAAAACAGGAGAATATAAATATCAAATGGCAAAAAGGACGAATCCGGCCTGGAAGTGTGCCGAGAGGTACGGCGTACCACGCTATGATATGTAACTTATGCTGTAGAATGTGCTTGGCGAATACTGGTTGTTGTACTCGGTCTGGATCCAGTTTGCGGAAAGCGCGGCATTGGAGATCTCGAGCTCGTCGATATTCCCGCTTATTCCCTGCCCAAAGCTGGCAGTATTCCCGCTCGTGGCGTACACCATCGATGGCTGTGAGGGTGCTGCGCCATACCAGTTGAAACTTGTGCTGGCGACAGGAGTCCCATCCATATAAAGGACATTGAGGTTCGAATTGAGATTGTTGTACGTCAATGTCATGTAATGCCATGCTCCTGTTGATGGGGCCGTAGTTGATGTAACACACTGCTCTTCGTCCATCACTACCCAGAAGGCGGTTCCACAGCTCCCCACGTTGTTACCCAGTCCCAGCCCTACAATACTCCAATAGGGTACCGCGCCGAATACCTGCCCCTGCCCTCCTGAATTCATGTAGAACCATTCCGAAACGCTCCATGCCGGTGATTCAAGTGCGGTATTGATGCTGGCGCTCGGAATAACGATAAAGGTGCCGTCGCCGGTGTACGCTCCTGCGCCATCTATGATGCCTGACGAGGTTGCGGTTGTGCCGGTTATTGTCCCGGTTGCGCCGTGTGAGGTAGAGTCTGCAGCGCTGAGCGCACCGGCATTGCTTGAAAAGTGGTACACGCCAAGGTAGTTGCCATTCCATACCATTGCGGGATTGCTCTGGAATGAGTTTATTATGGAATTGCCGTAGAACATGTAGATTACAGTGCTAGCCGTGCTGCTAACCGGGGTGTTCACCCATATGTTCGCCGCGCCTGTCGCGCCGTTGTAGCTTTCCACCTGCCAGTAAAGTGCGTTATACCCGTATATGTCGTTTGCGAAAACTATGTCGTAGCCGTTTATCCCGCTCTGCACATCCCCGCCGTTTGCGGTATTTGCAAGGAATGGGTAGGTCCCGGAGATAAGGACCGGGAACGCGAGTTGGCTGGCCGGCACCTTCGCCGTGTTTATTGTTATTGCGTTCTCGTGTATGAACTCCGCCGAGAAGCTTCCTGGGTAGGTCGGCACTATCGAGGAAGTGGTGGAGGTGCTTGTTGACGTAGAGGATGTTGTGGTTATGCTGGTGCTGGTGGTCGTGGGCTGCACCGCGCTGGAGGCATATTTCTCAGTGAATGTGGCCAGCTGCTGGACCGTGTGCAGCGTGTTGGGCAACTCAGTCAATGTGTAGTTTATCCACACAGTCCCAGTAAAGGAGTTGCCTATGTTGCCCTTTGCCACGCCGCTGCCGGAATAGCAGTACACGGTCACCCTGGTGCCGCTCCCGGAATACGCCACAATGGCGCTCTGCAGCTGGTTGGCCGGATAGTAGCTCGGCGCCGTGGATTCCGGCAGCACATTCACGTTGCCGAAGGCCGGCCCGCCGTTGATGGAATTCTGCGTGCCTGAGCACGCGGCACCTGTTATGCTCATGACGCCGCCTGTCGTCTGCGAGAATATGATCGTGAGGACGCCGTTGTCAGTGAGCGCCACCCCGTCGCAGGAAAAGGATGGCGTCGCGTTGCAGTACTCCGGTGCGAGCCTTGAGTTGAATACCCCGAGCTGCAATACGGTGTAGAGCGCTATAGTTATCACTAGTATGGCAATGCCGTAAGACACAAGCAGGTCAATGGAGACCTGCGCCCTTTTCCCTAGCATAAACACCCTATTTAGCCTCGTTCTTGTTGTCCTTGCTCACCTGCAGCTTCACGTCCCTGTTGTCCCTGGTTATCTTTATGTCGAGCTCGTTGTTGCCGAACATCTGCCTTATCTCGTCATAGGTGTATGAGCCTATGTCACTCTTCGAGGCCCCCTTGCTCTTGAGTATCTGGTTGCGCCTCTCGAGTATCTTCTCCTTCTTGGATTCCTCGTATATGAGCTCCAGCTTCGGCACCTCCTTGGATTCGAAGAGATCCTCTATGTCAAGGTTTATCGACTTGAAGCCCTCGTCCTGGAGTATGAACGGCAGCACGGCAGTGAATTCGCCCTGCAGCTGCTCCACTGCAGTCTCTATGTTGCGCTTCTGCCCAGCTATGACGAACACCTCGCTGTCAAGGAAGCCTACGAACACCTTGTCTGATGTGCTCTTCGCCCTGTCCTGGAGCAACTGCGATATGAGCCTGAGTATCACCATAGCCGAATCTGAGCCGAACCTCTTCGCGTAGTCGCCAAGCCCGCCCACCTTTATCGTGCCTATAGAATACTGCTCGCCAGCCTTTATCGACTGCTCTATCTCGTTAGATATGCCAGCCTCGTCAGGCAGATCTATGAGCGGGTCGAAGCGCTTCCCCTTCTTCTTTAGGAATATGGTCACAAGGCTGCGCATCTCGTTCGGGTCGAAGGGTTTCTTTATATAGTAGTCGGCGCCGTACTTGATCCCCTTGAAGCGGTTGCTTGTCGGGTCCATGGCGCTCACTATTATCACGATCGTGCCGCTTATGCTCGGGTCGCTCTTTATCGTCTGGCATATGTCAAGGCCGTCCTTGTGTGGCAGCATGAGGTCGAGTATCACCAGGTCGGGCCTGTTCTTCCTGACGAACTCCATAGCCTCGCCGCCGTCGTATATCTGGCCTATCTCGAAGCCCTTTCCTATTGAGAGCGCCATCAGCTTGTTTATGTTCTTGTCGTCCTCCACTATGAGCACCTTCCTGAGCGACCCCTCCTGCAGCGGGTAGTAGGTAAGCACCCCTCCCCTGCTCCTCGATGCTATCACCTTCATCGATTCAAGTTCGGCAAGCACCTTCTCCAGCTTGCCCTTCTCTATACCCATGCTGAAGGATGCATCACTGAGCTCGTTGAACGATATCTGCTGCCTCTCGTTTATTATGTCGAATATGTCACTTATAATGCCAGCGCGTGTGTTCTCTGCCATATGCCCACCAATAGCATATGAACAGATTAATTATAATAGCCTTAACGTTTGCCCAGAAACCCGAGGGATTCCTGCACGGCCAATTCAGTCTGGTATTTAAATGTTTTCAGATAAATAGATAGCGATCAGATGGCATTGTTCAAGCGCAAGAAGGGAAAGCAGGAACGCCTTTTGGAGGAGAAGCCCCCTACGCACAAGAAACACCCGCAGGAGAAGAAGGGCGCAAAGACCAGGACCAAGCTGATAGCGCTAGTCGTGATAATCGTAGTTGCGGTGGTGCTCTACGCATACTTCGTGCTGCAGGTAAACCAGGTCGTGGTCAACAGCCCGCAGGTTGTGAACATAACAAGCGCAGGGAACCTTTACAGCATAAACTCGAACCAGTACTACATATCGCTTGCGGGCGTATCACCAAGCACCACTACCGCATACGTGCACATAAGCAAGCTCCCAATATTCATAAACCCGCTGCTGAACGTGACATTGACGCTCAACAACATAACAAAGCTCAACGTAGGTACCAACTACTCAAACATAGGGATGCAGCTCCAGTCAATGGGGCCATCAAGTGTAACGGTCAAGATATCCCCTCTCTTCCCGAGCCTGCAGATAGCGCCGGATTCTGGCAAGATAAGCAGCGAGTGGACCACGTTATCCAACTCAACCTCGACTTCAGCCACAAAGAGCGTCACAACAACCAGTGCCACGACAACCATAGCTGCAGGGGCGACATCAGTATCCACAACGCAATCGACCTCAACAACAATATCGATAAACCAGACAGCAGCAAACCTTGCGATAGCGCTGAAGCAGTACAACCTGTACGGGCTAATGCTCAATTTCAGCGTCCTCTATTCAAACACAAGCAATTGCAACAAGGCGCTCTACAACAACGCATACTTCAGGTACTACAGCGCAATGCCTAACGCCAGCCGCGGAACAGACTACATCAATCAGAGTCAGTTCGTGCCTTACAACCTCTCAAGCACAACCGTGAATCTGGGAAGCAGCAATTTCGCGGTGGTATACAGGACAAAGACGGTCAGTTCGGTGTTCAACAACCAGGTCGCGCTTACGATAAACGTGAGTGCATCGCAACCAGCTAGCGTCACGGGCGTAGTATTCGCGCACGGCGGCGCATTCCAGGGCCTGGGCTATTCGGCGCTCAAGTCAAGCTACCAAAAGGCACAAACAATAGGCGGCGCCTGCGGCATAATGGTGCCGTAATCACAAGCTCCCGTGCCTTAAAAGGGCGGTCCTTGCCTCTATCTCACACCTAAGTGGTATATCGTTCAAAATCAGTATCCCAAGTTTGTTCTCCGCAGCCAGATTAATTATTTCCTGCGCAATGGCTTCCATCACACTAGGGTGTTGGCATCCTACAGATCCGAAGCATTCTGTTACCACGATGACATCTTTTTTTGTCTGCAGTTGGGGAAAACATCTTGTTTATGTCATAAATATATCTGTAACGTCCAAATCTGCCATCATAAGCAAAAATGCCTCCAGCCACCTTCTGGTTTTTGAGATGATATACTTCCTCGTCCCCGGTTGTTTTGACCCTGTGCAAACTGTAACTAGTATCCGAGCGCAAAAGCACCAATGCTACTGGGCGTAGTATCTCCCTACTAATGGCATTGACGCGTTCCCCATCTGCCCCAGCTGTTTCTGTAATTAAGCGCATTCAATCACGGAGATATTATGCTGCGATCGGTATATAAATGTTCTATACTGCCTGCTTATTGCGTAGGCTGGGCTGCGGCGTTCGGCGTCCTCGCAATGCTTCCGCCGATCACGTTGAACGTCTCCATGCCGTTCACCGCGGACGAGATGACATTCGGATTAGTTATCACTATGGTCTCGCTGTCAGATTCTATCGTCACTTTTGTGGCCTTTATGGAGCTTGTAATGTTGGATTGGTTTTGCTGATTGCCGGTAAGCCCGGATGCCCTGCCTCCGATCAGTTTTGATACGCCCACCCCTCCAACGGCCCCTACGGCCGCGCCCTCCACGGTATTCAATATGCCTCCAAAAGGATTGTCTGCCATAAAATCACAATTAACACTTGCTGAGAGAATTATTAAACTTGCGCCCTCAGAGAAGACGCCGGCCTGCCGCGTTTCATCTAGCTCTGCTTATCTGTTCCAGAAGTCTGTTATTCAGTTTAATGAACTTTGACACGGAAATATTTTTATGGTTCCACTCCTCTATTTTTATCCCGTCATTGTAGTTTCTTGGAATAATATGGAAGTGCGTGTGGAAAATGTACTGGCCCGCGCTAGTGCCATTGTTTAACAAGATGTTATATCCGCCATGATTGATACTGATTGCCTTTCCTATTTTTTGAACCGAATAGGCCAGTTCATTCAAAACGTCCGTCGGTATCTCGGCAAGATCCACATATCTCTCTTTAGGGATAACCAAAATATTTCCGTCTTCTTTCGAAGGGATATCTATCGACATGAAGGCGACAGTGTTTTTTGTTTCGTATAGCGCTATGAAGGGAAAGCCGTTCCTATGCGAAATTACGCCGTTGACAAGGTCGCTGAATAAGTAATACCTTTCAGAAATATTTTTGAATAAAGCCGGGATTTCCCTATAAATATATTTCACAGTTCTTTCGATTTTCTTTTCAACCGCTTTCCTATCCGTTTCAAAATCTTTTACCTCGTCTATATCCCAGATGGAGCTGTGTTTGTTGATGGCTAGCTCATTGAATAACAAAACATTCCTATAATTTAATTCTGACCTAATAAAATCGCGATGTGTCTCGTCCATTACAACTATTACATCATACATACCCAGCATATTTTTAGTTAATTTTCTCTGCCTATGGCCTATTCTCTTAATGCCTAATCTTTTCAGCGATTCGATTGTTTTAGGGTCGATATAATTCTTCTTTGCGATTATCCCAGCGGAGCCCACTTTCCAGCCTGAAATTTTATTGTCTGCCAAGTATTTCTTAAACAGGCACTCGGCAATCATACTTCGGAATGTATTTCCAGTACAAACAAACAGAACGCTCTTTTGGGCCATACACTTAATAATAAAATTCTCCTTTTTAACCCTTTCTAAAAATGGGGTTTGAGCCAGAATGACACTTACAGATCGTTTACAAAGCATCTTATTCCGCCTCCACAGTTCATATTCGCATTAAGCGGAGCTGCGGTAGGGATTGCATCTATCCCGTTCTGCCTAAGCAGCGCAATCGTATTAACCGCCCTCTTGTCTACTATTACCCTATTTCCGTCCAAGGGCTTGAAGTTTGCTGGGTAAAAGTGTGATTCGCATTTTGGCACAAGCAATATGTCTAATCCGTTCTCTTCAGAAGCGGCTTCCAAAACCGGCCTGTTATTTACAAAATACGATCTATCGACCAGCATGAACCCTTCCCCTACACCGACAAATAAGTCTATATGGTCGTTGTTTCTGTACAGACTGACTGAAAACATACTGGAAAGTTTCGGATCCAACTGCATCCCGTCTTTCAGGAAGTAAAACCTATGGCCATTGGCGGCAAGCTCTCGTATCAGAGGCTGGCCCTCAAGCCAATAGTTAACCAGAGTGGCATTGTTGCTAATAGGTACGGATAGGCCGCCCTCCCCACACGGGTTCGGCTCCGAACCATTAAAGCGTTTTATCCGCACTCCTCCGATCTTCTGCCACAGGTCACGCGTCCAGCATGCGCTTACCTCGTATTCCGTAGTTATGCCCATTTTTGCTGCAATCGGCGCCTTGGCTCTAAATACCCTGGCATACGGTCTGACCCTGTCCATTACGCTCTTGTCGGTAAGCCCGTAGTCCGGAACAAGCACCCTGTAGCCAAGCTCGTTAAGCTGCTTTATTATCGCTATCCTTTCTGCATTGATCCTTAGTAATGTCAGCGGACTTTTAGCCAAAGAAGACATTATGATCAGTGAGTCGGAAATTGAATGTGGCATCTTTCTGGAATCCATGAATACCTTATCCCCTGAACGGGTTATCCCTGGATATTCTAATCTAAGAAATTTAAGGTCTAGGGGCTTCAGGGTGCCGTTTCTCAGACTGTCAATAAATGCCTTTTCCATCCTCGTATCCGATTTGCCCAAGGCTACGACAAGGCATTTTGTACTCCTTTCAGGCATTTTATCATAATTATATCACTGGTAGAAATATAAATAGCCACTATGTTCATGTAAAAGGGAAATCTATAGCATTATCACATATCCCTAAAATAAAACGCCCTCGCCGGGATTTGAACCCGGATCACAGGCTCCGGAAGCCCGCGTTCTATCCAAGTTATACTACAAGGGCACTGCTTTCCATCACTTCCTTTTCTTTACTCCCTTCACCCTCAGCGTGAATGAGAAAGTGCTGCCCTTCCCAGGTTCGGATTCGCAGGATATCTTACCGCCATGCAGTTCCACTATCTGCTTTGTTATCGACAGTCCAAGCCCTGTCCCAGCGCCCTCCTGCTTCACAAGCCCCCTCTTTGTCGGAGCCTCGTAAAACTTCCTGAAGAGCTTGTGCCTGTCCTCGTCGCTTATGCCTATTCCCGTGTCTGTGACACTGCACTCCACGAAGCTCTTCCCCTTGTTCGCTATCTTCACCTTTATATCTCCCTTGTCCGTGAACTTTATCGAGTTGCCTATCAGATTGACGAACACCTGTATCAGCCTGTTCGGATCCGCGATTATCGTAGGGACATCGTATTCGACATTCCATGAGAACTTCAGCCCCTCCTTCAGCGCGGATTCCCTCATGGACTGCATGGTCGGGTTGTTGTAAAGCTCCTTCAGGTTCACCTCCCTCACCTCTAGCTTCATCTTTTCGGACTCGAGCTTTGCGGCATCGAGCACCTGTTGTATCATCTGTATGAGCCTGTCGGCCTCGTCTATTATCGTCTTGATGTAGTTGAGCTGGTCTGTGTTGAGCTCGCCGAACTCGCCCTTGTACAATAGTTTCGAGAAGCCTATTATGTTCGTCAGCGGGGTCTTGAGTTCGTGCGATATGTTGTATATGAACTGTGACTTGAGGTCTCCTGTCGACTTCAGCTTGTTTATCATGCTGTCCTCCTTGTCTAGCCTGTCCTGGAGGTCGGCGAGCTTCCTCTTCGTCTCGAGCTCCTTTATGACCATTATGTAGTCGATGGAATCCGGGCTCCTGAAAAGCCTTATGGAATGCGTAGAGTCTATCTGTTTGCCATCCTTGTCAAGCAGCACAGCATAGGAATTGTCGACCTTGCCTCCGTTCCTCGCGTAGGCTATGTTCTTGTCGAATGCGGTCTGGTCAGCGTAGAGCGAGCGCATCTCCTTCCCGAGCAGCATGCTCTTCGGATAGCCTAGAACGCTTTCGGTGGGCATGTTGCAGTCCTTTATGTATCCTGACGCATCCATCGTTATGACCATGTCGGATGTGCTGTTTATGAAGTCCGTGAAGGCGTTCCTTATGCCGTCGATATAGCTCTCAGCCCTCGCGTCCGAGAAGAGCATCACATAGCCGCCAGCCCATTTCGAGAGCGTGAATCTCAGGTTAGCTGGAACCCCACTCTCGCTTGCGAGCGAGATTACTCCGTGGAGCCGTGCCTCAGAATCCCTCTTCTCAAGCAGCTCCTTCAGCTCCCCGCGCTGCCTCTCCACAGTGAGCTCTATTATCTCCTTGCCGACTATCAGGTTCTTGTCGTAGCCTATCGCCCTCTCTATGCTGTCCGTAGCGCCAGTCACCACAAGTGCTTTGTCAAGATATATCGCGCCAGCGTACGATTCCGTATCCATGTTCTCCGTGATCCTTGAGAGCATGTCCAGCTCGGTTATGTCGTCAAGCGAGAGGTGCAGCATGCGCTCGTTGAGCGCATTGACAACAAGCCTGTAAAGCCTGCTGCCCCTTGATGTAGTCAAAGGGATAGATGTCGCGCCCTTTCTCGAAAGTGCCACAAGGCTGGGGAATTCCATGCCTATAAGCGCGCCTATGCTGCTCTCGTCGAGGTTCCTAGGCGCGAGCTCCTTCCTCGCATTGTCGTTCGCCTTCAGTATCTTCCCGTCGCTGGATATGAGCAGCTGTATGTCGCTGCTGTTGAACGCCGCGTTGAAATATCCGGCAAGCTTTAGCCCCCTCTCGCTCTCGTACTTCGAAAGCAGTATCATGCTCGCGAAATACGCGCCAAGGGAGGCTGTGTCTACAATCTCCTTCACGAACTTGTTCTCGAGGAACGAGAGCATCTCCACTATCGCGATTACGCGCCCGCCGATTGCCACCGGCACGAGCGCGCAGCTCTTGAATCCGCGGTTCTTATACTTTATGAGCTCCGGGAAGGAGGAATACTCGCTGAGCTGGTTGTCTATATACGTCTTCCTCGTGTTTGAAAGATAGCCGTAAAACTCGTTTGGGGCAGTCCCCTCTCTGTACATGCCGTTTATCGAGACCTTGTCTATCCCGAGGATTGTGGCTATTGCATCAGAGAATTTCCTCTGCAGCTCCTCCTCCGAGGCTCCGCTCCCGGCCTCCTCAACGATCTGCTGAAAGAGCCTGCCTATAATGATATTCTCTGGCACCAATTATCACCGCCGACTGCAAAAGTATCTTTGTATAAACGAATAGCGATTCGATTATACTTATCAGCAGCGAAATTATATAAATGCGTACAGAGCCATGTTATTGGGTGGTACGGATGAAAAGAGTACGAGAACTGGTCGCGAAGGCATCGCAGGACTTTGAGCTTGCGAAGAGGCACAAGCAGGTGAAGGAGTACGTGACCGCGACAATACTCTACAATAGGGCAGTCGAAAAGGTTCTCAAGGCGCTCTTCATAAGCAGGACCAGGAAGGAGCCGCCTAAAAATGCATCGATAGACTACCTTGCAAGGAGGACCGGGGTGCCGGATGAGGTTGCTGTGTACATAGCGTCACTCGACGAGAACGAGGCTGTAGGGATGGGCATGAATGGCCTTGTTGATCTGCAGTACACGGATACAGGAAACGGCGCTGAGAGGCAGGCATTCTACATGGAGGGCCTAACAAAGAGACTGCTCGATTACGTGAGCACATACACGAAAATATAAATATGAACTGAGAAAGTAGGCGTTATGGCTAGTTCTTGCACTGCCCATGCTGGTGCCCACAGGCCAAGGTGTTTCATCTGAAGATAAAGGAGCTGTTCAATGGCGTATACCTAATAGACGGAAAGCTCGCGACAGTGAACCTGTGCAGGGGCAGGAAGGTGTACAACGAGGAGCTCGTTCTTGACAACGGCGTTGAATACAGGATGTGGACCCCCTACCGGAGCAAACTCTCAGCGGCAATGCTCAACGGAATAAAGCACATGGAGATAAAGGGCGGCAGCAGGGTGCTCTACCTTGGCGCAGCCACTGGCACGACTGTAAGCCATGTGAGCGACATAGTGAGCAACGAGGGCAGCATATACGCAGTGGAGCTTTCGGAGAGGAACGTCAGGGAGCTCATAAGGCTATGCGAAGCCAGGAGGAACATACTGCCCATACTCTCAGACGCGATGGAGACCAGGAACTATGCAGACTCGATAGAGACCTGCGACATAATCTACCAGGACATATCAGCGAGGAACCAGGCGGAGATAATGCTCGCTAACAGCGTCTTCCTAAAGAAAGGGGGATACGCCTACTTCGTCATAAAGTCTCAGAGCATAAACATCTCCAAGAGCCCGAAGGAGACCTACAAGAAGGAGCTCAAGCTTCTGGAGGAGACGTTCGAGCTGGTGGAAAGCACAAGCCTTGAGCCATATGACAGCATGCACCTCTTCGCAATTCTAAAGAAGAAATGAGTGTGGTCCCATGAATACAAGCGAGTATCTTGCATTCCTTGGCGCTCTGGAGAACTCCAACAGGACGCTTCTCTGCGGCTATTGCGGCTATGAGATAGCCTCGATAGGCAAGAGCTGCATATGCACCAACTGCGAGTCGCCTGTATTTTCCGCAAGGAGAGAGTTTGAGGCGAGGAACCACACGCTTCTGGAGGCGCTAGACAGCATCGCCGCATATGCAAGAGACCGCAGATACGATGATGCGATTGCAGGATACGAAAAACTTATCGCGCTCAACAAGGATCCGTACCTTATGCATGCGGAAGCGCTGCTCTACCTGCAATACTCAAACTACGAGCTGGCGAAGATCCAATACGACAGACCGGGATTCATGGAGGAGAATGCGCTCCACAGGGACAAGTCTGCAAAGCTGGCCTCCTCGTCGAAGAGGCTTCTTGCAAAGGGGATAAGTGCCGCAGAGTCGGAGATATCCAACGGCAACAACTCATCATTAACCTTATACTCGCTCTTCCTATGCCAGATGAGGCTTGAGGATTACAGGGGCGCGCAGGAGAGCCTCAAGGAACTGAAGTCAGGGCCAAAGTATCTCTCCTCATACGCCTCGATGCTCTTCCATATCGGGATAGGGCACTATGACGCCGCGATAGCCGATGCTGAAACGCTGCTCAACGAGAAAAGCTTCTCGGTGAATGCGCTCTTCTACATTGGCTTCTCCAAATTCAAGAAGGGTCAGGCCCGCGACGCCAAGAAAATACTCTCAGCCCTTTCAAGGGTCCTATCTAACGAGTCGGTGGAGGCCCTGCTCAAAGAAATAGCGGAGCAGGAATCTACTTAGATATGAATATGAAGCGCATCTCCTTCTTGCTGTCGAGTATGCAGAACCCGAACCTCTCCAGCTGCACTATCTCCCTCTCCTTCAATTCCCCTGCGTAGCTCTCTATGTAGCCGTTGTTCGTACGCAGGCTATCCTTCCTGAAGTTGCCGTTCTCGTCAAGCGGGTCGCCAGGCACCAGTATGCTGCAGTTGAGGTAGTTGCCGTCGCACACCCATTGGAATCTCTTTGCCGTATCCGCGTCGCTCGGCTCGCCTACCCAGGAATCATCGACCATCTCAAGCTTTATCCCTACGAGCTCCTTAAGCTTTATCACATCGCCCTCCCTAAGCGTTGCCACATCCTCCCCGCTTATGTAAAAGCGGTTGTCCACTGTGTATTCCCGTTTGCCTAGGTCCGCAGTGGGGTGTAGCTTCAGCTCCACCTTCCTCGCGCTGAAATCCCTTATGCTTATGTCAACCGGAGCAGGCACATAGTAGAGCCTCTTCGCCGTCGGGTCTACGATCTTCTTGTTCTCAGCCAGGAGGAGATCCATCCCGACCACGCTGTCCATCTTGCTCATTCCGAAGCTGAGCACGAACCTCCTTATCGCCTCGGGCTGTATGCCCCTCCTCCTCAGCGCCGTTATCGTGACCAGGCGCGGGTCGTCATAGCCCTCAACAAGGTGGTCGGCTATTAGCTTCCTCACCTCCCTCTTCTGCTTTGGTTGCCCTTTTATGGAGAGCCTCGCATCCGAGTGTATGCGCGGCTTCCTCAGCCCTAGTGCATCAAGCACCATATTGTAGAGCGGGTTCCTGAGCTCGTAATTCTTGTCCCTCAGCACATCCGTGACGCCATTGAGCGAGTCGTTTATCGGCGTATTGAGGTCGTAGGTTGGCCATGTGGTGTATTTGTCTCCCTGCCTATAGTGCTTGTCTTTCTTTATGCGCATTATCGTGGGGTCGCGGAGCGCTGTGTTCTGCGAGCCCATCTCGCCCCTGAACCTTATCACCATCTCGCCCTCACCGTATTTGCCGCTGAGCATTGCCTCGAATTTTTCAGAGCTCTCCTTTGCCGGGGCATCCCTGTGCCCGCACTCAGCGCCATCAAACCTCTTCAGCTTCATCTCGTCCGCGCTGCATCCGCACGCGTACGCGTTCCCGCTCCCTATCAGCTTCCTCGTGTAATCATACATCTTTTCTATGCTGTCGCTTGCGTAGTATTCCCTGCCGAATTTTATCCCGAGCCATTCCAGGTCCTTTTTGAAGGCATCAACATACTCCTGCCTCTCCTTCTCCGGGTTGCTGTCGTCAAAATAGAGGAGAAGCTTTCCATCGTAGATTTTTGCGAACTCGCTTACAAGGAATGCGGCCTTTGCATGGCCGATGGTCATGTAGCCTGTCGGTTCCGGCGGGAACCTAGTGACGAAGGATCCATTCACCGCGCCATCGAGCACCATCCTCGGCTTCGACGAGGATTCGACGCGCCTCTCGTGCTGCTCCTCGAACTCACCCTCATATGGCTTGTATTCCTTGAGAAGCTCCTCCTTTGATAGCGAGTTAACCTCATCCACGGTCCTGTCTATCTCGGCCCTAAGCTCGCCTAGCTGCTCCTTCGGCGTGCCGGACGCTACCTTGCCCAGCACATTCGCAGCCTTCGCCTTCCCGTAGTCTATGGCGTTCTTCACCGCGTATTTCCTTATGAGTTTGATCGTATCGTTTGGGATCGCCATATTCTTGATCAACCCAGGCTTATCCTAATCTGGTTGTTGTAGAGCGTGCCCCTCTCGGTCAGGAGCGCCGACACCGAGACGTTGACCGGGCTGCCTATGCTCCTTACGCTGTTCAGGTAGATTGTGTAATTCCTGTCTGAAAGTGGGACGCTGACCGGACGGCTTGAATTCGGGTAATACATACTCAGGTTCCCGGGCAGCATTATGTCTGCTGTGGATCCCACTACTACCTCATTACTTGAACCCAGCTTTGCATACAGGAGTTTCTGGAGCGCATAGGCGGAAAGCTCAGAACTGTATATCTCGTAGCTGTTGTTGTTATTGTTTATGTAATTGTCTATGGAGCCGTTCGCCTCAAGCTTTGACATGAGCCCCGCAAGCGCGCTGGCCGTGGAATTTGAGCCGTTCGGGACACTTACATAGGCTACCTGCGAATATCCGGTTATCAGCGCGCTTGCATTCGCAGTTGCGAATACTGTCGGCCCTGTCGCTGCTGCAACCGTGCTTGTGACAGTGGTTGCTGAGCCGTTGTTCCCGAATGCCGCATAAGATGTCAGGAAGATTATGCCTACGAATATGGCCCCTATTAGGAATATCAGTTTCTTTGTCTTTGCCTCCATAAAATGCACTTATTTATACCTATATGGTAAAATAGATTCAATAAAGAGTATTCTGTTCAGATAGTTTAAAGCTATTTTGTTTTTAGGTAATATCATGTCATTCAAAGATGGGGACTTCCTGGAAGTCGAGTACAGTGCATGGAGCGGGGCGGACAACAGCCTCATATCAACTACGGATGAGAAAAAGGCAAAGGAGGCAAACATATTCGAAAAGGACGTGCACTACGGCCCGGTGCTCGTGGTGCTGGGGTCAAACAGCGTGATAAAGGGGCTCGATAGGTCGCTCAGGGAGATGGCGCCAAACGAGCAGAAGAGATTCACATTCAAGCCAGATGAGGCATTCGGCGAAAGGATACCTGACCTTGTGAGGGTGATGCCGCTCGCCGAGTTCAGGAAGCACGACATAGACCCGTATCCGGGGCTGAAGGTCAACCTTGACAATGCCACTGCGATAGTCAAGAGCGTGAATTCGGGAAGGGTCATAGTCGACGCAAACCATCCATACGCAGGGCAGGAGATAACCTACGAGATAAAGGTGGTGAAGCACCTCACCTCCGAGAAGGATAAGGTGAAGGCGCTGGGCAAGACCTACAATGTAGAGCCTAGTAGCGTGGAAGTGAAGGAAAAGACGCTCGAGATGACGTTCAACAACAGCGTAAAGAAGAACTCGGACTACTTCATAGGAAAGGCGAACCTTATCGCATCTGTTTTCAGCTACCTCAAGGAGTTCGAGAGCGTAAAGGTAGAGGAAGAGTACATCAAGCCGAAGGAGTCAGATGAAAAGAAAACAGAGCAGGAAGAGGAAGCATCCGAATCCTAACTAATAAGGTGCTGTTCAGCCTCTATAAGCCCTGACCTAGGTGCGCAATGCCCTAAGCAGCCATAGCCTATGGTTGTAATAATCGTTTACCCAATCTTCTACAACAGTCTTTAAATCAACGCCCTCTCTGATCCCAAGATGCACAAGCTCCTTCGAGCGAAGATTGCGGAAGCGGCCCGTAGTTCCATCATTATTCTGGTAAAATACAGGGCCAATGAACAGCGAATAATGTTTTTCGCCTTCCGTTGGCTTAAGGACCATCATGCTGATTACCCTCTTCCCCCTCCTCTCTGGTATCTCCGCCCTGTAATAGGCGGCGAAGGCTTCCTCTCCAGCCTCTTTCAGGCGCACGCGCTCACGAGCTTTCCTCTTGTCATCCTTTTGCTGTGATGCCTTTGCAGCTGTTGCCATTTTATCATCTTTAACTAATCTGCCGACTAAATATTTACGCCTTTATGTTTATCGCGTAGGTGCTGTTGAGCTTGACCCCGAGCATCCTTGCTATCGCCGACTTCTCCGCATTGAATATCACAGCATAGCCGCTCCACTTGTTAGTGAGCTCCTTCGAGCCGCAGCTCGGGCATGTGTCTCCGTGGCTTATTATCAGTTTGCAGTTCTTGCACGCTTTTTCCTCCATGTTACCATCTCATTTCCTGCCTCTCTTCTGCGGGCCGCCCCTCTGGACCCTTCCCTTCGCCTTCTCGCCCTCGTTTATCCATTCCTGCTTTCCGAGACCTTCAGGCTTCATAGTAAGCGCTATCTTCGAATCCTTCACGGATGTCTTCATGCTCACGGTCGATATCTTCGCGAATACGATGTCGCCCTTCTTCAGCATGCGCCCGCTCCTCTTCGATACGAACGCCGGTATCCTCCTGTCAAATGTTAGGAAGTCGTTCGTGACCTGCGATACGTGGACGAGCCCGTCTATAGGCCCTATCCTCACGAAGGCCCCGAATTCGGCGAGCTCGGTCACCTCGCCTGCCACGACCTCCTCAACGAAGGGCATGTAGGTGAGCATGTCGAACTCTACATCGTGGTGCGTTGATGGATCGCCCGCGAATATTGTGCCGTCGCTTATGTTCCTTATGTTGTATATCGCGACTATCACGCCGAGGTTCTTGTCTATGGAGCCCTCGTACTTGCGCTTGAGTATCTCGGTCGCGACCTTGTTTATGTCGCGGTCGAAATATTCTGGAAGCATCTTGAACGTGTCCTTTACGGAATGCTGGTAGTACATTAGAATCACTCATCAGTATTAAACGCTTTGAGCAGTCCGCTCCTTGAGATCTTATACACCTTGACGCCTTTCGAGGAGAGCCTTTTAGCGAGCGCAGTGTCGTTTGTGACTACCACGGAGCCCCCCCTCTTTGGTGCAGTATCAAGTATCCAAGAGTCGGCATTTGCATTTATATTATCAACGTTAATCTTTTTAGCCTTTAGCTCAAGGAGCGCAATTCTCGCCCTTAGCCCCTTTTTGCCCTTTTGGGAGGAAAAACGGTTAAGCTCCCTTATTATGCCCCTTGAGACGAGCAGCGTGCTGCCCGGGAACCTCCTCTGCGCAGCCTCGAACACGTTCCTGTTGTACGCGAACCCGTAGAGCATCGAGCTCGTGTCTATTATCAGGTACCCCACTCACGCACCCTCTCCGACGCCGCATCCTTCTTCCTTTTCCTCTTGAGCGCGCCCTCAAGGTACTTCTTGAGGACGATTGCGCTGTTGTGCTTCTGGTCCTGCGCTGAATAAACAAGCGTGACCGGATCGGTCGAGCTCGCGATCATCAGGAGCTGGTCGAATACCTTGTTGCCGATGAGCTCCTTCAGGTACTTCTGCTTGAAGGAGACCCATTTCTCAGGGTCGTGCGCAAACCATTTCCTGAGCCCGTCGCTTGGCGCTACGTTCTTGAGCCATATGTCGACGTTGGCGGTGTTCCTCCTTATGCCGCGGGGCCAGAGCCTCTCGACAAGCACGCGCTTCCCGTCTGTAACGGTGAACTTCTCGTATACCCTCTTTGTGAGTATCATCGAATCAGATAAAATACCAATAATCATTTATTAAGCGTTTCTTTTGGGATTTGCGCCAAATCCTGCGCTCCAAAACCAGCGCAGGCAACAATATTTAAAAATCAGCCACTTCCCCTCGTATAATCCAAAAATACAGAAAGTATTAAAAGCTAATGTGCATATATTAATGCTAAGATAAAGGCGACAAACAAGATGGTGAAAACATGAGCATCTTTGAAAAACTTGGGAAATCCTTAGGAGTTTCATCGAAAGGAATCGATGTTGAAGAGTATATGAATGCGGCGGAGATGGACGACGTTGACGTCATGCACGAACCGGCAGACCACTACATAAAGCCCGTTGCCCTGCAGCAGCAGACAGATGTCGAACTGATAAAGAAGGAGCTTAGCTCTGCTAACATAATCCTTCTGAACATATCCGAGATGGCGAAGAGGCCGAACACGCTCAAGGCCGTCATAGACGACCTGAAGGTGTACGTCGACAAGATGAACGGCGACATAGCGAGGATAGATCAGGACAAGATACTTCTGACGCCAGGGAAGATCAAGATAATAAAGACAAGGAAGGCAGCCTCGAGGACCGAAAGATAAGATCTTTCGGCATTTCCAGGGTTTTCCCTTTTTCTATTTCTTTTGTTTTTAAGGCTTAGCGAAGGCTATGGAAAGCGCATTCAGCTCCTTCTTTGTCGGGACGGACCTCCTTATCACATGCCTGAACGCCATAGCGACTGACTTTTTATCCCTTATCCTCTTCCTGCCCCTCAATGAGCTCTCGAAAAGCCTTGCGAGCGCCTCCTGCTCCCTAGCCTCGGCATAAAGCCCCTTCATCGCTGCGTTGCCCTCCTGCGCAACCAGGCTGTTGAGTATCACAGCAAGCGCATGGGATATGTTGAGTATCGGGTACTTCTCGCCAGCGCCTATGAAGACAGAGGCATCGCACAGGCGCAGCTCATCGCGGCTGAGCCCGGTGTCGTCCCTTCCAAGCAGCAAAGTGACATTCTTCCTGGCCGAAAGAGCCCTCCTCACAAGCCCTGACAGCCTCGAGAGGCTGTAGATATTGTAATAAGAGGCGTTGCTCTTGTGCCATATCCCCGTGGTGCCGATAAGAAGATCCGAATCCAGCCCTTTTATTCCTTTGATTATTTTTGCGCTTCTCAGGAGGTCGGCCGCATGCTTCGAATACTTTACCGCCTCCCTGCCCCTGTGGTTGCATCTTGGGTTTATGAGCACAAGCTCCTCAATCCCAAAGTTCTTGCAGACCCTTGCGATGTACCCGAGGTTCTGCTGGTATTTGGGCTCCATCACGGCTACTTCCAACCTAAGCATGCAATCTACCCTGCACAGCATTGCTTTTCAGCTCGCGGAGCGCATCGTTCGCAATCCACTTCGCCGTATTCGAGTCCTTCAGCATTATCCTCTCAGCAGAGAGGATAGCCAATCTGTTTAACCGTTTGTTGCGCTTACCTATCTGCCTTAGCGCCCAGTTGACAGCCTTCCTTACGAAATTCCTCTCATCAAGGCATTCCCTCTCTATTATCGGGATGAAGCGTTCGAACTGGGCGTCCCTCATCTCCTTGTTATGCACAGAGAGCGCAGCCATCAGCACAAACCCTGCCCGTTTTACATACTCCTCCTCCCTCTTTGGCCACTCGATCGCCTTGCCATAGGCGAACTTGGTCCTGTCAAAGAGGTTGCTGCAGCATTGGTCGCACAGGTCCCAGGAATCAAAATCGCCAGCCCATTCCTCCATCTGCCCTTCGCTGACGGCCGAATAGTCATCCACAAAAGAGGCGAGTATCCTTGCCTCGTGCACCCCTGTCTTCCAGAGCCGGATGGCAGTCTCATGGTTGGTTCCAATCCGCTTTGCGAATTTCCTCAGTTCGGGTATGCTCACGCCCAGCGCATCTTTGGTATTGATGCCGAACCTCGACATCCCGTCTACGGCGTTCCTGTCCGCCCTCTTCTTGAGTTCCGCTATGATTGCACCAGTATCTTTATCCACACAAACACCGGGTATTTACGGATGTATGAGCATCCCGACATAGATGAGCGAGGTTATCGTTACGGCATTGACCAGGATATGCCCCACTATGCTCGGATAGAGGGACTTTGTCTTAACGAACGCATAACCGGCGATTATTCCGAAGGTGAAGGCTGCCACGAATTCAGCTATCGAGAGATAGCTCAGGTGCAGCACCGCGAATATCAGCGCGCTGACTATTATGCCCGAGGCGATGCCGAACATCTTGCCGAGTTTCGATACGAGGAAGCCCCTGAATAGTATCTCCTCGTTTATCGGCGCTATTATGGCCGTGAATATGAGGAAGTAGAGCGGCGCCCCAGCGAAGACGTTCTGCACGTTCGTAGGCAGCGGCACGCCCGTTGCGTTCGATATCGAGTTGACAACCATACCCAATATGACGATTGCCACGAAAAGCGCAATTCCTATGCAGATGACCTTTACAGAGATCTTATCCCTGGTGAGGCCAAGGTACCTCACTATCATGCCTGGCGTGCTTCCAGTGAAGATCATCCATGAGAATACTATGGATGTGAAGAAGAGCGAGAGCGCGATCGAGCCCATTGCGGTGAAGCCGGGCATGCCTATGTAACCCTTTGAGTACAATGCACCGGAGAGCACCATGATGAGCAGCAGCAAAATCGTTATGGCGTAGGCGGTCCTCTTGGCGTACCTGCTCGGTGCCACCTTCCTTTTGGCCCTCCTAGCCACCCTTCCCTTTCTCCTTGGTATCATCACACCTATTGCTTCTTCTGCTTGAATTCAGTGTAGCCGCACTTCCCGCATGCGTACCTGTCCGCATGGTCGGCCATCCTGGAATAGCATTTCGGGCACTGCCTTCCCTGCTTGTACGCGGTTATGTCCTTCTTCTTTTGCTCCTTTTTCTCTGCCATACTATCTACTCTGTTTTCTCTTCAGCTTTCGCCTCGGCAGGCTGCGCCTTCGCAGCCTTCTTCGCGCCCCTTTCAAGGAGCTTCCTCGGCTCGTACTTCTCAAGCTCCTCCTTTGTCTGGTAGGCATGGGCCATGCCCGTGCTGCCCTTCATGCCATAGCCCTGATCTATCCTTGTTATTATCGTGCTCTCCGGGTGCAGGTTGAGCTTCTTGCACAGTTCCTTCGAAAGCTCAGCCTTGTTCACAGTGCCCCCTTCCTGCACTACGGAGAAGCTTATCTCCTTCCTCTTAAGCAGCTTGTTCTCGTTGTTCGAAAGTATTTTCAGTTCCATCTAATTACCCTGTAAGCACTCTTGAGAGCGCCTTCCTTCCCATCGCCTCTATCACTTCTACCTCCGAGCCTGCGTTAAGCTTGCCAGAGAACTCGTCGGTTATCTTTATGTCGTAAACCTCGTAGGTCTCTGAATCCATGAGCTGCGCGATGTTGCCGCTTACGGATACCACCTGCGCCTTCTTCTTCTTTATGTTCGGCACCTCGATGTCCGCGTCGCTCGGCTTCAGCAGCGTCTTCTTCTCCCCATCGAATATGCCGATCGCGGTTACGCGCATCTTGGCGTGGCCGTGCTTGCCCGGCGAGCTTATGTCTATGTCAACTACCTTGCACGCGACCCCGTCAATGAGCAGGAAGCGCCCTACCTTTATGTCGTGCATCGATGCGTAACTTATATCGTCCCCCTCCATAAAAAACAACTGTACGAATTAGTTAATTCCTATTTATTCGGTGGAAAAAGTATATAAAGGTATATATATTTTGCCGATAAACTCCTAGCGTGATCAAATGGTAACAACTGCAAACCATGCAGGAGAGAAAAGGGAAAGCCGGATAGTAATGAAGGCTATTGAAGCAAAAAGCATTCAGGTCACGGACCCGCAGGGCGCCGTCATGGCATATGAAGATCTTAGAAACATAGGCGCTCGCCACTTGACCGGCTGCAAAGTTTCGGCATTAGGCCATGATTTAAAATTTTATGAAAACTGCTGGTCATGGTCCGATGGTAATCACAGCGTCCTGTCAACACTCAATCTTGAAAAGGATACGGCAATTGCGGCATTAGAAAAGGCGTACAGAACCATAACCTCTGGTAGCGTCTCACCTGCGCCTGCCTAGCGGATAAAAAAGAGAATAAGGAAATGTTCAGAGCATTTTTTATGATAATGTAGGTGCTTGTTAGTGATTCAATGGTTACAAGAACAAAAACAGAAAGCGAGGTCGTAATGAGGGCTACGGCGGCAAGAAACATCCAGGTCACCGGTCCGCAAAACAACGCTATGACATACGAAGGGCTTGCGGATAAAAGTGCAAACTACTTGGCAAACTGCAAGGTTTCAATATTAGGCCACGAATTAAGATTTCCCCAAACAGAAACTTGGTTCTGGTCCGATGGCAAGCTCAGCCTTTCGTCATCCTTTTTTAACTCAGAGACTGCAGTCAGCCTATTGGAAACGGCGTACAGACCTATAGCTGCGGGTAGCTTTTCGCCTCCCTAAGCCGGTAAAAAAGAGAATAAGGAAATGCTCAGAGCATTTCCAATCCTGTGATGAAGTTGCTGTCCGTGCTCGCGTTCCTGTTGAGCAGCGATGATGCGGTCCCGAACTTCGGCTTTACGCCAGTTACGATTGACATAACCCTTATCTGGTCCTGGAATTCTGGCTCCAGCCTTGATCCGAATATCACGTTCGCGTTGTCAGCAAGCCCGCTGGTCACTCCCTCACCTATCGATGTGGCCTCTGATATGGTGAGACCCGTGCCTCCAGTTACGTGCACCATCGCGCTCTTTGCGCCCTCCAGGTCAACATCAAGCAACGGGTGAGCGATCGTGGACTTTATAGCCCTCTCTACCTTGTCAGTGCCGCTTCCGTATCCTATGTTTATCATTGCCGCGCCAGCATTGCCCATTATTGTGCGCACGTCAGCGAAGTCAAGGTTTATGAGGCTTGGCATGGTTATCGTGTCGGCTATCCCCTTCACCGCGTTGGATGCGATGCTGTCTATCAGGTCGAATGCCTTCTCCATTGGGAGATTCGGCGCATAGCTCAGGAGTCTGTCGTTCTCTATTATGACTGTGGTGTCCGCCTGCTTGTTCAATTGCTCTATGCTCCAGTCCGCCTTCTTCTTCCTGCTCCTCTCAAGCGCAAACGGGTATGTCACGAACGCGACAACAAGGGCTCCTTCCTCCCTTGCGACCTGCGCTATTACCGGCGCGGATCCTCCTCCTGTGCCTCCTCCCATTCCCGCAGCTATGAATACCATGTTGTAGCCGCTTACGGCCTTCCTTATCTCCTCCTTGCTCATCTCCGCAGCCTTTGCTCCCATTTCCGGGAATCCGCCTGCGCCGAGCCCGCGCGTGAGCTCCTTGCCTATGAGTATCTTCTGGTGCGCATGCACTATGTTGAGATGGTTTGCATCGGTGTTGAGCGCTATGGTCCTTGCGCTCTTCAGCCCGTTCATGTATAATCTGTTGACAAGGTTGCATCCCTGCCCTCCTGCGCCAACAACAGCCAGCTTCACTACGAAGTCATCGTCGTCCCCTATTTGGTCGTTCATTCAATTCACCTTCAATGCAAGGGTGAACGGGTGTGGCAAGAAATTCCCTCGATGCATACCGCTTCAACAACTTCTACTGCAGTTCTCGCCAGCCGTGTGAAATTCATAAATATAAAAAAATGGAAAAATTAAAAAGGGTAGGTATTAACCTACCATTTCAAGATCTCCATATGGAAGAGACTTCCTCTCCGTGTCGAGGTGCCCTACTATGCTCGAGCCCTTTACTCCGCAGACTATTGCGACTATCTCTATCTGGTCCTCATAGCCTGGCATGAGCCTTGCTCCCCATTTTACGTTGCTGTTCGGGTCCATGCGCTCCGTTATTATCTCTCCTGAGCGTATCGCATCGCCTATCGTCATCGATGCCCCTCCGGATATGTGTATTATTGCGCCATCCGCACCCTCGAAGTCAACGTCGAGCAGCTTGTTCTTGAGGACTCCCTCTGCAGCTGCGTCTACCTTGTTTGCGCCCCTTCCTGAGCCAACAGCGATGAATCCTACTCCTCCATTGCCCATGATCGCGCGTACGTCAGCGAAGTCTATGTTGATCAGGCTTGGCTGGGTTATCGTCCATACGAGCCCTCCTATTGCCTTTGCGAGGACCTCGTCCGCAAGGGCGAACGCATCGTTCATCGGCAGGTTCGGCACCAGCTTCACCAGCCTGTTGTTGTCAAGTATTATGACACTGTCCGCAAACTTCCTGAGCTTCTGTATCCCCTCCTCTGCCTTTACCTTCCTGACCCTTTCGAGGTCGAACGGGTACGTTACCATAGCAACGACTATCGCGCCCTGCTCCTTAGCTATCTTGGCCGCGACTGTTATCGCGCCGGTTCCTGTTCCTCCTCCCATACCGCAGCATAGGAATACCAGCTGTGTGTCTGCGAATACGCCTTCGAGCGACTGTCTGTCAACCTCGGCCGCCTTCTCTCCCATTGCCGGGTCGCCTCCTGCACCCAATCCCTTTGTGAGTGTCCTGCCTATAAGCACCTTCTTTATGCGCTCGTCTATTATCTTGAAGTGCTGAGCATCAGTGTTCACTGCTACAAATTCAGTGCCTTTCACTCCCACTTTAAGAAGTCTGTTTACGATGTTGCAACCTGCACCACCAAATCCCGCTGTTACTATCTTTATTTGTGTCGAGCTGAACTCTTCTCCGTCAGCTGCTGTGCTACTCCCCTGTCTGCTTCCGAATACGTCGTGTACCATATCGGTCATCGTGATCGCCTTATTTACAGGTTAATCTGATAAGCTTTAAAAGCCTTTTGCTTCATAGGCAGATATAAGTAGTTACCCAAACCTAAACGACAAGCGCGGAACATTTGGCATAATTTAAAATATATCAGTATATGTCCGTTTACCTAGATACAAGAAAGAGTAATAACATAAATGGACTTTTTGCGCAGCGCAATGCGCCGGATCACGGCGTAGCCGTATAATTCGCAGCGACGGATCCTGAGGAGTCGATCACCGCGTATACCGAGTAGTTCGCAGCCTTTGCCTTGTAGCGCACAAGCCAGGCGCGGTAATAATTGTTTGAAAAATGCGTACTGGTGAGGTTCGAATAATAGCTCGCGCTCACGTTCGTGTTGTTATAGCCGAACCTGCTCACGTAGGCTGTTATCAGCGGTATGTCGCTGCTGTAGGACCTTGCGATCGCGACATACGGCGAGCCAATAACATATGGGGCCGACGATGAATTCACAAGCCCGTTTATCGTGCATCTGTTTGCATTGCCGTAGGTGTAGAGGTTTCCTGTGTAATTGCTCAGGCTGAACGCGGGATAGTCGAACAGATCGATGAAGAGCGTCGGGCAGGCCCTTGTGGCGTTGTATGCGACGCTGAGCACTATGCTATAGCTTCCCTTCTGCACCGTCGAGTTTGATACGCTTACCACTGTTATGTTCGCGTTGGGGTTGACCGCCCTCACGTCGTTGATTACAAGCTGCTCAGCCTGCGCCGCAGTGAGCTTGCTGCTCTTTCCTCCCTGCGAGAGCAGGAAGACGGCACTGGCTACTAGTACAATGATGATGACTATTACGGCAACCTGTTCCAGAAGGTCCATGATGTATAATGCCGCTGAAAGAAATATATAGGTATCTGCATCCGAAGGAAAACTTTACAGTTTCCAGAAGATACGAGAGCCCGATTAGAATGCAATCAGGCTTTGGCCCTGCGCGGGTATGTCTGCCTTTCATCCGCCTTGCCGACAAGGGCCCCGGGCGGAGTATACGCCAAACGGAGACTGTTGAGGTTATATCCTGTCACTATCACTCTTGACGCCAACCTCCCCTCTTTCGTATACCTTCTCTCCTCGTACTTGTCGAGGTACTGCTGGTTGCGGCCAGAGGCCTGTACACATGTAAACTTCTCAACAATGACGGAATAGCCCTTTTCCCCTACGTAGTAATGCTTCCCTTTGTAATTTTGGGTCCCTTCGCTTAAAAATGATATCCGCATTTGCCTTTCTGGCTGCAGTCCGTTTGCGGTTGCCTTCCTCATCTCCTCCTGCGTGAGCTGCCTGTCTGCAGCTACCCTGAGCAGGTGCATGACCCGGATTCCGCCGGTGTTTTGAATCTCATGTCTAAGCTCTTGCATTTTACCCATTTTATCATCTATAATTTACTGTTTTTTATAATATTTAAGGCTATCTTTTTCCCGAAAGATAGATGAGGACCGCCTTCTCAAGCAGCAGCTTGTTCGCAGCCTGCTCCCAGACGATGCTCCTCTTTCCGTCTATCACGTCCGCGGTTATCTCCTCTCCGCGGTGCGCTGGCAGCGGGTGCATGACCAGCGCATCCTTCTTCGCATACGCCAGCGAATCTGCGTTCAATTGGTACGGTGCGAAGAGCTTCCTGCGCGCTGCAGCCTCGTCCTCGTCCCCCATGCTCACGAAGGTATCAGTGTAGACGATGTCAGCATCCTCGAGCCCCTCCTCTATGGAGCTGCTGAGGTCCACCTTGCTGTATTCCCTAGCCTTGTTGAAATAAATTGAATTGGGTTTGCAGGCATCCGGCCCGACGAGCGAGATCTTTGCCCCCAGCTTTGCGGCTGTGAGCATTAGCGAGTTTGCGGTGTTCTGCGCTATGTCGCCTATGAATGCTATCCTGAGGTTCCTCGGCTCGCCCTTGTGCGCGATTATTGTGTACACGTCGGCAAGCGCCTGCGTCGGGTGCTCAAGGCTTGTGAGCGCGTTTATGACAGGCACCTTGGAGTTCGCGGCTATCTCGAGCAGGCCCTCATGGCTGTTCATCCGCACCGCGATGAAATCGCAGTACAGGCTGAGCACCTTCGCGGTGTCGGCGAGCGCCTCTCCTCGTATCCTCTGCGAGCTATGTGCGTCTATGTATATGGGCATTCCGCCGAGCTGCGTTATCGCGGCCTCGAGCGAGACCCTTGTCCTTGTGGAGGGCTCCTCGAAGAAGAGCGCCATCGTGGTGTGCTCCTTGAGCTCCACCCTCTCCTTGCCGCTTGAGAGTCTCTCGGCTATCCCGAATATCTCCTTTATCGCGTCCCTGGTAAGGTCGTTCGAGCTTAGTAGGTTCAAATCAATTACCGAATATGGATCCAAAGCCTGTGTTGGCCCTTTCCTCCTCCTCCTTTATCGCGCCTATTACCTTTTCCTCATCCTCCTTCCCGGCCCTTTTTATCGTCTTGAATTCCTTCTTGAAACGCTCCTCAGCCCCGTTGAGGAAGTCGTCGGACGCGCTGATGTATAAGTAAACCATGTTCTCGTCAAGACCTAGCGATGCGCCGTCGCGCAGGCTGTATTCCTGGCGCGTGAATATTATGCGTCCCTGCGGGCTTTCGCCCAGTTTCTTCAGGTTCTCGGAGACAACCTTCTCCCTCTCGGCTATCTGCCTGCGCTCCTCGTCCGTAAGATCGCTCTCCTTCTTGTCCTTAGGCGTCACGCTGGGGGGTATCAGATTTGTGTCAAGATAAGGGTCATAGGCGAGTACCCTCTTCAGTTCCTCCGCCTCGGACTTCTCGCAAACATAGACTCTTGCCGGCAAGGACTACACCTTCAGAAGCCTTGCGTTTATGCTTCCTTCCCTTCCGGGCCTGTTGAGCACAACCGCGTTTCCGAGGTCAGTGATTATCGTGGCGCCCTTTGTTATTATGTTCTGCCTTGCGAAGTTGCGGTTGTCCTTGGATTCGAGAACACCGGTTATCTTCGCCTTCTTGTATTTGCCGCCCTCGAGCACATTTGCGTACAGCGCCCTCTTGAGACGCGTGCCGCTGTTTCCTCCGCGCCTTCTCACCGAGAGGTTGATGTTCTCGCTTCCAAGCTTCGTGGCAGAGAAATAGTTTCCTACCTCGCTTCTCCTTTTATCCCTTGCAGTTATGTTCTTCCTGCCGTTGCCCGACATCTTGGTGTCTGATTTCCTGTGTATCTGTATGCCCATTTGGCTCATTGGATCACTTTTTAATATTAATACTCTTCACCGAAGAAAATCAACGAAGAGAAAACATATATAATACCCACAAATAGCTTATTAACCTTATTGCCAAATCGCGAAGTTCCGGTAATGCCGAATATTACCAACCTATATATACCATGGGGCTCACAATAGAACCGACGATTCAGGACAGTAAGGCACGACAGGCATTTATCGACCGGAAGCGGTCAAAATATACAAAAAGGGAACGCGCAAATGACCAGATTATCTGAAAGGAAACTCAGGCAAACGAGTGATGTCCTCAGGAACCACAGGGGGCCTGTGGTGCAGTATGGACAGCCCGAAGCGCAAGCAGTCTATAACCAAGCGCGAGAATTCCATAAGCTATTGAGATCTGGACATTCGCCGTCAGAAAATACGGTCCTGTTTACACTGCGAAACGAGGAAGCTTCCCACGCAAAAAGAGCTGCGCCAATCCGCCACATTCTGAAGCAGATGAGGGACTTCCTAAGAGGGGAAACCCCTGAAGTGCTTTCAAGCGGAGATTAGCCCGATAAGATCGCGCGGAACCAGTCAGGTAAACAAGAACCCGTACCAATATATAAATAACATTTGATGCAAAAGCAGATTACAGAAAGCAACCCAATCAGATTAGCAGCTATGACCAGGCTGATATTCTGGGAAAAGGTTTTCACAAAAGGAGATGCAATGGAAAAAACGACCGAAATAAGAACAAGAGCAAGCGATATCATGTCGATGTCAAGAGCGTTTGTAGAGAAATACAGCGTGGCAGAAAGAGTGAAATTTGCGCGCATGGCAACGAGCGAAAAAGCGCTCATATCCTATTCTTATCTGGACCAAGAACCCAGGGTGCTACTCGAAATTGCAAGGAACAGCGCATCTCCATCTGCAGCACTGAATGTTGTAGCATTGAGAGTGCTGAAGGGCAGCAACAGGAAAGATCCACTGTTTAACGAGATCATTGATGCTGTAATAGCTCACAGCAACACTACCGATGCTATAAGGGATAGACTCGAAAAGGAGCGGCAAGGTGCCAGTCTGTTCGGTCTTCTGAGAAGCGTGTTCGTAAATTGAATGCTAAGTTTGCATAATCACGTGGTTAAACGGCAACAATAGACGAGTTTGCCTCCATAGACATGAGGGTAGGCAAAATAATAGAGATCGAAGATCTCGAAACCGCAAGGAAGCCAATGTATAAGATGAAAGTTGACCTCGGCGAACTCGGTGTGAGGAACATAGTTGCGGGCCTGAAAAGTTTCTATCCCAAAGAAGAACTGCTGAATAGCCTTGTTATTGTTGTCGCAAACCTGGAGCCGAAGAGCATAGCCGGATCAATATCCGAGGGCATGATACTCGCCGTGGATGACGGAACCAATGTCGTAGTGCTAAGGCCGGACAAGGAAATGGCAGTGGGCAGCAAGGTAAGATAGCTATCTGTACTTTTCCAGTTTCTGGATCTGCTCGTCTGTGAGCTTATTGAACAGGGGTTTGATCTCCTTCCCAAAATCTGGTTTAGGGTTATTGTCCAGGTCGTCAAGCAGCGGCTCTTTTTCCATTCCAAAATAAGAGAGAGCCTTCATGCTCGCATCAGGCGTGAAGGGCCACAGCAGCACCGACAGATCATACGCTATCTTGAGCAATGGCCCCATCGCGGCGATGAATCTTTTCTCCCCGTCTTCCCTGTCCTTTAATTTTAATTGGTTCCATGGCTGGTCGCTGCTCATTTTCGCGTTGCCGAATTCCGCAAGGCTGACCAGTGCGTAAAGTGCCTCCCTCAGGTGCATCTCCTCGAAGTTGCTTTTGTAATCGCCTATAATCTTGTTTACCGCTTCCCTCTCGTTTCCCAGTTCCGCCCTTCCCATGCGCTCTATCAGCTCCTTGTTGCTCTTGGCGATCGTAAGCACCCTATGTATGAAATTCCCGATCTTGTCATTCATTATCTTGTTCACTACCTCGGCCAGAACCCCAATCGTGAACTCTGTGTCTGCTGTTTCTGGATACATGTACATGAGAAGGAAGCGCCAGTAATCCGCGCCGAGAGTGTTTATCGCCTCCTGCATGTTCAGGCCAACGCCTGCGCTTTTCGAGAACTTCACCTCCTTTGATGTGAGGTATTCGGATGCGCGTATTGTAGTCGGCAACGTGTATCCAAGATTGGATCCCAAAAGGAAGCCTGGCCACATCACGGTATGGAATTCTATATTGTCCTTGCCCATGAACTGCACCAGCTTTGTATCGCTGGACATCCAGTAATCCTTCCATCTCTTCCCATCCCAGTCCTTTGTCATGCTTATGTATGCTATCGGCGCGTCGAACCAGACGTAGAATACAGAATGCTCGAATCCCTTCAGCGGCACCGGTATGCCCCACTTCATGCTCCTTGTTATGTCGCGAGGCTTGAGCCCCTCCTTTATGTAGCTCAGCGCCTTGTTCTTCGCGTTCTTGCTCCAATTGTTTTTCGAGCTGGTCTCTACAAAATCCAGGATCTTGCCCTGGAGCTTGTCCAGTGCTATTGCAAGATTCTTCACCTTAAGGAACGATATCTCGTTTTTGCCGCATATGGAGCATCTCGGGTTTACCAGCTGGTCCGGATCGAGCAGTCGGCCGCAGTTCTCGCACTGGTCCCCCCTTGCTTTGTTGTATTTGCAGTAGGGGCAATCTCCCTCTATGAGCCTGTCAGTCAGGAAGCGCTTGTCTATGTTGCAATAAGCCTGTTTGTCCTCGACCTCTACGATGTAGCCGTTGTCATTGAGCGCATTGAATATCTGGTACACAACCTCCTTGTTCTGCTCCGTGTGCGTCTTTCCGTAATAGGTGAAGGTGCACCCGAAATCCCCGAACAGCCGCATTATCCTCGCGTGCATGTCCTCCGCAAGCTTTTCGGGGGTTATGCCCTCCTTTATCGCGCGCAATTCTATCGGCGTGCCGTGCTGGTCTGAGCCGCAGATGAATATCGCGTCCTCCTTCTTCATCTTGAGGAATTTGAAGTACACATCCGCGGGCAGCACGGACCCTACGAAATTACCCAGATGCGGTATCGCATAGGTATAGGGCAACGCGGAGGTGACTATTGTTCTTATTATAACACCAAGTGCTTACTTACAAAAACCAAGCCGGGATAGTTCCTGTAATATTTCTATTAACCCACCTATTTATTAGTTATCTGCGCAACTCCTAACCCTCATTGAAAGGCTTATATTCCTGATTCGCCTATATATCTGTGAGGCAGGGGGTGCTCTTATGTCTGACGCGATGCTGGATTCGTTCAAGCTCAAGTTCAGCGATTTCTTCGACGCCTTTTGCAAGGATGGGATTTCCGAGATAGTGACCACCTTCCCGGACAAGAGGAGCCTTCTCGTTGACGTAAAGGAGCTTAGCAGGTTCGATCCCGAGCTCGCGAGCGAGCTGGTCGAGAATCCGGACATACTGCTCGACGCAGCCACCATAGCGCTAAGGGAAAAGCTGATGGACATAGAGCTGAAGGACAAGGAGCCCCATGTGAGGTTCTACGGCCAGACGTTCAACAACCCGCTGGTGCAGGACGTAGGCGCGGCGTACATAGGAAAGATGATAATGCTTGACAGCCTAGTGGTGAAGAGGTCGGAGATAAACCCCAAGGTCAAGATCGGAATATACAAGTGCACATACTGCGACTACACCCAGAAGTTCAGGATAGACAAGGACGACGTGCCTGAACTATGCCCGCAGTGCAAGAGGCGCTCGCTCAAGGCCGACATAAAGGACTCGCAGTTCATAAACCTGCAGAAGATAGCTGTGCAGGATCCGCTTGAGAGGCTCCGCGGCAACACGCCCACATGGCAGCTCGAGGTCTGGCTTGAGGACGACCTTGTTAACACGGTTGTGCCGGGAGACAGGATTGAGTTAACGGGCGTGCTGCGCATAAGGCAGAGGAGGAACCTGAGGGGCAAGGCGGAGAAGAACCTCTACACGATGTTCCTAGACACCGTCTCGATAAACCCGAAGCAGCGCGAATTCATAGACATATCCATATCGGAGGAGCAGGAGAGGGAGATCGTCGAGATATCGAAGAGCCCCGACATATTCGACCGCATCACCAAGTCAATAGTGCCATCGATATACGGCTACGACGAGATAAAGCAGGCGGTTGCGTTGCAGCTGTTCGGCGGAACGCCGGGAAAGCTGCTCGTCGACGGAGGCGCGATAAGGGGCGACATGCACATACTGCTGATTGGTGATCCGGGAAGCGCGAAGACCAGGATACTCCAGGCGGTCTCAAGGCTTGTGCCAAAGGGCATATACGTAAGCGGCAAGTCCGTAACCGGAGGCGGAATGACTGCTGTCGCAGAACGCGACGAGTTCTCCGAAGGCGGCTGGACGCTGCGTGCGGGTGCGATGGTGCTCGGATCCGGCGGAATTGTTTCGATAGACGAGTTCGACAAGATAAGCGATGACGACAGGGCCGCGCTCCACGAGGCGCTGGAATCGCAGACGATAAGCGTTGCAAAGGCGGGCATAGTCGCAACGTTCACTGCAAAGGCGGCTGTGCTTGCGGCCGCAAACCCTAAGTACGGGAGGTTCGACCAGAACGCATACCCGGCAGAGCAGTTCGACATACCTACGACGCTCCTCTCAAGGTTCGACCTGATATTCCCGATAAAGGACACGATGGACGTCGAGCAGGACAAGAACATAGCAAGGCACATACTCATGCAGCACTATGCCGCCGGCGCACAGATCGCCGAGATGAAGCAGTACGAGCAGGTGGAGCTGCCGCCCATAAACGGCGAGCTGCTCAGGCGCTACATAGCCTATGCGAGGAAGAGCGTATCGCCGAGGCTCAGCGAAGATGCATCAAACAGGATACAGGAATACTACATAGAATTAAGGCAGCTTGGCTCGAAGAGCGGCGCTGTCGCGATAACTCCGAGGCAGATAGAGGGACTTGTGAGGATGGCCGAGGCGAGCGCGAAGGCGCGCCTCTCCAAGATAGTGGAGCTCTCTGACGCGGAGCGCGCCATAGCCCTCAGCGAGTACATGCTCAAGACGCTCGCGGTAGACAGGGGCGGAAGGAGGGACATAGACACGATACTAACGGGAATGCCGAGGGAGAAGGTGGACAGGATAAACTCGATCACAGCTACGATAAGGAAGCTCGAGGAGAGCGAGGGCGTAGCGCGCGTGCAGCGCGTCATAGAGGAAGCGGCGAAGGAGGGCACCGACGAGAGCACCGTGAACAAGTACATAAACGAGCTTGAGCGCATAGGCGAGCTCTACAGGCCGAAGCCGGGCGTTGTCAAGCTCATAAAGCACGAGAACGAATAAGGATGGAAAAGATAATACTTGTGGACAGGAAGGACAATGAGGTAGGCCTAGAAGAAAAGCTGAGGGCGCACAAAAACGGCGGCAGGCTCCACAGGGCGATATCGGTATTTGTATTCAATCCTAAGGGTGAGGTTATGCTGCAGCGGAGGGCATACACAAAATACCACTCCAAGGGACTGTGGTCTAATACCTGCTGCTCCCACCCCTTCGAGGGCGAGAGCGTGCTAGATGCCGCGCACAGGCGGTTGAGGGAGGAGATGGGATTTGACTGCAAGCTAAACGAGGCATTCAGCTTCATCTACAAGGCAGGCGTAGGGAACGGCTTAACAGAGCGCGAGTTCGATCATGTGCTTTTCGGAAGATACGGCAAAAGGCCAAGGCCGGACCCGAAAGAGGTAAATGATTGGAAATGGATGGGGATAAAGGAGCTGAAGGCGGACGCAAAAAGGAACGGAAAGGACTATACCGCGTGGCTCAAGATACTTCTAAAGGGAAAATTAGGAAGGGAAGTGGCTAAATTCGCCGCCAAAAATTAATTCCCTCTATTGCTTATTGCCCAGAAACTCCCTGACCTCCTCCCATACCCTCTCGTGGACTTCATCTATCGAGAGGAGTTCCTCTCCTTGCGTGCAGTCAATTATCTTCCAGCCCTTTTCCTTTGCCACATCCAGGTAGGCGAGCTGCGCCTTTCTGAGGTGCTCGCTGTCAGCCTCGTGTATGTCCCTCTTCCTGTCGCCGATATACTCCCTTTTCGCCTTGTTGTCCACGAGCTTCTGCGCGATCAGGTAGGGCACATACAGGAATAGGGTCAGGTCCGGCCTCGGTATCCTAAAGAGATTGTACTCGAGATCCTCGAGCCAGTCTATGTACTCCTTGCGCCTTACTTTGTCGTCTATCTTGCCGCCCTGGTGCCCCATGTTTGTCGAGACATACCTGTTGCAGACGACGATCCGCCCCTCGCCCAGATTCTTCCTTATCTCAAAGGAGGCGTCATACCTGTCTATCGCGTAAAATATCGAAGCGACTTTGGGGTCGACGTCATTCGCCGAGGAGCCGTATTTCCCGTTCAGGTAATTCTCCACCATGCCGGCGCTCTTCTCCCCATACCGCGGGAAATCGGAATATGCCGTAAGGAACCCCTCCTTCTCCAGGCGGCTCAGCAGCCTTTGCGACTGGGTCGCCTTGCCCGAACCGTCAGTGCCCTCTATAACAATCAGCTTTCCAGCGTCCTCCATCAACTCCCCCGAATCTAATATGATAACTGCAATATTATTATATTAGTCTGCCGACACATCTATGGACGGGCAAGCGTGTCCGGGAAAGAAAGTCGGGCGGTAAGAGATGTTCGCGCAAAAGAATAATGGGGGAAAAGTGCTTTCAGCCATACCTACTGTGGCGCTGATCGAGTCTAATCCGGGCTGCCCTATGAAATTCGTACTTGCAAAGATTGTACACGGGGAGGAGGAGCGCATCGTGATAAGGGGCAACAACCACGTTGTTGGCACACCTACTCACAAGCTTCTAAAAGAGGAACTGGATTACGTCATTAAGCGCGACCTCAAGATAGAGCCAAAGGTAGAGATACTAGGCGGAGGGTGGATTCTAATAGAAAGCGACGCCAAAAACATATGGCTCTGGGGCGGCTCTGTTTATTACGGGGCTCCGGATTACAAAGTGGTAAAAACAATTCTCGAAGAGAGATATGCGGATTATAGAATCCTAATAGTAAGCGATCTGCTTCCTAAATACCCGCAACTAAAGCAGTTGTTCTCAATCATAGAGAAGCAGAGTACCGCTGGCACATATCCTGCCGCACGGATGGCGCAGATAAGGAGAGTGCTGGCGAAAGAGCCAAAGAGCGAGGCGCCAGAGCGCGGGCCTAACGACTAGTACCATCCCCTGTACTTCATCGCCTTAGCTACCCTGTCGACCGCGATCGCGTATGCCGCCGTGCGGGTGCTTATCCTTGTGCCGTCCTTCGAATATTCCTCCTGCTTTGCCATGACGTCCTTGAAAGACCTTGTCATTATCTTGTCAAGCCTCTTGTACACCTCGTCAGCCTCCCAGTAGTATCCGCTCTGGTTCTGCAGCCACTCGAAGTAGGATACTACGACTCCCCCCGAATTCACAAGGAAGTCTGGCAGCCCGAAGATTTTGTGCTGTGCGAGTATCTTGTCTGCATCGGGCGTCACTGGCCCGTTGGCCATCTCGAGCAGTATCCTCGTCTTTATGTTGTCTGCGTTCTTACCTGTTATCTGGTCCTCCATAGCTGCCGGTATCAGCACGTCAACATCCAATTCGAGCAACTGCGCGTTGCTTATCTTCTCCGCGCCAGGATATGCCTGCAGCTTGCCCTTGTTTTTCTTGACATCAACAAGCTTCTTGTAGTCGAGCCCTTTCTTGTCGTATACGCCGCCCTCGGAATCGCTTACCGCTACTATCTTGGAGCCGAAGAACTTCCCTGCAAGCTCTACCGCATAGCCGCCCACGTTGCCGAATCCCTGCACTGCTATTCTCGCGTTCTTGAGGTTCAGCTTCCTGTACTTGGCAGCCTCCCTGAGCACGTACATGCCTCCGACTGCAGTAGCATCGCCCCTTCCCTGCGAGCCCCACACCTCAAGAGGCTTCCCTGTCACAGCTCCGAAGCTGTTGTGCCCTGCGATCTTGCTGTACTCGTCCACTATCCACGCCATTATCTGGGGCGTGGTGTAGACGTCCGGCGCCGATATGTCTATCTCAGGCCCTATGAACTTGTATATCGCCCTCACGTACGCCCTGGTGAGGTTCTCCAGCTCGAAGTCGTTCAGCTTCTTCGTGTCGCATATTATGCCGCCCTTCCCTCCTCCAAGAGGTATGTCGGCCAGCGCGCACTTCCATGTCATCCATGCGGAGAGTGCCTTCACGGTGTCGAGGTTCTCCTCGGGATGGAACCTTATTCCGCCCTTGCAGGGCCCCCTCGCGTTGTTGTAATGCACGCGGAAGCCTGTGAAAACCTTCGTCGAGCCGTTCCTCATGCGCACTGGAATGTTGACCGTAAGGGACTCCATGGGTTCCCGAAGTATCGCATGCGCTTGGGCGTCAAGCTTCATTATCGCAGCCGTCTCATCAAGCTGTTTTTGCGCTATCCTAAAGGGGTTCAGGTCTTCCATGTGCTCACTTCTACATAACAAACAGGACTGTATAAGATGGTAGGGAACATATAAATTCCATTACTCCGCAACTGGTATCCTAAAAGACAGCACATGCGACACTGTCCTCTGTTTTATAGCAAGGCTTTTAAATGTGTCGTATGTATATGTATCAGAGGTGTAAGTATGTTAAAACCTTACAAGAACATGAAAAGACACAAGGCCCAAAGCGCCATGGAATATCTAATGACCTATGGCTGGGCAATATTGATAATAGCTGTAGTGCTTGGCGCACTATTCTCCCTAGGGGTATTTAGCGGAAACAGCATATTAGGAACCGCATGCATAGCAGGTTCAGGATACCTATGCCAGACCCCGATATACCAGCACACAAACGGTAACGTCTTGGTGACTCTGGGTCAGAACACTGGCACTGCCTGGTCAAGTGCAAACTTCCTGTTTGTGCCGCAGGGCACAGTGATAAGCTCTACAACAGGCCTTCCTGTTACCATGACATACCCATATCTCACCGCACTGCTTGGCAACACGGCGTATGGCTCGACCGCATTCCCATCAGGGTACACAGTCTCGGTTACGCTCCCGGCCAACGTTCCCGGCGTCACTGCTGGAACTGCTGTAGTTGTTGGTTCGGCCGCAACAGGCGCAATATGGGTACAGTTTACCACATCGGCCAGTCCAACAACACCCCAGTATGCGCAAATTGCAACCATCAACGTAAAGGCTTCATGAGCAGACGGTTTCTTTTTCTTTCTCTTTCTTTTTTATTTCTACTCCACCTTTTTAGAGGCAGGAAGGTGTGGATAATGCCAAAGACGCCCCCAATGTGGAAGGCCCAGGGCGCCATGGAGTACCTTGCCACGTACGGCTGGGCGCTATTGATGATAGCGGTAACATTATCCATCCTAGTCAGCCTGGGCGTATTCAATGGCAGCAGCCTCAACGCCAACGGGTGCATAGCAGTTTCCGGCTACCTCTGCAGGGGCGCATTGTACGACCACACTACGGGCAACATAATAGCCACGCTTGGCCAGAACACAGGAAGCAACTGGCTGACCGCAAATTTTGTATTTGTGCCTGCAGGCACAGCCTTTGTTGCCGGGCTTCCTGCAGTATCGTTCTACTCGCCGCAGGCAAACGCGATATTAACAGGAAGCGGCGGGCTGCCAAGCGGAATAGGGCAGGCGTATCTCTATCTTTCCGCGACCGGCCCTGTCAATGCCGGAACGCCGATATCAGGTTCAATATACGCCTACTATACCTTCTACTATTATTCTGCAGGATCCCTCCAGATACACTCAGCATATACCGAAGTTGGGGCGCTTAACCTAAAGGCTGCATGAGCGGACGGCTCAACCTTTAGGTATCGCCTAATAAAAAGGTAACGCACTTAAATCTATCCATCTATTATTTATAAGCGACCTTTACACTATGATTAAAACGGGTAAATCGAATATGACGACCAGAAAGGCCCAAAGCGCCATGGAGTACCTAATGACCTATGGCTGGGCAATATTGATAATAGCCGTGGTGCTAGGAGCACTATTCTCCCTAGGGGTATTCAACGGAAACAGCATATTAGGAACCTCATGCGTCGCAGCTACAGGATATCTATGCCAGAGTCCTTTATACTCCCATACAACCGGCTTCATCTCAGTGACACTGGGCCAGACAACAGGCACCTCGTGGGCATCTACAAACATAATGTTTGTGCCGTCGGGCCAGGCTGTTAGCGGAGGGCTTCCGGTCACATTGACATCGGCAGCATTCACTGCGGGACTTGGTAACGTTATGACATCGGGGCTCTCATCAGGGCAGTCAGTCGCACTTCTTATCCCTGATAACATAATTGCTCTCCCCACTGTGGGTACACCTGCAACCGGCACCCTATGGGTGCAATATGTGCAGTCTAGCTGCGCCGCCTGTACATTCCAGTATGCGCAGATTGCAACGCTCAACGTAAAGGCAACATAAACAACTCTTCTCTTTTTATCAGCACGGAAGGAGCTCATCCCTTCCTTATCTCCTTGAGTTCAGCCCTCATCCTAATCACCTCCATAAGCTCGTTTGCGCTCAGGAGCGGCTTCCTCACCCTCTCGGTGTCGTCTATCGCGATCCTTGGGCATGCGGTATTTACGAAGGCGTCGAATTCAAGCATGTTGTCGAGCGAGGTGAAGTCGAAGGTGTCCGAGACAAGCACCTGCGCGACCAGCCCCTCAGACTCGAGCCTCCTTTTGAGCAGCAGCGCAAGATCCATGTTGTGCTGCCCGTTCTTCGTGCTCACAATGATGCCGAAGCTTCTCGCGCCGAGCGATGCAAGCACCTTGCCCCTGCTCCTCTTCAGGTAAGTTCCCCTTAGCGCGTCTATGAATTCCACCTTGTTGGCAAATGGCTCTATCGCAAGGAAGGGCTTTGTGGTGGCGAGCAGCGCGCCGAGCGGATGGAAGATTCCGCCGCCGAAATACACATGCGCCTCAACCTTCCTGTCTATGGTTGCGGCGCTACCGACATCGCAGCCCAGTATCTGCCCTGGCTTTTTGGCGAACCCGTACGGTTTTCCAATCACGACGCTCTTGCCGTTCCTCTCGTAGAATGAGCGTATACCATCAAGCTGGTGCACGTGCTGTATTGTGGTGACCAGTCCGATCACCTTGAACCCCTTCAGGTGCGCGAGCGAACCTTCAAGCAGCGAGAGCGGCGCATCAGCTTGGTACTCCACGTACTCTACATTGAAGTCTACCTTGTTGAATTCCGCGTGCCCGAAGTGGACCAGCTTGTCCGCGCCTATGCTCCTCGCCTCGTCAAGCGCAAGGTCGCATGCGCCATATGTCGGCGATGAGGATATGAACACCTCGTTGCCCTCGCTCTCGAGGGACTTTGCATGCTCCAGCGCCTTCTGCTTGAGCCCTTCCGGGAATTGTAGAAGTATGCGCATATGCATTACCTTAAGCTAAAAGAAGAATTATGCCGCCCTTACCTTATAGGTGCCGGAGAGCTTTGTCATAGCCCTCCTTAATGCCTCCTGGACGACCTTCTTGTTGCCATTCATGGTCCTTATCTTGAATATCGACTGGCCCTTCCTTACCCTCGCCGCTATAGATGTCGGGCGCCCGAATGCCTGGCTCATACCCCTTGATATTCTGTCTGCTCCTGCGCCTGTAGCCATCTTGTGCTCCCTTATCACGTTATGCGGATAGACCAGCACCTTGAACGAATAGTTTTGCGGTATCTCCGTCTCGAGGTACTTGTTCACCGCCTGCCTTGCGGACTCTATGGAATTGGAGCGTATCTGGATCTGCTGCTCGGTATCGAGCGTAAGCTCCAGGTCGTAGTCCTCCTTCTCGACCCCCATGTTGAAGACGAGAAGGCTGGTGTGCGGAAGCGCCCTCACGTAGTTCTTCCTGGGCTTCTTCAGCGAATACCTTGCCCATGACTGCGAATGGAGATGACTCATAGTCCTTGCCGGTCTTATTCTTGCCACATTAATCACTGGATTGTAATACCTTAGGATAAGGCAGTATAGATTAGGTGGGCAAGGTATAAATAAGTTGTTGAGGGGAGTCGGCCAACCTATAAATATTAGGGAAACCATAATTAAAGGAGTGATAATCGATGGAAGTAGGCAAGGATGCACCCTCAGCAGAGCAGATGTCAGACATGGCAAAGCTTCTCCTCCGGAGAGTAAGATCAGTGGATGTCCACATTGGCCACACCCCCGAAATTGACAGGACGCTTGAGAGCAAGATCAGGTTTGAGCTGCTCAAGCCGATCAGAAGCGATGACCATGCCAGGCTAGCAGATAATTACAGGAAATTGGCATGCAGTATATCAAAGGCAATCTCAGAAAATTATCTAAGCCTGACTCTGGGCATCAGGACAGGAAATATGCCAGTACTCCTCGCCTCCCTTTCAGAGCATATAATGGCCGAATTGAAACTTGCATTAGAACTAAAATTTCCACGGCCAGCCTATAACCTGCGCAGGAACAGCGTATCCGAAATACAGGCAGTTATTGACAACCTGTCAAAGAACAGCGACCCGCGGGTGCGTACCAATGCCCGTGCCATAGTCATTGCCGCGCTCAACAGGATAAACCTCGTATATGTGCAGGAAATCCTGAGAACCGATTACGGCCAATAATTGTTGCACTCGAGATAACCTTTTATAACTTGTTTGAGCTATATGGTTAGGTGAGACCATGAGCTTGTTGGAAAGTGCACTTAGCCAGAATTCAGAGGATGACGGCCTGTTCAAGGCAAAGATATCCGTTTGCGGCGTTGGCGGTGGCGGTTCTAATACTATACAGAGAATGAGCAAGATGGGGATAGTCGGCGCTAATCTTATAGCGGCCAACACTGATGGGAAGCACCTCAACACACTCGATCCAACAATAAAGCGCGTGCTCATAGGCGGTCCGCTCACAAGGGGTCTCGGCGCAGGCGGCTTCCCGGAAATGGGGGCTAAGGCGGCTGAGTTCTCCAAGGCGGAGCTGGAAAGGGCAATGGAGGGGAGCAATCTTCTCTTCGTCACTGCGGGAATGGGCGGCGGCACAGGAACCGGCGCTGCACCGGTAATAGCGCAGCTTGCAAAGAACAGCGGCTCGCTCGTTGTCGGCATAGTCACCTACCCGTTCAGGCTGGAAAGGGTAAGGCTTCAGGTTGCGAACAGGGGCATAGAGGAATTGAGGAAGAACGTTGACACTCTCATAGTGATAGACAACCAGAGGCTTGTGGAAGTTTACAAGAACCTCCAGATAGACCAGGCATTCAAGGTTGCCGACGAGATAGCATCAAGGGCGGTGAAGGGAATAACAGAGACGATAAACAGGCCCGGCCTGATAAACGTCGACTTCGCTGACATAAGGAGCATAATGACCAACGGAGGCATAGCCATGATAAGCATAGGCGAGGGGCACGGCTCATCCAAGGTCGACGACGTGGTGCGGAACACCCTCCAGAACAAGCTCCTGGATGTGGACTACGAGGGCACGACAGGCATAATGATATACATCGTGGGCGGCGACGACCTCACGCTCGGGGACTCGAACGAGATAGCAAGGAAGCTCACAGAGCGGGCCGCGCCGAACGCAAACGTGATCTGGGGCGCAAGGATAGAGCCAGAATACAACGGAAGGGTAGAGGTAATAGCTATATTCACAGGCGTGAAGAGCCCGCAGATGACTGCCGGAGCATCAGGCAAGGAGCCCCAGGAAGACTACGGCCTGGGCTGGGCATAAAAAAACAAAAAAAAAGAGAAAAAGAAGAAAAAAGATTAGTTGCCCTGAAGCTTAACTATCCTGGATACGAGCACATTGTACACTAGCACAAAGATGAGCCCACCTATAAATCCGCCTACCAGCCCGACCACTATTGCGAGCACCGCTCCTACCACTCCTACTCCAGCACCAAGCATAGGGCTTGCCATGCTGCCCGCCGCCAGTACGATTATCGCCTCTATCACTCCGCCTATAAGGCCGAATATCGCGAACACCTTGCCGGCTGCGATATAATCCAACTTGTTTATTACTCCCATTCCATTACCTTGAATAGACTTCTTTGGATAGGCTTAAAAATATTCCCACAGGCTTAGGATTCGGCAACCGATGTGTATTCGTTCCTGTCCTTGTCCCTTTCGAGCTGGTAGACGCGCGCCGAGCTTATGTTCTTGAGCGCGCTGTCGTGCGTTATTATGAATATCTGCTCTACAAGCTCAGGCAGCCTGCCGCCGAGCACGCCTATGAAGCGATTTATCCCGTTCTCATCTATGTTGTGGGTTGGCTCGTCGAGTATCAGCCACCTCAGGTTCGGCACTATCACCATTGCTAAAGCAATGCGCATGGTGAGGCAGGCAATGCTCCTCTCGCCGCCGCTGGCCACCCCGTCCATCTCTATCCACTCCCTGCTCTCCTCCGCTCCTGTGCTCGCCTCAAGAGCGTAGTCGTCCCGTTTCGCATTGAGCCTTATCGCCGCATAGTCTGCATAGGGGTACATCTCCACCCATATGCTCTGCATCAGGGTGTTTATCGACCTTATCAGGCTGTCCCTCAGCCTTACCTCCGTGTCAACAAGTGCGCTCCTGAACTTGTTCATGCTGCCCATTTGCCCTCTTCTCGTCTCTATCCTCGTGGCTATCTCGTTCATGCCCGCAAGGCTCTTTGCGCGCTCCTCGATCTGCGATTCGACGCTCTTCATGTAGCGCTCGTTGCCGGAGATTTTCTCGTCTGTTGCCTTGAGGAGCGAGCTCTCCCTTGTGATGCGCTCCTGGAGCGCATAGAGCGCCTTCTCATCGAAATTTATCCCCCTGAGCTCTGCGTTTGCGCTCTCGAGCGTTTTCGAGAGCTCGGCTATCTCGCGCTCATGCTTCTCCTTCCTTCTCAGCGCATCCAGCTTTATCGAGAGTGAATTCAGCTCCTTGGTTAGGCGCTGCACCTCCCTGTCATGCTCCTCCACAGACTTTGAAAGCCTTTCATGTTCCCCCTTGTGTGCCTTCGCAAGCTGTAGCGACTTAGCGAGAATCTCCTCAACTCCTTTATAATCCTCAAGCTTGCTTGAGGCTAGCCTGACCGCATCGAGCTCCTTTGCGGAATCCGCAAGCTCCCTCTCAAGCCTTTTTATCTGCTTCTGGGCCTCGTCCATCGATGCGGTTGCCTCCGATATCGCCGCCTCCTTGCGTGAAAGCAGCGTCTTCCTTGTGCCCTCGTCCATCTCGCGCTCGCACACCGGGCACTTGCTTATGTGCTCGGAGAGCTCTGCAGCCTGCTTCCTAAGCTCCTCCACCCTGCCGCGATGCGAGGAGAGCGTCTTGACAATACCCTGCAGAGTATCATTCATGGCGTTGTGCTCCTTCATCATGCTATCAAGAACCCGCCCCTTAACGGCCTCGCTTAGTTTGTCCCTCTCATCGGACCTTTTCTGGTTTAGCTTTACTGCTGCTTCCGCATCAGCAAGCCCCTTCTGCTCTAGCGATTCCCTCTTCCTTAGCGACTTGAGCTCCGCATCGCATTCGTTGAGCCTCTTTGTTCCAGCATCATGGTCGCTCTCGGCCTTCTTCCCATCGATTCCCTGTGCCTCAATGCTAAGCAGTTCCTTTTTCAGCGCATCGATCCTTCCAGATGTGCTTGCAATGCCGTTCGACAGCGCCTTGCTCCTCTCGTACCTTGACTTGAGCGCTGCGAGCTCGCTTTCAAGTTTTTTTATTGTGGCAGCACTCTCATTCGACTTGGCGGAAAGCGAGAGCTGCTCTTTTTCAAGCGCATCCTTCTCCGCAGCCAGCTTGTCTATCTGGGATTTCAGCTCCTCCCTGTCCATCTTGACAAGCATCTGCTCCTCGTCCCCTATGAGCCCCTTTATCTGGTTTATCAGCGAGGTGGCGTTCTCCTCCGCCTTCGCAAAGCTGTCAAGACCTAGCATCTCGTCCATCTGCCTCTTCCTGTCGCCCTTCGTGAGCTCAAGGAAATAGTCGAGTCCGTTCTGCTCAGCGTATATCGCGCGAGAGAATGTGTCATAGTTAACCTTTATGAGCGATTCTATCTCCTCGTTTACGCGAGCTGTCTGCGTCTGCAGGTAGCTTCCGTTCTTCTCAAGCCTTGAGGATGTACTCTCCTTCCTGTTGAGCTTCCTTGTGACGGTGTACTCGTCGCTGCCAATCGTGAATGTGACCCGCACTTCCGCATCATCCTTTACGGAAGGTCTGTTAGAGATGAGCTCCTCCACGGTTGTCCTCTTGTGGTTGAGCTTTGGGAATGTGCCGAACAGCCCAAACGATATGCCATCTATCACAGAGCTCTTACCAGCACCCATCACGCCCACAAGGACGTTGACACCCTTCTGGAAATTCATCACCGTGTGCTTGTGCGTCTTCCAGTTTATGAGCTCAATGGATTTTATCATTTGATCACAAGAGGGTTTGCAGAAAGCCCCGTATTGCGACACCCACGCAAATAACTAGTATAATATTGTATGAATAGGTATAAAATCCTCATGAATTACTGGTACTGCTTGTAATAAGGATGCGAGACAACCACCACCTTCCTGCGAAATTCAGACATAAGGATGGTGTTTGCGGTGTACGGATTCATCTGGATCGATGCGCGATGCGCGGAGGGGCCACGGCCACCTATCGAATAATCGGCCCATTCCATCATAAATTGCTGTGGCAGTTGAAGCAGCACAATCCTGTCAATCGCCTCTCTTCCGGTTGGTGCATAAACGAACGGCGTGCATGTGCCGTGCTCCATCTCTTTCGGCAGCTTGTCGCTTTTTTTAATTCCATCGAGCCCGGTAATCTCCGTAAGCATCTGCTCCGGAAAGAGCACATCCTCCAAGCGCGGTCCGACAAGCACGATGTAACCTTTCGGCCCGTCAAAATAATGCGCGGAAACGATATTGTCCAAGGTCCATCTTCTTCCCCCATTTATATTGCTCTCTATAGAATTCAGCAGGTCGCGTTTTTCAGTGCATGTTGTGGATGGCTGGCAGAAATGGACAAGTTGGGCATTCCCACCCCGCAGATACGGTCCTAGATACCACTGATCAGGGTGTAGTTCAAAGTGCCTGTATGCAGAGGCCATGCCCGTTTCTTTCGGATCCTTAACCGTTCGCGGCCTGAAGGGGAGTATGCGCCGCTCACGCTCTATGGGATTCTCTACAAAATGCCTGCCATTATCCCCAAATGCTGTGCCTCTAAGTTCGACGCGCTGGATTCGGTCTAGAAATGCCGCAGGCAGATCAGCAGGCAGCGCAAACTGGTATTCCTGTCTTCCCTTCCTCTTCACCTGCTGCACAATGTACTTGAAGTCCTGTAGTATATCGTCACCGCCGCTCCGAAGCAGTTGTTCTACAACCGTCTGGCGGAAAAGAGTTACATGCTCTGAAAGTTCTGTCCCCTGCTCTATGCAGGAATAATAGAGGACCTGATTAGGCCTAATGGTCCTGACAATCCGGCCCTTGCCGTTCGCGCTGTTTTGGTCAGAAACCTGATAAACATTATGTACTGCCTCTATCATCAGATTGCTTGTCTCGTGCTGGCGTATCAGGCGTTCCAGCTCCAGCTGTGGCTCATTTTCCTGTTCCCCAAGCCTGACCATGTACAATGTGCATTGTGTACCGTGCATGTCAGTGCTCATGCGCGGGCTGAGCCTAAGGCGTGCCCACTCGGGGATCTTTCTGCCGCTATCCTCGTAACTGACCGCATACATGTTCTGCCCGGTGATGGGCTTCCCGAAAAGAGGTGCAGGAACAAGATTCGGATATACGAGTATCTGCGCGAATCCCTCCCGTTGCTTGTCCTTTGAAATTTGCATGCTTATACCCGCTATATCTGGGGAATGCCTAATCTATTTATCACTTAAGTCCGTAACAACTTCTGCCGCTTATAACTAAGCTTCTTTTGCTGTTTTTTGGGCTTGGTCTGCCGTTCTTTCAAAGCTCTTCGTATAGGTTTCCACCAGCGTTGCCTTCACCTCAGGAAGCACCTCGTCAAGTCTCTGGTTGCCGTTGCCACTCCCACTTAACTTTCCAAACATCTCTTTGACCAGATCAGCCTGAAATTTATCATCGTCTTCTTTCCTGAGCTTATCAACTATGGCGTTTATGCCATCCCTAGAATTTCCCCTTCTGATATACTCTGCTATGTGCACATGTGTGGCATCTTTTCTGCCCATTTCATAGACCTCTCCCAGTGCTTCCTTTATCGTATCCTCTAAAGACCACAGGGTTAAGGCCGGGGTATGCGCCTTCTCTAACATTCCCCGCAAAAGAGAGTCCACCTTCTTTCCGATTCTCCATTCTCTTGTTTTCTCCATATTATCACTCCGACCGTTTAGTATTGCTATACCAGCCCTTCCTCCTCTACCTCAAGCTCGCCGACCCCCTCTACCTTCCTGAGCGCATCCTCTATCTTTGAGGAGCTTGTCTTGTCGTCGTCGAACTTGAAGAGCACCTTTATCACGGTTATGCCGAAGCCTATGTCGTCTGTCTGCATTCCGGTCGGCGCTGGGTCCATCTTCTTTATGTTCGCTACCGCCTTGTCGAGCATGTTCTCCTTGGGGTACACCTTGAAAAGCACCGCTACGCTCGGCATCTCAAGGACCCTCGAACCCGCATTCCTCGCACCTGTAGGTATTGGATATCTCCCTGCAGTGCCTGTCCCTGATTATCTGCCCCTTTCCGCATGAAGGGCACTTGAATTCCGTATACTCGTGGGTAAGATGCCCGCATGAGCTGCATTTCTTACCGGGCAATATTGACATTTATATCACTCTTATTTTCTCCGTCGCCTTCTTAACCTTTTCCTCTTGCTGCCCAGCTTTGTCAGTATGAGCGCCAGCAGCGCCATGATGGCCAGAAGCAGTGCTATTATCAGCGCAAGCAAGCCTATTATGATGCCCTGCATGTATTCCGCTTCGTACACCGATTCCGTGCCAGTGCCCTGCCCGCCCTGATGTGCCGGCGCGGCTACAAAATTGTCGTGTATTAGCCTTGTGTCGTTGCTCAGCTGGTTTGCAAGCAGCGCGGCAGAGTATGCCGATTCTGCATATGTTTTCGCAAGCGAGGAATTGCTCGCAAGTGCCGACTGGACTGCATAGAACTGTGCCTCATCCGCAAACTCAGTGGCCCACACGCCATAGGTTGAGTTGTGCGCAATACTTGATGAAAGGTTGTCAAGCTGCTGCACCGATAATATGTTGAACTGGGAGCTGGCATTTGAAAGTGCGAACGCATAGTCGGCATCCAGGATTGCGGCGGCGTAGTTGCTCTGGTTGTACGCCTGCAATGCGGTTTCGTAGTACATCGAGTAGCCGTACTTCTTCGCCCTTGCAAGCCTCTGTGCCGCGGTAGCGTTGAGCGATGGTGACACAGTGACGTACTGGCCCCTCTGCGAAGACGCGTTGTATACTAGGTTTGCTGCGGTGCACCAGCCGTTTGCCTCTGCGCCAAGGTAGAGCTCGTCCAGTATCTGGTCGGAGTCTATCTGCGAGGAGTTGTAGCTGCTCACATCGCTGTTTATCGTGTAGTTGCCCCATAGCTGCCTCAACTCCGCGCTTATGACATAATCGTAGTTTGAAGTGGTGAGCTGCGGCGGATTCAGCGAGTTGCAGAAGCTCTGCACATTGTCCAGGCGCGCAAGCGCACTCTCCCTGTTAGTGGAATAGCCATTGAAATAGAACGTATTGACATAGTCAAGGAAGGCGAAGTCCGCGCCGACGTATAGGTATCCGCGGTTCGCTATCTCAACGCTCTGGTTCAGCACGCTGCCTAGCTGCATCGCTATGCTGCTGAACTTGGGGTTTGACGCGAGCATGTTCACCTCCTCCCTTGTAAGTGCGGCTGTGGAATTCTGGAGCGCGCCGAATGTGCTGTAGTTGCACGATGCACTGCAGTTTATGCTGGCTGCGGGGAGCCGCGCGAGGTTGTAGTTTGCGATAAAGCTGTAGGTTGTCTCGTTGTTTAACCCGCTTATGCTGCTGTTGAATGCGAAATGCGCCGCCTGGGAGACGTTTGCCACCTGCACCAGCGGTATGCCGAAGTTTGTCTGGACAAGCAGGTAAAGCTCGTCCTCATTGCTTGTCTGAGGCACCTTAGGCACAAGCACAAGGTCTACGCCGGCACTCTTTGCCGCGCCTGTCTTGTCGTAGACGCCACCGATCTGGCCTATGCTGCCGTTGCTAAGTATCGTTCCTGTCATTGTGAAGTCGCTCCTTAGGCGCCTGTTTGTAAGCGCAGACACCGCAAGCATTGTCATTGCCGCTCCGGCGCTGGGTCCCGAGACGTTGTCACCTACGTCCATTATGTCGTATGTGAAGTTGTAGTTCTGGAACACGTGATTAGTGTAATTGGATGCGTAAATCGCAGCGGTCCTTGCGGACTGCAGTGTAGACGATGCGACCGTCTGCGGCCCTATCACGCTTACGGTGCCGTTCCCCTTTGTCACGACAAGCGTTATGTTGGTAAGGCTTCCGGTGTTGTTCGAGATCAGGACTGCCGGAGCCCTTATCACCGCGCTGCCGACAAAAGCCGGCGCAGAGCTGGCGAACGCCGCGAAAAGGCATAGAAGGACAGCTATTGCGAGTACACTACTCCTTATCATTGAAACACCCTGATATATTTCCAATACTACCTATAAAAACCTATTGCAGGTTATGCTCCGTGCTCTTGAAGTTCTCGAACCGTGTCGCCTCGGACCACATATCGCTGAACCTGTGAACCGCATCAGCCTGCTTTATGCTCACTATGTGCTCGCTCTTCTTGTTTATTATGTTAAGCGGCGGTATCTTGTATGCGGAATTCTCGTCTATGAGCATGCGCTCATGCTGCTTCGACGCGTCCTTCTCGCTGAGCACGCGCAGCTCGAAGGCTATCCCCTTGTTCTCCAGCTCGCTCTTGAAGTCCTTGTACCTTTTCTCGAATTCCGAGTTGAGCCTGTCAGCCTTCGCGAGCACCGATATGCTCTTGTACCTTCCGAGGTTGCCCTGAGTGAGCTGGATCAGGTTGTCGAGAGCGCTCACGTCGAAATGCATGTCGAGTATGCGTATCTCGCCGCTGAGCCTCTTCATGAGCCTGTTCGAGAGTATCTTCATGTTCGAATAGGGCGTCTCAGGGTCTATGGATATCTGCTGCGCGGCCCTTCTTGAGCTCTTTCCAGTGGACCTGAGCAGCACATAAGACGCGCCCGCAAGCGCAAGAACGCCTCCGACATAGGCGCCAGAAAGCACAAGCTGCGTGCCGGTGAAGCTGAAGAAGTCAAGCTGGAGGAGCGCGGCCAGCGCCAGGTAAACTACAGAGGCGAAGGCGAGCACCACGGCCATAGCCTTCGAATACGCCTTGGAGAAGAGCCAGAGAATGCCGAGCGCGAATATTATGACCGCGAACGGCACAAGCACATAGGATAGGTGCAGTCCGAGCGGAAGCGTGCTTATCGGCCCCTGCGTAACCTGCAGCAAGTTGCTGCCTACTGCCGTTTTGCTAGCGTTCAATGCGCTTACCGTGCCCTGTATGCCATAGTATATGCCAAGGTTGAAGGAGAGCTGCTGTATGTAGTAGAAGGAGTACATCAGCGTGGCAAACCCTCCGATAAGCACGAGCAACGCGGCTATACCGAGAGCACCTGGTTTCTCCATCAAATCATCCTATGCAATCCTCTATTTTTAAAGCTTCTATACAAGCACGGTGACCGCGAAGTACGCGAGCATCGCGATGACAATCCCAAGCAGTATCGGCGGTATAGCCGGGAGCGCGCGCTTGTATCTGCGCAGTATCAGCATCGTTATTATTAGCCCGAGTATGGCACCCAGAGTTATCACCAGGCTGAGCGTGAAGTTGAGGTACACCTTGTATGCCGCTATAGAGAGCATGAGAGGCATAGCGAGGTCGCCGGTGCCGAGCGCCATGCGCGCTGAGACCGGTGCCATGTCGCTTCCTATGAGCTTCTGCATTTCGCCCCCATGCCTCTTGGGATCCTTCTTCGACTTGTTGTATTCCGCCCTCTCGTTCGCCGTAAGCGAGCTTACGGGCACAGCCTCTACCTCGTTAACCATTATGAGGAAGGAAAGGTTCTTCTCTATCGCGACATTGCCGAGCGCGATCATGTGCTTCGTTATGAAGACAGCTATGAAGTCGTAGGCAGCGAGTATTATCATGAACACCATCGCGGCTAGGAAGCTGAAGCTGACCCCTATCACGAGCCCGACACCTACGCTTGCTATCATAGCGGTGATGTTCCTCATGCGCGGTATCTTGTACTTTGCAACGACAAGCAGCACAGCAAGCGCGATCGAGGCGCCCAGGACGTAATTAGAGGTTGTGCCGAAGATGCCTGCGAATGCATTGCCCTGCAGCGCGGATATCGAGACTATGAATACTATGAACGAGGCGACCAGCACCACCGCGGCGTCAAGCAGCATGAAGAGCTTGTCGCCCTTGTACACCTTGAATATGATCAGCATCACGACAGAGAGCACTATGACGTATGCGATGAAGAACAGCGCGTCGAACGACGAGGATACGGTCTGTGCGCCCTGAACCTGCACGAATGAGGTGCCCGTGAATACCTGCGTGGCTAGCAGCAAGCCGAAGAACTGCACCACCATGAACATCGCAAGTATCTGCAGGAGTTGCCTGTACTCTATTACCCTCAATGCCAAATCAACCACTAAAGGATTATCCCAATATTTATTTACTCATAGGCATATAAATAGAGTTGTTATGCCTCGGGAAAAAAGAAAAAAAAGAAAGGAAAAGAAAGGCTCAGGCGTTCTTCTTCTCGAGCTCCTTTATCCTCTCTGATACGCCTTTCGCCTCGTTCTCAAGCGATTCCCTGTAGTCCTTGAGGATCTGTATGCGCTCCTCTTTCGTGAGGAAGCTTCTCATCCCGTGTCCGTATCCATATTCGCACATTTCAATCCCTTATATATCGGACATACGATATATCGTGGTATATAGTGAAGGAATAGGTATATAAATATATATGACATCCTATATATACACTAAGTGAATCTATGCGCTACCACGGATGCGACATGCGGGGACTGCTCTCATTCCAGATACTCTTCCTGCTTTCGAAGAGGCCGATGCACGGCGAGGGGCTCGCGAAGGAGATAGAGAAGAGAAGGGGGGAGAAGCCGAAGGCGGGCACCATATACCCCGCGCTCAAGGAGCTTAGCGAGAACGGCCTCATAAAGGGCGAGAAGAAGGGCAAGACGATCACCTACTCGCTCACGAAGGAGGGAAGGGAATCGTTCAGGAATGCGCTCAGGTACTTTGTAAAGTGCTTCGGCGATATGCTCGGATAAGTGCGTCACACGTTATTCGGCGTGAACTCTGCGTCGCTGGAATTTATGAATATTGTGTATGTGGCCCCTACAAAACTGCTGCGCGTTTCCGTGTTGTTCATCCATAGCGTTATTGTGTACTCCCCGGCTCCGTAGGCGCCTACGATCTCCGCGATGCTAAACTTCGTAGTGAAATCGTTGCCGCTATTGTAATAGCTGTTCGCCACCAGCGTTACCAAGCCAGGATAATAGTCAAAGCTGCTGCCCACAACTCCGGCAACGGGTTCGCCAGAGCCGTATCCCGAGGTATTGTCAAGCTGCCGCTGCGTCATGCTGGATACTGGCGGTTCATAGTCTACCTCTATGGAGGATAGGCTGTAGTTCTGCGATGCGACACCCTTTAGGTAGACGGCGTTGCCGCTGAAGCTCGGCGTGTTGTTCAGCCATGTTATGTAATTGTCCACAAAGTCTTCGACAAGGTAGACGTTCGTGCCGTTGTACGCTACGCCTATCGACACCTGGTTGTGCTCCGGGTCCAGTATGTTGTTTCTGTGCCCGTTGTTGCAGCAGGCAGAATCGTTGTACACCATGCTATGCTCAAGCCCGGTAAGTGCCTTACTCACGTTCACGTTGCCGTAGCTTGTGCACAGGGTGCCCAGGCACGCGCTCAGGCCGGATTTCGTGTAGGCGACATTCTCCTGCATCGACTCCCTTCCGCCGAGCAGCGTATAGCGCATGTACGGCTTCATCCCATAGACGTCCCAGTGGCTGAAGTAGTTGTATTTCAGCATGTTGTCCGCATGCTGCTGCGCGGAGAGAACTGGCGAGAGCGTGACATTGGGCAGGCCGTTTGCCTCCCTGTCCCTGTTTATGAGCACGAGCGTATAGTTTATTGCCGGCCCGTATGACACGTTCTGCACCGCCCGCCCAGTGGTATTGGTCGGAAACGTGAAGTTGTACTTTGATTGCGGATTTGATATGAGGCTGGCGCCGAGCTGGACAAGCGCGGATATCTTCGGCCAGAATACCAGCACGATGATTACAATCGCGATTATGAGTATCAGATCCGCAACAGCGCCCAAGGCCACACCAGTATAGGTCTAATATCACTGGTGTGCTTTTTAAAAGATTCTGCACAAACGAAAACTCAGGTCTTAAAATTGGTTCTTGATGATCGCCGAAGAGGGGATTTGAACCCCTAAGTCATTGCTGACAACGGATTAGCAATCCGCCGCCCTACCGGATTAGGCGACTTCGGCATTAAATCTATTATTAGTCGGCAAGTATTTTAATACGTGGCAGAAGTTAGCTTTGCATTATCCGAATCATGCAAGTTGGTTGCACCCTAACTCAACCCTGTATCTTAAGAGCATAGCCAAAATATGCTTAAGGTTGCTCCTTCCGGCCTGGCCTGGTTCACATACCAGACTATCACCTAAGGCAAGATCTCAACGCCTAGGTGCAGGCTTGCATAACCCCGATAACACGCAGCTAACATTGGCCCGCCGAAAAGGGATTTGCGGATGGGAAACCCTTAGCTTCCCGCCTTACTGCCAATTAATCTTTGCCAGAGCAATATTAAATCCCTATGCCCGCGTGCCCCGCCTTACGATAGACTTAAAAGCATTAACGGTGCTATCCTATTAGAATGGGTTGATACAATGCCAAGAAAAAGCAATCTTCATGATTCGAAGGATGCGGAGTCATGCTCGTGCGGCTGCTGCAAGTGGCACAGCTCGCAAGCGTTAAGGGTCGTACTCGCCGCAATGTTCGTACTGATGGTAGTTGCAGTATTAGCATCGCTGGTATTCACTGCGCGCCCCTACTTCGGCGGCAGCGTTCTCGCCTTCATGGGCGTGATATTCCTAGTAGTGTTCGCAGGCTGGCTGGTTACGTTCTTCTGCGAGTGCAGGGGCGACCACTGGGCAAGGCACGGCTACACAAGGGAGCACGACCCAGAAAGGATCCTGAAGAGGAGGTACGCAGAGGGCGAAATAGGGAGAAAGGAATACGAAGAGAAGATGAGGCACCTAAGGCAGTCTCGTTAATCTTTTCAAGTATTACTCCTTTACTGCCATCGATACTAGGTGCTTTCTTCCCTGTTTCAATTTTTCGTAATTTCCGAAAACAGAGAGGAATTCCCTCTTTATGAAAGGTTTCAGTATAGATACTGTGACAACATAGACCCTCCCTGAGGGTTTAAGGTGCGCTTTCATGTCGCTTATTATGTTGCGCAGCGAAAGCTGCCCTATGTGCGTTGGGAGGTTTGAGGCTATCACGTCAAATTTCAGCCCTTTCAGATGGCTGAACCCGTTGCTTAACCGCGCTTCAGCATTATGCAGACCGTTTTCGCGTATGTTGATGTTTGCATAATCAACGGCAATGAAGTCCCTGTCCACAAGGTAGGTCCTGCCTTTCGGCGCAAGTTTTGCCATGGAGATCCCTATCACCCCGTAGCCGCAGCCCATGTCCAGGCAGTCATCCGTTTCCTTCACCTCAAGTTCCCCCAGGAGGAGCATTGTGCCCTCATCGACATGCTTGTAGCTGAACAGCTCAGGCACTGTATTGAAGACAAGATCAAAGGAACCCGAACCATTCTTGCTTACGAGTTTTCCCTTTATCGTAAATTCCTTATTGTCCATAGAAAGAGATTTGACTTATAGACTTAAAACTCCTTTCCTTCTGGTGATTTGAGCAGTAGAAACTGCAGGCGCTTAAAGCCCGTGCAGCATGTTCCTGTCCCTTAGCTTGTTGGTGTCCATTATGCTGTAACGCCATATGATGTCGCCGCGTTCGTCTGTCTGCACCACCCAAGGCCTTACTATAACAACGTCGCCCTCCTTTATCCAGAACGCCCTCCTCAGCCTTCCGGGGATTGTGCACAGCCTCTCCTTCTCGTCGGTGCACTTCACAAGGAACTTGGTGGCGCCAGCTATGCGCGCAACCCTGCCAAGGATCTCACCGTTGCTTGGCAGCTTTATGGAACTCTCTATAACCGCTCCTCTCCTGTTGTCGTGCGGCTTTCCTCCTCTCCTCATGAAAACACCATCAGTTCTTCACCCAGTATCTCGCACCGCACGCCTCGCAGATCAGGTACATGCCCTTTTCCGCATTCTCCAGGTGCGTGTCCGGCTTCTTACATTCCCTGCATATTACATATACCTCAAAATATCTTTTTATTCGCCTGTTTATCTCATCGGCAGGGAACTTGCCGTTCATGATGAGGCGCTGCTCCTCCATGTTGACCGGCACTGAGAACTCCTTGCCTATGTAGCGCGCTATGTCAGCGCCGCTCCTCCTTGCCCTGTCGGCTATAAGCGCCATGTTCCTTATTATCGTCTTTGTACCCTCGTTGAACACATCAGCATCAGGTATGACGAAGTCTGCCTTGTCCGCACTAAGGTTGGGCAGCTTCGAGAACGCCCTGTCAAGCAGTTTTACGTATTCTTCCTCGCTCAATTTTTGCACCTTTTGGTTTAACCTATCTCCCTATAGTAAAATGTCAGTAGAGAATTAGCTGAGAAGCCATAATAAATTTATGTACGGCTATTTCCCATTCCTCAGCAGTTTGCGCGTCTCTTCTGCAGCAACGCCAAGAACAACGCCTGCTACAGCTGCCTCTGCAATTATTGTTTCGGATTTCCTTAGAAAGGTACCGAATGTCATTGACTTTAACATTGCAAAAGCGAACACCACAAAATCACATGTCTATTATAATCTTCAAAGTATTTATAGCTTCTCTAGCGCTTTTCTTATTTGCGCCTAATTTTTAAAGGTTTAACTGGTGCCCTCTTTCCTCTTAGGAGTGAACCAGGTTTCGCCGTATCTGCTACAACGGTTTCGCTTGCTTTTGTGTCCTTTTTTCCCTGCATCACATAATCTATTACTCTTTCTACTGCATCCAAATGGGCCATATTATCACAGTATGATTATGGGTTTCCAGATATATAAAACCTACTCCCAGGTCCTTAAAGGGCTAGAATCCCAGTTTCTCCTTCACGAATATCAGCGTCGTCCTTCCCAGCTTCTCCTTCTCTATTATGAGTATCTTGTTAATGCTGCTTCCCGGCATGTTGTACGCCTTGCGCACCCGCTCGCTCTCAAGGGGAAGCACGTACTCGTATACCCTTTTCAGCGCCTCGTCGAGGTTCCTTACGATCTTTTGGGCGCCCACAACTAGTATCAGGTGCGCCGCGCCGTATGCATATACAGGCACCTGGCTCCCTGATGCCGAGACGTCGACTATCTGCCCGTCCTCAGTTACAGCGTGCACGCTTCCTACCGCATAATCTGGGCTAAGCGTAAGCTTCCTGAGCCTTTCCCTCTCAGCCGCATCATCGATGCCCCTTATCCTTACACTTAGCGATTCAAATTCCCCGCTCTCATCTATGTGCTTCGAGACGCCTATCTCCTCCAGCGTGACCGATGCCACGTGCAGGACCTCTGCCTTCTTCGGGATAAGTTCGAGGACCTTCCTCTTCGCCTCCTCCTTGTTTTGTACTATGACGACGTCGATTCCCCTTTCCCTTAGCGCGCTTGCGGCCTTCTCTATTCTTCCATCATCGACAACCCTGTTCCATTCCACCATTAAATCGCACATATATCATCAATGATGTATTTATAAATATCGGTTATCCTATATTACTGGCTGCCCGAAAGGGCTGTCAAGCCCCAGGCCGATGAGAAAGGCTTTAAAGAAATAGCTACCATACTAATGTATAAGACGGAGGGGGTCGCGTGCAGTCTCTAAATGATATGCTTTCAGAATCAAGGATATTTGCCAACAGGGAGGCGCTATCTCCTCATTTCATACCCAAGAAGCTAGTTTCACGCTCCAAGGAGATAAACGGCATAGAGCGCGCGCTCGCGCCCTCACTCAAGGGCGAGCGCGGAAGGAACCTTTTCATATACGGCAAGACAGGCACGGGCAAGACCTCCTGCACAAGGTACGTGCTTGACGAGGTAAAGGGGATACCAAACACAAAGGCGAAGATAAGCTACATAAACTGCAAGATATACAACTCGCGCTACCGCGTGCTCAACAAGATAGTCAGCGACCACCTCCCTACATATGCGAAGCGCGGCTACGGTACAGTCGACCTGTACGAGAAGATCACCAACTGGATAGAGGAAGACAACAAGATACTCGTCGCGATACTAGACGAGGTGGACATAGTGAAGGACCTTGACGATCTGGTATACACGCTCACTAGGATAAACAGCGACATAAGGGCAGGCGGTGTCACGATGATAGGAATAGCTAACAGGATATCATTCAAGGACACGCTCGACCCCAGGAGCCTTTCCACTCTCTACGAATCGGAGCTAGTGTTTCCGCCATATTATGCTAACGAGCTCTACGAGATAATAAAGGACAGGGTTGCAACGGGCTTCAAGCCCAACGTGATAAACGAGGACACCCTGCATTTCATTGCCGCTGCCGCTGCAAGGGAGGGCGGCGACGCGCGCCTCTCGCTCAAGATGCTCTCGAAGGCCGGCGAGCTCGCCGATGAGAAAGGCACAGACAAGATCACGATGAAGGATGCCGAGGAGGCCTCGAAGCTAGCAGATACGGACATAGTCTACGAGCTGATAGGCACTCTCCCGGAGCACCACAAGCTTGTCCTCTACTCGATAGCTCTGCTTACGCAGAGCGGGGGCTCCTACAAGAAGCTCACGGATGGCGTTGACACATACCTTTTCAGCGGGGAGGTCTACGGCCGCTACAAGAGCCTGGCTGAGAGCATGCACAAGGAGGCGAAGAGCGAGAGGTGGTACAGGAAGTACCTCTCGGAGCTGGAGATGCAGGGTCTTGTAGCCTCGTTCGAATCCGGCAAGGGCATCCGCGGCCACACCAAGCTGATAAAGCTGCTTTACCCCCCGCAGAAGACGAAGGAGGTTCTCGAGAGCGAGATCTTCGGCCGCGAGAAGAAGGAAGAGAAGGAGTGATGGTGTTCCTCTGGACTACTATGACCTCGCCTATGGTTCGTGCAAGATAAGCCCGGCACTCGAGAAGGAGCTCGGGTACAGGCACATATTCCTCTCAAGCGGCGATATCAAGGTAATCGATTCGATATACAAGAAAGAGGCGATAGAGGGGAGCATAACGCTTAACGCAAGCGACGACAAGGATATACTCGCCGTCATAAAGGCCAATCCGAGCGCCATAGTGTTCAAGGACCTCCACATAAACAAGAAGGCTATGGAGAAGATGAAAGAATCGGATATCGCGCTCTGCCTTCCAACCAGCTTCATCACATGCTCCTACGGGCTGCAGAGGTCAAGGACGATATACCTGATGTCTAAGCTCTTCTCGCACGCAAAATCGATAAGGCTGGACGTGTCGTTCGCCACGCTCGCTATGAACAACATGCATCTCTGCTCCTACCTGCAGCTGATAGAGCTTGCCAAGCTGCTCGGCTCGGACGACGAGTATGCAAGGAGGAGCATAGGAGAAATAAACAACTCACTGGTGCAAAGATGAAAACAGAGAAAAGGAGGTACCTGCTCGTGGAATCCACCGCGGATCTGGACATGCGGGAGGGAGGCAGCTTCGCGCACGATTTCCTGAAAGAGCTCCTCCACAACATAGGCGAGGTCAATTACCACAGCGCAAACCCGCGCATAATGAAGTACATGGGCGGAAACCGCTTCGTGCTCAGGTGCAACCTCGAAAGGTACAGGGACACGCTCATAGCGCTCACCTTCATGAAGCGCGTGGGCGGCATCGAGACCGGCTTCTACACATTGAACGCATCCGGCACGATACGCGCTCTTGGCAGGGAAAAGGAAGGTAACAAGCCCAAAGGCTAAGGGTTATAAAGCTTACATCACAAATACTATCTTAGAAGGATTGGGTTCTAATTATCATCAAATAATTGCCCGGAGTTTAATGTTCTAAATGGTGAAATAATGTATCCAAACGTACAAGCGTATGATAGGGGCGTGATGTTCAGCCCAGATGGAAGGCTTTTCCAGGTCGATTACGCAAAGGAGGCAGTGCGGCGCGGCGCGACATCAATAGGCATAGTCGCGGACAACGGCGTAGTTCTTGTCGCGCACAAGAACATAGTGGAGCAGCTTGCAGTGCCAAGCACGATACAGAAGATATTCCGCGTCGACTCGTTCATAGGTGCAACCTACAGCGGCCTTGTCGCAGACGGCCTTCACATTATAGGCATAATGAGGAACAAGACCCAGACGCACAGGATGGTATACAGCGAAACCGAATCTGTCGAGACTACCGCAAGGGAGATCGCAGAGGAGATGCAGATGGCAACGCAGTACGGCGGCATAAGGCCATACGCGGTATCGCTGCTCATCGGCGGCATAGACAAGACGCCAAAGCTCTTCGAAATAGATCCCGGGGCATCGTACCTTGGCTACAAGGCCGACGCGATAGGCTCGGGCAAGAAGATAGCCGAGGACGTGCTGGTCAAGAACTACAAGGATAATATAGGCATGGAGGATGCGATAAACCTTGGGGTAAGCATAATCAAAAAGATAAACGAGGGCAAACTCTCCGAAAGCAATGTCGACATATCAACAATAAAGAAGGATGTTGGTTTCGAGAGCTTCACAACGGAGAAGGTAGCGAAATACCTTTAGCTCTTGCTTTTTAGTGGTCGGATGTCTTCCAAGACGGTAATAGTCAAATTGCACAGGGACGGAAACGAGTTCGAGATATTCGTGGACGCGGACCTTGCATACGAGTACATAACTGGCAAGCGCAGCGACCCGCTTACGGTGCTCGAGGCCGAAGACATATTCAAGGACGCGCGCAAGGGCGAGCGCCAATCCGAAGAAAAGATAAGGAAGGCCTTCGGCACCACAGAGCTTGCAAAGGTCGCGGAGGCGATGCTGAAGCACGGGGAAGTGCCCATAACCACCGAGCAGCGGAACAAGCTGATCGAGGAGAAAAGGAAGCTCATCATCGAGATAATAGCCAAGAACTCCATAGACCCGCGCACGAACGCGCCGAACCCACCGCTTCGAATAGAGAACGCGATGAGGGAGGCGAAGGTATCAATAGACCCGTTCAAGGGCGCGACAGAACAGATTGATGATGTGGTGAAGAAGATAACCATGATAATGCCGATAAAGTTCGCTACGGTGAGGATGGATGTCACAATCCCGGCTGAGTACGCGAACAGGTCCTACGGCACGCTTAAGAAGTACGGGCTCAAGTCTGAGAAATGGCTTGACAACGGCAGCCTGAATGCAACACTTGAGTTTCCCGCAGGCATGCAGACAGAGTTCTTTGACAGGATAAACAGCGCGACACAAGGCAAGGCTGTTGTGAAAATTATATGATGTTGATAACATGCGCGACATGATAATACCGGGCGACATGGTTTCTGACAAGCCATTAAGGATAGCAAACGGCTTCATCCAGAACGGCAAGACATACTCAAAGGTGCTGGGCGTATACGACGCCGCGGAACGCACCATAATACCCCTCGAGGGCAGCTGGATGCCCAGGCTCGAGGACTCTGTCGTCGGCATAATCACGGAGGCAAGGCCGAAGGTGTACATAGTCGACCTATCATACTTCGGAAGGGCATTGCTCATCCCGGGCAAGTACGACAGGTACGAATTCCAGCCAGGCGACATAATAAGCGCACTCATAAAGAACATAGAGGGGAAGAACACGATAATACTCGAGGACCCGAAGCCGCTAGAGGGAGGCACGATACTCTCGATAAAGCCCAAGAAGATACCGAGGGTAATAGGCAAAAAGAGCACAATGGTGAGGCAGATAGCTGAATACAGCGGCACGCACATAGTTGTAGGGATGAACGGCCTCATATGGCTGAAGGACGGCAACATAGCACTCGCGACCGAGGCGCTCCTCAAGGTCGAAAGGGAGGCGCATCTCTCCGGACTTACTGATACGATTAAAAATTTTCTAGAAAAGAACAAAAGTGAGTAAATGGGATCATCATTGAACAAGCCAGAATTGGTAGTGGACGGAAAGAGACTCGACGGACGAAGGTTTGACGAGATAAGGGATTTGAAGATAACCGCAGCGCCCCTGAAGAACGCTGACGGCTCTGCATACATAGAATGGGGCAACAACCGCATTCTCGCTGCTGTGTATGGGCCGAAGGAGGCAACGCCAAGGCACCTCTCCGATCCGTCAAAGGCGATAATAAAATGCAGGTACTCCATGGCGCCGTTCTCCGGCCTTTCCGAGCACGGAAGGAGCGGGCCGAACAGGAGGGCGATAGAGATATCAAAGGTCATAAAGGAGGTGTTCGAGAACGTTGTAGTGCTTTCCGATTTCCCTGGCAGCGAGATAGACATCTTCATAGAGGTGCTTCAGGGCGACGGTGGCACACGGGCAGCTGGCCTGACAGCGGCGTCAGTTGCTGTGGCAAGCGCAGGCATACACATGCGGGACCTTGTATACGCGGTTAGCGCTGGCAGAATCGACGAGCACATAGCTGTCGACTTTACGATGATCGAGGACAATTACTCGGACTGCGACATGCCGATTGCAGTAGCGCCGAGGAACAATGAGATACTGCTCCTGCAGATGGACGGGGAGATGACAAAGGAGCAGATGTCAGAGGCGATAAGTATGGCGCTGGAGGCTGGCAAGAAGGTCAACGTCGCGCAGCGCAATGCGCTCAAGGAGGCGTATGCCAGGGCAGGCGAGGAAAAGAACTAGGTGTTTATCATGGAAGCGATTGATATAGTAAAAACAAGCTACATAAAGGAGCTGATTGCGAAAGGCATAAGGGAGGACGGTCGCAAGGCGAACGAATTCAGGAAGATAGAGATAGTCTCCGGCCTGATAAAGAACGCTGAGGGATCCGCGCAGGTGGATCTGGGCGCCACACGCGTGCTCGCAGGGGTAAAGCTCAATCTTGACGAGCCGATGGAGGACACCCCAAACCAGGGCAACCTTGTGGTGTCTGCAGAGCTTCTTCCGCTCGCATCAGCATCATACGAGACGGGCCCTCCAAGCCCCGATTCGATAGAGCTTGCAAGGGTAGTGGACAGGGGCATAAGGCACGCAAAATGCGTGAACCTGGAGAGCCTTTTCGTAGAGGAGGCGAAGGCATGGACTGTTTATGTCGACTTATATGTGCTGAACTACAACGGCAACCTTTTCGATGCGGGAAGCATAGCAGCGATGTCTGCGCTTCTTTCAACAGAGGTGCCAAAATACGAGGATGGCAAGGTGGTCAGGGAGGAGCGCGTCAGCAAGCTGAAGATAGACAACATAATAACCTCATCCACATTTGCCAAAGTAGGCGGAAAGAGCCTTTTGGACCCGACCGCAAACGAGACCAACGCCGCATATTCGAGGGTGACCATAGCGACCGACGAGAAATACGTGAGGGCTATGCAGAAGGGCATGAGCGGCGGGTTTTCGGCAAAGGAGATAGAGGAGCTGATAGAGGTAGCATTTAATAATCATAAGGAACAGAAAGATATCATAAAGAAATCGCAAAAGTAGTCGGTGCGGTCTTCGCACGATTAATGCGGAAAGGCGGAATGATACAATGGCAAACGCGAGCATAAGATACGGGGCAAGCATAAGGAAGCGCGCAGACAAGATAAGGCACGAGAAGATAGCGCGCTACAATTGCGAGGAATGCGGGAAGAGCGCTGTCAGGAGGCTAGGCACAGGCATATGGAAGTGCAGGCACTGCGGCACGGTATACGCAGGAGGAGCATACTCGATGACAACCGCAGCGGGCAGCACCGCAAAGAGGCTCATACAGGGCCTGCAGAAGGCATAACAAAACAAAATGATAACGATGACAAGCATAACATTCGCACCAATAAAGGAGCTAATAGTGCACGAGGCTGTGAAAGTTGAGCGCGACGACCTTTTCAGGGAGCGCATAACCCCGGCCGGGAACATGCCGCTCTGCTGGTGCAACGGGCTCATATTCAGCTTCACTTCAATGCCGCTTACTAAGGAGATCGTCAAGCAGTACCTTGAAGGGAAGATACACTGGATGGAGGTGCACTACTGCGAGATGAAAAACTACGAGCCGATAGTGCAGCTGAACGACGAGCAGTACAACGCCACGATGAAGATAAGGGTGATAGACACTAGCAAGTCCGGCCTGCACGCCGAGTTCGTAAAGTGGCTGAAGACAAAGAAATAAAATGGTGGAAAAATGGCATATGTTTGCGCGCATTGCGGGAAGAAGATAAAGCAGCTGGACCAGTTCGTCAGGTGCAGCTACTGCGGCTCTCGGGTACTTGTAAAGGCGAGGCCGAACCTCTCAAGGGAAATCTCCACAGACTAAAATGGTGCGATGAAGGAACAGACACTCTGTCATGTGCTGGACGGGGACAAGCTGCTTCTTAAAAGGGCGACCAGGGGGATCAGCCTGGGGCGCTGGAACGCGCCCGGCGGCAATATCGAGGAAGGGGAATCCCCGGAAGAATGCGCGGTGAGGGAGGTTTTCGAGGAGACGGGCCTCAGGGTAAAAAACCTGTTCAGCCACGGTATCATGAATTTCTATTTGGACGGCAAGGAGGAACTATCAGTGAAGGGGCACCTTTTTTCCACAAAGGAGTTTGAGGGAGAGATCAGATCCAGCGATGAAGGGGAGGTAAGGTGGTTTGATGCTGATAAGGTACCTCTTGCAGAGATGTGGCCTGACGACGAATTCTGGCTTAACCTGATGCTCTCAGGGAGAAGGTTCAACGCCGATTTTTACATGGGTAAAGGCAACAAGAGCATCGTAAAGTATTCGGTGGCGCTCCTTGATTAAAACTGTAGAGGCCATTTACTGATGTGTCCCCTCACCAGTTCAGATCTATCCTCTCCTCCGGGCTTTTGCACGGGGAAAAGTCAATTGCGTCCTTTTCTACAATTTCCCCCTTTGCATGTACCTTGCCGTCCCTAAAGAATCCCGATTCCTTCATTCGTAGCCGTCTGAGAAAACCCAAATATGTCCTCTGACGAGCAGAAACATCTATATTATACCAACTATTGTACTCTTCGCTGCCACGTAAAAGTTTTTTAGCTTCCAATTTCGCTAAACTCTCATCCCTCTGTTTTCTTAAAGAATCCAGCCTCGCCCCGTCTTCCCTTTTGATCTCGCATACATGATATGTAGTGGCAGGTTTCGGATCTTTCTGTCCAGGAAGCCAGTTTGGGCTTCTGCTTACTCCGACAATATAATAAACTGTTTGTGATTCCATTTCTACCACTAAGCTTACTTTGCTTTGCGAGATATTTATACCTATCTTCGTATACGGCCTAGAGCTGCCTCAGCGCGTCTATGGGCTCCATCTTCGATGCCCTCCATGCGGGGTACATGCCGGCCACTATGCTCACTATCATGGCCACAAGCACGGCAGATATTATGGTGGACAGCGGGAATACGGGCTTGAAGCTTATCGAAGC
>Ga0187867_10000091_pt1 | contig 80363 bp, 69 predicted proteins | sample June2016WEW_13_1_FD_132976 | JGI IMG/M metagenome (GOLD analysis project Ga0187867, IMG submission 132976) | Peatland microbial communities from SPRUCE experiment site at the Marcell Experimental Forest, Minnesota, USA - June2016WEW_13_10 | ecosystem: Environmental > Terrestrial > Soil >...
AGCATTGTCTCGTGGCGTGCTTGCGGTGGGCGCTCTCAGGTCCGGCGGGTTGGTCATTCCGCAACGTACGACGCGAGCCTTCAGACGTCCGCATGTTGATCCATGGAGAATGACGCGCATGAGCCAGATCGCTGCCCCGCTGGGTGGAGTACAAGTTCGGGATAACACGAGGCTGCGCGCCATCGTCGCGGGCACTCTGGGCAACATATTGGAGTGGTATGACTTCTCGGTGTTCGGGTTTCTCGTGCCGTCGCTTGCCGGCGCGTTCTTTCCGAAGGCGTCGCACCTGGCGCAACTGCTGTCCACATTCGCCGTGTTCGGAGTGGGTTTCCTGGCGCGCCCCGTCGGCTCGGTGCTGATCGGTTTCTATGGCGATCGGGCCGGGCGTCGCGCGGCTCTGACACTCACCGTCGGATTGATGGGCGTTTCCACATTCGCCATTGGGTTGCTGCCGACTTATGCGACTGCCGGGATCTGGGCTCCCGTGTTGCTTACGGTGGCACGGCTGGCGCAGGGCTTTTCCGCCGGCGGGGAGTGGGGCGGTGCGGCAACGTTCATGGTGGAATATGCCTCCGAGGGCCGGCGCGGCTACGTCGGCAGCTGGATGCAGCTCAGTGTCGTCGCCGGGCTGTTGCTTGGCTCGGCGTTTGCCGCGATCCTGGCCTGGGGAATTGGCCATGAAGCGCTGGCGGCCTGGGGCTGGCGAATTCCGTTCCTGTGCGGCATCGTGGTTGCCGGTTTTGCGGTGTATTTCAGCCGGCGACTGCCGGATACGCCAAAATTCGAAGCGATCGAAAAGCGGCAGACGGTTGCCCGCAATCCGCTGCGCGACCTGTTCACCACGCATATTCGGGCGCTGTTCACCCAGTTCGGCCTGACGATTTTCAATACCGCGAGTTTCTATATCACTTTGATCTACATGCCGGCATGGCTGACCTCGGTGGTGAAGATGTCGCAGGACCAGGCGTTACTGGTCAGCACGATCGGGTTGGTGGTGTTCGTTGGCGTCACACCCATCGTTGGTGCGTTGTCCGATCGGATCGGGCGCAAGCCGGTGCTGATGACGTCCTGCATTGGTTTCATTGCGCTGTGCTACCCACTGTTCAACCTGGCGAGCGGGGCCGCCTTCGGAACCGTGCTGACGGTGCAGATCATTCTGGTGCTGCTAACAGCGACCTATGCCGCCTGCACGCCGGCCGCGTTTGCGGAGTTGTTCCCGACCCGGGTGCGTTATTCCGGCCTTTCGATCGGCTACAATCTTGCGGTGATGCTGTTCGGAGGGTTCGCGCCATTCATCGCCACGTGGTTGGTGTTCGAGACCGGCAACAGCCTGGCGCCCACGTTTTACGTGATCGGTTGCGCGATCGTCACTCTGGGCTTTGTATTGAAAATCCGGGAAACTGCGTTTACGCCATTGCGCGAGTGACCATCTGCAATCGTCCTCGCCCGCTGCGAGCCGCTGCGAGCCGCTGCCCGTCGCGATCGATGACTCGATCAATGGCCCGGCCATGTTCGAGCAGGACATCACGGTGGCTGGCCTTATGATCAGTTGCAGTGGCGCTATCTGGTTATCGCCGATGTTGGCGGTCGTTTTGAGCGCCATCTGCGGATGGAATGCGGCGGTTTGCAGAGTTACGATTCCGGTTCGCGGTGGCCTCCTGCTCGCCGCCGATCTGGAGTACCCGCATGAACGAAGACGAGCGGATTTGGGCCGTCAAAGGGCTTCTATTCTACGATGTGAAAAGTCCGTCTCTTCGGCATATTCGTGATCCGCATTCGATAACAAGGTTAGCGCAGGAAATCGTTAGAAGAATAGACCGGAACAATTCCATTTGGGGGAAGTGGGATGGTCAACGTGAGCTCCTACTGAAATCGGCTGTGGGCTGCTGGATACCCCTCGAAGCCATGCGGGACTTCCTCAACCGCATGCCTGGCCCGCCGCTTACGATGACGGACGTTGCCCAACGCCTCAAGGCCGTTTGGGAGGAGGAGCATGATCGATATCCAAATGAGCAGTTCCAGCCAGGATGCCTTGCATTGTTCGAAAGGGAAATGGCTGACGGCACAGAACTCCCGGCGATCATTGAACTGCTCCGGGACCACGTGGACCAGGAGGAAAAGCGCATACGGATCGAGCAACGCGAAAGCTATCAGCAATATCGTGAGCAAGACCGAATGTCGCGCGAGCAGCGGTTGCTGTCAGGTGCGGACTGCAATTGAACCCAACTGCAAAAATCGAAGAATTGGTATCGCCGTGCCAACGGCAGAACCTACCGTCTGTCACCGACCAAAGACAAAATATGGAGTCTCCATCGTGTAAGCGCGATGTCGGATGAGGAAACGGGTGGCCTGGTGGGCAAGTATCGGCTGCGCGGGGACGCGTCGAAGATGGTGGCGGAAGTCGCATACCAACCTGAGCCCAAATGGTAGAATGCGCACAGATCGGATCAGGCGGCGCGGCGTGCGGTCAGACGCTCGAGAATCGGCGCGAACGCTGAGGCGGCGGCCGCATCCAACTCGAACGCCAAATGCGCGATCCCCTCTGCCTGGGCTCGCACGGTGAATGGCAGTGACAACTGAGTGCCACTCAGAACCAGCGTGCCGCGCGATCCTTGCTGCATCGCCGGAGCACCGCGCAACGCGACACCCCCTGCGGAAAGATCGCTGACCCGGGCCTCATGAGATGCCCCACCGATCGTCAATCGGCACGTCAGTTCCACCGGATATCGCGGGGTGTCACGCCGCTCCGCCTCAGGGGTAGATGACCGCACCACACGGATCACGGTGTGCCGTAGTTCGTCAACTTGTTGGTGCAAAGCGGTTGCATTATCGCGTACCGCCACCGCGTGCTGGCCGGTTTGCTCCGCCTCCCCCGACACTTCGTCGATCCGTTGCGTCATCTCGTTGGCAGCCGACGCCGTTTCGGTCACGTTGCGCGCGATCTCCGCCGTCGCCGCACCCTGTTCCTCCACTGAAGCAGCGATCGAGGTGGCAATCTGACTGACCTCGCCGATCGTTTGCTCGATGCGGGCAACCGCCTGGACCGAGGCGTTGGTGGCCGAGCGAACCTCGCCGATATGGCGTGTGATCTCCGCGGTCGAGCGCGCTGTTTGTGTCGCCAGTTGCTTGACCTCGGCGGCGACCACGGCAAAGCCCCTGCCGGCGTCGCCTGCACGCGCCGCCTCAATGGTGGCATTCAGGGCAAGCAGGTTGGTCCGGGCGGCGATTTCGCCGATCATGTCGGCCACCGCGCCGATCTGGCCAACCTGCTGGTTCAGCGCCTCTATCGTCGCACGGGTCTGTTGGCCTGCCTCAACCGCTCGCCCGACCATCATGGTCGAGTGGCTCACCTGGCCGCCGATCTCGCGGATCGAGGCGGCGAGTTGCTCCGCCGCGCTCGACACGGTTTGCACGTTCGCCAGTGCCTGTGCGGCGGCCGCGGCGGCACTGCGCGCCGAGGTGCCGGTACGGTCGGCCGAGGCGCTCATTGCATCGGCGGTTGCCGCCATTGCGCCTGTGTGATGGCCCACCTGATCCAGCGCTTTGGTGGTCTCCATTTCGATGTTGTCGGCCATGCCGACCAGGGCGGCATGTTTGTCGGCCTCCGCCTGGCGATGTTCCGCTTCCTTCGCCTCCGCGAGTCGCAGTCGCTCAATGGCATGATCTTTGAACACCTCGACGGCGGCGGCCATCCGACCGACCTCGTCGCGCCGCCCGCGGGACGGAACCTCGACCGTCGTATCGCCTTCCGCCAACCGGCTCATCGTCGCGGTCAGCAGCACGATCGGCCGCGTCGCGCCACGAACGATAAGAAACAGCACGCCGCAAAGCACCACGATGAGGCCGGCGCCGATTGTCGCGATGGTTGTGGCACGGGTCCGGGCCAGGCGATCGGCCCGCTCTGTAGAGAGACGAATTTCGACGGTTCCCAGTAATTCCGTTTTGTCGCCGTCACGGTGGACTATGTTGCCCTTATGGATGAGCGTGGTGCCGCCGGCGTTTGCATTCCCCTGCGGGCCGCTCTGCGCAACGGAATGGCGGGCGAACAGCTTGCCCTTCGCGTCGAAGATCTTGCTGCTCAGATAGTCGGGATCGCTGGCGAGGCCACCGAGTTGGATGCTCGCCGCGTCCTTATCGACGTCCCAGAGTGCCGCGGCGAGGCCGCCCGCGATGACCTGCGTCGTGACGTTGGCGCGATCGTCCAGAGCGCGGCGCGCATCTTCATTGTTGACCATCGTCAGCGCGGTCACACCGGCCAGCACCAGGATCGCCATCAGCGCGGCGATCGGGGCGATCACGCGGATTGCGAGATGTCGTCCCAGGAGTTGCTTCATGGTTGACCTCCAAGGGCGACGTATCGCTGGTCGGATATCGGCTCACCGGGCACCTCGCGTTGCGGCCGGCACGTCATGGCCACATTACCGTCAATGCATGTGGCGCCGCTGGGTGATGTGAGCGACAGTGAGACCGCGCGTGGCGATGCCTCGTCGGACGTTGCTGCCGGGCCGAGGGTCGATTTGCCGGCCGGGATGCGGCGCGCGCCTGACAGTGAGCGGACCTGAAACAAGCGCTTCGGACCCCACGGAAGCACCCGCTTGCCGTCATGTGTATTTTGCCTCGATCGTTTGCAGCAGCCCCTCCGTGCGCGCCGCTTTCATGGCTTCGTCGAAACGGTGCAGCAGGGCCTCGTTGCCTTCGTAGTTCTTGCGGATGGCGAGACGGAAATTTGCGCCCGGAAGAAAATTCACCGGCTGGACGCCGAGCTGATCGGTCAGGCCCAGCTTACGGGCAGTCCATTTGCCGACCATCTCGGCGGCGACAGTTATATCGTTGCGGCCGGCGATGATTTTGTTGAACACCTGATCGATGTTGGCGGCCCAGTCGATCTTGAGCGATTTAAAGTGGGTCTCGGCGAAACCGTTGCCGAGATAGTCGCCCTGCGAGAACGACTTCAGGTCGTCCAGCGCCGCGATCTTCTGGATATCCGCCGCCTTTGGATTGGTTTTGGCATAGAACACGGCATAATTTATTGCGATGACCGTTTCGTCACCGAAATTGGCATATTCGGCACGCTGATCGGTCCGATCCGTACAAAACGCATCCGCACCCCCATCACGCACCGTATCCTGGGCGCGAGCCCACGGCAGACCTTGGTGACTGAGCGTCATACCGAGACGCTTGCCGAGCAATTCGTCGAATACGTCGACCAGCACACCTTTCATTGTGCCGCCATCGAGAAAGCAAATCGGCGGGTAGGTGCTCGTGTAGGCGATGCGCAGCGTTTCGGTTGCGGCGGAGATGTCCGGCATGCCGACCCCCATGGCGACCAACGCTGTGAGGAATTTGCGGCGGTCGAACCGGCACGGCAGCGGATGAAAAACTGGCATGAAAGACCTCCTGGCCGCGGTGAATCGGATGCATGTGCTGCGTGCCGCAGGGTCGCGGCGGAAGGATGCTGAACCAAGGTTGTGAATATTCGGTTGACAGATCGCCACCGCGACATGACTGGTCGAAACACCGGTCTGTAACGTCGGCGAAGATGGCATTAAGCTGTCTGTCCCATTCCGCCTCGTGCGTCGTGCCGCCCGGTCATGCCGTTCGAGCGCGTGACGACGTCAGTTTAACTCATGGTTTGGCTGATTGCCGAAGCGCGGCGTACCTGCCGACACTAATCCCTGACATTTTCCCGTCTCGTGCTAGGTTCCCACCAGACTCGACCGCCAGGAGGGAACCACCATGGATGCAGCAAAGCCGAATACCGGCACCCATACCGACCGCAATCTCGCGATGGAGCTGGTCCGCGTCACCGAGGCCGCCGCCTTGGCCGCTTCTAAGTGGATCGGTCTCGGCAAGAAGAACGAAGCCGACGGCGCGGCCACCGAGGCGATGCGCAAAGCATTCGACACCATCGACATCTCGGGCGTCGTCGTCATCGGCGAGGGCGAGATGGACGAAGCGCCGATGCTTTACATCGGCGAGAAGGTCGGCGCCGGCGGCACGCCGATGGACATTGCGGTCGATCCGCTGGAGGGCACGACGCTGACTTCGAAAGGCGGGCCCGGCGCGATCGCGACCATCGCCTTGGCGGAACACGGCAACTTCCTCCATGCGCCCGACATCTACATGGACAAGATCGCGGTCGGCGGCGGACTGCCCGACGACCTGATCAACCTCGATGACGCGGTCGCGAAAAATCTGCAAAACCTCGCGCGGGCGAAGAAATGCGAGGTTGCCGATCTGGTCGCCTGCATCCTCGATCGCGACCGCCACAAGGAACTGATTGCCAAGACCCGCGAGGCTGGCGCGCGTATCATGCTGATCAGCGATGGTGACGTCGCCGGGGTGATTGCAACCACAATGCCGGACTCGCTGATCGATATCTATCTCGGTTCCGGCGGCGCCCCGGAGGGGGTGCTGGCGGCGGCGGCATTGCGCTGCGTCGGTGGGCAAATGCAGGGACGGTTGATGTACGAGGAGGAAGCGCAACGCGAACGGGTCCGCTCGATGGGCCACGCCGACCCGAATAAGTGCTTCACCTGCGAGGAAATGGCCAAGGGCGACGTCATGTTCGCTGCGACCGGCGTCACGCCCGGCCCGATGTTGCGCGGCGTGAAACGGTTCGGCGGCGGTGCAATCACCCATTCGGTGGTCATGCGCAGCCACTCCGGCACCGTCCGTTATATCGAGGCGCATCACAACTTCGCTCAGAAAACCTGGTGGGAGGCGCCGTAGAGACGCTCGCTTGACTCTGCCTCTCCCGGGGCCTCCGCCAGGCCTCGCCGGCGGTGCCGAACGCGGCCTGAGCGGGCGGCGTTGGGTCTGGCGCACCGGGGATGACCGTGTCGCGTTCGGAATCGCCCAACGGCTCGAGGTGCCGGAGATCGTGGGCCGCCTACTCGCCGCGCGCGGCATTGGAATCGAGGCGGCAGCGGCTTTCCTGGAACCCACACTGCGCGTTCTGCTGCCCGATCCGTCGCTGCTGACCGATATGGATGCGGCGGCGGAGCGGCTCGCCGACGCGGTGGCATTCGGCCAGACGGTCGGCGTGTTCGGCGATTACGACGTTGACGGTGCGTGCAGCGCAGCGTTGATGGTCAACTGGTTACGTGCTTTGGGTTGCACCGTCGTGCATCATGTGCCGGACCGCATGCGCGAGGGTTACGGTCCGAACGGACCCGCTTTGTTGGGTTTGGTGGCGAAAGGCGCCGGGTTGATCGTGTGCGTCGATTGCGGCACGGCCGCGGCTGAGGCGCTGTCGATGCTGGCCGGCCAGGCGGACGCGATCGTGCTGGACCACCATAAGTCCGAGGGTCCACCGCCACGGATCCTGGCTACGGTCAATCCGAACCGCCTCGATTGCAGCTCGGGCCTGACGATGCTCTGTGCCGCAGGCGTGGCGTTTCTGACGGTGGTGGCGGCGACACGCACGCTGCGCCGGCGCAGTTTCTTCGCAACACGCGCCGAACCCGATTTGATGGCGCTGCTTGACCTCGTGGCTCTGGCGACCGTGTGTGATGTAATGCCGTTGAGCGGGGTGAACCGCGCGTTGGTGTACCAGGGTCTGCGGATTATGGCGCGCCGGTCACGGCCCGGGGTCGCTGCGTTGCTCGAGGTGACCCAGGCCCGCGACAAACTATCGGCGTTCACCTGCGGCTACGCGATTGGCCCGCGTATCAACGCCTCCGGACGGATCGCGGAGGCCGATCTCGGGTTGCGGCTGCTGCTGTGCGAGGATCGGATCGAGGCACTCGCCCTGGCGGAACGGCTGGACGGCATCAACCGCCAGCGCCAGGACGTCGAGGCAGGGATGCTGGAGACCGCCATGTATGCCGCCTCGGTACAGGCAAACGCAGGTAACGCAGTGCTGGTGGTGGCGGGGGAGGGGTGGCATCCCGGTGTTGTCGGCATCGTCTCGGGACGCATCAAGGAGCGGTTCAACCGGCCGGCCTGTGTCGCTGGCATCGCCTCGGGCATCGCCAAAGGTTCGGGGCGTTCGGTTCCCGGGCTGGATCTGGGCGGGGCAGTGATTGCGGCGCGCCAGGCTGGCATCCTTTCGACCGGAGGCGGACATCCGATGGCGGCAGGGTTCTCGCTTCCGGCTGACCGCATCGATGCGTTTCGCGCCTTCCTGAACGAACGGCTGGCGGCAGCGGCAGGCTTGCCGGGCGCGGTGGATTTGCTGGTCGACGGCGCGCTGCAGGTATCGGGGGCAACCCTGGACCTCGCCCGGCACGTGGAGCGGCTGGCGCCATTTGGCGCGGGCAATGATGAACCGGTGCTGGTGCTACAACGCGCCCGGGTGATCCGGTCGGATCGCGTTGGGCGGGAGGCGTCATCGATCCGCGTGTTCCTGGAAGGCGAGGGGGGGGGACCTCGGCTGAAAGGAATGTTATTCCGGGCACGGGAAGGGGCACTGAGCGAGGCGTTGCTGAGCCGGGATCGGATACCCCTGCATGTGGCTGGGCATTTGCGGGTGGAGACGTGGAACGGGGCCGAGAACGCGGGATTCATTATCTCCGACGCGGCATTGGCCTGAAGTGGCCTGTGTCCTTGGCTTGACCGGAACGGGAGGGTCCGCTACCCACCGCCGGCCGGATCCAGGGCGCGTGGTCCCGTTCGTCTAGAGGCCTAGGACACCGCCCTTTCACGGCGGTAACACGAGTTCGAATCTCGTACGGGACGCCAGGGATTTCAGTAGGTTAAAAAACCTCGACAGTGTCGTGTCCAATATTTGTCCAATATCCAGGGATTGACAGCGGTGGAAAACGGTGGCCGCCGTAGGCCGGGATAGCCGCTGAGGGGATAGCGACCAAGCTTCACTATTACTGGCCCCGCACCACATGGCGTCAAACATACCTCTCACCGGGGGGATTGGTCGTCGCGCGGGGCATCGACTTATGCTTCAGACCACAGGATCCGGAGGCAAAGCGTGTTCAATGTGATCGCCTGTCTCCGCGTCAGCGCGTGCCGCGCTGCCGTATCAACGTCGTTAACAAAGAGAGAATGGCATTCGGACACGGCTTGTGGTCTGAAGGGTTTCACACCGCGACGATGCTTTTGGCGATGTGGTCAACGTCGGGTCACCGCCGCCAGGAGCGCCAACCGCGTCTCGCGGCCCCTGGCGCCCCCGTGTGGTGGGTCGCCTCGGCCGTCACCGTAACGACATAGACATGCCGAAGTGCCGAAACGGCGTTACGTAATTCGACTATCGACATGGCCGGTGGACATTTGAAGGAGCGTGGCCGCCGACCCGGGGTCGGCACACCCAAACCGACGACCTGGTCGGCGAGACGGTTCAGCGTATCATTACCGAACCGGACTTATATTGCCCGGCGGTCCTGTTCGGTAACAGCGCGAATCGGGCGCCGGTGACGATGCACGAAGATTCCGGACCATGTACGATCGTCGAGACCTGCCGCCATCGGCGGCCACGTTACCGCGCGTTGAGGGAGTTTCGGTGGTGTAAAACACTTCGGAACCCCGGCGGAAGGGACGTGGCAATTTTCCGCCTACCAGCGAGTTTAAGCCGAAGTCCCGACAACCTCCTGCACAGGAACCCAACCGCCGCATCTTCGCGGCCTATCAATGGAGAATGACGATGAACACCGCCAAAACTCTGATGCTCGCCGCTCTCGCCGCGCTGTCCCCTGGCGCTGGCACCGCCATGGCTTAGGAAGGCGGGAGCGGGCTCTCGGTGCCGGGCACCGGCTTCTATCGGGCGCCCCAGGTATCCGCCGCAGCCTACCGGCGCCAACCAAGGGCAGTCTGGCACGTCGGACGTGGAGCCGAAGCCGCAGCTGGCGCCCTCGCAGAACCCGGCCTTTTGGGGCGGGGTCGGCGGGAGTATCGGCTGAACCGCGACTTCCGATTGTGAGGAAAGGGCCCGGTGCCTGCACCGGCCTTTCTTTTGTACGTGCCACTGCCTGACACCGCTTTGGATGTCACGAGCCGAGCCATTGATGCACGAGGGGCCTCCACCGGAGGTACACCCGGACCATGATGATCCGTCACGATCCGTCATGCACCGCGACAAGCCATCGCGACTTCGGCGGAAATCTTGAATTTCCTGACCAGACCTTGATGGTCGGAAGTGGTGATATTTGTGGTCCCCCAATTCGCCGCTGCCGAGCCACAACTCATGGCTGTTCCAACGGCTCAGGCGTGTCAGCGCCATGCCGGTGCTTAGTGTAAATGGGTCATCTATCAGTGTGTTTTCCGCTCAAATTGATCCCCCTCGACTGCCTGATCTTCTCACGTCGAGTTCCGCACCGGACGCACGCTTTCCTGCAACGAATGAAGACCACTCGCTGAGACGTCCGGCCGTATCATTACCCGACCGGGCACGCGGCGCGCGCGGGTCTGGGCGCTCAAGACACGGATCCGGCGACGCTGAGGGGGTCTAACCGGGCCTCGCCACGAGCGAACGTCGGCGTCAATCGCGATCATCGTCCCGTAAACGCGCTGACTGGCGCTTTCAACAGCGTGAAACACTTCAGAGCCGCGGCGGCCGGGGTGTGGCAATTGCCGGCTTGTCCGCAACGCTGAGCCACTCCGCGGCGGGACCACCATTGAGGAGATATCTCGATGTTCCGTCTTTGCTGCAATCCAGAACCGCGCGTTTTCAGCCAGGCGATGCGGGTCCTCCATCGGCTGACCCACTCCTTCGCCTCCACGATTTTCGTGATCACGTTGGCTCCAGGTGTGATGTTGCTCTCAGCCCGGGCTGCGACGGCACAACCAACTGGTGGAATCAGGCCATGCCTGGCCGGACATCTATTTGAGCCTGGACCCATCGTGAACGGCCACCACCGTCAACCAGCATAAGCAGAGATTGACCAGCGGACGCGGGCCCTGTGGACGAGCAGAGCGAGCGCCGGCTCCTGCCGATGACGTCCCATCGCCTCGCCAAGGAGCGGCTGCACTGGGCACGGTTGAATTCCGCGATCAACGTGAGCGCGTCAATGGCGAGGCTTACCGTCCGCCAGTTGGCAGCTACGTCGGCTGTCGCGTTGGGCAGACCGGCGACTTCCCGCTGCGTGCTTATCCGCCTCAGGCCCATCGTCGATATCCCGGAATGTCCCAGAGTCTGTATGGTAGATTCGGCCGGCGGCATGGCAATGCGAAGCGATACCGCAGGACGCCGTAAATCCGTGTCATGAAGGTCGAAACCGGCGTCGGATTCAGAGTGGTGTGATCCGCACGGTGAGGTGGAGCCCGGAAACTGGACAGGTAGCTAAGAGAGAGTCTTCCCTTGGAGCGGCCGGTCGGCCTTTAGACCTCTGCTGGCCTGGCAGTCAACTGGCGGGCGCCAGTAATTCGGCTGCAACATCGGCAGAAGCGTCACCGCTGTCCCTCAGAGGTGTTTCATCTCCGTATTGGTCGGCCGTCACCGGTTCTTCCCCCCGCGCGGCCGGTGGCACATAATCGCGGACGAAGCCCAACTCAACGAACGCATCCTGCACCGCATGCGGTGTGTCCAGGATCAACCGCCAGTCGCCATCCAACAGGTAATCCTCCCGCTGCACCACGATATCGTCGAGCGGGTTCCTCCAGCGGCTCCATTGTTTGAAGTAGATCGCAAATCGCGTCTTGTCGGCGATCAACCGTTTGAAATGTTCAATCTGGTCGTGCCGCATTTCGTGCAATGTGCTGATTGAAACGGTAATGTCGATCACATTGTCCGGCAGCAGTTCCAGCTGGTTGGCCGAGAGGAAGCAGATGTCCGCTGCTTCGAACTCGGACGCTATATCCTCGTAGGCATCGAAATGGCGGAACCGGAAAACGGTCAGGTCGGGCATTGTCTCTGTCAGGTACCATTGGGCAATGGCCAGCGCTGGCGCGATGTCCACGATCACGTAACGGCATGGCTCGGCTTTGACGAACACGTACGCCAGGCGGCCATATCCGGCGCCAAGTTCCATGACGCGCGGCCTATCCGGAAGGGCACGTCCGTGCACCATCTGGCGCACGCGCGACCACTCATAAATCGAGTTGGCCAGGTCCTGCGTCAGCAATTTGCCATCAGCGTACACCGGCAATGGGGCGCCCAGAATGGGCTCCTCAATGCGCTCGCACAAGCGAATGGGGTCGTGGCTTGCGGCGAAATCCCAAAGCATCCCGACAAACATCGCATAGAACCAGCAGTATTGCTCGTCCACGAATGGGCTGTCGCCGTTGTATGATTCGACGCCGGCCCAGTGAACTCGGGCACTTGATCCGGCGACCGCCGCCAGCGGCAAATGGCCGCCGTGTCCCAACCAGGAACGCACGAGGTTGCGTACCTGATTGTCGTTGAAATCACTCGGCAACCAGTTGAAGTAGTTATTGTTAATGGTGCGCTTGAAGCGCAGCATTGCACTCTGCTCGAGTTGGCTCCTGTTGCGGTCCTGCAACATTACCCAGAATTGCGAAGGCTGGTAAATTGGCGCCGCCTGGGCGATTTCGGCATCGATCGCCGCGATCAGTGCCGGCATGTCTGCATTATTGGTGACGCTGCAACGAGCTGCGCGAATGTTCGTCACAAGATCTGCGATGCCCTCCGGAACGTCGATGGTAGGTGCAAAGCACACTTCCTCGGTGAGCCGGCGTGGGTTGGCGACCAGCGTCGGCGGCTCGGTGTCGCGATTAGGCAACGCGCCGAAGTGGACGAGTTCGCCATGGCCGAGTTGCTTGATTACCTCTTCGACGACACTACGCAGAGGTGTTCCCTGCCCGGTGCCGATGTCGACCGCGCCGGTGACATTGCTGTCAATCAGCTGTGCGAGGGCGGCGCCAACGTCGTTGACATGCATGAAGTCGCGAATCTGCGTGCCATCGGAACAGTCGAAATCACGATCGTCCAACAGGGCATTGATAGTGGCGGAGAGCAGCTTCGTGGCGCGCTCGCCTGGACCGTACGGATAGAAAACGCGTCCCCAGGCGGTCTCCACTCCCATACCGCGCACCGCCAGGAAGGCGTCGGACAGGGCCAGCTTGGCGCCCCCGTATGGGGTGAGCGGCGCGTTTTGGGTACTCACGCCGGGTGCCGGGATGTGCTCCCATTCATACTCGGCACAAGTGCCGACACCGACGGCGCGGTGTCCGCCGCCCGCCACAAACGCCTCCAACAGGTCGATACTTGCCGACAACCAAACCAGGTTGCCGCTGGATGTCCAGTAGCCGCTATCGGAAACATCCCAGGCGGCATGAAGCAAATGGCTTGGAGCGACGGTCGCGACCAAACGGCGCATCGATTGGCGGTCAAGCAAATCGCCGTGATGTGCGGTCACCCCGGGCGGCACATTTGCCGGCACTCGGCTGATACTGTGGATCTCGAACCCTCGGTCGAGCAATGGCCGCACACAGGCTCGGCCAATAAAGCCGCTGGCGCCGGTCAGCAAAATTCGCTTCATTCATGCCAGTCCGGAAAGGCCTGGTCGCGATCGGAGAGAACCGGCTCCGCGACGGGCCAGGTGATGCCAAACGCCGGGTCGTTCCAGCGCACGCCTGAGGCGGAAGCGGGATCGTAGAATTCCGACATCGTGTATTCAATGATGGTGTCATCTACGAGCGTCTGGAAACCGTGCGCGAACCCGGCCGGCACAAACAGCGAAGTGTCGTTGGCTTCGCTTAATTCCACACCGAACCAACGGCCGATGCTCGACGAACCTGACCGCAAATCAATGATCACGTCCCACAATGCGCCACGCGAGCAACGCACCAGCTTGGCTTCCTCATGCGGAGCGCATTGGAAATGCATGCCACGCAAGGTGCCGCGCCTGGCGTTGCGCGACCGGTTACATTGGGCCACCGAAAGAACGATGCCATGCTCAGCGAGGCGGCGCTGGCAAAAGGTCCGCGTGAACGAGCCGCGCGCATCGGCGATCGACGTCAGCGTGACGATGAACGCTCCGGGCAGCGGAGTCTCGGTGAAATCCATGACCTGGCAGCATTCCTCCGGTTAGTCAGATGATGGTAACAGTCGGGATCGGTATGATGAACCGCCCGCCGGCCTGCCGGTACGAATGTTGTTGGTGCAGGATTTCATCGGCGAAATTCCATGCCAATAGCAGCAGATAATCGGGTTTGCGGGTTGCCAGCACATCGGGCGACAAGATCTCAAGATGCGTACCGGGCGCAAAGTGGCCCTGCTTCACCGTACTGCGGTCGACGATGTAATCCAGAAACTGGTGACCGATACCAAAAGTATTGAGCAGCGTGGCGCCCTTAGCCGATGCGCCATAGGCTGCGACTGTCTTGCCCTCAGTCTTCAGGCGATTTAGCACGGCAATGAGCTCGGTCTTCAATTCCGCTACCCTGGCGCCAAAACCCTGATAGCGTTTGTAGTCGCGCACGTGCCATCTGGATTCTTCGTCAAGCAAACCCGCAACCGAAGGTTCCGGCGTTCGTCCGGATGCGCTTCTGGCGGCGAACAGACGAAGACTGCCACCATGGATCTTGTGACGTTCGACATCGATGATCGTCAACCCGTGCCTGCTGAACAACGCCGCCAGGGCGGTGAGTGAAAAATAACAGAGATGCTCGTGGTAGATCGTGTCGAATTCGAGGTTGTCCATCATGTCCATCAGGAACGGAGCCTCGATAACGGCCACGCCATCGGGTTTCAGCACGGTGGCGATCCCGCCGACAAAACCGTTCAGATCCGGGACATGTGCCAGCACATTGTTAGCGTGAAGCACATCCGCTCGCTGGCCGCCAGCGGCCAGCCGTTCCGAGACCTCGGTGCCGAAGAATTCCTCGATCGTGTCAATACCGTGCTGTTCGCGCGCCACCGTGGCAATATTGCTCGCTGGCTCAACGCCCAGTACGGGCACACCGGCCCGCAGATAGTTCCTTAGCAAATATCCATCGTTGCTGGCGATCTCGATCACCAGGGACGCGGCGGTGAGCCCGCGCTCGGCGGTCATCCGTTCGGCGATGGCGCGGGCATGCGCCAGCATCGTGTCGGAGAACGACGAGAAATACATATAGTCCCGGAACATCATTTCCGGCGGCACGGATTTGGTGATCTGCACCAGGGTGCAGGATGGGCAGAATGCGAGGTCGAGGGGAAACCGCGCCTCATCCGCAGCAAGCTGATCGCGCGTCAGCAACGCATTGGCCAGCGGCGTCTCGCCAAGGGACAGGACAGGCAGAATCGGGACGTGCCCGCAGGAACGGCACGAGAGGGAAGCGTTTGACATCAGGTGCTCGTCGCCAGGAAGTTTCGATTCCACTCGATCGATTCGCGCACAAGGCAAATCACGCCGGTATTCATTTCGGTCAGCGCACGCAGGATCCTTATGCCCCGAAGGCGAGAGCCGCCTGTGACCAGGGTAGGGCGACAGCCCCAGAATGCGGGCCTTCCGGCGGTCGTCACTTCTCGCGCCACACGCGCCAGGGCGGATCACCGCTATCCCACATCTGCTCCAGCATCCGCTTCTCGCGCAGCGTGTCCATGCATTGCCAGAATCCGTGATGACAGTATGCGGCGAGTTGGTTCTCGTGGGCCAGACGCTCCAACAGGTCGACTTCAAGCACCGAGGAATCACCCGACAGGTAATCGAAAACAGCAGGTTCGCACACGATGAATCCGCCATTGATCCAGCCCGCGTCGGTCTGCGACTTCTCGCCGAAACGCTCCACTGCGGTGGCGTCGTCGTTCAGGATCAGACCACCGAACCGCGCTGGTGGCCGCACCGCAGTGACGGTCGCGAGCTTGCCACAGCGCCGGTGATGCGCGACGACCTGATCGATCGGCACATCGCTGACGCCATCGCCATAGGTCACCATGAAGGTCTCCGCGCCGATCTGCGATTGTAGGCGCTTGATCCGCCCGCCGGTCAGCGTGGACTGTCCGGTCTCGATCAGATGCACCCGCCAGTCGATCGACGGCCGCGACAGGATTTTGGTCTCCCCAGACAGAAGATCAATCGTGATGTCCGACGAAACGTTATACTGCTCGAGGAAGTAGCGTTTGATGCTGTCGCCTTTGTAGCCGAGTGCAATGTAAAAATCCTTGAGCCCGTGGTGCGCCATAATGTTCATGATGTGCCAAATGATCGGCCGCCCACCGATCTCGACCATTGGCTTGGGGCGCAGATCCGTCTCCTCGGACAGTCGCGTGCCAAAGCCACCCGCAAGAATCACTGCCTTCATCCTTCGTCACGCTCCGTATCACCGCCTGTCGCAGCCGGATCCGCGCATCGGGTCAGTCTTAAGGGTTGCAGTCGCCGCCTTCCCATCATGGAGGCCTAGCAGATACGCTGCAGCCACGCATCGGGGTGCCCGGTGATAACCTTGTCAAGTTCACTCTCGTTGAACGACCATTGCGGCGGCGACAGTGCGAAATCCTTGTGCGTGGCAAGGAAATCTTGCGCTGCGGCGGCGGGATTGTCGGTCAGCCAAGCTGGCTTGCCACGTGGCACATCGTGGACCTCACGCATGATGCCGTCGGTCGCCACGATGTAGGAGCCGACGGATACCAAATTGTGATACGCTTCCAACTCAGCGAGGACATGGCGACGGCTATGGTCGGAATCAAGGAAAATCAATACGGTATCGTCCGGGCGGATGAGCGCGCGCACCTGGCTGACGACTTCGGGCGCCGCCGAGTCGCCTTCGATCAGCGTGATCATCGGCGCCAGGCTGTGTGCCTCGATCGCCGCGCGGTTGTGCGGGCGTATCTCGATATCCACCCCCACGACGCGGCCCTTGCCGATGTTGTGCAGCAGGCTGGCATTGAAAATCAGCGACCCGCCATGGGCCACTCCCGTCTCTACGATCACGTCGGGCTTCAACGTGTAGACGACCTCCTGCATCCGGACCATGTCTTCGGGATGCTGGATGATCGGACGGCCCAGCCAGGTGAAGGTGTAGGAGTATTTTTGTTGCCAGCTCAGCTTCATCCATAAATCCGAAATGAACTCGAACGCCTCCTTCCCGTAGAGGTCGAGAGCCCTTGCCTCGCCGTTGTCGCTGACCGTCAGCGACCGAGCCGTGGTATCCACACTGAGACGCATTCTAACCTCGCGCTGTACTCGCCGGCGGATTCTGGCCGGGTCGATCGTGAGCCATCCTGGCGGTGCCGAATCGCCCTCGCGACGCGGGCCAACCGACAGACCGACAGTGGAGAACCCGTATTCTCTCGAGCGAGCCACGCATAGGCTACCTGGCGCAACCCGCGGTGAATCGCGCTTGTTCGTTAGAGTGTTTGCCCGCGATCAGCAAGCTCGTCGCCCCTGGGCGGCCCAGGCCTTTCCGAAACGTTGGGCCTTTCCGAAACCGGGAGCAAACTGCTGGCTTCAGTTGGATGCACGGGAAAGCCTCATTGCAGTACCCGACCCAGCTGCCTCTTCCGGTACCGGCCAATCGATCGCGCCGGCCACACGATGTCCAGGCGGGTCTAATGGTGACGCGCGCGCGGCACCGGCACACGATGCTGAGCTGGGAGTTTCAGTTGCGGCCGCCAACGCCTCCTCGTTGGCTGGCACTGTCCGGGAAAGCGTTGGCAATGTCACACCGGCGTCTTCCAGCACTGCCCGAACCCGGTCCATATTGGCGTCGATGGCATATTCGCGGCGAACAAAATTGAACCCTTCGGCCGCGAGCTGCTGCCACAACACCGGGTCCCGGTAGACTTTCACCACCGCATCGGCAAACGACCCGGGATCGTCGGCAATCATGACCTCCACACCATGGCGCATGGAGGTGCCCTCCACCGCAATCGGCGTTGCCACCACTGGCACCCCAGCCAGCTGGCTGGAGGCCACTTTGCCTTTCAACCCCGCGCCGAAGCGGAGCGGAGCCACGGTCAGACGGCAGGTCGCCAGTGTGGCGTTAAGATCCTCGACGAAACCAAGCACCTCCACCCCGTTGCCTGCCAACGCCTGAACTTCAGGCGTCATGGAACTACCGACTACCAGAAAGCGAGCTTCCGGCAATCGCGATCGCACCAGCGGCCAGATCTCCCTGGCAAAATAGATCGCGGCATCGGCGTTCGGCGGATGCTGGTAAGTGCCAACGAACATGATGTCATAGCGGTTGTCCGGTCCGGTGGATTCCAGTCGCTCGGGCATATCGAACAGCAGCGGCACCACATGCACCCGGGCACCGGGCACCGCCGCGCGCAGGATGGCTTCCTCGTGTGTGCTGACGACGATTGTCGCATCTGTGTTGGCGACCACTGTCAATTCGACAGCTTCGGTGCGCCTGGCCGCGGCCAGCATTTGCGGGTCGTCGCGCAGCTGCGCCTCGCGCATCTCGCGCATGAAGTGCAGGTCTATGGTGTTGAACACAATTCGGGCTTTTGGTGCCAGCTCGCGGGTTTTTTCAATATAGCGCCCGGCGATGTTGGCCCGGCACAACACGACAACATCGAATTCGTGCCCGCGCTTCTGCAGTAACTCATCCAGCGAGTAGCAAAGCGGCGAATAAACTGCGTCAATTCCCAGCGCCTGCAGTGCGTGGGTATAGTGTCCGGCGAAGGTCATGTTGAGTTCCGGCACGAATGTGACGCGGAAGCCGAGGTCGCCCAGCATGCGCATGAGATTGAGCGCCAAAATGGAGCCGGCGTTGAGATCTGGCTCGGGCGTGACCGCATCAACGAATAGCAGGCGCTGGCGGCGGCTGCGATCACCCAACTGGTTGTCGCCCCGGTCGTCAAAATGCAGGCGATCGTGGTTGCGCTCGACAAAACGGCGCCAATCAGCGGCCATGACCTGATCGTCGACGGGTATGCGGGCATCGGCGAGGCGTGTCGCACCCGACCAGTCGCTGGCGATGGCGGCCGGCCAGTAGACCGCCTCGCCGCCCGACGCCTTCAAGCGGGTGGCAACGTCCAGGGCGGAAATCTCGAACGTCGCATAGTCAGGGGTGAACCCACCGAGGCGGGCAAGCGTGTCGCGATGCAGCCCGAAGGCGCCGGGGCAGTAATCGACTGTTCTGGCATACAGGAAGGGTGCCTCCGCGCCGCTATGCCCCGCGCCGTAGCCCCTCAGCCCAATGGTGACACTGGCAATGCCGCCCGCTGCGTCGAGGAACCCGTCCCAGTTCCGCAATTGCGGCCCTAAGAGTGTTCGGGCGCTGATGCCTGGAAGGAATTGGCGCAGGAAGTCGGGATCAACCCGCAACGTCGGTTCGATGAAGACCAACGTATCACTCAAAGCTGCCGGCCAGGCCGCGTTGGCCGCAACACAGAACGGCGCGGAAGGATCTGAACGCTGATACCGGATACCCTGTAGCGCCTGAAACAACTCGCCGGTGATGTCCGCACTGCCGTTGTCGATCAGCATGAACTCAATGCGCACGTCGTCGCCTGCAGTGTGTTGCGCTCCCGCCAGAGAATCGATCAAAGCCAGCGTATTCAGCACCTTGCCCGCAGTGACCACGATGATGGACAGGTGTGGCACGTACTCTCCCATGGGGCGCAACATGCGCCAGCCAGACGAGGGCAGTGCCGGCATCGCCAATGCATTGGCCGCTCGGGAAGCGGCTGTCCGGCCCTGCTCGGGGATTTGGGCGGGCACCGGACGGACCACTGTGCGACCCAGGTGTACCAGTTGCAGCATCGCCCGCTTGACGGCCTGGCGTTGGGCCAGCGTCAGCGGCATTGCGCGCCACGCGCGGTAAATCACCGATAACGGGGCTCGCAGAACGCGCCGCAATCCCCGTTTGATGCGGTAGCGTACCCAGTGTCTGAGCAACAAGGTCTGGTACCGCCGTCCAATGTTGTTTGTCACATAGAATTCGGCTGCTCGGTGCCAGCGATGCAGGCCAAAGCGGAAATGCATGTACAGATTGAGTTTGGCGAGAGAATACAAAACCCTTGCACTGATCGGCACCTGGCGTTTGCGCAGCAGCCAAAATGTCATGTACAGCACCGGGAACACGCGGCACAACCAGAACCAATGGTCGCGGGCGACCGCTCGCTCATAGTTGGCGACATCCGTGATATCGCGGATCATCAGGATATCGTCAATTTCGTGATGCCGGCCAAAGTGCAACGTTGCGGCCGCCACCGCCCAATCGAGTGCAAAGAAGCTTCTGTCAGGAAACACCGCTTGCAGCACGGCAGTGCGGAATAGCCCGTAATAGCGGCTGTTGTCTGAGGGATCGGTGAGATAGGCCACCACATTGCCGGTTTCGTCGTGGGGCAGGGCGAACGTGCCGTCCGAAATGTAAATTGGATGACCGTTCATGGTGAACAGTACCCGGGACTGGCTGAGTACGATGCCGGGATCAGCCTCCAGGACCGCGAAGTGGCGGGCGAGGAAAGACGGTGCCCATAAATCGTCAGCCGCCACCCACATGAAATAGGGCGTATCGGCTTCGAACAGGACGAAGCGGAAATTCATCGATGCGCCGATATTCTCGCTTTGCCGCACGTACCGTACCCGGCTGTCACGGGCGGCATATTCCTGGCAAATCTCCGCAGTGGCGTCGGTAGAAGCGTTGTCGGAAATGATCAGTTCGAAATCGTCGAAACTCTGAGCCAGCAGGCCATCCAGCGCGCGGCGGATTGTTGTTGCTCCATTGTAAACCGGCATTCCGATGGTCACCTTGGGCATAAATATCGCTCCGTGACGTGCTACGCTCAGTCGTTACATCTTTTCGGGATATCGCGGCGCGCCGTCAATTCCTGTGGACGACCCACCCAGGAATGCCCGAACCCTAAATGGACCGACGAGGTATGCTCGATGAACCAAGGATGGCCCTGGTCATGCCTGTCGCGTGGGCAATACCTCATCGTCCTGGTTTGTCGCTGTGCCATCTGCCGGACTGACAACAGGATCTTGCTCCGCCGTCGAGGCTGACGACGGAACGAGGGAAACCTCGGCCCGATCGCTGTCCGTTAGCTCACCGACAAGATCAACCAAAGGCGCCAACATGGCATCCCAGGTGAGCGGCTCGACGGACTCGGGCCTGCGAGGTGCAGGTGCCCCGTTCTCCAACGCGGAACGGATCGCCGCGCCGAACTCCGACGGGCTGCTCGCAACGGTGACGCCAGGCAGGTGGCGATACGCGGCGAAGCCACGCATTGATGCGGGAGATGCCACAATGCGCCGGTCTGAAAGCAGTGCCTCGGCCGTCTTGATGTTCGACCCGCCGCCATATTCGATCGGCAACATGAGGCAAGCGGTATTTTCGATGAGGGCCGACAGCGTCAGATCGTTGACACGGCCAAGCAGAACGAGGCGACCGTCGAGCGTCGAAGAGAGTCCCAATTCAGCTACGCGGCCGCGAAGCGCATCGCTCATGCCACCCGCCACAACGACCCGCTGGCCCGGTCGCAATAAGGCAAGCCATGGCAAGACCAGGTTTTCGAAACCCGTCACGTTGGGATGATGCTCGCTGCCGACGGTAAACGCGTAGCGGCATCCTCCGGGAAGTAGTGCGGGAAATGGGCGGCGTATCGCCGTGATTGGTCGCCGGAAGGACCCGTTTCCGGCGATTACGGTTCGTCGCGCCCCCCAGGTATCGAAAACATGAGCATCTTCCGCCGTGCACGCGGTCACCGCGTCGACGTTCGCCACGACCTCCCGTTCAAACGCATCCATGACCGGCAGCAGGGCCTCCGCGTCGGAGAGTCCCTGGGCATCAAGCTTCAGGTCTCTGAGGAGCCTGTGCTTAAGGTGTGCCTCGACGTTCTGGCTGTTATAAATGATCGGAGCACGGCCGGCTGCCACCTCGGGGATCAGTCGCGCCAGCGGCCACATCCACGGATGCTCAAGCAGCACCGCATCGGGTTGAGCAGCGCCGGCGAGGCGAAAGAAGTCAGCCCTGAGCTTCTCGCTCTCTTCCACGGTGACCAAATGGAAATAGTCGCCGAATAATCCGCCGGCGACTCCGCCTTTCCAGGACCCCGCCAACGCGAGATCCAGAATGGCTTCTCTGTCGTTGACGATGTCATGGCGCTGCCTCCAGCAGGCAGCGATTCCGCGGACGGTGTAGCCGGCCTTCTCGAGCACACGGCCGATATTGTGGCTGCGATGTTGACCGCCATGAATGGGGCTGAGGGTCGAGTGAGTTCCCACCTGGAGGATAGTACAAAGTCTCGTCATGCGGTCCGCACCTGCGCCATCTCCACGATGTGCGAGACGACTTCCGAACTGGTGGTATCCCAGGTTGGCAGTTGTATCGGCGGTATTTGTCGAAGCCTCGAAGTGGCCAGGTCCTGGAGCGCTTTCTGCCATGCACCATCATCGTTGGGCTCGAGAAGTATCGCGCCACCGAATGCCGCCCCAGGCACTGCTGCGGTCTTTGCGGCCAGTACCGGCGTACCAGCGGCCAGAGCTTCAGCGATCGAAAGTTCTCGGCCTTCCGCGAAACCTTGGTCGGCGAAACCTGGGTACAGGAGTGCATCGGCTCGCCGGCACAACAGGCCGAGAACATTGCCGGGGCATTCGTCGAACCAGAGGATTCTCTCACCGAATAATCGCGAAGTCTCAACCGCAATAATCGGTGCTTCGTCGCAGTCGGTGGCATGGCCAACAATCACGAGGTCGAGACCGAAATCCGGCTGCTCCGCGAGAGCTTCCCAGGCTCGGACCAGAACTCCGAGATTCAGATATCTGTCAATCGGCCCGACGCAGAGCGCGAAGCGACGTCTGGTAAGTTCGTGCGGCAGGGCTGCTTCGGTCGCACCCATCGATGGGGCACGACCGGGCGTAACCACCCTCACGTCGGGCGTACCCCTGCCGAATTTGTGAGCGAAGGCAATAAGACTGGACCTGGCATCCAACGAGATGCAAAGGATGCGGTCGGCGACGTCCAGCAAATCAGTGGCGAGGCACGCGTAATGAAGTCCATGCAGCTCGTCGGGGTCCCATTCCAACGTCTTGCCGCGAATGAAGTCATGGTAGATGGCGGCGCATGAAAATCCTCGGCGTTGCCGCGCCTCTGCGACGAGTCTAAGCGGGACCACCGCGCCATAAAACCCGCAGGTCCAGACCATCTCGCCTGCCTCGGGCCAACCGATCTCAACACATCGACCGAATATCGCGCTGCGAGTCCGCGCGATCTCATCACGAAAGTCGTTGGCTGCTACAGCTGCCGGCGCGTATGCCTGCTCCGAAACCGGCGCTTCGGCCACCATCGCTGGCCGCGTTTCCGCGGAATCCCCCGCGGACTCCTGTGGTGCCTGGCCTCGCAATGTCTTTCGGAATATCTCCCGGCCGTGAACCAGCACCAGTCGCACATCCTCCCGAATGGAAGCAGGCATGGTGGTAACGGCGCGCCGCGCCAGTTTCCGCAGCAGCGCTCGGACCGGGGGGCGTGGCGGTGCAGGCTGAACGGCGAGGGCCGCCGTTGCTGGTGCCGTCGCGGGAAGTATCTTGTGCGGTAAATCGTGAGGCTCTGTCGTTGCTGCTTCACGCGCGGGGGCCACGCCGAGCATGCGCAGTTCGTGCCTGGCATCATGCAGCTTGATCGTCGATCCCCCAGGACCCGGGTACTCTCCCACCAGCGTCTGTGCATCGGCCCGGCTGAGGGCGTAGAGCTTCCCGGCCGAAAACACGAACGGTATGGCGACGATACGCGACTCTGTCAGAAGCTGGCGAGCGATGGTGTGCTCGGCTCGCAGCAAACCCGTCGCCTGCTGCCCGAACAAGCTTAGGCTTGTCGAGAGATCGATGAAGACCCGAGACGGGTGATCATTGTTATCCTCAGGCGCTCTGTTGTTAAAATCCAGCACAGCTGCCTTTAACCTCACAGCCATCACGATGGCGAAAGTTCAGCATCATCGTGCGCGATTCGCAATTACTGCATCTGGGGGCATTTCCGCACATTCGGTAACTGGCGCGGTGAGACGCCATCCCGGCGTTTATATGATAACGTATAAGCAACGAACAAAATCCGTGCGGTGCGGCCATACGGACCGGGGGACGAAGCGCATTCTACCTTCCATCGGTGCGACTTCTCCAACGTCCGATCGCGCGCAATGGCGTCGTAATGCGCCATGAGGTCGATGATTGCAATGCCGCGATCTGCGTTTGAAGGTCCGCAAGCTCCCGATCGACACCATTGCTGACCGTGGCGGTCAATGGGACGTCAGCCGTGGCAGATGCCCCAAGCAGCGGGCCTGGCGATGGCGGCATCGCATCGCGCCAACCTGGAACATAAGTATCCATGGAGGCAGAGTCCGCGAAATGCCGTTGGTTGAATTGTTGACGCTCCCAGCCGTCTCCGCAGGGGTCGAAAAGGGGCGCGTCGCTGCGCTGGAAGAATGCTGTGGTCAGGACATCCTCAACATGAATCCACATCTTGTCGTCGCGCAGGACATCATACAGCTGCCGGATCGTCGGAATATGAATATCGTCAACGATAAGAATACCTCCCTTCCGGAGCCGCTGGTAAAAGAAATAATAGTCCAGATGCGCAAAGGGAAACCCATGCGCCCCGTCAATCAGCACGAGGTCCAGGGGCCGGGTGAAACTGTGCCGCGGGATGGTGAGCTGCGATGGGCCGATGATGAAATTCACGCGATCGTGCCGGAGGTGTGGGGCGTTCTGAACGCGCTCCAGCGAGTCCCAGGTGGCAATGGTGAAGCAAGTGTGACAGTCGGCGATCGTGGATAACAGCACAGTGCTCAGGCCGCATCCGCTCTCGGCGGTTTCCCTGGCCCCGATGCGCTCGGCATGGTTCGCAATGGCGCGGAGCACCGCTGCATTGAGATTTCCGCTTGCGTGCCACAAGACTGGCCGGGAGCAGGCCCAGTCGAGCGCCGCCGCGACACGGTCGTCCTCTGTCGACCGTGTGCCGTCAGTCCGATTCTTTCTGTTCATCGCTCGCTCCGACGATCATCTGCGAAACTCACGTGATAATGCAAAGGAATTCGCCAACGGCACGCCAGCGGTGTCACAGTGGACGCTCCGCAGTTGATAGAGTGCCGCAGCAGTTGATATGCGATCTCCGGCCACCTCACTGTGAGTACGCCGGAGTGAGTTAGACAACGTTGCCGGCACGAACTGGCAGCGGAGGAGGTGGCTGAATTCCGGTCGTATCTCATCGCTGCCCGATTTTGCTCCCGACTCCACTATGACCAACTGCTTCCCGGGCCTGTTCACGTATCTATTGCTCGATCTTCGAACGCTCCGCAACCTGCGGCCGCTCCAGATTGCCGTAACGACTGGAAATCCGGCGCTGGTTGCTGAGTAGCGGCAATCAACACCAACCGGTCGGCCAGGATTGAGCCAGCATCGGGTGGCACCTGGGGGGGATTTTGACGACAGCGGTGGCTTGGCATTGGAAGCCGCCATCCCGTGCCAACGCCCCGCCAACCAAGACACAAGCGGGCAGTGCTGCGGTGCGAATTTTCGACGTTACGCGGCATCCGACCTTCCATCATCGTTTGGCGGCGCGATCGATCGCACCAGTTGCATGCCGCCTCGCCCCATAACTTGACGGTTCAAGAGCATCGGGTAAACTCCGGGAAGCTGCGAAATTCACCGTGGAGGAACGGCTTATGAGCTGGAAAACCCCGAAAATCATCGAAATCGCGCTTGGCGCCGAGATCAACTGCTACGCCTGCGCCGAACTTAAGTAATCCCGCGTCGCGCCTGTTTCGTGGCGCGGTAGGTCCGTGCAAGTACGCGTTCTGGGCGCGGCGGCGGGCGGTGGATTCCCGCAATGGAATTCGAACGCCATAGGCTGTCGGCGAGCTCGGTCAGGTGATCCATGTGCGCAGCCACGAAGCCAGGCTTCTCTCGCGGTCAGCGCCGACGGTCTGCATTGGTTCCTGCTCAACGCGTCGCCCGATTTGCGCCAGCAGATCGAGGCATCGCCATGTCTCCAGCCAAATCACGGCTTACGCTCCTCGCCAATTGCCGGTGTGGTCCTGACCGGCGGCGACGTCGACGCGATTGCCGGGCTGCTGACCCTGCGGGAACGGCAGGCGTTCACCATCTATGCCACCGCGCGGATTCAAGACGTACTCGATGCAAACCCGATTTTTGAGGTTCTCGCGCGCGACGTGGTGCAGCGCCGGCGCGTAACGATCGGCACTTCGTTCCAGCTGACGTTTCCGGACGGCAAGCCCAGTGGACTGTCATTGGAATTGATTGCGGTCCCCGGCAAGGTTCCGCTGTATCTTGAACAAACCGCCGCGTCGCCCCCGATTGTCGAGAGTGAAGACACGGTCGGTGCAATGGTGAGCGACGGGCAGCGCCGATTGTTCTTCATCCCCGGCTGCGCCGGCATGACTGGTGCACTCGCGCAACGTCTGCAAGGCGCCGACGTGGTGCTGTTCGACGGCACGCTGTGGACGGACGACGAAATGTTGCGTGCCGGTATTGGCAGCAAGACCGGCCTACGCATGGGGCACATGAGCATCAGCGGAACGAACGGCACGATCGCCGCCTTCCAGCGCATTGATGTCAGACGGAAGGTCCTGCTGCACATTAACAACTCCAACCCCATCCTGCTGGATGACTCGCCTGAAAGGGCGGCGGTTGAGGCCGCGGGATGGGAGGTCGCCTACGACGGAATGGAGATCCGGTTATGACCGTCGAGCCTATGTCGACTGAACAACTGGAAGCCGCCCTGAAACAAATCGGTGCCGAACGGTACCATTCGCTGCATCCGTTTCATAAGCTGATGTACCAGGGCAAGCTGAATCGCGGGCAACTTCAGGCCTGGGCTTTGAACCGCTACTACTACCAGTGCCGTATCCCCGCGAAGGACGCTACATTGATTGCGCGGCTGCCGACCGCAGAGCTGCGTCGCGCGTGGCGGCGGCGGCTGCATGATCATGATGGAGACGAACCGAACTCCGGAGGCATTGAACGCTGGATGCGCCTCACCGACGGCCTGGGCCTTGATCGCGACTATGTGATTTCCACCGCGGGCTTGCTGCCGATTACCCGGTTTGCGGTCGATGCCTATGTCGACATCGTGCGCGATCGATCGATCCTGGAGGGCATCGCGTCATGTCTGACGGAACTGTTTTCCCCCACGATCATCGCCGAGCGCGTTGGCGGCATGCTGGCGAACTATGATTTCATTACGGCCGACACGCTCGGCTACTTCACGCCGCGGTTGGATCAGGCGCCAATGGATGCCGAGTTCGCGCTCGACTACGTCAAACAACACGCGCGCACGCCGGAGCAGCAAGAGGCTGTGCTGGCCGTGCTGCGTACCAAGTGCGACATCCTTTGGGCCATGCTGGACGCGTTGCATCTGGCTTATGTCGATCCGGGAATGATACCACCTGGCGCATTCATTCCGAGCGGCAGGTGACCGACGAGGCCGCCATTCCATCGCTGGCCGCGGGCGTAAAGTTCCGCTTTGACAAGCTGCGCGACACCTGGGTCGTACTGGCACCCGAACGGCTGTTCCTACCCGACGAGCAGGCCGTCGAGATTCTCAAATTGGTCGATGGCAGCCAAAGTCTGGGCTCGATCATCGATGGCCTCGCAGCCCGTTTCGATGCACCACGTGCATTGATCGCCAGCGATGTCGGTACCATGCTGCAAGACCTTGCCGACAAGGGAGTGGTGCGGTGGTCGGCGTGATCGATCCTCCACTCGGCCTGGTGGCGGAGCTGACGCATCGCTGCCCGCTACAATGCCCTTATTGCGCTAACCCCCTCGCATTGCAGCGGACCAGTGCCGAACTGGATACGGCGATCTGGCGGCGCGTGCTGGAGGAAGCGGCTGCTCTGGGCGTTCTGCAGTTGCATTTTTCCGGTGGCGAGCCGACCGCACGTAAGGATTTGCCGGAACTGGTCAACGCTGCTGCCGAACTTGGCCTGTACAGCAATCTCATTACGTCGGGCGTGTTGTTGAACGAGGCGATGCTGGACCGGCTGACCCGATCCGGCCTCGATCACGTGCAGATCAGCTTCCAGGACACCGACCCCGAAAACGCCGACCGGATCGGCGGCTTTAACGGCGGCCACGCGCGCAAGCTGGCAGCGGCGCGGGCCGTGCAGCGATCGGGACTTGCTCTGACGTTGAATTTCGTCGTGCACCGGCAGAACCTGTCTCGTGTGCCCCAAATGATCGATCTTGCCGAAACATTGGGCGCCGGCCGTGTGGAAATTGCGCATGTGCAATATTACGGATGGGCCCTGGCCAATCGCGATGCGCTGTTGCCGGACCGTGCCGAACTGGATGGCGCAACGGCGACGGTGGAGGCGGCACGTCAGCGGCTGAAGGGCCGGCTCGTGATCGACTATGTCGTGCCCGATTATCATGCATTGCGGCCGAAGGCGTGTATGGGCGGTTGGGCCAGGCGGTTCATTACGGTGACGCCAGCCGGCAAGGCGTTGCCCTGCCACATCGCCGAATCGCTCTGCGGTCTTGAGATCCCCTCGGTACGCGAGCAATCGCTGGCAACGATATGGCATAATTCTTCGGCTTTTGTTCGTTACCGCGGCACCGATTGGATGCCCGAGCCGTGCCGGTCGTGCGATCGGCGAGAAATCGACTGGGGCGGCTGCCGTTGTCAGGCGTTTGCTCTGACCGGTGATGCGTCGCGTACCGACCCGGCGTGCGAGAAATCGCCGGACCACGCGTTAATGCAAGCGGCCGTGGCCGCGCGAAGCATCACGCCGCCGGAGTTCGTCTATCGACGTTACGCATAGATAATAGATGGCGTGCCCGGCTTGTAGCCCACGATCGCTTGCCACCGCGGCGGTGCGCGATTAGGCCCCACACAGGGTCGTAAGCATGATTGCGCCAGCGGCGAACAGGATCGTGATAACCATCATCACCGCGAGCGACATTAAATCGAGCTTCACGAACAACGCAAAACGAATTAGTTCCACGGCCTAGGTAAATGGATTCAGCCAAGAGACGGCATAGACAACCGTCTGGGCTCACCTTCGCCTTGAAATGCTCTCGCCGCGCCAGCGCGGTTCCTTTGCTGCCCTCGCCACCCGCATGTACTATCGGCCGTCATCTGAGGTGACGGTCGTTCGACGCATTCGGGCGTCACAGCACTTCGTATTACATGATCCCGGATGCCATCAATCTTGTGGCGTTGGACTGGTTCGCATGCTGCTCCAGCCGGTCGAGCTCCTGCTTAAGAGCGTGCATCCGTTCGTTCACCTCAACTGGCTTACGTGGCGCAGCTGCTGCAACCTGCTGAACGGTTGGGTCTGCCGCGTGCCGCCGACGTGGTCCCGCGGACTCGTTGCTCGACAGGACCTGTGCCACATAGCCGTTGTCAAAGCCCCGGCGAAAATCACCAGTGTTGTAGGCACTAAGCGCGGCCAACAGGGCATAGGGGTCGTCGCCTCGCGTGCGCGCCGCCCGCGCGAAGTCGGCGGACAGAATCGTTGAGCCGTGCAGGATGTTGGTGCACGGATCGAGGGCTTGCTGAATGCTGTGTCCGGTCGCCGCCAGATTGCGCGTGTTTACCTGCATCAGACCAACGTCGACGCTGTAACCCATATCGACGTAGCTTTTCGCCACACGTGCCGCCTCGGCTGGATCTCGCGCCGGCGGTGGCTGCTGGTCGGTCCCGTTCACATGCAACGCAAGCGGATTGCCGCCGCTTTCCACCTCAATGATTGCATTGAGCGTGGCAGGGGCCACGTTGGGCGCACAGGCGAGCAACGTTGGGTCAAACACGGTGACGGCTGGTCGTGCTGTCGGCGTGGGCTGACTGCTGGTCACAACTGGTAGGGCAACCATACTGGCGGTGATTGTCTCATGTGCCGGTGCCGGCGGCGTCGCCTGACTGGTGATATTACCCACATGCGGTGCTGGTGCGGCTGGCCGCGTCGGACCAGCGATATCGCGACCAAGCGGCGTCGGGTTGGCAGTTTCGTCGACCGCGGGTGTTGGGATAATCAGGTTATGAATGGGCGGAGCGGGACCGCTGGCATCAACAATCGGTGGTACACTGATCTTCGGCTGAACCACCGCGACCGCGCGCGGCGTCTCCTGCCGGACCATCTTGCCCAGATCGGCTGGGTGATCTTTCGGAAGCTCCACGTCGTATTCCAGAGGACTGGCGCGTTCGATACGCGGCCGATCCACCGGAATGGCGCTGGGATCATTGCTGCTCGCCACCACCGTCGCACCCGGCGTTGGCGTCGCCTGGGCCAAACTAACATTGGCGTCAATCACCGGATTCTTCGGATCCAACCGCTCTGCCCTGGCGAACCACTGGGTGGCCTCGGGTTTGCCGGCCATCTGAAGCGAAATCGCCATATTGTTCACGACGTCGGGACTGTTCGGCTCAAGTTGCAGAGCTTGCTTATAAAACGATTGCGCAACATCAAAACGTTGCAACCCGTCATAAGCTGCGCCGAGCCCGTTGAGCACTTTGGCCGAGCCTGGATTATTGGCCAGCGCGGTCTCAAAGGCCACGATCGCCAGTCCGGGCCGGCCAGCCGCCAGATCGGCCTTCCCCTCCTGATACGCCCGTTCCGCCGGCGAAGCCGCCGAAAGCCCTGTGCTGGTCGGACGAACTTCAATCCGCTCCATGCCACAGCCGGAAAGAATAAGCAGGCCGGCGACTGCCGCGATGTCTCGTTTCATACCGAAATTCCGCTCCAGGTGTGGACGATGTGGAAAATGATCGGTGCCATCACTGCAATCATCAACGCAGGCATGAAGCAGAGCACCAACACGATCGATAGTTTGACAGTCATCTTCTGCGCAGCTTCTTCCGCGTTCAGCAGTTGGTGTGAACGCATATCGGCCGCGAAGACCCGAAGAGTTGAAGCCATACTGCTGCCAAGTAGGTCGGATTGCAGCAGCAAATTCACCAGCGAATTGACGCGGTCGACGTTAGCCCGCACCGACAGATTGCGCATCGCTTCGGCGCGCGGGCGCCCAGCCAACAACTCTGCGCTCACCAGCATGAGAAGGCTCGACAGGACAGGTTGCGCCTTGGCCATTTCTTCGCCTACTCGGGCGATCGCCGTGTCGAGCCCGAGCCCGGCTTCCGTGCATACCAGCAGCAGGTCCAATACATCGGGGAGGCCCTCGTTGACCTGTCGCTGCCGGACCGTTCGGCGGTGGCGCACCCAGTATACCGGAAACATAAATCCTGCCACGGCCGCGACAATCGTCAGAGCAAAGTAAAGCCCGACCCCTGACCGCGGCAAAAAAATCGTGGAAGCAACAACGGCGACTGGCGTCATAACCATAGCAAGACACACGCGGAATCCGTAATAGGTTTGTATCGCCTGTGGTGAATCATATCCTGCCTGGAGCAGCCACAGCTTCAGGCTGTTTCTTTCGCGTTCGTCAGATGGCGCGAAGCGAGCGGCAAACGGCCGGGTGACCAATCGGTCAAGCGCAGTGCCACTGCGCCGGATGGACACACTACCATTGTCACGCCGAATGAAGCCGCCCGCCAGACGTCGCGCGCGATCGTCGGGCGCGAGCAATATCGCGATGCCGAACACCGCGAACGTGCTGGCGAGTACCATCAAAACGTAAGGCATATAGCGGCTGAAGTCGTCCAGGCTGCTGAAAAATCCCATCGGGCGCGCTCCCTCAGCGGATATTGTTGACGAAATGACGCAGCAAAAGAATTCCCAGGACAAGCAGCGCTCCGGCACCAACCAGAACGCTGGCGAGCGCGGGATCGGTCCAGGCGTCGTCATAAAAATGCGGATTGATGTAGGCCAACAGAACCACGATCGCGACTGGAAGAATTGAGAGTATCCTGCCTGAAAGACGGGATTCAGCCGATAGCGCCCTGACCTTGCTTTGAAGCCGCAGTCGCTCTCGCAGCACGTCGGAGAGCGAACTCAGAATCTCGGCAAGGTTGCCACCGGTTCCGTGCTGGACCCGCATGGCCACGATCAAGTAGTCGATCACATGATGTCGCAGACGGTCGCCCATTTTCTCCAGGGCCTGGCGCAGATCGAGACCATAGGACATCTCATCGTACACCATCTGGAATTCCCCGCCAATCGGGTCAGGCATCTCCTCCGCAATCATACCGATCCCGGTCGATACCGGATGGCCGGCACGCAGCGAGCGAACCAGCATATCCAGCGCATCGGGCAACTGCGCGCTGATATGCCGAAGCCGGCGACGGCGGGCCTGCACCAGAAACCAGATGGAAAGAGCCACACCGATGGTGACTCCCGCAGCAAGACACCACAAGAATTGCCAGTGCAAGGAAAACGATATCGCAACGATGAACACTGCGGAAACGATCGTCATCCACAGCATGACTTTGTCCGGCGATCCGCCCATGCCGCTGCTGATCACCAAATTGTCAAACCAACGGATCGGCGATGTGGTGAACAGCCGTGCCATCCACGGTGTCATGCCGAAGGTGTAAGGCCGCCGCCGGAGCAGTTCAGCCGCTGCGACCTGTTCCTGATTTCGTCCGGATGCGAGCAGCCGTTGATCGACCTGGCGACGCACCCGCCCGGTCGAGTCGAAAAATAAGTAGTAAATACCTTCGACCAGGGCGACACCGGCGACGGCGGCGGCAGCGTAAGGCAGTACCGACCAGTACATGGTAACCTCCCTATTCGGCTGCGCGTCGGTGAGACATAAACAGGCCGTTGGGCAGCACAATACCCATGCTTTCGAGCTGCTCGACAAACCTCGGGCGAATGCCTTTCCATTCGTAATGGCCGTGGAGGTTGCCGTCTGCGTCGGTCCCGGTGCGGACAAACCGCAGGATCTCGTTCATCGTCGGAACATCGCCCTCCATGCCCGCCATCTCCTGCAAACTGATGAGGCGGCGTCTGCCGTCCGTCCCACGAGCCAGTTGCATCACCACCTGGATGGCCGAAACGATTTGCGACCGGATGGTGCGTGGCGACATCTCCAGACCCGCCATGCCGATGACCTGCTCCAGCCGGGTGATCGCGTCCCTTGGCGAATTGGCGTGGATGGTCGACATCGACCCTTCGTGGCCTGTGTTCATTGCTTGCAACATGTCGAAGGCTTCGTCGGCGCGCACCTCGCCGAGAATGATGCGGTCAGGGCGCATCCGCAGCGCGTTCTTGACGAGGTCGCGCTGCGTGACCTCACCTCGGCCATCGGCATTGGGGGGCCTTGTTTCCAGACGCGCAACATGTGGCTGCTGCAATTGCAACTCGGCAGCATCCTCAATGGTGACAATTCGCTCCCGCGGGTTGATCGCCTTCGATAGCGCATTGAGCATCGTTGTCTTGCCGGTTCCGGTGCCGCCGGAAATCAAAATCGATATTTTCCCACGCACCATACCCTGCAACATCACCGCCATATCACTGGTGATCGTTCCGTTTTCGATCAACAAATCAAGGTCGAACGGACGCTTGGCGAATTTACGGATCGACAGCAGCGGTCCATCCACCGCAACCGGCGGCACGACGGCATTGATCCGCGATCCGTCCGCGAGACGCGCATCGACAACCGGCTGTCCCTCATCGACCCGGCGGCCGACGGCTGCGACCATTTTGTTGATAATCCGCAGCAAATGCGCATTGTCCTGGAAGCGGACCGGCGTCAGCTCGAGCCTGCCTTGCCGCTCGACATAAACCTTGTCGAAGGTATTGACCAGGATGTCGTCGATGGTGTCTTCGCGCAGTAGCGGCTCCAAGGGGCCCAGACCCATAACTTCGTCCAGCACGTCTTTGACGATCTGCTTGCGCTCGCGCTCGTTCAACGGCGTGGTTTCGTTGACCAACAGCTCACGGATGATATCGCCGACTTCTGAAACGAATTGCTCCTTCGGCATACGCTCGATAACGCTCAGATTGATTTCGTCCAGCAGGCTCTGATGCAGGCGGACTTTCAGATCGAGAAAATCCGGGCCAGGAGCGGGAACCGGCGTCACCGGCGCCAAGGTCGCAATTTGCCGGGCAATCGGCTCGGGAACAGGTTTCAGCCGGTTGCTGAATCGCGACGCCAACATGATTAAGCTCTCCTCGGTTCAACGTGCGACACATTCGCTCTCCCGGCGATCGCCTGAGCCATCAAACGCAGTTTCTTTTCCAGGGAGCTTCCGGCACGGACCTCGTTCAACGGCCTGCCCGTATCAGCAGCCAACCGCATGGCCGGATCATCCGGAATGGTATGATTGATCTCGTGGCCCAGTGCCTTCGCCGCGTTTTTGAGGGGAATGTCTTTCGAGCCAAAGAGACCCTTCGCGGTCCGGTTCGCCACCACGACCAGCGGAATGTGATCAAGATGCTCGCTCTGGAGCATTTCGATTTGGTGTTTTGCCTGGCGTAGCGACGGGACCGTTAGTTGAACGACCAGTACGATCACATCGGAGTTGGCCAGCGTTGCCAGGACCCAGTCCGACCAGAGTGTCGGCAGGTCGACCATGACCTGACTGTACTCGCGCCGCGCCACCTCCAGGATCGTGGCCACGGCGTCCACATCAAGATCACCAACGGGGAAAATGCTGGACGGCGCGGCTAACAAATCAAAGCGTTGATGCGGACGCACCATGGCGCCGCGCAACAACGCGCCATCAAGGCGCTTCAGATCCCGGGCCAGGTCGATGACGCTGACCCGCTGCTCGGCGTCCATCTGCAGCGCGGCCGCGCCAAATTGAATGTCAAAGTCCAGCACGCACAGCGGCGGTGCATTCCTCTCGCGGCCAATCGCAGCGGCACCTTGAACAGCCAGACTCGTCGCTCCCACACCGCCGCCGCTTTTGATGAAGCTGACCACTGATCCCCGGTGCTGATCATCGTCGCTGACCGGTGTGATGGCGGCGACGTGGCGCCGTCCAGCAGCAGCTTGCAAAGCGTTGGCCACGTCCTCACCGACAAACGGTTGCGGCAGCACGTCGGCCAGCCCGTTGCGCATGAGTTCCCGCATGCTCGCGATATCGAGGTTGGCGGATGTGACGACGACGGATCCGGTCTCCGCTTCGCTCATGAACAGCGAAAGAGTACGCATTTGCTTTGGGTTGGTGGTGTCGATGTCGAGAAAAATCACATCGCCACGCAGTGACTTGAGGGTAGTCAGATCGAAGTCGCTTGCAACCTGAGCGCGCAATGACATTGTAGGTGCAAGGGCGAGCTCAAGCGCAGCCTGGGTCGTCGCGGAGCGCAACAGCGCCACGATCGTTATGCTCGTGTAATGCACCTTCATATCCATGGGGTACCTCGTTCAATTGGATCGGCTATAACGTGGCGGGATACTTGGATCATCATTGCTGAGCCGGATAGCAGGCGCTGGCTGGGACGTTGACCGCGAAATCGTTTTGGAAAGGCATTACGAAATTAAAGCTATAGTTGTAGCTGACCCGCCAGCCGCAACCGTTGGCAGGCTGCGTAACGGAGAAGTTGGCTGCCGTCACATTGAGCCCCCACGCCTGGCTTACGGCATAGGTCTGGACCGCCGATATTTGTTTGGCCTGGGTTGTGCCGCCACACGTGGTCGTGTTGACAGCGGCACAACGGGCAGCCGACTCAACAGCATAGAACAGCACATTTGTTGAAAAAAGCACCCACCCTTCCATGATCGTGCCAATGATCGCCAGGGCCAGTACCGGCAAAATGATGGCCGTTTCAACCGCTGTTCCACCGTTCCGGCAAGCGTAAAGCCGCCGGAAAGTAGCCGCGTAACAGGAGGTCGTTGCGCGCCTCACTGGACACGGACCATTGTTGCCGCGGTCAGCGGGGAGTTAACCCCGGGCGCGGCCGGCGAATAGGCCTGTGACACCGTGACGGTTACGTACGTGCCGGCGGGCTGGCCATCGGTGCATGTTACCGGCGGTTGCCTGCAGACCTCCGAGGTCAGAGATGTCCCACTCGCACAGCCACAGGCCTCTGTGACAGTGATGCTGCCGGCCGGGATGCCCGATGCGGCGGTGACCGCGCTCTGAATGTTCCCCACGTTGTAACCGTTGAGCATGGCGTACTGCGCACCGACCTGCGCCGCGTAACTCACGTTCATAATCTGAAAGGGGAGCATGCCATATTCCACGATTGCGAGGATCAAAATTGAAAAAAACGGAAACACGATGCCGAACTCGACGGCGGCTCCTCCATCGGTCCGGCGCCATAATCGCCTGAGATATTTGCACATGGCGGGCTCCTATTCCACCAAGGTGACGGCGCCACCGCCACCGATCGTCGCAACGCCAGTGCCCTGACACTGATCGTTAATGAAGGCGAGACCCAATATCGTGATGGTGTCGGCGATGAACTGCGTACATGGCGAGTTCATCACGCTTAGCCCCTCGAAGGATAGCGGCTGATTGGGAGTGTAGATCGCTCCGGTGATATTATCGAAATTGATCCCGTAGACCGTATTGGCATTGCCGGTCGTCGCGGCACGGTCCTGAAATATGGCGATGCCGGCGGTGTCCCACGCTCCCGCCGTGGTAGGCGCGGTCAGGTTCATGCCGTCCGCGCCGTTGAGATTGATGTTGGCGTAGTCGCCGGCGGCAACGCCACCTGCCGTACCCCCGGTCAGTACAATGGTGGCGTTGGTTCCGTTGAGATCGCCAAACGTCATATTGAACCCGCTACCAGTACCTGAACCGGTACTGCCGCCGCCATCCATGATGTAATAGCCAACGGAAGCTCCCGAAGGATTAAGCGTCAGATCGCCGCCCGTGACGCTGATGCCCTCCATGAACTGGTAAGTCCCCGAGCCGAGCACCAAACCAAACCCGGTACCAGCCGAAAATCCGGCCTGATCCTCGACTGCGGGCACACCGGGGTTGTTGCACGTCGTGCAGCCGACGACAGTGTTGCCGTTACCGAATACAACATGGCCGAACCCGCCGATGGTCATCGCCGAGAATTTGCCGCCATCCGCTGGCGCGCTCTGAATGTTGTTGTTGCCGTTACCAAACGTGAGGTGCCCGCCGATAGTGAAGCCGTTGCCTGACGTCGGGCTGACCACGATCGCGGGACTGCCGGCTCCCGCGAGAATGTTGTTGGTGGACGCGCCAAACGTCAGCGACGGGTTGTTAAGGGTCAAACTGATCGCGGGTTGGCCGGCTCCGCCCTGAATGTTTGTTACGGTCACGCCGCCGAAATTAACGGTTCCGCCAGTCACGCTGACGGCGGGCTCCTTGTTGGCGCCACCGAGGATCGTGAGCGTGCCGCTTCCCGTGAAGTTGAGTGTGCCGTTCGTCACGTTGATCGCAGCTTTCCCCGCCGGCGCAACGATCGTGCAGGCGGCCGGACTGCAGGCGCCGGAGATATTTGCCACCTGACCCTTGGTGATACTAATGCCGCCCGGGTAGCAGGTACCCGCGACAAGTGGGAAGGAAGCCGTGATGGCCTTGCTGTTGTTGCCTTTGCAGGGGTTCGGAGTTGCGATGGTCGCGATCGCAACCGGAACCGTCGCTGGCGGCATCGTGCGGCATTCCGACCCTGGGCAGGCGTAGGGGTCAGGAGTAACCGTTCCCTTGCCCTGGGTAGGGGGCCTGGTGAAGTTGAAGGCGTTAAGGAAGCCGGAATTGATGTCGCCGGCAACCGTCGCGGTCCAGGCGTTGACGTTCGTAAGCAACCCGGTGATTTCCAGGGCGCTGCCCCCCAACGAGTTATCCGCAATGCTGCATCTGGACATGTTGATATTGCCAAACAGCAGGGCAAAATTGATTCCCGCCCCGACGGCGTTGTTCAATGACAGCATGCAGTTCACCGCCGGGTTGGCCAGCGCCACACTTCGCGCAGCAATTGTCGGTGCGGCGTACCCGTTCGGCAGAACTGAACTGAACCAGTTCGTTCCGGGCTGCTGGATGATTACCTCGACCGCGTTATCGTTGGCTGTGAAATTTCCCGATTTCGGTGGATTGTTGACGGTCACTACGACACCACCGACGCCATTCCGCCAGCCGTTCAGAGCGGCGATAGTATCCGCCTCCGTAACACAAATGTTTGTTCCGCTCGGGGTACAACTGCTCGTTTGGTTCAGCGCAATGGCCGCGCTGGTCGCCGCCGCGTCAGCCACTCCCTGCATGGCGCGCGAATTCATCAGCCACGTGCCAATTTCGATCCCCAGGCCGGCAAATCCGAGCATCACCGGCACAGCAAGCGCAAATATGATCGCCGCCGCGCCTCTGCTGTCTCGCGAGAACCGCTGCCAGCCACTGATCAAGGGAAGGTTCTGAAGCACGATTGCCATCCCCCTTCGAGATTCATTGCGGACTTGACCCGCCGCTCGACCCACCGCCACCCGATCCGCCGCCACCCGATCCGCCGCCGCCCGAGCCGGAGTCGCCGCCTCCGCCAGCAGAGGGGCCGGTCGCTGCCTGCAACGCCGGGGCAGGTCCAGGCCGATAGACCCGATTGGTTTCGTACCGCTGGTAAGCGCTGTCCATGCGGATGCCGTTGTTGAGCGCCGGGCCACGCGGCTGCAACGGCACCGGGTTGACCACCTGGCTGGCGATGTTGGCGTGCACCGCTTCCCCGAAATCTGGCGCCATGTCCTCGTGAGGATTGTAGACGCAGCCGCCAAGGCCGGCTAACAGCAAGATCGGAAGAGCACGCAACATGGCTGGAATTCCCTCTTCCATCAACGGATGATGTGACCGTAACTGCCGGCGAGTCCGCCGCCCTGCGGCTGACTGGAGTCAGGCGCTTCAGCCTTGCCATTGAAATAGATGTCCTGTTCCGATGGCGGTACGAAGCTGTCGGTCGGCGCACGTAACGTGTTGGCAATGGTCGGACGCACCAGGCGCGGCGTCACGAAGATCACCAGTTCTGTCTGCTTGCGCTGAAAACTCGAGTCTCGCAAAAGGGCGCCGATGATCGGTATATTGGTGATGCCCGGGATGCCGTTGACCGAGTCGGTAAAATTCTCGGACAGCAGACCAGCGATCGCGAAGCTCTCGCCATCGCGCACTTCGACACTGGTCTTTACCCGGCGCGTGGAGATGCCGGGAATCTGAATGCCATTGGCGTTCACCGCGATCGAGTTATCGATCTGCGACACTTCAGGAACCACGACCAAGTTGATCAGTCTGTCCTCAAGGACGGTCGGGGTAAAGGACAGGCTAACGCCAAACGGCTTGAACTCGATGGAGATCGTTGGGACCGCTCCGGCGGTTGCCGGAGTCGAGGCAACCGGTACCGGGAACTCTCCGCCCGCCAGGAAACTCGCAGTATCGCCGGACAGTGCGACCAAATTTGGTTCAGCGAGAACCTTGACCGCCCCCTTTGTCTCCAGCGCGTCCATGACACTGCTGAAGCTAAAGGAGTTTTTTCCGATTGCACCGGCACCCGCCAGCAATGACGAGCCGAGATTAGTGCTGTTCAGGCTGCTGAGCGCCAGACCGGCACCGCTCAGATTGGCCGCGCTGCCGATCAGTGCCGCCGGATGAAAGCCGAACTGGCTGGCGATCGAGCGGTCCATTTCGGCGACCTTTACCTCCAGCATCACCTGCTGGGCGCCCGCGACGTTCAAATCGTTCAGCACGATGCCGTCTTTGTAGACGTAGCGTTTGGCGATCTCGATCGCCTCATGGGTTGCAGCCGCCGTTGAGACGGTGCCGCTCAGCGCGATCGTATCGTTGATTGGGTGCACATCGATGCGTTCACCCGGCAACATCATGTGCAGCGCCGCCTTGACGCTGTCGACATCGATGGTGACCGTGACGTCGATGACGGCGAGCAACTGATTGTCCTGGCCATAGAGGGCAAGGTTCGTGGTGCCCAGGCCTTTGCCGAGCACATAGAACGAACGGTCGGTGAGCGCCACCACGTCGACGATATCGGCGTTGCCGGTGGAAATTTTGCCAATCGCGGCGTTGACGCGCAGCACACGCGACTTGTTCAGCGGCAGCATCAGGCTGGTCGTGCTCTGCACCGCCCGTTCGGGGGTGACGGTAACGACCGTTTGCTGCTGTGCCCACGCCGGCACCGAAACAAGTGCGAGGCCGACCGAAAGCCACGCGATCAAAAGCAACTTCATGGCAATCCCGCTCCCCCAAATTCCCGTAATGCGAACGTTTCCCCACCAGGCCGGAAGCGGCCTGGTGCTAATTCGGCCTCGCACCTGTTGTTGGCGCGACACCCATCACTCTGGGTCCCGGCGCCTCACCGTGTTCACGTGGCACTTCGTAGTTTGTCGCCGCAGTACCGCGCACGATGTCATAGGATGGTTCCTTCGGCGTCGCCAGCGACTGCAGTTTTTCGGCGATCACGGGCGGGACGCTGGGCGGCAACAGATCTTTTACCGACAGCGAACTTGGCGCCACCTGTTGTTTGCTCCGCATATTGCGCAAGGTCAGACTCAGCGTGCCGATGCTGGAGGCGAGCGTGAGTTTCTGCGCATCCCGCGGCGATACCTCAACCGTGACGACCTTGATTGCGCCTGCCGCGTCTTTGCGCACGTTGGTGTCCTGATCGATGGCGCGAACCAGGACGTCCTGCAGCAGCACTTCGATCTTGGCCGAGGTCGCGGCGGCGGCGGGGGTTCCATCACTGTGGGTGAGCAAGATGTCCACGTGATCACCTGGCTGAACGAAGCCGGCGACGCCCGTGGCATCATTGACGCGAATGGTCACGGCGCGTTTGTCGGCCTCGATGACCGACGACAACGACGATTTGCCACCATTGCCGGACACCTTGGTTGCGAGCACCGGCTCGTTGGCTTCCATCGGGCGCAACACGACGCGGTCCACGCCTGGACCGGCGAGGTCTTCAATCTTTCCGAACGACCCGGCGGGGGCCGAGCCGGCCGGCCATTTGACGACTCGCAGATCGTCCGGGCCGATGTGGTCGCCGTAATCGAGATTCTTGCTCGCGACGACGATGCTTGGACCGGCATCGGCCTCCGCAGGCGCCGTACTGTTGAGGTTGTGCAGCCAGATGACTGCAACCACGCCGGACACCAGCGACAGCAACAGAAGCAGAATGCCGCGCATTTTCATCGCATGTGCCTTGTTCGAGCGGACCGGTCAGGTGCCGACATTGCCAACCGCCACCTGACCAGCCGATCAGGTGGTGATCGTCGTGGCCTCGGTGCCGATCTTGTTACCGATGGCACTGAAAATGTTGCCGAGTGCTGTGCCGGCTGCACCAGCGCCGGCAACAATTGCCAGGGATATGAGCCCAACGATCAGGCCATATTCGAGGGCGTTGGAGCCACTATCGTCTTGCGCAAAGCGGCCAATAAATCGTTGCAGCGCCAGCGTTCTCATATTTGTCTCCTGTCAGGTTACGTTAGGTCGAGCTAATGTCAAGAATACCGTTCCGCGGGTCCCCGTAGCAGCCACTGGTCAGGTCGTAAGCCCCGACGCAGCGGTTTGAACCTGGGTGCTTACAGCGTTGAATATGTTGCCCAGCGCTGTGCCGGTGGCGCCGGCCCCGGCGACGATCGCCAGGGATATTAACCCAACGATAAGGCCGTATTCGAGGGCATTGGACCCCCGATCGTCTCTGATAAGCCGAATCAGCATCTTAATCACCCCCAGCGGTTGCTCGCGGATCTTGACGTCAACGCAAAGATTGCCACGCAGACGTTAACGTGAACGAAAAGTTACACACGTTGAAACTCCGGTCAAGGACTTTTAATAGTATTAATACCAAATTTTAGACTGTGCGACCGGCATCTTAATCCGGTAGCGGCGATGAATGTGCCAGACCCGGCGCTGCATGGATACCGATGCCGGCGGTTGCGGACCGGGTAAATCGATCAGGCCGGCCACGCACGACGATATCGCGTGGTATGCAACCGCGGTCCGCAAGCCTCCGTAGATTTGCAGCGTCGCCGGAGCAGGTCCCTTTGTCGCGGGAAGGCCCGCCCGGTGCCTCCGGCCTGCCGTGTCGCGGGGCAGGTCGGGTTGGACGGACGAACGCATACCATTTTCGTCTTGCTACAGCATGCCCGACCCGTTAACCTAAATTAATAAGTGGATTATTAAAGCGAATTGGCGCTGATTGCCTAGTGAATTGGTGGCAAACCGGTCCGAATCCTTCATTTATCGTTACCGTTCAGGCTCGCCATACGTGTGTCACAAGGAGAAAAACGTCGGGATGCCCCTGCTGAACATGCGGACTGCCGTGGCGTTGCTCGTGTTGCTGGTGGGCGGGTGCGCCGGCCACCAGCCCGCGCCATCGGGCGCGAAGGCCGCACCCGACTCGGCGGTCCTGATGGCGGCCGATTCCACGCGTGAAGCGGGTCGCTACGCCGAAGCGCTGCAAATTTACCAGCGCCTGCTGATCACCAGCCCAGGGCTTCTCGGCGCCCGCTACGGTGCCGCCGAGTGTTCCCTGGCGCTCGGGCAGCCCGACAACGCCCTGACACTGTTCGACGGGCTGGTGGCGAACGGCGAATTTCATGCCCGCGCGCTACAAGGTAAGGGTCTCGCGCAGTTTGCGCTTGGCCGGCGGGACGATGCGGGTCAGTCGCTGCGCGAAGCGACGGCGAGCGATCCCACACTCTGGCGGGCATGGAACGGACTGGGCGACCTTGCCGATCAGGAACGGAAACCGAAGGAAGCGGCCGCTTTGTATGCCAAAGCCCTTGCGCTGCAGCCGAACTCCGCGATGGTTGTCAACAATGTCGGTTACTCTTTGTTGGGTAGCGGCAATTATGTCGACGCGATCAGTGAATTCCGCAAGGCGCTGGCACTTGAGCCGAACAACCTGACGGTGCAAACCAACCTCCGTCTCGCCTTGGCGGCGAGCGGCGACTATGAGGCGGCGCTCCGTTCGGCTCCAAGCGAGCAACTGCCGAACCTGCTCAACGATGTCGGATACATCGCGTTGCGGCGCGGTGACTACGCGGCGGCGGAACACTATCTGACCAAGGCCATGGACGCGAGCGGCACTTATAGCACCGTCGCGGCCAGGAATCTCGATTGGCTCAAAGACAAGCAAGGGGCGGCGCAATGAACAGTCCGGCCGTCCTGCAGGCCGCGACCATAGTGTTCATCGGATCGCTGATCGTGGCGACGATCACCGATATCGTTTGGTTGCGTATTCCCAACTGGATTCCGGCCTGCATTGCCCTGTTGTTTCTGGTCGCCGCCGTGGCGGAGCCACGATCGTTAGCCTGGTGGGGGTCCCACCTGGGAGCGGGAGGCATCGTTCTGTTGGTTGGCATGGGCGTCTTCGCCTGGGGCAAAATCGGCGGCGGCGACGTAAAACTTATGACCGCCGTCGCGCTGTGGTTCGGGCTGTCGCCATTGCCTGCGTTGTTGCTGGCAATCGGCGTGGTCGGAGGCGGGGTCTCCATCGCTTGCGTCGTCCTACGTGGCGTCGGATCGGGCGCCATGCTGGAATACCTCGGCTTGCGTGCTGTGGCGCTGGAGACGGGCCAGGGCGTGCCGTATGCGGTCGCCATCGCTGTCGGGTGTTGGTTGATGGCTGGCGGCCTGTTGACCTGATTATTTTATGAAGGATCGATAATGAACGAAGCATTGGCAACCAACCCGCCGAACGACTGGTTTACGCGAGATCGGTTGGCGCGCATCTTCGTGGTATTGTATTTTTTCATTCTCGAAGCGTGTCTGGCCCAGGGTTTCATCACGGCCATCCGCGCGACGCCGGCATTCGACCTGCTCGGGTTGGCCCGCCTTTTTGCCAACGGATGTTTGTTTCTCTTCGTGGCGATGATGATCGGGCTGACCATCGTCCGCGAGCAACCGCGATTGCAGGCGACCGGATCGTGGCCCAGGATCAGCGCGGTGGTCGGCACCAACCTCATCTTGGTTGGTGTGTTCTTCCTGCCGGCGCGCGGGCCACTCAATATATATGAATCGGTGGTTTCGTCGGTACTGATCCTGACCAGCAACATTCTTAGCGTTGTCGTCCTCCAACGCCTGGGTCGTTCGTTCAGCATCATGGCCGAAGCCCGCGCATTGGTTACTGGCGGTCCCTATGCGGTGGTCCGGCATCCGCTGTACCTCGTGGAAGAGATTGGCGTCATAGGGGCATTCGTTCAAGTTGTTTCATGGCCTGCCGCGCTACTGTTCGCATTGCATTTTGCCTTTCAACTGCAGCGGATGCGCAATGAGGAACGCGTGCTGCTGCACGCATTTCCTCGGGAATACCGAGCCTACTCGGCTCGAACGGCGCGCTTCATCCCTGGTATCTGGTGAACGGAACAACGCCATGTCACGATTGACTGCGGTCACCGCTTATGTCCGGAACGATGTGGTCGCCGCGATCGCGCTCCTGGTCGGGCGGTTCGCGGTCCCTTCGTGGCGGATCCCGCAGCCGAAACCAGGCCGGGTTCGTTCATTGCAAGTATTTGCGGTCCGGGCGCTGCGGGCACGCGCTCCTGGTGGCGATGCCAATTTCCGGGACGCGGCCGGCCACCATGACCCGGCGGAGGGAATTCGAATTGCCATGTTGTGGCCGGCGTTTACCGATTGCGGTCTGATACCAGAGATCGGTTGGGTTGCGGCTGCAGGGAGGTTGGGGTGATCGAATATGTGTTTTACATCATCCATTACCTGCATGATCTGTTAGGCCCCTTGACGCCGGTTGTCTTCGGCACATCAATTTCGTTAATTGTGGTGCTGATTGCTCGGCAATTCGAGAAACGATGGCCGATCGACCCGGACCTGCCTCGGTCGGAAGTCCTGAGCGACTGGATAGTGACAGGCATCAATGTGACGTTGGGATGGGTGGCGACGCCACTCACCGCCATATGCAGTACAGCAATCGTAAACGCTGCCGGAGGGGGCTTCATTCATTTGCGTTCGGATGGCTGGTGGTACGGTGTGTCATTGCTGGGATTCATCCTGATTGCGGATCTTTACCGCTACACCATCCATCGGCTTTATCACGCCGTACCATTTTTGTGGGCGTTGCATTCCTTCCATCACAGCGCGGAGGCGATGACGTTCGTCACCGGGGCGCGGCATCATTGGATTGACAGGGTAATGGAAGGTGCGTGCTTCCCGGTCATGGCCATCCTGTTCAAAGTGCCGCCTGAGATTTTGACCGCTTCGGCATTCATCATATTCTTACCTGACGGCTGCGCACATTTGAACGTGCGACTGCCTTTGGGCCGGGCCATTACATGGTTGAACAGTCCCCAGTGGCATCGGATTCATCATTCCACGCAACCTGAGCATTTCAACAAGAACTTTGCTTCCGCCCTGCCGATTTGGGACTTCGTGTTTGGGACGGCGTGGATCCCGCGCGAGAACGAATACCCGGCGACAGGGCTGGTGCCGGGTGAGAAGTGCGATGTCCTGACGAGCATCATTTGGCCATTCCGTCATTATGTGCGCGGCCGGCAGCTCCGCCTGCCGACATGGCCGCGTCTCGAAAACTCTGCCGCCATGAGAAAAGTCTTCGCAAAAGTGTCCGGTACGCAAAACACCTGAGCAAGCCGCCGCTCTCGGGTTTTGCCGGCCCGCCGACATTCGTCAGCAGATGGTTTCGCCGCTGTCGAAGCAGGTCGAATGCGTTTGAGACCCGGGGGCGGCAATCGGCAGTGCATTGGTCAGGGCCCGCCGAGATCGGCCAAAACCATGACACACACTTGGGGAATATCGCGAGCCAGCCAACGCCTGGCGCCGGCCCAGATAGGATGTTGCTCCGGAGTTTACCGACGGGTGGGTCTTGACCGCAGGCAGGCAGCATCGTGCCTGCGCCTGGTCGAACCTTGCTCAGATCTCCTCCGCCACCAGGGACGATCCGGGACGGAAAAATGACGCCATGGTCGCAGGATGCCCTAGGGTCGCAGAATGATTGTGCGATCCTGCCGTTCCACGTGCGGCCAGTAATCCATGCGGCTGTGAGCGAAATAACCAATCGCGACCAACAACACGATCACCGCAACCCAGCGCATCTGACGAATCACGATCATCAAGGCGAACAGAGCACCGAGGATGAAGGTCACTGACATGGCCGAACCGGGTCTATCCTTATCAGTTGCTGAGCGATGGCTCCGCGCGGGCTGGCGATGGTTGTATACGATCCGTCTGGGGTTCGTTATCGGTACCGTGGCCCGAGTCGCAAAATGGGAGTAGTCGATCCGGCCCGCCCGGGACCTGGCGAAGCCCGTTGGAGCCCCGCGCTCCTGCTTCGTCAGCGCGTCGGCCTCTGGCCTGCCACTGTATCGTGGAACGGTCGCAATACCAAGATCACCACTGTGGCTGGTCGGATTGCATTTATGCAGTCGGCTTTTTCGCCCTTGAGTCGGCCGGCGGGGCCGGCTCGTTCACTGGCTGGCATTCGTCCGCGGCATGAGAATGAACGTGCCCTGCGCACGCCAGCGCGGCCTGTGCAAACCGGCCCGGGTTCCGCCGCCAGCGCACTCGGTCTGCGCCGCCGCCGTTACCCGACCTTGAACCGAAGCAATTGCAGCACCGAAAATTGGTAAAAGCCGGTTCAGATAAGGTATGTGGCGACCACGTTGGCCATATTGAGCAGCACGATCATCGCATAGCATGTGGTTATGATAACCAGCGGCCGTCTTGGGATACGGCCCGCCATTATCGCACCGGCCGAGATCAACAGGCAGATGGCAAATTTTGGCAGCCACCACATCTCGCCAAGATGCAAGAACAAGAACAAAACGACGGGATTGGTTTCCAGATCCGGCGTAAGGTTCGTCGTTATGACATCAAGGATTTGTAACGTTATGAGAATGAGAAACATCGGCAGTGACTGCCGCAGGTTCGACATTGAGGACCTCGAGACCGGAACACCGGCGCCGGGCCAGTATCCAGGCCAATGGTTACAGAACACTTAAATTTCAGCGTGGAAGCGCGGCATTTAGTTGACAACAACAGCCATAAGGACGCCGCACGCGATGATCTAACGGCGCGCCGGTTGGCCGCTCTCTGTATCCGGGCCTAACCTGCCGCCATGTTCCGCCCGATCGAACGTGACGAACTTGAACCCTTAGCCACCGGCGCCTGGATCCTTGGCACCGGAGGAGGTGGTTCGCCGTACCTCGCCTACCTCAACATGCGGCAGCTGTACGCCCAGGGGACCACGGTTACACTGATGCAACCGGAGGCATTGGCGGATGATGATCTGGTCGCGGTGGTTTCCAATATGGGCGCGCCGCTGGTCGGGCAGGAACGCCTGTCAGACCCGGACTTCGCCACACGGCCGGTGCGGATGATGGAGGACTACCTTGGCCGCAAATTCCGTGCCGTGATGTCGGTCGAGATCGGCGGCGGCAATGCGTTCCAGCCGCTGCTGGTGGCCGCGCGCACCGGCCTGCCGGTGGTCGATGCCGACGCCATGGGCCGCGCCTTCCCGGAAGCCCAGATGACCAGTTTCGCCATCGCCGAGCTGCCGATGTTCCCGCTCACCCTGGCCGATATCCGCGACAACGACGTCATCGTTGCCCGTGCCGCGAGCTGGAAATGGATGGAGCGAATAAGTCGAAAGATCTGCACAGAAGTTGGTTCGGTCGCCGCCACCTGCAAGGCACCGCGTACCGGTGCGGAGGTGAAACAATACGGCATCCTGCACACCACAACCCGGGCGATTGCGCTTGGCCGTGCGGTGCGCGAGGCACGGCGGCGGCACGAGGACCCGGTTGCCGCCACGCTGACCGCGGCGCACGGCAAGCTCGCCTTCCGCGGCAAGATCGCCGACGTGGAGCGCCGCGCCACCGAAGGATTCCTGCGCGGGTCGGCCCGAATCGCCGGCCTGGACGAGGATCGCGGAGCGACGTTCGACGTGGCATTCCAGAACGAATTCGCCGTCGGCTGGCGTGACGGACGGGTGATGGTAACCACCCCCGACCTGATTTGCTTGCTCGACAGTGTCTCGGGAGAGGCGATCGGCACGGAAAGTTTGCGTTATGGCCAACGGGTCAGCGTCGTGGTGTTGCCCGCGCCGCCGATCCTGCGCACGCCGAAGGGCCTGGAAAACGTCGGCCCACGCGCATTTGGGCACGATACCGATTACGTCAGCCTGTTCGATCCCGAGCCCGCCGCATGAAACGCATCGGCGTCGACGTCGGCGGCACCAACACTGACGCGGTCCTGATCGAAGGCACGCATGTGCTTGGTACGGTCAAGACCATCACAACCGAGGACGTGCTCGGCGGTATCAGGGCCGCCCTGGCTCAGTTGTTGGAACAGGCGGGAGACGTGGCCTCGGGTCTGGAGGCGGTGGTGATCGGCACCACCCACTTCACCAACGCGGTGGTGGAGCGGCGGCATTTGCAACGTGTCGGCGCGTTGCGGATTGGCCTGCCTGCCAGCGCCAGTTTGCCGCCGTTCGTCGATTGGCCGGATGACCTTGCCGCGACCGTTCGTGGCGCCGTCGAGATGGTCGCCGGCGGTCACGAATATGATGGCAGACCGATCGTGCCGCTCGATCGAGCGGGGGTTAGAGACGCGGCCAGGCGCATGGCGGACGCAGGTCTGACCGCGGTCGCGATCAGTGCCGTGTTCTCTCCGCTGACCGCGGAATGCGAGTTAGCGGCTGAACAGATCGTGCGTGAGGAAATGCCGGACGCGCGCATCACTTTGTCGCACGATCTCGGCCGCATCGGGTTGTTGGAGCGCGAGAACGTTACATTGCTCAACGCGTGTTTGCAGGATCTGGCGTTACGCACTACCGAGGCCTTCACGCGGGCCTTGCAGCGCAGTGGGATCGATGTGCCGCTGTTCCTCACGCAAAATGACGGCACGATCATGCGGGCTGAGATCGCTCGCCGCTTTCCGGTGTACAGTTTCGCGTCCGGTCCGACCAACAGCATGCGCGGGGCGACCTTTTTGTCCGGCATCGAAAACGGCGTTGTCGTGGATGTCGGCGGCACTACGACGGATATCGGCTATCTGAAGGACGGGTTTCCTCGCGAAGCCAATACGGCGGTTGAGATCGGTGGTGTGCGCACGCTGTTCCGGATGCCGGATCTGCTATCGATCGGCCTCGGCGGCGGCACCGAGATCGCGCCGGACGGCAGCCGCGTTGGCCCTCGCAGTGTAGGATTCCGGCTGCTGGAACAGGGTCTCGCGTTCGGCGGAGAGACGCTGACCGCCAGTGATATTGCCATCGCCGCGGGCCGGCTCGATCTCGGCGATCGCTCCCGGCTTGGCCGGCTGTCGCCCGAATTCGTTGCCCGCATGCTGGAACGGATGGGCGAGATGGTTGCCGAGGCGGTGGATCGGATGAAAACCGAAGCCGGCGACGTGAAATTGCTGGCAGTGGGCGGTGGCAGTTTTCTTATCCCGGATCGCGTCGAGGGTTGCTCCGAGGTCGTGCGCGTGCCGCACTATGCCGTTGCGAATGCGGTCGGCGCGGCCATCGCCCAGGCGAGCGGGGAGGTGGATCGGGTGTTCTCCGGGGTGACGCGTGAGGCTGCGCTCGCCATGGCACAGCACGAGGCAGAACACCGCGCTGTCGAGGCGGGGGCCGCTGCTTCCGGGCTCAGGTTGGTGGAACTGGAAGACATTCCTTTGTCATATTTGCCGGGCGACGCGAGACGGGTCAGGGTGCGCGTGATCGGCGATATTGCCGAGGTGGCCTGAACCCTGCGCGGGCGTCCGGATACTCTCAACGTTTCGTCGACCATACGCGGTCGCGCCGCATTCTCGTGGCGTTTGTGTAACCGAGATCACACCGCGAAGTGTCGGTTTACGCAATATTGACGACGGCGCTTGCCAGTGTCGTATCACGAATTTAGACTGCTGCGTGTTCATGAGACCGGACATCGAAGCCATGGCTACAGGTCAACGCCCCGGTATCTCGCGACCGGTTCGCGGACATTCTCGGGGACTTCTTCGGGTTGCATGCGGGTTCGGAATTGTTCTTCCGGCGCTTGCGGCAGGCGTGCAGTTCGCGTGGGCGCAGAACCTGCCGCAGTCGGTCCTGACCAATCCGGTTCCACAAGGATCGCCAATCCCTCGCATCCTGCCGCCGACACCACCCGGAGTATCGCCGGAGGGAATCGAACTGCCGCCGACGGGGCCAGCTGCACCCATATTCGGACCCCCAGTGCGGATCGTTGCTATCTCGGTGCAAGGTGTCACGGTCTACCCTCCAGCCGAGATACAGGTACTGACCCAGGGGCTGACCGGCCCGGCAGTGCCGTTCGCGCAAATCGACGCAGTGCGTCAGCAGATCCTGCAACGCTATCGGGCCGACGGCTATGTGCTCAGCACCGTGTCGGCCGAATATGACGCCGCCAGTGGACGGCTAAGCTACCGGATCACCGAGGGCCATATCGCATCGGTAAAACTTGATGGCGATATCGGTCCGGCGGGCGTGCAGGTGCTTCGCTTCCTGAACCGCCTGACCGATGAACCGGTGATCGACGCCGCGACGCTGGAGCGGTACCTGCTGCTCGCGCAGGACGTGCCGGGCGTAACCTTGCATGCCGTGCTGCAACCCTCGACCGACCAGCCAGGCGCGCTCACTTTGGTCGCCCAGGTGAGTCGCCAGGCAGTTTCCGGGCTTATGGCGACCGATAATCGGGCCTCTCCCCTCACTGGGCCAATCGAGACCCTGGCCGGCATCGCCTTGAACAGCTTCAGCGAATACGGCGAGAAGACCGAGGTCTCGGTTTACCACGCGTGGCCCAACAGTCAGACCTTTGGCCAGGCCTCGGTCGAGACATTCATTGGCTCCTCCGGTCTGAAAGTGCAGATTTATGGCGGGGCGGGTGAGACGGTACCGACGGGACCGCTGTCCACGATCAATTACGACGGCGTCACTCAGGTGTTTGGCGCCAAGGCCAGCTATCCGGTGATCCGGTCGCGCCAGCAGACTATGAATACCTGGCTGGCATTCGATGGCATCGAGTCGACGATCAATTCCAATTTGGGCACCGGCGGAGTTACCAGCTACGACTCATTGCGCATCCTGCGTCTGGGTGTCGATTATGCTCTGTCCGACCTGTGGGCCGGCAACGATCGACCGGCGATCGACGGCATCTCCGCGCGGATCTCAAAAGGCATGGATATTCTGGGCGCGACCACGAACGGTCAGGCGCTAACCGCACCGCGCACCGGCGAACAGACGAATTTTCTGAAATTCAATTTCCAGTTAAGCCGCACTCAGACACTGTGCTATCCATGGCAAGGTGCCAGCGTGGCGCTGATGGGGTTGTTGACCGGACAATGGAGCAATTCAATTCTGCCTCCGTCGGAGCAGTTTTATCTCGGCGGTGCGCAATTCACCCGCGGTTACTATTCGGGTGAAGTGGCAGGGGACAAGGCGCTGGCCACCACGGCCGAGCTGCAGCTCAACACCGGGATCGACCTATCGCATGTCGGCTTGTCAGCGGAAGTCAACAGCCAGTTTTACGTGTTCTACGACTGGGGCGAGGTTTGGCAGAATCAGGCGAGCACTCTGGCGCCACGGCTCGCCTCGACCGGCGGCGGCGTAAGGATCCAGGCGACACGCTACGTTGAAGTAGACTTCGAAGGGTTGGCGCGATTGAACCGCTATCCCAACGGAATGGGCACGGGCATTTCGGCGCTGAACGGCGGCGCATTTTATTGGCGCGTGCTGACGCATTTCTGATCCTGCGCCAACGTGGAAGACAAACAAACTGGTCCGGGTTTCGGGGCGACGTGGGGGCCGGGCGACTGAGAGGATGATCTGATGCGAAAAGCGCGTGATCGAGGCCAGGTGCGACTGCTCGGAGTGACCGGCCGCAAGCGCTCGGACCTGCTGATTGGCACTGCCTTGCAGACGACCACGCTGCTGGTGTTGAGCTGTCCGGTCTGGGCGCAGCCGGCGCCGAACGCGATGCCAACTGGTGGTTCGGTGGTGGCCGGCAATGCAGCGATTTCGCAAACCGCCAACGCCACGACCATCAATCAGGCCAGTCAGCGGGCGGCGATCAACTGGCAAAGCTTCAGTGTCGGCAGCCAGCGGCAGGTTACCTTCGCTCAGCCATCCCCCAGTGCGGTCGCGTTGAACCGCGTGACGGGGCCGGACCCGTCACAAATCGCGGGCAAGATCAGCGCCAATGGCCAGGTCGTCCTGGTGAACCAGGCGGGGGTGACATTCTACAAAGGCGCACAGGTGAATGCGCAAAGTTTGATCGTTAGCTCTGCGGACGTTTCCAACGCCAACTTCATGGCCGGCAAGCTGGCGTTCAACAAGGCCGGTAACCCGAACGCGAGCGTGGTGAACCAGGGCACCATTACCGTCAAGCAGGCCGGTCTGGCGGCCCTGGTGGCGCCGAGCGTGGCCAATTCGGGCGTCATCAATGCGCAGTTGGGTCACGTCGTGCTGGCCGGAGCGAAGACCGCGACACTCGATCTCTACGGCGATGGATTGCTGTCGCTGGATGTCAGCAATCAGGTCACCAAGGCGCCGGTGGGACCGGGTGGCAAGACCGTGACGGCGCTGGTGACCAACAGCGGCGTGATCGATGCTGACGGCGGCACGGTGCAGTTGACCGCAGCGGCGGCGGATGGGGTGCTGCAAACCCTGGTGCAGGCCGGCGGCAAGATCTCCGCCAACACTTTGGGTACGCAGACCGGCACCATGACGGTCGCCGGCATCGGCGGATCGGTGACCGTGACCGGGGTGCTGAGTGCCGCTGGCCAGGCGGCAGGCACGGTCGGTGGTCAGGTTGCGGTCAACGCCACCGGGAACGTGAAACTCGCCTCGACTGCACGGATCGATGCCTCCGGTTCGGCTGGCGGCGGTACGGTGGCGATCGGCACCACGTTGCAGCGCGCCATTGGCGGTCCGGGGACGACCTCTGCGATGACTGCGGCCAACGTGACGGTGCGCAAGGGTGCCACAATCACGGCCAGCGCCACCAGGACCGGCAACGGCGGGCGAGTCGCCGTACTGTCCGCCGGCACCACCACGATGAACGGCTCGATTTCTGCCACCGGCGGCACCCAGTCGGGCAACGGTGGCTTTGTCGAGGTGTCGGGCGAAAATCTCGGGCTGTCGGGCAGCGTGAACGTTTTGGCGCCGAACGGCACAATGGGCACGATCCTGCTTGATCCGACCAACCTCGACATCGTCGGGGGCAGTGGCCTGACAACGAGCAGCGTCGATGGCAATTTCGTTGCCGGCCCCGGTAACTTCACGCTGGCGTCGGGATCGCCTGACGGCACGCCGCCACCCTCGACCGTTTTGGCGAGCACGCTCGCTGGCCTGGGAGCGAGCGGCAACGTCATCGTCCAGGCGTCCGGCACGATCGACGTGCAGGTACCGGTCACCGTCAACAACGGTCTGACCATGCAGGCCGGCAGCAACCTGACGGTCGAAACCGGAGCCTCGATCACGGCGGGGGGCAGTATCCTGTTGCAGGCGGGTACCACCAATCCAGCCGGGGCGCTGCAGATCAATGCCGCTGTCGCCGCGGGCGAGGGCGGCACAGTGCAACTGATCGCCGGCACCGGCGGCATCGCGCTGAACGGCAATATATCCGGCAACGTCGTCGACCTGAACACGACTGGCGGTGGCGTGACGCAGGCCACGAACACCGGCATATCTACGGCGCTGCTGCAGAGCAGCAACGGAGTAACCGGTAACGTTAGTCTGCTGGGCGTCAATTCCGTGAACTTCCTTGGCGGCTTCACGGTGACGGCAGCAAGTGCCGGCCAAGGGAATTTCCAACTGAGCGACACCGTCCCGCTCGAAGTCGACGGACCGGTCGCGACGCCTGGCGGCAACGTTTTCCTGCAAGACACCTCGGCCGAGGGTGGTATCGATGTGTTCGGGCCGGTAACAACCGGGGCCGGGGGTTTGGCATCCTTCCAGGCGAACTTTTTCGACATCGGTTCGAGTGAGGCAGGGACCGGCTCGATCGTAGCCGGAACATTCGAGCTGGCCCCGTGCAGCCCAGGGCAGACAGTGACGTTGGGCACGTTTACCAGCGGGCTGAACCTGGTGGATGCAACGAGCATCAGCGCCCAGACTATCCGAGTCGGCGCCGTAACGCCGCCGGGGGCGTCGGCTCCGGTTACCGAGGCGGTCGCGATCGTCATCAGCGGCACCGGGGGGACGTTCGATCTGGTAAATCGGTCCCTCGAACTCGACGCAACCGGCGCGATCGACGGCAGCAACGGGTCGCTGATCAACGTGGCCACGCTTTCCGGCACCGGTAGCGCCTGGAACCTGCCATTAAACAACACGATCGCCAATCTGGGCAGCATCAACGCCAGCAGTTTCAATTTGACCGACCTGATCGGACTGAATGTCGGCGGCATGGTGAACGCCGGCGCCGGTGCCGTCATCGCCGATACCGGGGCGCTCACCATCAATGGCGGGATCAGTGCCGCAGCGATCAATTTGTCGGCGGACAGTATCGCCATTCCTGGCCTTGTAACCGACGGTGGCGCCGGGACCGTCAACCTGGTCGCCAATACCGGTGGGATCACAGAAACCGGCACACTGATCGCCGGCGTCTTGACCGGCACCGCGGCTGGCGCAGTCGACCTCCTGGGCTCAGGGCCATCGGTCAATCAGGTCGCCACTTTGGGCACGCCCGGCTCACTGGACGTCCCCGGTTTTGGTTTCACCGCCAGCAGTTTCGCACTGCGCGACGGCGCTGCACTGACCGTGGCCGGCACAGTGGCGGCAACCAGTCTGACCGGTCAGGTCTTCCTTGCCTCGACCTCGGCCGGCGGCATTACGATTGCCGCGACAGGCAACGTCTCGGCGAACGCGTCATTCGGCACCGCGTCATTACAGACCGACCTGCTGGTGAACAACGCGGCGACGGGGGTGATCGCCAACACGATCGAACTGGCGCCTGCGACCGCCGGTGGCACAGTCACGCTGGGGGGTACCGGCAGCAGTCTGTCGTTGCCTTCGATGGCCGGTTTGGTCGCGAACAATTTGCTGATTGGCGCAGTGACCCAGCCAAACGGCACCTCACCAACCATCACCGCCGGGTCGATCGATATAGCCGGCGCCTTCACGTTCTCAGGGTCGGGCACGTTGACGTTGGACGCGGCGTCATCCACCGCTGCGGGGGCCAGCGGCGCAGTTACGCAAAGTGCCCCGCTGACCGGCGTGCAAGTACTAAGCGGTACGGCAGATAGTTTCAGCCTGACCAATTCCGGCAACGCCATCGCCACGGTAGCCAATCTCACTGCCACCAATGGCAGTGCGACCGTGGTTGACGGCAGCAATCTTACGCTGACCGGCAGCATCAGCGGCGGCAACCTGTTCTTTGAGGTCGCTAAGACGGATGGGGTGCTGACAATCGGCACCAACAGCATCAGCGACTCCGTTACCCCGATCTCGGCGGACCTGACAGCTGCTTCCGGCGGTCGCATTTCACTGGTCGCGGATAACATTTCGGTCGTTGCAACGAACAGTGCGATTTCAACACCCTCCGGTACGGTGGAACTGGCGCCATTTTCGGCGATCAACACCAGTGTGCTCGGAAGCGCCGCCTCCGGCGAACTGGTCATCGGACCGACGCTGTTGTCGATTATCACCGATGGCATCTCGACGCTGGTTGTTGGCGGCTTCACCAACGTTCCCGCAGGGGCGACCACTTCGGCGCCTTCCGCTGAGAATGTAACGATCGACGGAACGTTGACGCTTGCGCCTATCGCCACGTCGCTCGATCTCGAAGCCATCGGTTCGGTCACGCAATCTGCACCGATCGTCAACGTCGGCACATTGCTTGGCATCAGCGCATCAACCGTATTGACCAATACGGGGAATACCGTGGGTGCTCTGGGCAATTACACGGCAAGCAACGGCTTCGCTCTGACCGATGCCACCGGCCTGGCAATTGCCGGCGAACTCCAGGCGGGGGCGGCTGCAACGTTTAACGTGAACGGCGCACTGACTGAATCCGGAGGTATCACCACAAAATTGCTTACCGGAAGCGCGGTTGGCACCGCGAGTCTCACTGGCAACAACAGCATCGCCGAACTCGACGGTTTTGCCGTGAGTGGCAATGCCGGGAACTTCCTGCTGCAGGACAGTAGCGCTCTGTTGATCGGCGGCACGTTGAACGCTACGCACCTCGCAGTGACGGCCCCACAGATTACGCTTGCCGACGGTAGCACGATCGTGACCGGAGGCAATGTGCGTCCCGCCGGTCTGGTGCCTGCGGTTTCGTTATTCCCGCAGAACGGCGCGGCGGGAGCGGCGTTCCTGACGACGACATTCACTCAGATCGGCAGCGCCACGATAATCGGTCAGGGCAGTGGTCCGTCGACGCTGCAAATCACCGCGACCGGCAACGTGCAATTCGGTCCGCCTCTGGGTCTGTTTGCGCCCGGAACATGGCTCATCCTGAATGTGCCGAGTGGCAGGATCGCCGGCGATGTTTATGTCAATGCGCTGGACGTGCGCTTTCAGCGGCCCGGCAGCGCCAACCTGTTTGGCTCTATCGACGGCAACAACCTCCCAACCGCCGCGAGCCTGGGGTTCATTCAACCAGAGCCATACCAGCGCTATTTGTTCAACAACTGTGTAATCGGCGCCATGACCTGTGCCGGCACTTTGCTGAACGCTCCTGGGCTTCAGGTCGAGAACACCAGCTTTGTCCCGGTGGATGCATTACTGACTCTGGTCACCCCGGGGCTGGTTCTTGAACCCGAGGACAAGGACGACCTGCTGCAATTGCCAGTGGTATCCAGGGAGGATTACTGACCATGCGCGGCATCGCTGGCCTGGCATGTCTGTTGATGGTCCTGACCCCGCTGAGCGGATGCCAGATCCCGCCTCCGTCGGCCTACGTCCACGGCACCAATGTCGAGCACGCGGAGGCGCAAACCTCGCTTGGCACCAACGCGGCGGGCGAGACCTGCGTGCAACAACCAGCCGGCGATCGTGGCGCCGACGTGTTCTGTGGCAGCTGGCAGCAGCCGAGTGCACACGTCGAATTCGGCGGCGCGGCGACGGTTGCCGATTTACCTGGCGCGGTGAGCAGCGGCGCATGGCGCACCAGCATCGATGCCCGCATGCAATGCGAGGCTCCAACTCGCACCACAATTCTCGGCGGTCACCCGGCCATGCTGCAGTCCTGCGCCAGTCGGAATGGCGGTTGGCCTCAGGTCGCCATGGTCGCGGTCGTCAATGGCTCGCTGTGGCGAGCCGACGCCGTGCTGCCGGCCGCTACGGCAATGGAACGGTCGATCGGGGTGCTGTCCGGAGCGGTGCGGCCCGACACCGCACCTCCCGGCTCTCAGGCGGACGGGTTACTTGCCCGCCGGCTGGCCGCGCGGCCATTCACCGCCAGCGATATCGGTGCCTACGACCAACTGATGACCGCCGGGATCCGAGCCAACCTCGCCGACGATCCGACCGGCGCCGAACTCGCGTTTCGCAGTGCATTGACATTGCAGCGCAAAGTACTGGGCCACGACGACCCGAATACCGAGACCACGCTGCTGTCTCTTGCGGTGCAGCTTTCCAACCAGGGTCGCTACGCCGAGGCCGATGAACTGTTCGCTGAAGCCGCACCGTTGGCGCAACGGTCGTCGGACAGCACGGCGCGCGCGCGGTTCCTGCATTACCGCGGACTGCACCTCAAAAATGAGGGCAAGTACGACGATGCTCTGGCGGTGTTGACCCAGGCGGAGGCGGCGTACGCGGCCTGGATTCCGGCCGATGCGTTGCACGCGACCCTGGCCCCGCGCGGCGGGTCTGGGATTTCCGCGGGCCAGCAGGGCGGGGGACTGGTGCGGCCCAACCCCGAACTGCTGGCGGATCCGAGAGCGGAACAGGCGATGGTCGGGTTGATCGAGGTCCGTCGGAATCGCGCCTTGGTCCTGGGCAAACTTGGCCGTTCCGCGGAGGCAGAAGCCTTGGTCGCCTCAGCAATCGGCCTCGCCAGGGCCAATGGCGTGGACCAGCCGATGCTCAGCGGACGACTGTATCGCACGCTGGCCGTCGCCGCCTCGAGCCAGGGGGCGAACACGACCTCCGCAGTCGATCTGGCGCGGTCGTCGGGACGGTTCGAGGTGGCTTTGCCCGGCTCGAAGACCTTGGCCGAGACCGAATTGTTGCGTGCCGCGGCGTTACAGCGTGACGGGCGGAGTGGCGCGGCTGTCGCGGCCTGCCGTGACGCTGTTCAGGTGCTGATCGGGTTGAAGAGCGGGATCGGCCCGGAATTGATCGCACCGTGTCTCGGTGCCTATGCGGCGGAAGCGGGTGGCCACGATCAGGCGCTGCTGGCCGAAATGTTCCTGGCTGCGCAAGTGGCACAAGGCGGCATTACCGCCCAACAAATCGCCGAGGCGAGTGCCAGGCTGCGCGCCAATGGACGTGATCCGAAAGTTGCGGCGGCAATCCGCACCTGGCAGGATGCCAGCGACAAGTTGTCGGCATTGTATGGTCAACGCGACGCGATTGCGGCGGCGCGACAGCAGGGTGCACCGTCGCCGGGCGGAATGACGCAGGCGCAGATCGATCAGCAGGTTACCGATGGCCAGGCGGCCGTCGCCAACGCCGATTCCGCGTTGCAGGCGGCGGCGCCGAACTATGGTCAGCTGGTGCAACAGGTAGTGCCGGCGGCTGACGTGATCGCTGCGCTACATCCACACGAGGCCTTCGTGGCCATTACGCTCAGCGAACATGCCGGATGGGTTTTTTTGTTGCGTGCCGGCAACGCGTCCGGAGCGATCACCGTGGCACCGGTTCCGGGTGGCACCGAGAACATGGCGAAACTGGTTCGGCAAATTCGTGCTGGTATCGAATTGACCGCGACCGGCTTGCCGCGTTTCGATATCAACGGAGCCCGGACACTTTATACCGACACGCTCGGCGGGGTGGCACAATCGCTGGATGGCGTGACGGCGTTGGTGATCGCGCCGGATGGGCCGCTGCTGTCCTTGCCGTTCGGCGTGTTGCTGACCGGTCCGGCGGAGCCTGACGGTCTGGCGTCGGCGCCCTGGCTGGTGCGGAAATTCGCTGTTGCCGACGTACCGGCGGCGGCCAATTTCGTCAGCTTGCGCAAAATTGCCGGCACATCGCGTGCCACTCGTCCCTGGTTCGGCTTCGGCAACTTCCGCCCGATTACGCTGGCTCAGGCGGAACGCAGTTTTCCGGGGGCCACCTGCGCTGATAGCGCAAGATTGCTTGCTGGTTTGCCGGCACTGCCGTACACCCTGAAAGAATTGGACGCGGCGCGCCAGATCATGGGTGCCAGTACATCGGACGAGCTACTGGGCCCGGCATTCACCGCCGACGCGGTTCTGCGGATGCCACTGAAGGATTATCGTACGCTGCAATTTTCGACGCATGCGTTGCTGCCCGCCGAGCTGCATTGCCAGGATCAGCCGGCGATCATTACGTCAGCGCCTCCCGGAGCGGCGGATGCCTCCGGCGCGATGCTGACCACGGATCGTATTCTTGGCCTCAATTTGGATGCCGACCTTGTCATCCTGTCGGCCTGCAACTCCGGTGGGCCGGGCGGCAGCACAGCCGGTGAGAGCCTTTCGGGTCTGGCGCGGGCCTTCTTTTATTCGGGCGCGCGGTCGATGCTGGTGACGCATTGGTCGGTCAACGATCAGGCGGCGGCGTATCTGGTGTCGGACACGTTGCGCCGGATGCAGACCAAACGCGGCACCGGCGTGGCCGAGGCCATGCGCGAGGCCGAACTGAGTTTGCTGGATGCCGCCGTCAAGTCGCCGGGGACTTTGGCGGCGCACCCGTTCTTCTGGGCGCCATTCGCGGTGATTGGTGACGGCGGAGCAGCACCCGCCGCCGGTTCGCCACCGTCGTAAGGTTTATTTCGTCGGATCGACCAAGGATAACGGGGGTGCGATGTCCTCCAGCGAACGGCGCTCGGTGCGTTCGCCAAGCCACACAGCAAGCCCGGCGGCCAGCGCCATGAGAACACCGGCGAGCAGATAGCCCATCAGCACGCGATCGCGCGAGCCGCTTTCGATCAGCAGCCCAAACAGGCTCGGTGCGACTATGCCGCCAAGACCCGTGCCGAACGCGTAAAATAATGCGATCGCCAGCGCCCGGACTTCCAGAGGGAAATTCTCCGCCACCGTCAGGCCGGCAGCCGACGCCGCCGCGGATGCAAAGAAGAACGTGACGCTCCAGGCCAGGGTCTGTGTCGTGGCGTCCAGCACGCCGGCACGGAACAGCAGCCCGCTGATCAGCAGGAGCACGGCGGAGGCAGCATAGGTAAAGGCGATCATCGGTTTCCGCCCAATCGTGTCGAACAAGGGGCCCAGAAGCAGCGGGCCGCACACGTTGCCGAGGGCGAATGGCAGCACGTAGAGACCAACCTTGTCGGCGCTCACGCCGTAGAAATCGGTCAACATCATGGCGTAAGTGAAGAATATTGCATTGTAGAAGAACGCCTGCGCAATCATCAGACCGAGGCACAGTACTGTTCTGCGCGGATAACGATGAAGCAGCGTTGTGAACACGTCGGCGAATGGAGTGAAGGCCCGATTGCGTAATCCGATGCGCTTGAACACCGCAGGTAATATATGTCCCGCGGCCTCGAAACGCGCTTCGATCTCTCGCACCACGTCCTCAGCCCGGTGGGCAAAGCCATGCAGCAGCAGCCAGCGCGGACTTTCCGGAATGAACCGGCGCAGCAGCAGGATGGGCACGCCGATCGCTGCACCGAGAAAGTAAGCCAGGCGCCAGCCATACTCCGGATCGATCACATGCGGATCCAGCAATATGAGCGAGGCGCCACCACCGATCGCTGCGCCGATCCAATAACTGCCGTTGATCGCCAGATCGGTTCGGCCGCGGAACCGCGCCGGGATCAGTTCCTGAATGGCAGAGTTGATGGCGCTGAATTCACCGCCGATCCCGGCTCCCGTGAAAAACCGCATCGTTGCGTAGCCGGCCAGGTTCCAGGTGAAGGCGGTGCCGGCAGCGGCCAACAGATAGAGCAACAATGTGACGCTGAACAGCCGCTTACGGCCCAGACGGTCGGTAAGCCATCCGAAGAATACCGCGCCGGCCACCGCGCCGCTCACGTAGGCGCTACTGGCGAATCCAACTTCGGCGGCGGAGAAATGCAATTCTCGACTTTCGCGCAACGCACCGGCCAGCGACCCTGCCAAGGTGACCTCCAGCCCGTCGAGGATCCAGGTAATTCCCAGTGCCACCACCACGAGCCGATGAAACGATCCCCAGGGAAGCCGATCCAGGCGCGCGGGCACATCGGTCGTCACGATCGAGGCACTGTCGCGCTGATCTTGCGGTGGGCGACGCATGGGGTACCGACACCTTTGGAAATGACGGCTGATTTCTAACACAGCATAGGCCAGGCGCCGCGCTCGGTGGATACCTCACGCTGCGCCTGGCTTCCGCTGCCTTTGACTGAAATTATCCTGGCCGCTCAGATTAATGCTGCTGAAACTGCTGTGTCTGCGTCGTGGTCCGGGTCGTCGTTTGCGGTTGTGCCGGAACGGTCGGGACAATGGTCGTTTCGCTTTCCTCGTCCACGTCATCGTTATCCCGCGACCAACTGTGGTGCGCAGTTGCGAGCCTGCTCCCAGAGTCAAAATTGTCCGATGGGGCGGCGTCCTCCGTGGTCGTGGTCGTCGTCATCTGTGGAGGTGGCGGAAGCGGCGTTGTCATGGTGACCTGCTCCGTGGACACCGTTCGGGTAAACGGAGGCGGGGTCGGGGCACATCCGGCCTGTGCCAGCAGGCATCCAGCCAGTATAGCGCCGGCGATCAAGCCGGGTCGCGATGTCATTTCGGTCATTGGATCATTCCCGTAATTCTGGATTTCTAACGAATTGCAACCACAATACCAAGGCATACTAATGGCTTGTCGTGGTCTCCACGGTCCGCCGGGTCGTTGTGGTATCGCCGTACGGGCCGACCGAGGTACCAGTCGTGACCGTCCTGCTATGGTCCGTCACCACGCCGCTGCCATCGACCGTTCGTTGAGTGGTCGTTTGCGAAACCACGGCCGGCGGTGCAACCGGAGCCGGAACCGCAACGGTGTACGGAGCGGTCGACTGAGTGGTCGTCGTCTCGGTCGTGGTCTGAGCCAGGGCAGTTCCCGCTGTCAGGGTAAGAACCGTAGCCGTAGCCGTTGCAATTCTGCTCATCTCGTGTTCTCCATTGAACTGAGGGTGAGCGAAGATCGCTCACCGAACCATGCCGCAAAAACGGTTGCGATGACGATTGGTTCCGACAGGTCGGCAATTGCGGTCTCACGGAATAATCGCAATTCAATATTCCGGAACGGCAGATGAATTTTGCAATGATCCCACGCGACAGGTAGATTTTCGGTGCATCGCTTTGATTAGTCAGCCAAACGCCGTGAATTCGCCACAGCAGGCCAGGGCTGCCCATCACCGGATGATTGTCCGGACACGGTCGATATACGATCCATGGGCGGATCCTTAAATATCCGTCATAGGGCTCATGCGGAACCCATAGGGCGCCCGCAGTATCGCCGCATTATCGTGAGGCGCGGCCGAGCAAAATGACGTTCGGATTCCGCTCCACGTCATGACTGAAATTTCGCAGCGAGCTCGCACTGGCCGCAAGGTCGCGGAGAGTCGCTTCCAGATTGTCGCGCATTGGCGATCGCGGCGCGGTCAAATCATTCAGATTGGCCGCTACTTTTGCTGCCTCCGTCGCAGCGTGGTCGGCGGTCGCTGCCACCCGGTCGATGTCTTTGCCGGAGGCAAGCACTTGATTTTCGGTGGTGTTGGCAAGATGGTCCACCGAGTCCAACGTCCGGGAGGCATCGCGTTGCAACTGGCGCACGGCTTCGGACGTCGTGTCCAGCGTGGTTCGGACATCGTCCGAGGTCTGCCGCAGGCTGTCCGCCAGCGGGCCAAGTTTGCCATTAAGTTCGCCAACGATATGATTGATACCGGTTAGCGCGGTGCGCGCCTTTTCTGCCAGGTCGGCCAGTTTCAGCTCGGCAATTTGATCCTTGATCCGTTGAAAATCGGAGGGAATTGTCGGTATCTCAAGCGCGCCGCCACCGCCGATCAGCGTCGCGGGCGTATCGGGATGAAAGTCGAGGCTGACACTGACCTGCCCGGTCACGAGACTCTGCGTCGACAGTTGCGCCCGCAGCCCGGTTTTCACGGCCAATTCCAGATCAGCAACATCCGCGCTGCTCGAGCCGCCGGTCCATGACACCTGACCAGGCTGGATATCCATATAAACCCGGATGACCGGAACCATGTCGGGCAATTTGAGGTTAACCTTAAGGCTTTGCACTGAACCAACCTTGACGCCGCGCAAGGTCACCGGTGAGCCGACGGTCAGGCCCGCGACCGAATCCTGGAAGAATGCCACAACTCGCAGTTTGGGCGTGAAGAAGCTGGACCCCGCGAACATAAGAATTGCGACCACGCCCAGTGCGAGAGCGCCGAATACGAACGCGCCAACTGCCGTGGATTTAGTGATCGCCATCGCTGACCCCGTGGTACCTGTGCTCGTCCGATGGCCGCTCCCGATGCATGAAGGCCCGTACCGTCGGGTGGTCGCTGGTATCGCGCAGCTTGCGCGGCGAGCCCTTGGCAATCGCGGTTTTCGCCTCGGCGTCCAGGAAAATACCATCATCACATATGCCCAACAAACTGGGCAGTTCGTGGCTGACCAAGATCACGGTGACACCGAAGCCGTCTCGCAAGTCCAGGATCAGATCGTCGAGGCGTTTGGCGGCAATCGGATCCAGGCCAGCCGACGGTTCGTCCAAAAACAGCACGTCGGGATCGAGCGACAACGCGCGTGCAATGGCGACGCGCCGGCGCATGCCGCCGCTGAGTTCCGCCGGCATGGTCGAAGGGTCGATATCGAGACCGGCCAACGACAATTTCAATTGAGCCAGCGCCTTGATCGAAGCATCGTCCAGGCTGGTAAACATCCGCGGTGATAAGGCGACATTTTCCTCGACAGTCATTGAACTCCAGAGTGCTCCGCTTTGAAAAACCACGCCGAAGCGCCGGCCGATTTCGGTGCGGCGCTGCCCGCTCGCACCCCAGTAATCTTCATCGCCAACATAAATCGATCCGGCGGTGGGTTTCAGCAGACCGATCATGGTCTTCATCAACGTGCTCTTGCCGCAACCGCTGCCACCCATGACGGCAAAAATCGAATTCGCGCCAACCTCGAACGAGACATCGTGCTGTACAATGTTGCCGCCATAGCCAAAGGCGAGGCCGGCCACCCGCAGTTTCGCTGTGCCGCTTGCAGAGGTCATCGGATCAGAAATCCAGCGCATTGGCACAGACCGCGAATACGGCGTCCAGCGCAATAACGCCAATAATGCCGGCGACCACCGCCTTCGTCGCCGCCTGACCAACGTCGGCGGCACTCCGTCCGGCACGCAGGCCGGCGCGGCACCCAACGATGGCGATCAGTGCCCCAAAAGCGACACTCTTGATCAACCCGAACACGACCTGTCCGCCTGCGACGGCCGACGAGATCTCGTCGATGAAGCCGCGCGGCGAAAGATTGAGCATTGCCACCGAGACAATAAACCCGCCGAAAATACCCACGGCGCAACCGTAAAGATACAGCAGCGGCATCATGCCGGTCAGTGCCAGCAAACGCGGCAAGATGAGATAGTCGTTGACCGGAATGCCGATCACGCGCAGGGCGTCGATTTCCTCGTTGCCCAACATGGTGGCGATATGGGCGGCGTAAGCGCCACCGGTGCGGCCGGACATGATGATCGCAGTCATCAATGACACCATTTCGCGGATCATCGCGACACCGATCAGATCGGCGACGAAAATGTCGGCCCCAAATCGTTGCAACTGCACCGCCCCGACAAAAGCGACGATACCGCCAATCAGTACGTTGACGATGGTCACGATCGGCAGTGCCGCGGCGCCGGCCTCATGAATGCATGTCATCAGGTCGACACCCCGCATGCGCACGCGGCCTCGTATCGCGCGGCCGCCGCTCAGTAGCGCATCGCCGACGAGAGTCATGACCTCGACAGCCTCGCCACCGCTGTCGATCGCTGCCTGGCCAACACGGCTCAGCAATCGGTTTGTCGCACGCGCGCGCTTTGCGATGGGGATCGCTTCCGCACTCAGCGCCAGTAGCCGCGCCGCCGCCGGAGGGAGACCGGAGTCGTCGAACGGGATCGCGCGTGCCGCCGAAGCCCGCCGAAGTTCAGCGAGAAACACCAGCAACGTGCTGTCCCATTGGCGAAGCTGCTGTAAGTCGAACTCGATCCCGTGACCAGTGCTCGCGGTGTCAAGAATTTGCTGAACCGCACCGGGTTCGACGCCGCCATAGGCCGTTACGGTCCAGTCACCACTCAGGGTGACAATCACGCCGTCTCGATCGGAACGTGCGTGCCACGAGCGGGTCGCCAATGGTGCAATCGGCGATTTAAGTTGCTCGACGGAATCCGGATCCGATCTATCGTCCATCGCGCCACATAACATTGGATCTCACCGCGCCTCGATGTGGCGTATCGTGTGGCGGCCGATGTCGTGCGGCAGCCACCAGCGTTGGTTCAGACGCAGGCGGTGCAGCCGGACATGGCGTCACTGCGCCATCGAGTCAATAATCTCAAGCGCCCGCGCCCTATGTCCATCGCCGAGGGCATGCAGCGCCTCGTCGATCTGACTGATCATCGGGTCGGCGTCCGGCATACTTGCTGCCTCGGGCGGAACTGCTCGGGCAAGCTGCCGCGTCTCCGCCATTTCCAGCGATTGCTGGGCTTCGCCGGTGCGGCCTGCAGCCAACGCATCGCGGGCAGCATGCAAATAAGCCTCGGGTGTGCTGTCCGGCTCAACCGGCGGCACCGGCAGGGCTGGCGCGACGCCGGACCGCGTGTCCTCTGGGATGATATTACTTGCTCGGGTGGCGACCGGATCGCGGCCGGTCCCCAGGCCGTCGGCGACATATCCTTCCGCGTGCGCCAGCGACACCACCGAGGTCATGCCGAGCACCGCGACAGTCGCGAGTTTCACGCAATGCATGATGTGACCTCCTTCCGCCGGCAATGCGTTAACTCAAAATCAGCGGACCGGCGGACCCGCTGAATGTCCATCAACCCGCGTCAGCGGATTGGGAAACTGAAACTGAATGTCGCCCCAGGCTGTGCGTAGTATCCGTACGGCGGATATACGACCGGAGGCGCGCTGTAGTAGATATCCGGTCGGCGATAGTAGCCTTCCCGCCATCCGTGATGGTCGCGCCACCGATCATGGTTATCGGCGCGAGCAAGGCCGGAAAATGGGCCTGCCACGGCGGCAATTACCATGCCGAAGCACAGGGCGAACCTGACAACGGAACTGCCGTGTCCAGACCGATTGCTCATTGGCAACCTCCTAACCATGCTGAGCCGGGTTGCCACGATTGGCATCCTCACGGAACACCTGATCCGCGGTGTGCTTCTGCGCCTCCGACATGCTGCCGTAGAGCGCTTCAAACGGCGGCAGCAGGGCCTGCACGTCCTGCGCATGTTGCTGCGAGAGCTGAGCGTAGGACCGCATATTATCCATCGCATTCATGCTCTGCATCTGGTCGATGCGAGCTCCGAACGCCTGATCCATCTTGCGTGCGTTGTCGCGCATCGTTTGCGCAAACTTTTGCCATTCGGGTTCTTGCGCCGAGGTAATCTGCAGCTTTGAATGCAGCTCCTTGATGTGTTGATCGACCCGGGCCGCCATGCTTTGTTCCGTGGCCGGCGCGGCCTCCGTCTGTGAACCGGGCGCGCCGACTGGACTTTTTGCGCCAGGTGGCGCTGCCACGGCAGCCATCGTAGTCAGTCCGATAATTGCGGTTGTGACGACAGCGCCGTGGCGAAATGATATGCGCATGCTTTTGACTCCTCTTTAATTGCCAGGCGGCCGGTCAGATATTCAATCGATTATCGCCGAGCATCCCGCCGCTGAGCGATGGGCTGCAAATGCTGCATCACTGCATACCGCGCGGACTGGTCACTGCCCCGCCTACTGCTCCGACCCCGCCGCCAATCAACGCTCCGGCAGCTGGGTTACCACCGGGGGCTGCGCCGATTGCCGCACCGGCCCCGGCACCAATTAGGCCGCCGGAAAGGGCGCGCTCGCCGGGCCGGTCTCCGCAACCTGCCAGGAGGAAGCCGATCCCAGCCAGCATCACCATCTTTGCGATTCGACGTGCAGTGATTGTTTGAGACATTGTTGATGCCTTTCACAACATAACTGGAAATCGCCCGTACAACGGCGGAGTATCAAAAATGGTTCCCATGTGGCTGGGTCACACGCCTCAGCGGCGCGGCAACAGCACGCCGATGATCAGACCGATTGACGCTGCGAGCAGCGCGGCTGTCATCGGCTGCGCCTCCACCTGACGTGCGACCCGCGCTCCGGTTCGACCGCCGACCTGGTAAGCGCTGTCGCCAAGTTCCTTTACGGCGACTGAGGCCTTGTAGCCAGCGTCGCAGAGAGCGTCGGTCGTCAGGCGCGCACCTTCGCGCAGGCTGCGTAACACGCTGGCGTCACCATTTGTCTCAGGTTTGTCCGACTGGTCGTGTTGCGGGATTTCATGAACGGTAGGGCCCTCAGAATTTAACATGCTCATTACTGTCTCCTTAAGAAAGGTTGACCGGCGACTTGCCAACGCGTGATGCGCAGCATGCCACCGCCCGTCCGGTGAATCGCGTCATCGGAGTGTGGCCGCCTGGGTTAAAGCCGGCATGCTCCGATGCAATATTGTTTGTTTGAGAGCGCAACACATGCTCGGACGACGCCGCTCTCAGCCTGGTCGTCCCGTACCTGACAGCACCGATCCATGTCCGTGCAACCAACGCACAAATCGAGCAGCGGTTCCGAACGCTTACCCGGGGCAGTGCGACCGCTTATGGCAAAGTCGGTGAGCCAGCCTGGGTGACCGCTGATCCGTGTATTCCGCTGGCACGGTCACGGGCCGGTGATAAGGCTCCGGGGAAATTCCAAGACCCATCGCAAACCCGAGACAGCGTAATCGATGCGGACCTCACCATGCAGGGCGCGTGCGACAGTGCGTTCTATGACAACGCGGCCGAACCCGCGGCGCGAGGGCCGCTCGACGGGAGGGCCGCCCGATTCTTCCCACGCCAGGTGGCACATCGACGTGCCGTCCGATGCCTGCAACGTGCGCCAGGAAATCTGCACTTTTCCGCTCGGCGTGGACAACGCGCCATATTTCGCGGCGTTGGTCGCCAACTCGTGCAATGCCATCCCAATGTGTTGCGCAGCATCAGGCGGGATCTGCAACGGCTCGCCGGTTAGCTCGATCTGCGGATCATCGTGATCACTGTAATGACCAAGCTGTGAGCGCACGAGTTCGCGCATCGATGCACCTTGCCAGTCTTCTTGCACCAGCAGGTCATGCGATCCGGCCAGCGACTGCAGGCGGGCGGCGAACCGGCTTTCGAAATCCTCGATTGACTGGCAGTTGCTCGCGGTTTGCCGCATGATCGCCTGAATGACTGTCAGTAGATTTTTGGATCGATGCGTTAATTCCCGCATCAGCAATCGGATGCGTGCTTCCTGTTCCTTATAGCGCGTGATCTCAACGGCACCCGCAATAATCCCGCTGGTATCTCCGTACTCATCCAGTAACGGATGCACGCTCAGGTCATACCAGGTTTCGTTGCCGTCATACAGGATGCGGACGTCGCCGCGCGCCGGTTCTCCGGTTTCGATGACCGAGCGCTTAAGGTTCGTGGCGGCTCCAGGTGGCGCCTCGGGGATGACCTCTTGTTGTGCTTTGCCAATGATCTCACGTGGTGACTGGCCAAATATGCTTCGGCTGACCCAGGTGAATACCAGACCGCGATCCTGGGTCATTACGGTGACGCCAGAAGTGCGCAGCGCGGCGTTGAAGCGCTGATTGGCGTCGACCAACTCCCGCGTGCGTTGTGCGACCTGGCCCTCCAACATGTCGGCCAGCTGCCGGTGGCTGGTGGCACGCGTTTCGAGCAGGCCCAAATGCAACCGCACGTTCTTCAACAAAACCAAGCCCAGACCCGCAACGCATAGCAGGGCGACAATGATAGCGGCGACCAACAGGGTGTTGATCCAGGTCTGAGTCGCCGTCGTTTGCTCGACTTCGTAGCTCGCATCCGCGGTGAGGTCGTCAATGATGCGGCGCAGCTCATCCATCATCGCCTTGCCGGCGCCGGACCTGGCAATCGCGATGGCGGCATCGAACTGGCCGGCCTGGCCCAGTGCGATTGTGTGATCGAGTTCGGCAAATTTTTCGCCGCCGATGCGCGCCGCGGCGGCGATCTGGCTGGCGCGCCGCGCCCGGTCAGACAGCCGCTGCCGCAATTCTGCCAGCGCTGCCGCATATTCGGCCTTGGCGTCGTTATAGCGTGTGAGATACTGCGGATCCCGCAGCAGCAGATAGCCGCGCTGCTCGCTCTCCGCACCCAGCAGCGCTTCCAGGACCAGCGTGCCCGAACGCCGCGCCTGACGTGCGTCCATCACCGCTGCGGTGGCCTGGATGTCCCGCCAGGCCAGGATACCGGCGATCACGCAGGCGAGCGCGAGCAGCGCGAAGCTGGCGGTGACAGCCACCACGGCGCGCCGACCGCCGATGAACCGGCTGCCGGTTTGTTCAACCAGGCCGCTCGACTGGTCCGCGCTCGGAGCGGGCGGGGTGTCCGGACGGATTTCGTCGATGCTCTCGGTCCCGTTCATGGCTCCGAAGCTCGGCTCTGGGTGTGCCTTGCAGGGAGGTTCAGCATAGGCCTCCGTGGCGCTGATGGCACACCGCGGTCGCATTCGGGCGCGTCCCGGTCATCGCTCCGCCAGTCAGTTTGATTGCTTGCCCAGTGCCAAGCCTATCGAACAGAGGGGCGGTTTACCAGAGCCACGGGGCACGCCGCCGAGGCCGGCCGCGGCAATGTTGCCGGGGGGCGGGGGGGCCCGGGGCGCCGGCATGGCTTGCGGCCCCACTGCCCGGTCTTGGGCGGAGGGCCGGGCTGCCCCCGTGGTGCCGCAGGTTCGAGTATCGCCTACCGCGATGCTGCGGTGGACAAAGTCGCACGGCGGTCGAAAAACAGGGCCTGGCTGATGATGCCTTTTACCGTATCGGTGCGAAACGGTTTGGTGATCAAAAAAGTCGGCTCCGGCCGTTCACCGGTCAGCAGGCGCTCGGGGTAGGCCGTGATAAACACAACTGGCACGTCACTGATCCCAAGGATGTCGTTGACTGCGTCAAGGCCGGAGCTGCCGTCAGCCAGCTGAATGTCGGCGAGGACCAAGCCTGGTGTGTGATCGGCAATCGCCGCAACGGCCTCCTGACGTGTGCGCGCGATCCGCAACACCGAATGACCGAGGTCGGTGACCATTGCTTCCAGGTCCATGGCGATAATAGGCTCATCCTCGATAATCAACACGTCAGTCCGCAACTGAGCCGCGATTTCGCGACCGGCAATGTCTATCAAATCTTGAATTTCCGAGGGTGACCGCTGCAAAATTTCGCCGATCTCAGCGGTGCTGAAAGCCTCGAGGGAGCGCAACAGAAACACGACGCGCGGCAGTGGTGTCAGCGCCTCTAACGTGCGATCAGCGGCCTGCATGGTTGGGTTTTCCGAGAGATCGCCGCCGCGCTGATTGACCGCAAGAGAGCCCCAGATTCTAAGGAATACCTGATACAGCGCCTGGCGTGGCTCAAGAGCCGGGTCAACTGCGTCGGCATCTGCGGCGATTGCTTCCAGGGTGGCGATGGCGTAGGCGTCGCCGCTGGCCTGGCTCCCGGTCAAAGCCCGGGCGAAGCGCCGCAGATAAGGCAGGTTTGCGGCGATCGACGCGGATGGCGACATTGTGTTCTCCCTACGTAAATCGGTCCGGCACGGGCTCGTCCCCCGCCGCGCCGCCATGATTAATGCGGCCTGCGACTGAATGTTCCATAGGCGCGGGAACTTTTGTCGGCGGTCCGCATTCACGACTGGATATCGGCACGCCAACCAGGCGGGGCTTGCGCGCCCGATCAATTGTAACCGTTGTCGCCCCCGGAACCTGAGGGTCCCCGGCTGCGTTGGAGAGGTAGATGGCCGCACAGGACACCGCAAAGCGAGGTCAGGTCTCCGATATGAAGCCAAGAGCGGAAACGATTCCACACCCACCGGCACCACCACAGGACGCAATGTTGGAAGCGGATCTGCAGGTGCAAATTGGCCGCCAATTGCGGGCTGTCTATGATGAGGTCGTGAGTGAGGGCGTGCCGGAGCGCTTTTTGCGGCTGATCGAGGAACTCGAGCGCAAGAAGACGGAGGGGGTATGACCGCTCCAGGCGTGAAAGACGACCTGCTCGCTGCCCTACCCAGTTTGAGGGCCTTCGCGATATCGCTGTGCGGGCGTACCGCGCGGGCGGAAGACCTCGTGCAGGAAACTCTTGTGAAAGCATGGGCCAATATTGGTTCGTTCCAGCCCGGTTCCAACATGAACGCCTGGCTTTATACGATTCTCCGCAATGAATATTACTCGGAGTTTCGCAAACGGCGGCACGAGGTGGGCGACGAAGAGGGGCGTCACGCAGCGCGCCTAGCGACACGTCCGACGCAAGAAGGCCACATGCAGTTTCAGGACTTCCGAGCCGCACTGGACCGTCTTGCTCCCGATCACCGTGAGGCGCTGATTCTGGTGGGCGCCTCCGGGCTCTCTTATGAGGACGCTGCCGCATTGGCCAAATGTGCTGTTGGCACAATGAAAAGCCGGGTTAACCGGGCCCGCGCCAGGCTGGCGGAACTGCTCGCGGTGCCTGCGGACAATCATTTGGAACCGGATATGGCATGGGACGCTGCGGTCGACGCGTCGTGGAGTGCCCGGTCCCGGTCGTCGCCAGTGGACGTTTGACGGAAGTGTCGTCTGGTCCGTCCGGCACGTCACGGCCTGTCGGAGCGGACGCTCGGGCCGGCGGACGCAAAACGTCGCGCAAGCCGCGTGCGCGTACACCGATCGAAACTAACGCGTCGGCGATGTTGGCGGGAATGCCTGATCCGGCCACGCTGGTTCGCGAACTCAATCACCGGGTCAAGAACAACCTGCAGATCATTGTTAGTTTGATGAACCTGCAGAAGCGTATCATGGCGCCGGACCGGCGCGAGGACCTTCGGTTCATCGAAGAGCATGTGCAATCCATGTCAGTGGCGTACCGACTGGTTTACGCAAGCGGCTCAATGATCGAAGTTTCATTGGCCGAACTCGTCGCCGAGGTGCTATCCGGCCTGCGGCAGATTGCGGGTCTTGACGAAGAACGCCTGAACCTCTCCGGGCCGGCACCTGATGCCTTGATTGGTTTGGATCATGCGATCGCCTTGGCATTGTACCTCGCCGTGCTGCTGCCGCCCTATCTGGACCAGGCAATCGGGCAAACCGGTGCGGTAACGATTACGCTCACCGTTGTTGCAAATCTGTTGACGCTGTCGGTCGCTGGCACCTGGAACGCACCGGTGAGCCTGGACCTGTTGCGCAGCCGGCTGATGCAAGCCTACGCGGCGCAGCTTAAGGCCGAAATGTTGCCGGCCGCGACCTATGGGGCCGAGCAACTTCGATTCATGCTCGAACGGTTCGATGGGACTTCGGCCACCGTCTGACGTCATGGCGCTCGCGCCGCAAGGGAACTGAAACGCGGCATCGAGGTTATGCCTGTGCACCATGACGGTCGCAGGAGGTTCATCAATGAGAATCACAACATTCGTTTTGCTTTTGCCGCTGGCACTCGCGGGTTGTCTGAGTTTCAACAGTTCGCCTCCACCGCCCAAACAAACGATCGTTGTTCCACCGGCCGGTTCCTCGGTCGTTTGTAGCAACGGGATGCAACCACCCTGCTGATCTTGTAGCGGGCCAGGCTTGACGGGCTTTACCATATATCGATTGGTGGAAACATCAGATGAAGGTGTTTGTTTGCACCTGTTGCTCGAATTTGGTCTATTTCGAGAATACGACTTGCGAGAAATGTAGCAGTCGGTTGGGCTTTTCCCCTGCTTTGAAGAAGATCCTCGCCCTGGAGTCGGACGGGAAATTCTGGCGCTTGGCAAATGACCCGCAAGCGGAATTCCGGTTTTGCATGAATGAGCAGTACAACGCATGCAACTGGATCATTCCATCGGGCGACGCCGAAGCATTCTGCGCGACCTGTCGCCATAATCGAGCCATCCCCGATCTTGCTATCGAGGAGAATTTGTACCGATGGCAAAAACTTGAGCTAGCCAAACATTATCTGTTCTATGGACTGTTGAAACTTCAGCTGCCGCTTGAGACTCGACAGGAAAATCCGGAATTTGGTTTGGCATTCGAGGTGCTAACCGATACTCCGGAGGCGCCTGTGGTGACCGGCCATCAGAACGGAGTGATCACAATCAATCTGGCAGAGGCGGACGATGCCATACGCGAACAGCGCCGCACCGAACTGGGAGAACCCTATCGGACATTGACTGGTCATTTTCGTCACGAAATCGGCCATTATTACTGGGATCGCCTTGTTCGCGACGCAGACCGGCTTGACGGTTTTCGCGACTGCTTTGGGGACGAACGACTAGACTACAGCGATGCGCTGGCGAAATATTACGCGGATGGCCCTCCGGCGAACTGGCGCGACGACTTTGTCAGTGCCTATGCCAGTGCCCATCCATGGGAGGACTTCGCGGAAACCTGGGCGCATTTCTTGCATATCGTGGATACGCTGGAAATGGCCGGTTCGTTGGGACTGCGAGTGAAGCCGCTGGTGGTAGACGATGCGGTTTATCGCGCCGAGGTTAAGTTCGATCCGTATGGTGCGATTAATATCGACCAACTTGTTGGCGCGTGGTTGCCGATCGCCGGGGCCGTGAACAGCATCAACCGCTGCATGGGTCAACGGGACCTTTATCCTTTCGTGCTGACGCCTGGCGTGATTCGGAAGCTTGGATTTGTGCAAGGCCTGCTCCGGCGGCGCCGTTCGCGTACGGGAAAAAAGTGGCCGGGCGGAACCGCGATTGATGCATTGCGTTAAGGAACCGAGTAACGTTGTGCAACGAGAAGATCTGGAAGCTTCGCATGGATCGCGTCGTCTGCCTTTGGATCCTTGTTGGCGTTCATGCGGCCGGCGTGATGTTGTCGACGGTTGATCGGGCTCGGAATCATCGGCAATGATATGCCCACCGGCAGTCGCCGCAGCAGACGGTCCGCAGCAGACGGTCAAAGGATATTTCGAGGTCGAACAATCCGCGGAACGGAGGGCATGACCATGGGAGGCCAGCCGCATCGCGGAAAATCCGAAGCGCATTGCGGCCGGGCCACAACCGCTGGCGAATGCGCATCACTCTCGCTGAATTGAAAACTGGAGCAATCATATGGAAAACGTTGTTGTGCAGAGACGAAGCCTGGGAGGCCTGTTGACCTTTGGGGCGGGCCTCGTTGTTCTGGGCGGTGCCGGCATCGGATCGGTCATGGCTGCACCGACAGCCGATCAGGTTGATCTCGTGCGAAAGGCCTATGGCGTACTTGACGAGGCCCATCACGATTCGGAATTCGGCAACTCTGCCGAGCTGTTTCGGACCGCGCGGGGCGTTATGGTCGTTCCGCAGCTTGTCAAAGGCGGATTCTGGGTCGGTGGCGAGGGCGGCAACGGAATTCTGATGGCCCGGCACGGCAACCGCTGGAGCAACCCGGCATTTTACACCCTTGCATCGGCGTCCTTCGGCCTGCAAATCGGCCTGGAAGTCGCCGAGGTCGTGTTGTTCGTTATGAGCCAACGCGCGCTAAACGCGTGGATGCAGGACCAGGTGAAACTCGGCGGCCAGGCCGGCCTGACGGTGCTGGTGCTTGGGTCCAACGCATCAGCCGCCGCGACCACTCACGCCAACGTTGACGTGATCGCCTGGGCAAAAGCCAAGGGCGCTTATGCGGGGATTACTCTGGAGGGCTCGATCATCAAGCCGCGTAACGAGTGGAACGCGGCCTATTACGGTCGTCCCATCACACCGGTCCAAGTACTGAACATACCCACGCCGGCCTAGGGTGCAGCAGTCGCGACGGCCGCCGGTTGGTCGATACCAGCCGGTGGTCAGGCTACCTGCAGCTCCTCGCCACAATCACGCTCATTGATCGACGCGAGATCGAGGACCGTCGTGCGTCGCATGTCGCGGATTTGTGCCAGGTCGTAACGACAGCCGCGGTGCATGACGGCACGGTTGTCCCACAGCACCAGATCGCCCGGTTGCCAGGCATGCCGATAGACGAATTCCGGTTGCGTCGCATGCTCCTGGAGATCCCGCAACAAAATACGCCCGGCGGGCAGCGCCATGTCCAAAACGCGCCGGGCGTGCGCGCCGATATAAAGCGCTTTCCGACCGCTTCCCGGATGCACGCGGACCAGTGGCCATCGAACCGGCGGCATGGCTTCGCGGATCTCCTCCTCGGTCGGCTCCCAGCCCAGAGCGCTTCGGGAATGGTGCACCCAGTGTTCTGCGAAGCGGTCCTCCACTTCGGCCCGCAACAAGTCAGGCAATGCGTCATACGCGGCACGGCAGTCGGCAAATTCGGTTTCACCACCCCATTCCGGGACGGCAACGGCCCGTAGCATGGAATATTTCGCTGCCGGCCGCTGATAGGAGCTGTCGGTATGCCATAACCGCGTCCCCAACAACGACAAAATGCGGCGGTGATCGGGATCGATCACATAACCGTTCTCGTCCAGGTTGGACAGGTCGATCATCTCTTCCGGGATGCGACCACCGGCAACCTTGACGGCCTTCTTGCGGCCGATATCGGGTGGGCCGAAATTTGCGGTGAAGGCGAGTTGTTGCGCGTCGTCAACCTGCTGGGCCGGAAATACCAGAATGCCATAGCGGTCGATCGCCCGTTCGAACCTTTGCGCCGTTGCTGGATCAATCGGCTGCCGCATGTCGAAGCCCAACACCGCCGCGGCGAAATGTTGGTGTAGCGGTTTGAACGTGATCGTCATGACGGCAATTCTCCGGGCAAAGCTGGGATCGGTTTAGCGGCTTTGGCCGCCACGGGCAAAACTCCTCCTTCCCCTTCGCAGGCTCCGGTCAGAAGCTGTCGCATCCTGCCGGGTTTTGCCGTACCATGGCCGCGACAAGGGAGGTTGCTCGATATGACAGAGGCACATGGTCCGCTCCAGGGTGTGAAAGTTGTTGCCTGCTCAACCGCGCAGGCCGGGACTGTTCCCTACATGCTGATGGCCGATCTCGGGGCTGAGGTGATCAAGATCGAGGTGCCGGATGGCGGCGACAATTCCCGCGGGTCGACGGTTTTTCCTGGTTTCCCAAGCACCTATTTTGAAACGAATAATCGCGGCGTGAAGAGTGTCACGTTGAACCTGAAGGCACCGGAGGGGCAGGCAATTCTTCGCCAGCTGGTCGCGCAGGCGGATATGTTCGGGCAGAATTTCCGTCCGGGTGCGGCGGAAAAGAATGGGTTCGGCTATGAGGAACTCCGGAAGGTCAATCCGAAGCTGGTTTATATCTCGATTTCCGGTTACGGGCCGAATGGTCCGCACGCCTCGCTTCCCGGCACCGACTCCATGGCCCAGGCACTTGGTGGAATTGCAGAGGCGTACTCGACGCCGGGTCAGCCGTTGCGGACCGGCATCGTCTCGGTCGCTGACGAAACCTGTGCGATCCTGGCCTTCGGCGGGGCGCTTGCTGCGTTGACTTATGCGCGTGCGACAGGGATCGGGCAAAAGGTCGATTGTTCGCTGCTCGGTGGGCAAATTCGTCTGATGGGATGGACCCTCACCACGGCGATGTGGCGGAATCGCGATCCGGTAACCGGCCAGGCGCGTATCACGGGAACACCGACCAGACCAGGACTGAGTGCGAGCTTCAACGATCGCGATGGCAAGCCGCTGGTGTTTCAGTTGAACGGCGCGCGACCGTGGCGTGCGGCGATGACCGCTCTGGGTTTTTTCGACACACTGGAAAAGGCCGGGTTCGGCGACCTCGGTGTGATCATTTCGTCGGATGAGCGGCGCGTTGCCTTGCTGCGGTTGCTGGACGAGTTGTTCGCGACCGGCACGCGCGACGATTGGGTGGCGAGGTTGCGGGGCGCGGATATCGTTGCAGCGCCAATCAACACGCTGCTCGAAGCCTCCAACGACCCTGATGTGCTGGCCAATGGCTATGTCACTGAAGTCGAGTATCCAAAGCATGGCAAGACGCTGAAAGTGCACGGCACGCCGTGGCGTTTTTCCGAGACCCCCGCGAAAGTCGGCGTTGCCCCCGAACTGGGCGCGGATAACGATGCGGTGCTTGCCGGTTTGGGTTACAGCGCAGCACAAATTCAGGATTTTCGGGAGCGGAAGATCATTTAGGGAGTTAGCGCTGGCCCAGGTCGCCGATTGTCACGGAAGATTAACGGCTGAACGCGGCACCTCGGCATCGCCAAATCGGGCGGCAAGCTCAGTGCCATCGGGCATCGCCGGCGTCCCGATAACCACAAGGCCTGGCGCCATGGCAGTAACCGGCGACAGTGCCCATTGACCGGACGCGAACTGCAGAAGATGTGGTGCGGCCTCGGGGCCCAATGTGCAAAAGCCTTTCACTCGCAGAATCGACGCCGGCAGAGTGCTCAGGAGCGCGCGCAATCGATCACGGTCGAAGGGTCCCGCAGGAACAAAATGCCAGGTAGGGAATGCGTGCTCCGGTGCCGCATCGGCATGGAACCAACTCCGCGGCGAGACTGCGAACCGGAGCACCCAATCGGATATGATCCCGTGCTGCGTTTGGATCAGTTTCGCGTCCGGCCGGATAGTACGGATGGCGGCACGGGCACCTTGCAGGAATTCTGCACGGTCTGCCTTGTTCAGCACAATCACCTCGGCCGTCAGCAACTGGCCGCGCACCGTGTCGGCCACCCAACGATCACGCAGTTGGCTCTCCAGGGCAGCCGCATCGGCGACAACCACGATCGGTTCCAGGCTAAAGCCCGGCTCGACCAAAGCCAGTTCCGCCACGCGCCACGGATCGCTGACGCCGCTCGCCTCGACAATCACGTGGTCGATTTCAGGCTGACGAGCAGCAAGGCGCAGCAGCCCGTCGCCAAGGTCGCCACTCATGCCACAGCAGACGCAGCCATTGGTCAGCGCGATCGTGTCGCCATCGCGTGCGGCAATCAACGCGGCATCGATGGCAATGGCGCCAAAATCGTTGACCAGCACGCCATAACGGCGCGTCGCGGTGTGCAGCAGTTGGTTGACCAGAGTCGTCTTCCCCGCACCGAGAAAACCGCCGATCACGGTCAGCGGAATGACGTTCATGCGCTGTCGAACACGCGTCCGCCCGACACGGTCGCACGCACCTTGATGTCACGGATCTGCATCGGCTCGATTGCCAGTGGGTCTCGGTCGAGCACAGCGAAATCGGCAAACTTGCCGACATCGATGCTGCCGATGAGATGATCCAGATGCAACGTATAGGCGGGCCCCAACGTCACCGCATGCAATGCCTGTTCCGGCGTAACGCGCTCGTGCGGACCAAGCACGCGATCCCGGGCTGTGACCCGATTCACCGCGCACCACATGGTGAACAATGGATCGACTGGAGTGACCGGCGTATCCGAATGGATCGCCAGTGGAACGCCGACTTTCAGCGCCGTGCCGCAGGCATTCATCCGCTGCGCGCGAGACGGCCCGACGGTCAGTGCCCGATGCTGCTCGCCCCAGTAATAAATGTGATTGGCGAACAGGTTCACGCACATCCCAAAAGCATGCATGCGGCGGAAGATCGCCTCATCCGCCATCTGGCAATGTTGCAGCGTGTGGCGATGATCGAGGCGCGGATATGCCGACACCGCCCGGCCGATCATTTCGGTGGCGAGTTCGCTGGCCTCGTCGCCATTGGTGTGGATGTGCAACTGAATACCGGCCCGATGATAGGCCTCGATGATGGAGCCCAATTCGGCGGGGGCGATATACCAGAGGCCATTCGGGGCGCCGTTGTGATAGCCGGGCCAACGCAGCCGAGCGGTGAAACCCTGAATCGACCCGTCCACCACCAGTTTGGCAATGCCGAAGTGCAACCTCTCGGTATTCAACCGTTGCAGCGCCTTAATACGCGCGATGCCGTCCGGCACGGTGAATTCCCGAGCGCGTAACGCCGGTACCAGCCGAAGCGGAAAGTCCTTCTCGGCTGTGGCACTTTGCAGGGCAGCAACGGTTTCATCTGGCAGCGGATTGGCGAGATCGGTCGAAGTGGTGACACCGACTCGCCTTGTAAGAGCCGCAAAATCCCGCAACGCCGCAACATCCAGTTCCCGCGATAAACCAGCCTCGCCGGTGATCCGATTGGCGCGGCCCATGACTGCCGGCCCTTGCAACTCGCCGGTCAGTTGTCCTGCGGCGTCGCGCACCAAACCTTGCAGATTGCTATCGGCCGAAAATCCGGCACGCTCGAGCACAACGCTGTTGACGTTCAATATGTGGCCGGACACATGCGCCACAACGATCATGCGTCGGGTCGAGATCGCGTCCAGATCGGTCACCGTCAGGCGAGGGCCATCGAAGTAGATCGGGTCGAAACCCCAGGCGACCAGCGGCCTGTCGGGATCCGTCATCGCCGCCTCGATCTGGCGCAGGCGTGCGATCATTTCAGCGATGCTACGGAATCCTGCGTGATGCGACCCACCCGGCGCTGTGCGTGGAAAGTACCCGGCGTAGGGGTTGCGCCACATGAGCCCGTCCGCGGCGTGGCCGTGTCCCTCTACGAACCCCGGCACAATGACGTTCCCGGTGAACCGGTCATCCAGTATGGCCGGCCCAAAGGCGTCAACGAGCTCTGGGCCACCGATCCCAAGGATGCGGCAGTCGCGCACGGCGACATGCGTGGCGATCGGCAGGCTCGGGTTCATCGTTACGATGCGGCCGGTTTGGAATATTCGGGTTGCGGCAAGCGGCGGTTCGGCGGGCAAGGGGCCAACTCCTGGAACGAACAGGCGAGACCATGATCCCTTGGCACGGCGGTTCCGGCAACCCGTCGCGACTGGGCGGTATCCCGTGAAACCAACCGGGGACGCTTTTCTTGCCTTTTTCTTGTCGATTTCCAACGAAGCCCCGCGAAAACTGTGAAGTAGATCACAGTTTGCCGGTACAGCCCATGGTAACGTGCGGTGCTCGATCGTCGCGGCCCCAATGGAAGCGGCGGTCGGGTGGCCAATTATTGGCCCAGGTCAACCCGGACCTTACTTTGACCCAGTTTCCGTGAGGAAACTGGGTCGCCTTTTGTCGAACGATTTGAACGGTGCCTTCTGGCGGCCCCGGCACCCGACGACCAAATGGAGCGTCGAGCGGCCTCTGGTCTTGACGACCACTCCGCCGTGCGGCGCTCTATACTTGATCCGGATGCCACCCGTGGGCGCCGGATCACACGAGTTTTCTCGTTAAGAAGAATACGTTGAGCAATAACGATGGGCCTCTCCGCTCAAACCGCGCCGCCTGGCTTTCTCGATCTCGCGTGGATCGTTGCCTGGTCGCGCGCCGACCGCTGGAGGTGCTCTTGATCGCCTTCATCCAAGTGGCCGCGCCAAGCCACCACAAGACAAATGGGGAGAGAGACCAGCAATGAGCACCACGACCGCGGCTGCTGGCATGCTCAGCCGACAGAGAAATATTGGCGGGCCGGGTTTCAGCCGATGGATGGTTCCGCCCGCCGCCTTGTGCGTGCACCTGTGCATCGGTCAGGCCTATGCGTTCAGTGTGTTCAACCTGCCGATGACCAGGCTGCTCCGGATCAGCCAGTCGACTCCTGACGATTGGAAACTTACCGACCTCGGCTGAATCTTCTC
>Ga0187867_10000093_pt1 | contig 79604 bp, 71 predicted proteins | sample June2016WEW_13_1_FD_132976 | JGI IMG/M metagenome (GOLD analysis project Ga0187867, IMG submission 132976) | Peatland microbial communities from SPRUCE experiment site at the Marcell Experimental Forest, Minnesota, USA - June2016WEW_13_10 | ecosystem: Environmental > Terrestrial > Soil >...
CACCTCGAGGTCGTTGAGGACCAGAAGGCGCTGCTGCTCGGTGTGGCTCAAGGTGACCGAATCCTCCATGGGAGGACAAAGTCACAGAACTCTTAGAACGGACGTTTTCTCAGAACGCCCACACCCACGAATGGTGGGGTGGACGCGGCTGGCTGCCTGTTGTACGGTGTCGGTGATCGCGCCGGGTCAGACGGGTGTGCCCGGAGTCGAGAGCCCACGGGAGGTCGAGGGATGCGTCGACGTAGGTTCGGCGTGCTGAGCGGGTCGGTGATCCTGCTGGTCGCCGCCGCCACCGGCATCTGGGGAGGAGTGGCCTCGGCCGGCGGGGGGTGCACCGGGGACTGCGTCCTCGGGGTCCTGGAGCTGACCGGTCCCCCGCCCGTCCTCAACCCCACCGTGGGGGCGGGCACGGCCGCTTCGCTGACATTCACGGTGACCAACGACACGACCGGCGGCGGCGCCGACGGCGCAGCCGGGAGCGGCTCCGAAGGCGTCGCCGGAAAGGGTCCGCTGCTGGTGGAATCAGCCGAGCTGACCGCGCCCTCCGGGTTCGCGGTGCAGTCGGCCACGCTGGTCGCCCCCCGCAAGCACGACCCGCCGACCGCCCACGTCAGCATCAACACGGCAACCACGCCCCCCACCTACACGGTGGACCTGGACGATCTCGACCTCGCGCCCGGGGCCTCGATCTCGGCGGTGCTCGCGGTCAGCGCCTCCTGCTCAGCCGGCTCCGGATCCTGGGCGCTCGCGGTCCAGCCCGCCCCGACCGCCCAGCAGAAGGGCTTCACCGTCGATCCGAGCAGCGCGCTCCGGGTGGGCGTGAGCGGAGCCTGCAGCCTGGCGTTCACGGCTGATCCGACCAACGCCGTCACCGCCCAGGACATCACCGATCAGGGCTTCGATCCCAGCGGGTCACCGGTCGAGGTCGAGGCCCGTGCCGCCAACGGCGACCCGGTCGCGGGCGTCGAAATGACCCTGAGCGCGGAGGTCGGATCGGGGACCCTGAGCGGCACCACCTCCAGCACCACCGGCGGCCCCGACGCGGGGGTCTACGGGGTGGCCGCCTTCTCCCCGCTCAGCATCGGCACGACCGGCTACTACTCCCTCGACGCGAGCGCGACCGCCTTCGCGAGCGCCACCTCGGGCATCTTCCAGATCACCGACGTGGCCACGCCCTGCACCGGCAGCTGCTCCGGCGCGGCGAGCAACCCCACGGTGTCGGCGGCGGTGACGGTGAGCAACCCGGGCGGCGGCGACACCCTGAGCGTCGCCCTCGGCGGCTTCACCTACCAGTGCCCCGACTGGCTCTCCCCCACCGGCTACTACCCGACGGTGACGACCCCGCTGGGGGTCGACCTCTGGCAGGCCAATGGCTCCCTCGACCCGACCCCGCGCTCGGTGCAGGTGTCGCTCACCATCCCGGGCAGCGCGCCCCCACCCCCCTTCTCCCCCTACTACCAGGTCTGCTACGCGAGCACCGAGCCGTTCTCGGGCGGCACGCTGGTCGGCGCCGCCCAGTCGATCCCCGGCTACACCGGCAGCACCTACGTCGGGCTGCTGCCCTACTGCCCCGCCGACCCCACGGCAGCTGACGCCCCCTGCGTGATCTCCAGCTCCTCGGGCGACGGCAATGCGGTCGTCACCTTCCTGGGCGCGCCCGGCGACTTCTGGGGGTCCGCCTAGCACGAGCCGGTTCACCGCGCCGCTCTGCGGCTCCGTCCGGAGAGAGCCGCTGCCCTCCGTCCCCACCTGCCTCGGGTGCGCGACGGAGGGCGTTCACGTCTGAGGTCGTGATGCGCATCTGCCCCAGCTGCGGGGAGGAGAACCCCGAGAGGTTCCGCCTCTGCGGCTTCTGCGGCGCCCAGCTCGCCGCTGCGGCGCCGCCCCAGGAGGTCCGGAAGACCGTCACCGTGGTCTTCTCCGATCTCAAGGGCTCCACGGCGCTCGGAGAGCGGCTGGACAGCGAGGCGGTGCGCGAGGTCCTGGACGCGTACTTCGGCGAGATGCGCCGCGTCCTCGAGCGCCACGGGGGGGTGGTGGAGAAGTACGTCGGTGACGCCATCATGGCCGTCTTCGGCCTCCCCCGCCTCCACGAGGACGACGCCCTGCGCGCGGTCCGCGCCGCCCACGAGATGCGGGCCGCCCTGACCGAGGTCAACCGCCGCCTCGAGAGCCGCTGGGGCGTTCAGCTGGAGAACCGCACCGGCGTGAACACCGGTGAGGTGGTCGCCGGCGACCCCTCCGGCGGGCAGCGGCTGGTCACCGGGGACACCGTCAACGTGGCCGCCCGGCTGGAGCAGGCGGCACCGCCGCTCGAGGTCCTGATCGGAGAGCCCACCTTCCGGATGGTCCGCGGCGCGGTCGAGGTGGAGGCGCTGCCGCCCCTCGAGCTCAAGGGGAAGTCCGAGCGGATCCCGGCCTACCGCCTGATCGGGGTCAGCCGGGGGGAGGGCGTCGCCCGCCGGGCCGACACGCCGCTGGTCGGTCGCACCGAGGAGCTGGCCGTCCTCGCCGCCGCGCTGGAGCGGTCGGCCGGGAGCCGGAGGCCGGAGCTGGTGACGCTGCTGGCGCCGGCGGGCACCGGGAAGTCGCGGCTGCTCCAGGAGTTCGTCGGGGGGGCGGCGGCCGGGGCGCGGGTGCTGCGCGGGCGCTGCCTCTCCTATGGGGAGGGGATCACCTTCTGGCCGCTGGCCGAGATCGCCCGCGATGCGGCCGGCATCGCCGAGAACGAGCCGGCCGACCAGGCCCGCGCCCGGCTCACCGGCCTGCTCGGCGAGGAGGCGGCCGACGTCGCCGACCGGCTGGCGTCGGTGATGGGGCTCTCCGAGGCCACCCACCCGGTCCACGAGACCTTCTGGGCCGCCCGGCGGCTGCTGGAGATCGTGGCCCGGGGCGGGCCGGTGGTGACCGTGATCGAGGACATCCACTGGGCCGAGCCCACCTTCCTCGACCTGATCGCCCATGTCGCCGGGAACGGGGAGGACGCGGCGCTGGTCGTCCTCTGCACCTCCCGGCCCGAGCTGCTCGAGCTCCGGCCCGGCTGGCGAGAGGAGCACCCCCGGGCGACCACCATCGCGCTCCGCCCCCTGAGCGAGGCGGAGAGCGCCGAGGTGGTGAGCGGCCTGCTCGGCGAGATCGCGCTGGCGGCCGGGCCCCGGCGCCGGATCATCGAGGCGGCCCAGGGCAACCCGCTCTTCGTCGAGCAGATGGTCTCGATGATGATCGACGACGGCCTGATCCGCCGCGCCGGGGGCGGCTGGGTGGCGAGCGTCGACCTCGGCGCCCTCACGGTGCCCCCGAGCATCAGCGCCCTGCTGGCGGCCCGGCTGGACCGGCTCGCCCCCGCCGAGCGGTCGGTGCTGGAGCGCGCCGCGGTGATCGGCCAGGTCTTCTACCTGGGAGCGGTGGAGGCCCTCTGCCCGGAGGGTCTGCGCGCCGACGTCCAGGGTCACCTCGACAGCCTGGCCCGGCGCGAGCTGGTGAGTCCGACCGATTCGACCCTGGCCGGGCAGGATGCCTTCAGGTTCCAGCACATCCTGATCCGGGATGCGGCCTATCAGGGCCTGCTCAAGCGGACCCGCGCCGAGCTCCACGAGAGCTTCGCGGGGTGGTTGGAGGCGCGCGCCGGCGACCACCCCGGCGACCACGAGGAGCTGCGCGGCTACCACCTGGAGCAGAGCGTCCTCTCCCTGGCTCAGCTCGGCCCGCTCGACGCCCACGCCACCGCGCTGGCGGGGCGCGCCGCGGGCTATCTGGGCGCGGCCGGGGAGCGGGCGCGGGCCAGCGGCGACATGCCGGCGGCGGCCAGCCTGCTCCGCCGCGCCGCCGCCCTGCATCCCGACTCCCCGGAATCGGCGCGGTGGCTCCTGCACGCGGGCGAGGCGCTCGGCGAGATGGGGGTGTTCGCGCTCGCGGATGCGGTGCTCGCGGCCGCCGCCGAGCGGGCCGGCGCGGAGGGGGACGGCCCCCTGGCCGCCGCCGCCGCGGTGGTCGCCCAGATGTGGCGTTTCCTCGCCAACCCCGAGGCCGCCCCGGCGGGTCAGGTGGCGGAGACCGGGCGGGCGGCGATCACCGAGCTGGAGCGCCTGGAGGCGCACGAGGGGCTGGCCCGCGCCTGGAAGCTGATGATGTACGTCCACTTCTACGAGGGCCGCTTCAGTCCCGCCGAGGAGTGCGTGACCTCCGCGCTGCGCCACGCCGAGCTGGCCCACGACCGGGTCTTCGAGGTCCGGCTGCTCTCCGCCCTCGCCTCCTGCCTCGTCTACAGCGCCACCTCCGCGGCCGAGGCCCTGGAACGGTGCCGCGACCTCCTGGAGCGAGGGGCCGGGGATCGACGCACCGAGGCGATGACCCTCTCGGCGATGAGCCACCTGGAGGCGATGCGGGGGGATGCCGAGGCCGCCCGCGAGCACTACCGGCGGAGCCGAGCCATGCTGACCGATCTCGGTTTCACCCTCAGCGCGGCGATCACCTCGCTGCACTCGGGCCCGGCCGAGATCCTGGCCGGCGACCTCGAGCAGGCCGAGGCCGAGCTCCGCGCCGACTACGACACCCTCCAGGCCATGGGCGACACCGGCTACACCCCGACCGTGGCGGCGCTCCTCGCCGAGGTCCTGCACGACCAGGGCCGTGACCGGGAGGCCGCGGAGCTCGCCGAGGTCTGCCGCGAGAAGGCGTCGCCTCAGGATGTGGGGGCCCAGTACCAGTGGCGCAGCATCCAGGCCCGGCTGCTGGCCGCCGCGGGGCGGACGGCCGAGGCGGAGCCCCTCGCCCGCGAGAGCGTGCGCCTGATCTCGACCACCGACCAGCCCGACGTCAAGGGGCAGGCGCTGACCGGCCTGGCCGAGGTCCTGGAGGCCGCGGGCAAGCGCTCCGAGGCCGCCGGCGCGCTGCGCGACGCGGTGGCCCTCTTCGAGGCCAAGGGCAATGCCGTGGCGGCGGCCCGCGCCCGCCAGGAGCTGGAGCGGCTCACCTCCACGCTCCCACCGATCGTGGCGGGAATTTAGGACAGATTCTGTCCTCAGCGCTCACCCGGGTGCCGGTACACGCGGGTCCCATGGTCCGGAGGCGGGATTGATGACCTCGGCCCGGAGGCCGGATTGGGGAGCCTGAGGGCCGGATCGTGGCGCCCTGGGGCCGATCAGGGCGAGGTGAACGGCCCGACGCCGAGCGAGCGCCAGACCTCCAGCTTGGCGCCGACCGCCTCGATGACGGCCCCGGTGAACTGGTCGGTGAGGGCGTTGCCGCCCAGGTCGGCGGTGCGGGTGCCGTGCCGGACCGTCTCGAAGACCGCCTCGTAGATGGCCCGCGAGGCCAGGCGGACCTCGTCCGCGGGCATGAAGCCGAGGATGGAGGCGCAGGCGAGGATCATCGCCATCGGATTGGCCAGGTTCTTGCCCTGGAGCGCGGGGGCGGTGCCGTGAGGGGCCTCCGCTATCACCACGCTCGGGGTCAGCGAGCCGCCGCTGAAGCCGAGCAGCACCGACTCGGCGCCCGCGATCGACCCGAACAGACCCAGCACCAGGTCGCTCATGCAGTCACCGTCGCGGTTCAGGGTCGGGACCACAACGGCGTCTCCCCCCTGGTTGAGCAGCAGGGCGTAGGTCGCGTCGATGAGCTGCGGCTCGTACTCCACCTCGGGATGGCGGGCCGCGGCGGCGTCCATCTCCTCCTTGAGCATCCCCTCGTACACCGGCGAGACCGTGTACTTGGGACCGCCGAAGACGCGGGCGCGGCTGCGCCCGGCGTGGACGAAGGCGAACTCCGCGACCTCCCGGCAGATCGACCTCGAGATCCGCTCGGTGCGGAAGGCCACCTCGTCGTCGCCCGACCCCTCCCGCCACTCCTTGGCCCCATAGGCGTCGCCCACGGCCATCCGCACCACGCTGATCGGGGCGCTGACCCCGGCGATCGGGACCACCCCCGGGATCCGGCGGCCGGTGCGCAGGATCACCGTCCCGCCCACCTCGGCGCGAAGGATCGCATTGGGGCTGCCCACGTCACCCTGCCCCTCGGGGGTGACGGTGGCCGCCTTGAGCCCGTAGCCCGTCTCCAGCATCGCCCGGCTGGCTTCAAAGACCACCTGGTTGCGGGTGGCGCGCCGGTTCTCCAGGCCGAGATCGTGGTGACGCAACTCGAGGTCGGCGCCGATCACCGATGGATCGAGCACCCGCAGCGCCTCGACGAGCAGCTCCTCGCCGGTCTGGTCGCCGTGGAGCACCTCGAGCGCGATCGCCATCTCAGAGCCAATCTACCAGCCGCGCGGCCGGCACCGGCGGGGTCGGCGCTCCCTACCTCGCTGCCTACGCGCTCAGCGCCGGCTGCCGGATGGTGACCACGGATGCCGCGTTCCGGCAGTTCGCGGGTCTGGACCTTCTGGTCATCGCCTGAGGCGCCGTCGCGGTACGGAGACCGCAGCGCGTCCTCGAGGCCGGCGCTCGCCGTGGCCGGCGCAGAACGTTGCCCGTCTCAGGCGGGCGGCCTGTACACCCAGGTGTCGGCGATGTCGGCGACGGTGTTGACGGAGCCGCCGAAGAGCACCACCTGACCGGTGGCGTCGTCGTATGCCATCTGCGCGTAGAAGCGCGCCGGTGGCGACGTGGCGGGGTGGAGCTGCTTCCAGGAGCTGCCGCCCCAGGCCCAGAGGTCGTTGAGAGGGCTGCCCAGGGTGAAGGACTCATCCTGGCTCGCCGACCTCGGCTGAAACCCGGTCGCCGCGTTCCCGCCGAAGAGGAGCACCTCCCCCAGCGCCGAGTCGTAGACCATGCTGGCGCCCACCCGCGGAGAGGGGCCACCGGTGGTCGAGAGCTGCGCCCAGTCGCTGCCATTCCACGCCCACATCGCCTGAGAGTGCTCACCGTAGAGGAGGACCTGGCTGGTCGCCGCGTCGTAGGCCATCTGCACGTCGTCGGAGTCCCCGACCACCGGTGGCGGCGACACCGCGGGGGAGAGCAGGTTCCAGGCTGAGCCGGCCCAGCTCCAGGTCGTCGACTCGTTCGGGGAGGTGGATGGGCTCATGTCGGCGTTGATCGGCGAAGTCGGAGACCAGAGCACGAGCGTCTGGGTCGCGGGATCGTAGGCCATCGCGCCGTTGTCATCCGGCCACACCGTCTCGGCGTCCTCCGCGCTGCCCCCGCCCTCGCCCGCGCCCCAGCTCTGGCCGTTCCACTGGGAGGTCGCGGGCCCGTCCCCGCAACCGGGGTACCAGACGACGTCGAAGGTCTGGGTGGCGCCGTCGTAGGCGGCCGGCTTCCCGAAGACGGGCGGCGCGTTGGTCGCCACCTCTGTCCACGCCAATCCGTCCCAGCTCCAGGTGTCCTGATAGACCTCGCGCCCGATCGGCCCGCAACTGGCCTCGCCACCGCTCACGACCACGGTCTTGGTGGCTGCGTCGTAGGCGACCTCCGCGGAGTCACGCGGCAGTGGAGCGATGGCGGGGTACAGCTCCGACCAATCGTCCGCGCTCGTGGCTGCGGTGGGAGTGGAGGAGCCGGCCGAGCTGGCGGCGCTGGTCAGCGGAGCAGCGGCGGCCCCTCCCGCGGTGATGACTGCCGTCGCGGCCACAACCATCAGCGAGATCCGTGGTGGTGGCAGGCGTCGACCACCGGTCGAGCGCGTGCGGCTCCGGCTCTCTGCGCACTCCGAGCCACGGTCCAGGTCGCCCGAACCACGATGGCGAGAACCGGCGACGATGAGGCGGGTCAGACGCATGTCGCGTGCACGATCGACGTCCCTCCGACAGCCCAGAGGCCGCCGGATCCACCGGCCGCCACGCCGGTCAGGTACCCGAAGCTCTGGCCGTTCACCGTGTAGAGAGGCTGCCAGGAGGTCCCGTCCCAATGCAGGATGACCGCCCCGACGGCCCAGGCATTGACCGCGCTGAGGGTGATGACGCTCAGCAGCGGGCTGGTCCCGGAGAAGAACGTGGGTGCGTTCGCTCCAGCGGTGGTGTAGCCCGGCCACTGCGCCACCGGTCTTGCCTCCCCGTCGTTCTCCGCGGAGACGGCGAGGCTGGGGATGAGGCTCCAGGCCCCATCGCCCATCTGGAGCGTGAGAGCCGAGCCCGGCAGCGCGCCCCCGACCGCCCAGAGGTTTCCCGCGGGCGTCTCGGCGGCCGCGGTCAGAAGATCGTCGGCTGCCTTGCTCCCGTCGGAGAGCGGCTCGGGGAGGGTGGCGTCGGGCGCCTGGACCACCGACCACGCCGTGCCGTTCCAGTGCTCGGTCAGGGTCTCCCACGGACCCGGTTGGTAGTTCTGCACCCCCATGTCGGGTTCGTAGCCGCCGACCAGCCAGACGTCGGCGGGCGAGCTCCCGGTGACTCCCAGCAGCGCGACGCTGGCGACCGTGGCCGTGGCCGAGGGGGGGACGCCTCCCGAGGCCAGCGCCCAGTCGGGCGGGGCCGGCTCCGGATCGGGGACGCTGACGATGGCCCAGTACTTCCCGTTCCAGTGCTCGACGAGCGGCTGCGCCGCGACCTGGCCTTCGTCGTCGAAGGTCAGCGGCCACTCGCTGACGCCGGTCGCCCAGACGTCGTCCGAGCTGATCGCCGCCACCGAGGTGAGCACGTCCCAGGGTTCGATGCCGTCCCTGGCGGCCACGTCGGGGGCGTCGACGATCGACCAGGACGTGCCGTTCCAGTGTTCGGTCAGGGTCTGCGCCGCAGGCGTGAAGGACGCTCCGAGCACGGGCGGCGCCATCGCCCCGATGTAGCCCACCGCCCAGACGTCGTCGGGTGAGACGCCGGCGACGGCGATGAGCTGGTCCCCACCCAGGCTCGCCGCACTGGCGGGATCCGGGGCCGGGACGATCGCCCACGAGCTGCCGTCCCAGCGCTCGGCGAGGGTCTGCTGATCCTTCCCGGCTGGGCTCGTCGAGCCGACGGCCCAGACATCGGCCGGCGAGATGGCCGCGACCCCGGAGAGGTCGGTGCTCGCCGCCGCGTCGCCGCTCGGCACCGGCGCGGCGGTCAGCTGCCACCTCTGGATGCACGTCTTTGCCGCCGAGCCGCCCGATGCGCTCGAGGCCGGCGAGGCTGGCGTCGTCCGAGCGGCCGGGGAGGAGCTGCACCCGGCCAGCAGCAGGATGCCCGTCGCGCCGAGGGGCACCAGCCTTCGCGCGCGCTTTCTCACTGGCTGGGGAACTCGCATCGCCGCCGCGAGGTTACGCCGCCGCGAGGGGCTCCGTCGCAGCTCTCGGAGGTCAGGGCTCGCCGCGGCCGGCTCGTCCGCGAGGCTTGGGCCTCCCGGGGCCGGGTACAATGTTGACTGTGCAAGTCGGATATACGCCGGTCGACGACGATCTCTACCGCGAGATCATCCTCGACCACTACCGCAACCCCCGCCGCCGGGGGGCGGTCGACCCGGCCGACGGCAGCGTGGAGGCCGAGAATCCCCTCTGCGGGGACCAGATCCTGCTGAGCTGGCGGCTGGACGGTGATCGCCTGGCGGAGATCGCGTTCACCGGGACCGGATGCTCGATCAGCCAGGCGGCGGCCAGCATGCTCTGCGACCAGGTGGCGGGGTTGCCGCGCGAGCAGGCCCTCGACCTCGCCCGCCGCTACCGGCAGATGCTGGTGGCCGACGGCGGCACCGACCAGCTGGGCGACCTGGAGGTTCTCCAGGGCGTGCGCGCCTATCCGATGCGGGTCAAGTGCGCGACCCTCGCCTGCAGCGCGATCCTGCGGGCGCTCGACACCGCCGAGGAAGGAGACGCGGCATGAGCAACGATGAGGTCGGGACCGCCGGGCCCCCCGTGGACGCGACCCCGGTCCAGGCGGAGCGGGGTACGGCGCTGCGCGCTTCGGAGGAGATGATCCGGGATGCCCTCTCCGAGGTCTACGACCCGGAGATCGGGATCGACGTGGTGTCGCTGGGCCTTGTCTACGGCGTCTCGGTCGACGAGAGCGGGCTGCTCACGGTGGAGATGACGCTCACCTCTCCCTTCTGCCCCCTCGCCAGCATCCTTGAGAGCCAGGTGCACGCCGTCTGCCTGCCGCTCCCGGGGATCGAGAACGTCAGGGTCGACCTGGTCTGGGACCCGCCCTGGGACCCCCGGACCATGGCTTCCGACGAGGTCAAGCTGGAGCTGGGCCTCTACTGAGGCGCCCGCGGGAGCCCGCCCCGGGGCTCCGCGCATCCGAGACGTCCCGTAGGATGCCCGCTGTGGACGAACCCTCCGAGAAGCTCTTCGACAAGGCCGGCGCCGACGCCCTGCTGCCCGAGCTGAGGGTGCTGATCCGCAGCCTTCAGGAGGCGGCGGGCTCCGGGCAGGCGCTCGAGGGGCGGGAGCGGCTCGCCCACGCCGGCCGGTCCAACGGCTCCCCCGACGCCGCCGCGTCGGTCTTCCGCGCGGCCGCCCGGGTCCAGGAGATCCTCGACGAGATCGCCGGAACGGGGGCCATCCTCCGCGACCTTGGCACCGGTCTCTGCGACTTCCCGGCGGAGCGGGAGGGCCGGCCGGTCTACCTCTGCTGGCGGTTGGGTGAGGACGAGGTCGGCTGGTGGCACCCGCGGGACGCGGGCGTCGCCGGGCGCCGGCCCCTGTAGAGGCGCCGCCTCGGGGCTTCGCACTGCGAGGGGCGGTGCCGGCGGCCCGCCGGACGGTACACTGCCCCTCAAGCGTCTCCGGCCCTTCGCCTCCCCGCGCTCATCACCACGACGCTTTGCCGGCAAGGGGCGATGCGGCACTCCGAGAAAAGGAGGGTCATGCCGATGAATGATTGCCCACATACGGTGTCCCAGCCGACCAGCGCCCGAGGCGTCTGCTGATCGCCGGGAGCTTGACCTTGTGAGACGCGATCGCTGACGGCGGTCGTGACGTCTCTGAGCGCTAGACGGGGTGTCCGCCGATGGGTGGACACCCCGTTCTGGTCTCCGACGATGGTTCAGACGAAGCGGGCCGCCTCGAGCTGGGCCTCGCGGGTGGAGGCCTCGGGAGCGGCCACGATCTGGTCGGTCTCGATGAAGCCCTCGGTGCCGTCGGCGAGGCGGACTCTGGTGAAGGCACCCTCGCCACCCGGGATCGCCTCGACCCCGCTGGCCGTGAGCACCCGCTCGCCGCGCGGCGCCTCCCAGCGCGGCTCGGTGTAGAGGCGATATGGCATCCCCGCCCAGGAGGCGACCAGGCTGACCGGACCGGAGGGGATCGCCCGGCGCCGGTAGACGGTGCGCGGGTCCGAGCTGCCCCGGCTCAGCAGCGAGACCAGCTGGAGCGCTCGTGGGACCGGTCCGCGGCCGCGGCTCGCGACCACGGTGACCACCGTGCCCGATGCGGTGGGCCGGGCCTCGCAGGTCACCCAGCGCGTGTGGATGGCGACCCGCTTCGACCACTGGCCCACCAGGCCCTTGCGCCGGAACTCGACGATCCGGGCGGAGCTCTCCCCGGTGAGCTCGTAGCGGAAGGGGAAGGAGCCGAGCATCTGCTCCATCACCGCGAACACCTCGCGCGGTGGCACCGCGGCCAGGAAGGTCCAGTGCTGCGCCTCCTTGGCCAGCAGGGGAAGCCGGTGGGCCTCCCGCGCCGCCTCCATCCGGGCACGCATGCGCTGGGCTCGGGCCACCATGCTCTCGGCGCGCCTCACCAGGGCCATCGGCCGATTCTACGAGGCCGCACCGGGAGGGGCGTCGTGGCCGGCCTGGACGGCGGTTGGAGGGCGCGTGGCCGGCCCCCGGAGGGCCGCCGGCCGGCCCATTCCTTCACCGGATGGCAAACGTCGGTTCGCCCGATCTTCGTCGGGCCGGGGCGACGATCATCGAGGATGCGCGTGGCGATCGTGACCGAGAGCTTTCTGCCGTGGGTGAACGGCGTCACCCGCACCGTGACCGCTCTCACCGCCCACCTGCGCAGGGGTGGCCACGAGGCTCTCCTCTTCGCCCCGGGCCCGGGGGTCGAGGAGCACGACGGCTTCGAGGTGGTGCGCGTCCGTGGTGTCACCGGGGTGCTCTATCCCGACCTGACCATCGCGCCGGTCGCCCCGGGGATGGGGAAGCGGCTCCGCGAGTTCGCCCCCGACCTCGTTCATCTCGCCTCCCCGGCGGCGCTGGGGGCGTGCGGGGCCCGGGCGGCGCGGCGAGCCGGTCTGCCGGTCGTCGCCCACTACCAGACCGATCTGCTGGCCTACGCCCGCGCCTACGGCGGGGTCCCCCTGGCGCTGGCCGCAGGGGCCGTCGAGCGCCGCTTCTACAACCGCTGCGCCCTCACCTACGCGCCCACCCCCCCGATGGCGGAGGAGCTCCGCCGGCGCGGATTCGAGCGCGTCCGGGTCAGCGGCCGGGGGGTGGACACCCAGCTCTTCCACCCCGGGCGTCCCGGAGCGGTGTGGGCCCGGGATCGCTGGCCGGAGGGCGAGGGCCGGCGCATCCTCTCGGTCTCCCGGCTGGCCCGCGAGAAGGGGCTGGACCGGGTGCTCCGGATCGCGCGCGGGCGTCCGGAGCTCAGGTTCCTGGTGGTCGGCGCCGGTCCGCTGGCGGAGGAGCTGCGGCGGCGGGCGCCGGCCAACCTCCGGCTGACCGGCCTGCTCGAGGGCGAGGCCCTGGCGGACGTCTTCGCGGCCGGCGAGGTCTTCCTCCACCCGGCCTCCACCGAGACCTTCGGCCAGGTGATCCAGGAGGCGATGGCCTCGGGACTGCCGGTCGTCGGCGTCCGCGCCGGAGGCGCCGGCTGGCTGGTGGAGGAGGGGCGGACCGGCATGCTGGCGGAGCCGCCGGGGGACGGCCTGGGCGCCGTCCTGGACCGGATGCTGAGCCGGGCGGACCTCGATGCCATGGGCCGGGCGGCGCGCCGGGCGGTGGCCGGACGCAGCTGGGCGGCCACGTTCGACACGCTGCTCGACGACTACGCGGCGGTGGCGGGGGGGCGGAGCCGCCGGATCGCCGCCTGAGGCCCGGGCCTCTACGCCCTCGCGTCAGCGCGCCGCCGGCGTGCCCCCCTCCCCCTCCCCGCCGGCGCGCCCGGTGATGCCGTAGCGCTCGCACATGGCGTCGAACCGGCCGGCGACGTGATCGTCCAGCAGCTCACGGTGCGCGGCGATCAGGGGGACCAGCTCGCGCCGGAGGCAGTCGCCGCGAGCCATCCACTGGTAGTAATCCCGGCCACCGTGGTGGTAGGGGCCGTAGAGCCGGCTCCCCGGGATGGTGGTGGCCAGCCAGCGGAAGAGCCGCTCGTGCCGGACGTGCATGCGCAGGGTGATCTGGGGCTGGCGGCCGTCCCCGCCGAAGTGCCCCTCCCCGACCAGCAGGCCGAGCAGGAAGCCGATCGAGAGGTCCGCGATGAGGGCCGGGGGATCCTGCTCCTGCATGCCGTGAGCCTAGCCTGTTCCACGGGGATCATGACGGTGAAACAGCGGGGAGGGGAGACCCTGGCAGTCGCCACCGGAGGGTCCGGGGTGCGCCGGCGTTTCACGTGGATCTCGACGGTGAAACAACAACGCGTCTCTCCGCACCCCTCCCGGCCGCCATCCGGCGCGGGGCCCGCACCGCATAATCGTCAGCCATGCCGCCCCTCGTGCTCGCCGTCGCCAACCAGAAGGGGGGCGTCGGCAAGACCACCACCGTGATCAACGTCGGGGCCCACCTCGCCGAGCTGGGCCGGCGGGTGCTGATCATCGACTGCGACCCCCAGGCCAACGCGACCTCGGGGTTGGGGATCGCCCGCCGCGACATCCCGGCCAGCACCTACGACGTGCTCGTGCTCGGCAGGCCGCTCGCCGAGGCCCGGATGAGCACCTCGATCCCCGGCCTGGACCTGGTGCCCTCGGACATCGCGCTGGCCGGCGCCGAGATCGAGCTGGTGGGCGTCGCCCGCCGCGAGAAGCGGCTCACCTACGCTCTCGAGGCGCTCGCCGACGATCCCCTCGACTACGTCATCCTCGACTGCCCCCCCAGCCTGGGCCTGCTCACGGTCAACGCCGTGGTCGCCGCTCAGGCCCTGCTGGTTCCCATCCAGTGCGAGTTCTACGCCCTCGAGGGACTCGGCCTGCTCACCCACACCATCAGCCTCCTCCGGCGCGAGCTCAACCCCCACCTCCGCATCGCCGGGATCGTCCTGACCCTGCACGACGGGCGTCTGACCCTCGCCGGCCAGGTCGTCGACGAGGTCCGCAAGCGCTTCGGCGACCTTGTCCTCGACCCGGTGATCCCGCGCAACGTCCGGCTCAGCGAGGCTCCCAGCTACGGCCTCCCGATCACCGCCTACGCGCCCAACTCGCGCGGCGCCGACGCCTACCGTGAGCTCGCCGTCCACCTCGACGCCCGCCTCCAGGCCGAGGTCGGGCTGGCCAGCGCCCCCTCGCTGGCATGACCGGGGAGGAGGCGCCCGGCCCGGTTCGCGGCAGCGCATCCCCGCGCCGTCACGGCCTCGGCCGCGGTCTCGACGCCCTGCTCGCGAGCAGTGATCCCGGCCGGGACATGGGGGGCGGACCGGTCCTCGTCGAGCTCGACCCGCTCCGGGTCCGCCCCAACCCGGAGCAGCCGCGACGTGACTTCGATCCCGACTCGCTGGCCGCGCTGGCCGCCTCGATCCGGGTCCACGGGCTGCTCCACCCCATCGTCGTCGAGCCCGACGTCGACGGCTACCGCCTGGTGGCGGGGGAGCGCCGGCTGCGGGCGGCGCGTCAGTCCGGCGTCAGCCTCATCCCGGCGATCCTGCGGCCCGCCTCCGAGTCCGGCCGTCACGCCCTGGAGATGGCCCTCAGCGAGAACCTGCTGCGCGAGGATCTCAACCCCCTGGAGGAGGCCGCGGCCTACGCGCGGCTCGCCGATGCCTTCGGTCTCTCCCACGAGGCGATCGCGCTGCGACTGGGCCGCAGCCGCCCCGCGGTCACCAACGCCATCCGCCTCCTCCAGCTCCCCGTGCCGCTCCAGGAGGCGGTCGCCAGCCGCACCCTGAGCCCCGGCCACGCCCGCGCCCTGCTCTCGCTGCGCGACGAGACGGAGATGCTCCGGCTCGGCCGGCGCGTGGCCGAGGAGGAGCTCACCGTGCGCGCCACCGAGCGGCTCGTCCAGGAGCGCACCGCGCCGGCCGAAGCCCCCTCGGCCACCGGCGCAGCCCGGGGCCGCCCGGCCGCCGGCCGCCTCTCCCCGGACGACGAGCAGCTGCGCCGCGGCTTCGAGCAGGCGCTGGGCCTCCCGGTGGTCCTCGAGCGCCGCCGCCGGGGAGGACGGCTGCTCATCGCCTTCGACGAGGACCAGGACCTGGACGCCCTCTACCGGCGGGTGGGGGGCCCGCCCCTCTGACCCGGCGCCCGGACCCCGCGAGGGGACCGGGCACCGCTCGGCGTTCCGCCGCCGGGTCGCTCAGCCGACCGGTCGGTCCTCGGTGCCGGTGAGCCGGGCCTCACAGGTGGAGACGTCGAGGTTGCTCATGAACGCCTCGATGTACTTCGGCCGCTCCGCCGGCTTGTAGTCGAGCAGGAACGCGTGCTCCCAGACGTCCATCACCACCACCGGCTTGAAGCCGGCGATGTTCCCGTCCTGGTGGAGGGTGATCCACTGGTTGGACAGCCGGCCGGTGGCGGTGTCGAGGTAGGTCACGGCCCAGCCGACCCCGCGCATCCCCCCGATCGCGGTGAAGTCCCGCTTCCAGGTCTCGATGTCGCCGAAGGACTCGCCGATGGCCCGGCCCAGCGGCGAGGAGCTGGAGATCTCTCCGCCCGCGTCACGAGCCAGGTTCCCGAAGTACCACTCGTGGAGGACCATCCCGTTGTACTCGAACGGCAGACGCCGGGTCAGCTCATGGTAGGTGGGAGTGGCCACCTGACCCTTGCCGGCCAGCTCCACCAGCTGCTCGGTCAGCAGGTTGGTGTTCTTGACATATCCGGCATAAAGTCCGAAATGGATCTCCAGGGTGTGGTCGGAGATCCCGTGCAGTCCGCTGAGCGGGAACTCCTTGGCCTTGTAGGGGGAAAGGGTCAGGAGAGCCATCTGCTTCCTCCGCCTGGGGTGTCCGCCGGGGCCGGTCGGGCCGGCCGCTGAGGGCTCCATTGTCGCAGTGTGGGGCGGTCGCCCGAAGCCGGCCATGGAGGGCGTGGCGCCGGCCTGCCCCGCCCGGGCCCGGCGGCGGCGGGCCGCGCTCCGGTGGGGTGGGGGTGCGTCGCCCTCCGTATAATCGGGCGCCAGGCGGCGCGAGGCGCGCCCCCTCACCCGCTCGCGTGCCCACCCGCGGCGAGCGGTCGCCCCATCCGTCCACATGAACTCGCCGCCCCGCCTCGCGGTGGCGGCCTCGCGGAGGGCCGGTCCCGTCAACAGCAGCAGCCTGGAGCAGCCCCCCGACATCCCCGACCCCGTCGACGGGGTCCCCCAGACCCCGCCCACCCGGGCCCGGAGCACCTGGGTCCGCGACCTCCTCGAGATCCTGCTGGTCGCCGTGGTGCTCTACGCGCTCATCTGGACCTGCATCGAGACCGTCCGCGTGGACGGCGACAGCATGCAGAACACGCTCCAGAACGGCGACTTCCTGATCGCCAGCAAGATCTCCTACGTGGTGGGGAACCCGTCCCGCGGCGACATCGTCATCCTGCAGCCGCCCCACCTCTGCGACGCCACCTCGGCCGACTACGTCAAGCGGGTGATCGGGCTGCCCGGCGACAACATCGAGATCGACGCCAAGACCAACCCCACCGAGCTGCTGCTGCAGCCGGGTGGGAGCGGGACCTGGGACCGGGTCGAGGAGCCGTACCTCCCCGACGACTGGGAGCAGGGTCCCGACTTCTCCGCCCCGGGCACGGTCAACGCCGTCGACACCATCCTCCATATCCCCGCCGGCGACTACTTCGTGATGGGCGACAACCGCAACGAGTCCTGCGACTCCCGCTACTTCGGGCTGGTCTCGCGCAGCCGGATCGTGGCCAAGGCGATCCTGCGGATCTGGCCGCTCAGCAGCTTCGGAGGCCTGGGCCCGGGTCCCACCCTGGTCACCACCGCGAGTCCCGGACCGGTACCGCTGACCGCGTTCGGCGGGCTGCTGGTGGTGGCACCGCTCCGCCGCCGGCGCGTCGCCGGCGAGCTGGCCCGGCTGAGCCGGCAGGACCCCCCGCCCGGCTGAGCCCGGCGCGGAGGGCCGGCGTCGCTCAGGCGCCGAAGGTCCACTCCCGGACGGCGCTTCCCCAGCTCACCAGCTCCTCCTCGCGGAAGAAGAGGCCGATCTCGACCTCCGCCCGCGCCGCGGAATCGCTGCCGTGCACGACATTGGTGCCGATCGACACCGCGAGGTCGCCCCTGATGGTGCCGGGCGCCGACGCCGCCGGGTTGGTCGCGCCCATGGTGGAGCGGACCAGGGCCACCGCCTCCGGACCCTCCCAGACCATGGCCACCACCGGCGCCGAGGTGATGAACCGGACCAGCCCCGGATAGAAGGGCTTGCCCACGTGCTCGGCGTAGTGGCGCGCCGCCAGCGCCTCGTCGATCAGCATCAGCTTGAGCCCGACGAGATGCAGGCCCCGGCGCTCCAGCCGGGCGACCACCTCGCCGACGAGGCCGCGCTGAACCCCATCGGGTTTCACCAGGACGAGCGTGCGTTCCACGGTCATTGATCCTCGTTCCACTCCTCGAACCCCTTCCGACGACGGTTCCCTCGGGCGCGGCCCGGCGCTATCAGCCGGCTCATGACGCGCTGGCCAGGGCGCGCTCGAAGCGCTCCGGCTTGGCGAAGGGCCCGATCACGGCGGCGCGGAGGCCGCCGCTGCAGATCACCTCGGCCATCGCGCGCACCTCCTCGGCGGTCACCGCCTGGAGGGCGGCGATCACGTCGGCGGCGACCAGCACCTCGCCGGCCAGCAGCTCCTGCTGGCCCAGGAACTGGCTCATCGCGCCGGTCCCCTCCAGGTGGAGGAGGAGGCGCCCCCGGGCGTACTCCTTCGCCCGCTCGAGCTCGTCCGCCTCCACCGCGGTGGTCGCCAGCCGGGCGAGCTCCTCCACCGCGACCCGCATCGCCTCGGCGGCGCGCCGGGGTTCGCAGCCCAGGTAGATGCCCAGGCAGCCGCTGTCCCGCAGCTTGGCCACGAACGAATGGACGTCGTAGGCCAGGGCGCGCTCCTCGCGCAGCTCCTGGAAGAGCCGGCTGGACATCCCCTCCCCGAGCACGACGTTGAGCAGGTCCAGGACCGAGCGGCGGGGGTCGAGGTAGGAGCAGGCGTACCCCCCCAGGATGATGTTGGCCTGCTCGGTGCGCTTGTTGATCAGCCGGAGGGCGCTGACGTGGCTCTCGGCGGCCGCCGAGGGCGGCGCATCGGTGCCCTTCCCGACCCGGCCCACCGAGCGCTCCACCAGCTCGAGCGCCTGGGCGGGATCGACGGCACCGGCCATGCTGACCACCAGACGGGCCGGCCGGTAGTGGCGGTCCAGGTGGTGGCGGCAGGCGTCCCCGTCGAAGCTCCGGACCGTCTCCTCGGTGCCCGCGACGTCCCAGCCCAGCGGCTGGTCGGGGTACATCACCTCGTCGAAGAGGGTCCCGACGTGCTCCTGCGGGTTGTCCACGCACATCCGCAGCTCCTCGATCACCACCTGGCGCTCCTTGGCCACCTCGGCCTCGTCCAGGACCGGGTCGAAGACCATCCCCCCCAGCACCTCGCAGGCCAGCTCCAGGTGCTCGGCGGGCACCTTGGTGTAGAAGACGGTCGCCTCCTTGTCGGTGGCGGCGTTGATGGAACCGCCCACGCTCTCGATCGCCTCGGAGATCGCCCGGGCGGTGGGAAACCTGCCGCCCCCCTTGAAGACCACGTGCTCGATGAAGTGGCTGAGCCCGGCGCTCGGGACGTCCTCATGCCGGGATCCGACCCCGAACATGAACGCGACCGCCGCCGAGCGGCGCTCCCGCATCGGGGCGGCGATCAGCCGCGCCCCCGAGGGCAGGCGGTGCAGCGCGTAGGTCGGGTCGTCGCTCATGAGTCCCGCGAGTGTAGGCGCTCGCGCCGGTCCCACCCCAGCGGGGGCCACCCGAGCGGCACGCCGGCCCCGCGCCGGGTCGCTACCCGCGATCCCAGCGCGACGGCCGCCGCTCCCGCGGCGGGGCGGCGTCGCCGTACGCCCGGCCTCGCTGGGGCGGCCGGCCGAGCCGGTCGGGCAGCTCCGGCAGGTCCGGCTGCGCCGGTCCGGTCGCGTGGATCACCACCCGCCGCGCCGGCTCCTTGCCGGTGCTCTCGGTGCGAACCCCCTCGTCGTCCGCCAGGGTGAGGTGGATGGTGCGGCGCTCGTAGGCGTGCATGGGGTCGAGGGTGTAGCGCTGACCGGTGCGCTTCACCCGGTTGGCGAGCCGCAGGGCCAGCTCGCGGACCTGCTCCTCGCGGCGGGCGCGATATAGCTCGACGTCGAGGATGACCCGGCGGCCGGACGCCTGCTCGGCATCCCCCATCATCAGGTTGACGACGGTCTGAAGGGCCCGGAGGGTCTCCCCCCGCCACCCGATGAGCAGCCCCAGATCGTCTCCCGAGATGTCGAGGAGCGGGGGTGCGGGGGGCCCGCCGGGCGGGGCCGCGGCGCGGCGGGTGGCAATGCGCGCGGCGATGCCCATCCGCTCCAGCAGCTCGGCCAGGGTGGTCCGGGCCCGCGCCGTGTTCTCGTCGAGCTTGGCGACCCGCACCCGGGCCTCGGCCCCGGCCGACACCCGCTCGCCGGGGAGCACCCGGGCCGGCCGCGACAGCACCTCGACGGCGACGTCGTCGGCGCCCGCTCCCAGCTCGGCCAGGGCGGCTGCGATGGCTTCCTCCACCGTCACGCCGCTGGTCTCGACACTCGCCCACTCCGCCTCGACGGCCACGGCGTCGGCCTCGCTCACCCTTCCACCTCCTGCAGGAACCGCCTCAGCGGCGGCGCCGAGCCTTCCTCTGCGCCCGCGACGGAGCTCGGCCGCGGCCCGGGCCGGCCGGCGCCTGATGCACCTCCGGCGCTCCGCGCCCCGCGCGCTTGGACCCGTTCGACCCGTTCGACGAGATCGGGGCCAGGCCGTCTCCGACCGGGCTCCTCGGGGCCGGGGTCCCGAAGTCGCTTCTCGTATACGAGAGCGGGGTGGTGCGGCCGGCTCCGGGAACCCAGGCCGGCACCCTCAGCCCTCCCCATCCCATCAGCTGGTACTGCTGTCCCACCATCACCAGGGCCGCGGTCATCCAGTAGAGGGTGAGACCCTGAGGCCAGATGAAGCCGAAGAAGAGGCTCATCAGGGGCATGAAGTAGACGACCATCTTCATCGACGAGGCCATCTGACGCTCCATGTCGCTCATGTCCGGCCGCAGCGGCTGCATGGTCATCTTCGACTGGATGAAGTAGGCCAGCCCGGTGAGGATCGGGAAGATCAGCAGCGCCAGGTTCTGGGGCTCGGAGAAGAGGCGGGCCCAGTCGGTGGCGCAGGTGGTGGCGGCCACCGAGCATCCGTGGACGCCGCTGGTGGCGGTCCCCACGGCCTGGCCGATGGTCTGGGCGACATCCTGGATCCAGAGGAAGTTCCGGTGGAAGTCCTTGGGAAGAGCGTCGAAATGCACGGTGGTGCCGAAGCCGATCACGTCCCGGATGCCCCAGTAGAGGCCGTAGAGGACCGGGAGCTGGACCAGCAGCGGGACGCAGCCGGACATCGAGCTGAACGGGCTGATCCCGTGCTCGGCGTAGACCTTCTGGGACTCCTCCGAGATCCTCCGGGTCTGGCCCTTGTACCGCTTGCGGATGTCGTTGAGCTGGGGGGCCACCTGGCGCTGCTCGCGCTGGATCCGCCGCTGGGTGCGCAGGTTCCAGCCCATGATCGGGAAGAGGGCGGCTCGGATGATCAGGGTGGTGACCACCACCGCCAGGCCGAAGGGCCCGATCGCCCGGAGGACGCCGACGGCGTTGAAGCCGTTGCTCAGCTCCTCGATCAACCAGCCGATGGGATAGCGGAGGACGCTGATGAAGTCGAGCGGATTCAGGTCCACCCCGGCCAGCATCGCCGGCGCCGCACTCACCAGGTGAGCCGCGATCACGCCGAGCTCCGGGTCGCCAGACGGGCGTCACGCCGCCGCCGCCGGGCCTCGCGCCAGGTCACGTACCGCTCCGGGACGGGATCCAGACCCCCCGGGTAGTACGGGTGGCAGCGAGCGATCCGCCTGATCCCGAGCCACCAGCCGCGACGGGCGCCGAAGCGCTCGATGGCCTCCACCGTGTACCGCGAGCACGTGGGCTGATAGCGGCAGCTGCTCATCATCCCGAAGACGGGGCCGAGGGTCACCTGGTAGGCCCGGATGAACCAGACGCTGAGGCGCCTCACGGCCGCTCAGGCCTCGCACCCGCCGCCGGCCGGGCCGGGCCCGATGCCGCCGCGGCGAGCCCGACCGCGGCGGCCGCCGCGGTCTCGACCTGCCCGCGGAGCAGCGCGAACGGGACGGTCAGGGCGCTGGAGTCGGTGCTCACGACCAGGTCGAACCCGTGGTGGGCGCCCAGGCCTCGAGCCGCCTCGCGAAGCCGGCGCCGGACCCGGTTGCGCTCGACGGCGCCGGGAAGGCCCGGGACGGAGAGGCCCACGCGAGCGTCCTCACGACCGTTGGGCGCGGCCTGGACGCGCACCTGGCCGGCTCGACCGGAGCATCGCCAGGAGCGCACCGAGGCGAAGCGCCCACGCCCAGCAAGGCTACCGCCTCCCGTCAGCGCGGGCCGGTCGGCGTGAGGCGCTTCCGCCCCTTGAGGCGGCGCGCCTTGATCACGTTCCTGCCGCCCGGGGTCGACATCCGGACCCGGAACCCGTGGGTCTTGCGGCGGTACGCCTTCTTGGGTTGAAAGGTTCGCTTTATCGGAGCTCTCCTGCCGTGAGAAGTTCGCAAATCGCGCCCGGGGACGCCACGGAGCGCCGCGCCCGGACGGCGTGGTCACGCCAGTATATTCGTTCCACTCGCCCATCCCGGTCCGACCACCCGGGCCGCCAGCGCGCCGGTGGTGGCTCCGGCTCCCCGCCGGCCGCCTCCCCCACCCCCTGCGGCCCTGCCGCCCGGGCCACCGAGCCCGCCTCCGAACCGGCCCCTCCGCCGGTTGTCGACCGCCCCCGCCATTGCTAGACTGACGGATGCTCCGGCGGGACGAGCTCCCGCAGTCGCCCCAGCCAACGTTGACAAAGCCCGTCCGGATGTGGCGTCGAAGTTTATCCACTCCTGTTCACATCCTGTGGACAAGTGGCGACGGGAAGGCGGAGGTTGGGTTGTGGCTTCGGCGCATGGGCGATGCGGGGTGCGGTCTTGACCGTCGGGGCCGACGACGGCCTCGTGCCCACCGCGACTGACCGTGCCTCCGCCCAGCAGGTGTGGAGCTCCGCGCAGGAGGAGCTCCGCTTCCAGCTGGCCCGGCCCAGCTATGAGACCTGGCTGGCCACCGCCACCCTGGTCGACAGCGACGGCCAGCGGTTCCTGATCGGGGTCCCCACCCGGCTGGCCCGCGACTGGGTCTCCGAGCGCTTCGTCTCGGTGATCCAGGAGGTCCTCTCCGGGCTGCTCGGCCATGAGTGCCAGGTGGAGATCACCGTCGACCCGATGGCCAGCCCCCCGCGCGACGAGCCGGCGCCGCTCAGCGACTCCGACCTCGCTCCCGAGACCGACCTCGCCCCCGCCGGGGAGTCCCGGCTCAATCCGAACTTCACCTTCTCCAGCTTCGTGGTCGGCAACTCCTCGCGCTTCGCCCACGCCGCCTGCCGGGCGGTGGCCGACGCCCCCGGAAAGGCCTACAACCCGCTGTTCCTGTACGGCGGTGTCGGTCTGGGCAAGACCCATCTCATGCACGCCATCGGCCACGCCGTGCGCGAGGGCCACCGCCGTTCTCCGAAGGTCGCCTACATCACCTCCGAGAAGTTCACGAACGAGATGATCGCGGCGATCCAGGAGAACAAGACCAACGACTTCCGCCACCGCTACCGCACCGTCGACGTCCTCCTCATCGACGACATCCAGTTCCTCGCCGGCAAGGACCGGACCCAGGAGGAGTTCTTCCATACCTTCAACGCCCTCCACGAGATCCAGAAGCAGATCGTGGTGAGCAGCGACCGCCCGCCCAAGGACATCCCCACGCTCGAGGACCGTCTGCGCAGCCGCTTCGAGGGCGGGCTGATGGCCGACATCCAGCCCCCCGACGTGGAGACGCGGATGGCCATCCTCAAGACCAAGCTCGGGCCCCACAGCCGCCTGGTTCCCGACGAGGTCTGCAGCTTCATCGCCCATCGCATCCAGAGGAACATCCGGGAGCTGGAGGGGGCGCTCATCCGCGTCCTCGCCCACGCCTCCATCAACGGGCACGCCATCACCCTGGAGATGGCCCAGCGCATCCTCAGCGACATCATCCCGGTGGCCGACGCGCAGCCGCTCAGCATCCCCTTCATCCAGGAGACGGTCGCCGAGTACTACGGCATCGGCGTCGAGGAGATGAAGGGAAAGCGGCGGGACAAGCACATCGTCTTCCCCCGCCAGGTCTCCATGTACCTGATCCGGGAGGAGACCGACTCCTCGCTGCCGGTGATCGGCGACGCCTTCAGCGGCCGGGATCACACCACCGCCCTGCACGCCATCGACAAGATCACCGAGCTGCTCCGTGAGGACACCCGCCTCCAGAGCGACATCCGCCTGCTCCGCCAGCGGCTCCACGCCCATGGCTGACACCCGCTCGGCGTCCCTCCGCGGCCGCCCCGAAGGACGTCCCCAAGCACCGCTGAGCATGGCCACCCGGGTGGCCGCGCCCACCTGGGACAACGCCTGTGCAGATCCCCATCCGGGGCTGTGGCAAACCCCCGGCCCCGGCCCCACCTGGGCGAAACCCCTGAGACCAAGGCGGCCCCGTCCCCAGCCCGGCACCGGTTTTCCCCAGCCCCTCGTATTCGAAAACCAGGGTTATCCCCCGCTTGCCCACCCCTATTAATCACCTCTTATCTCTACACTGTCACCACCCAAGGAGTCCCCTCCGGTGAACAACTGGCCCACTGGTATCGGCACACGATCCGCCATGAGGTGCACGGTCTCCCCCTCGGCACTCAGCGCCTCGCTGAGCCTGGTCTCACGAGCCGTCTCCCCGCGTTCCACCCTGCCCGTGCTCAGCAACGTCCTCCTCGAGACCGAGGCTGAGGGGCTCCGGGTCACCGCCACCAACCTCGATCTCACCATCAGCGCGCTGGTCGGCGCCACGGTGCACGAGGAGGGGAGGGTGACCGTGCCGGCCCGGCTCCTCGCCGAGTACGTGGCGTCGCTGGACGAGACCGCCTGCACCATGGAGGTCGAGGAGCGCACCCAGATGCTGAAGATCAGCTCGGGCGTGCAGCGGACCAACCTGCATGGCATCGACGCCGTCGAGTTCCCGCCCCTGCCCGCTCGGGAGACGGCCCCGGCATTCGAGGTGGATGCGGCCGCCCTCCAGCAGGCGATCAACCAGACCTCGGTGGCGGCATCCGGCGACGAGCAGACCCCGGTGCTGACCGGCGTCCTGCTGCATGTCGAGGGGTCGCGTCTCACCCTGGTCGCCACCGACCGCCACCGGCTCGCGGTCAAGACCCTCGAGGCCCAGGTCACCACCGAGGGTGCCGTGAACGGCACCGTGATCGTGCCCGCCCGCCACCTCGCCGAGCTCGCCCGGGCCATCAATCCATCCCGGCCCACCGTCGGAGTCGCCTTCAGCGACGCCCGCAATCAGGTCTTCTTCACCCTCCGCGACATGGAGATCAGCTCGCGCCTCATCGAGGGGAACTATCCAAATTACGCCCAGGTGATCCCGGCTCACTCCACCACCACGGTGGTGCTGCCCACCGCGCTGCTCCTCAAGAGTGCCAAGACCGCGGCAGTTCTTGCCAGAGATGCCTCTAACCCGGTGAGGCTGCGAGCCGGCAAGGGCGAGCTGGAGCTGATCGCGCAGGCTGCCGAGGTCGGTGATCACGACGCGCCGCTGCCCGCGCGGGTCGACGGGGAGGAGGTCCAGGTCGCCTTCAACGCCCGCTACCTGCTCGACGCCCTCCAGGCGATCGACGGCGACGACGTCGAGCTGGCCCTCAACGGGCCGCTCCAGCCGGCGGTGGTGCGGGCCCAGGGGAAGGAGGACTACCTCTGCGTGATCATGCCGGTGAGGGTGCCCTAGGACCCGATTCCCGGCACCTCCTTCCGGCCGCCCTGATGATCCGCCCGTTCCCCCCGGCAACGGCACTCTGGGTCAGCTCATCGCGGTGAAGCGGAGGCGCTTGACCGCGTCGGCACCGAGCCGGCCGTTGAGGGCCCGGACGATGGTGGGCATCTCGAGTTGGAGCTGCTGGGCGAGGGCGCCGTTGCGGGTGGCCACCAGCAGGGTGCCGCGCTGGAGCGAGCGGGCCTCGCAGAGCGGGGCGAGAACCGGCCCCACCACCTCGGCGAACGCCTCTTTGAGCTGGACCTCGCGAACCTCTCGCTGGACCCCGAGGCGGCGCAGGGCGGTGCCGAGCACGTCGGCGATGTGGAGCGGTCCGGGCTCGCGGTCCGGGCGCGGGGGCTGATCGCCGCCCAGGTTCATCGCGCCAGCACCGTGCCCTGGCGGACCAGGAAGCGCTCCGAGCGCCGCTCGCCGAAGAGCCCCTCCTCGCTGCAGGTGACCATGGTCTGGGGGGCGCCGGCCCCGGAAGCGAGCGCGCCCAGCAGCCGCTCCCGCCGGGCCGGGTCGAGCTCACTCAGCACGTCGTCGAGGAGCAGCAGGGGCATCCGGCCGGAGACCCTCCCGACCAGCCGGACCTCGGCGATCTTGGTGGCCAGGACGGCGGTCCGCTGCTGACCCTGGGACGCGGTCGACCGGGCGGCGCGATCGTTGAGGACGTACTCCATGTCGTCGCGGTGGGGACCGACCGCGGTGGTGCCGCGCGCCAGCTCCTCGGCGTGGGCGCGGGCGAGCGTCCGACGGAGCGCGGCGATGGCCTCATCGCGGTCGACGGTGGCGGCGGCGCCGTGCGGCAGATAGCGCAGCTCGAGCGCGTCGGCGTCGTCGCTGATCTCCGCCATCGCGGCCGTCGCCAGGGGGCCCAGGGTCCTGACCAGAGCGGTGCGCGCCACCCGGACCCCGGCCCCGTGCAGGACCAGGGCCTCGTCGAAGGGGCGGAGATGGTCGGGCGCATCGCCGCCCTCGAGGTGGAGCCGGCGCAGCAGCGCGTTGCGCTGCTCGAGGACCCGCCGGTAGCGGACCAGCTCGTCGGCCGCCTCCCGGTCGAGCTGGGCGAGCAGGACGTCGAGGAGGCGGCGCCGTGCCTCCGGTCCGGCCTTAACCAGCTGCAGGTCGTCGGGCCAGAAGAGCACCACCGGCCAGCGCCCGAGGAGGTCGCGGGGGGCGATCGGATGGCCGTCGCTGGAGGTGGTCCGCGCGATCCGGGCCGGCAGCTCGGCGCGGTCGCCGCCGGGCTCCAGGACCCGGCGAAGACGCAGGGCCAGGCTCTCCGACCGCGTCCCGCGGACCAGCACCGCGTCGACGGCGGCCTCGTCGGCTCCCCAGCGGAGGAGGTCGCCCACCGTGGTCGTCCGGGGCGAGCGGGTCAGCAGGAGGGTGGCCACGGCCTCCAGCAGGTTGGTCTTCCCCTGCGCGTTGTCGCCGACGAAGACGTTGAGGCCCGGCCCCAACCGGAGGCTCAGCTCGGCGTAGTTCCGGAAGTTGAAGAGCCGGAGACTGGCCAGGCCGCCCTCCGGCGCCGGTGGGGTTCCCTCCGAGGGGCTCACGTGGGCTTCAGGGCCACCGAGCGGATGAGCTCGGCAACCTGGGCGGCCGCCTCGGGGCGGGCCAGCTGGGCCACCGCGGCCCGCATCGAGAGGAGGGCGGGGGATCCCGGCATGGCCAGCTCGGCGACCTCGTCGACCAGCTCGGTGTCCCCCGGCACATAGCGGCCGGCGCCGGTGTCGATGAGCCATTCCATGTTGCCCCGCTCCTGACCGGGCAGGAACCAGGTGATCAGCAGGGGGAGACCGGCGCAGAGCGCCTCCGCGATCGTCCCCGGACCCGCCTTGGTGACCACGATGTCCGCCGCCGTCATCCACTCGGCCATGTTGGTGACGAACCCGTGCACGGCGACCGGGCGGTCCTGCCGGTCACGGAGGCCGGCAAGGGCCTCCTCGGCGCGGCGGTTGTGGCCGCAGATCACCACCAGTGAGATGTCCAGCCCGCTGCCCGCCAGCACCCGCGCCCGCCGCTCGATGTCGCCGGAGCCGTCGGCGCCGCTGCAGACCAGAACCGTGAACCGATCGGGGTCGAGGCCGAGCTGGAGCCTCCGGGCGCGGCGCGTTTCCGGGTCCGAACCGTAGCCGGTGAAGCCGGCGTCCACGGGGAGGCCCACCTGGACCAGACGGTCGGCGGGCACCCGGTTGCGGCGGCAGCGATCGAGCCCGCCCGGGGAGGGGACGATCACCAGGTCGACGTCCGGGGAGGCCCAGAAGGTGTGGACGTCCACCAGGTCGGTGACCGCGGTGACGATCGGGACCCGCAGGCCGAGGCGCCGCCGGGCGCGCACCGCGGCCCGGTTCAGAAGGGGGTGGAAGGAGACGACCACCGCCGGCCGCAGGGAGGTCATCAGCCGTGCGATGGCGGGGTCGACCGTGTGCAGCAGCAGCTCCGAGGCCCGCACCATGGCTCGGGAGTTGGTGGCGTGGAAGAGGCCGCCCCACACCCAGGGGGCGCGCTGGATGAGCGGGCCGTACAGCGAGGCCGTCCGCCCCAGGATGCGGGGCGAGGCCGTGGCGAAGGGGTCGACGATCTCCACTGTGAACTCACCGGGATGGGCGACCCCGAGGTGGTGGCTGACCGCGGTCGCCGCCGCCCGGTGCCCGCCGCCGGTATCGGCGATCAGGAAGAGGAGTGAGCGGGACACGGCCCCTGAGCCTAGCGAAGCCGGTGGTCGGAAAGTCGCCGCGGGCGGGGATCAGCCGCCGAAGGAGACGGTGAGAGCCTCGATTCCAGGCGGCAGCCCGGTGAGGAGGAGGGGCCCCGAACCGTCGGCGTTGGCGATCACCGCCTCCTCGGCACCCGACGGCATGGTGGTGATGTAGGCGATCTGGCGACCGCTCGGGGCCACGCTGGCGCTGTCCGGATCCGGGTCGCCGAGACCGGCGCCGATCGGGGAGAGCATCCTGGTCCCGATGTCGAGCGCGCCCAGCTGCGCTGAGCCGGGTGGGGCGTTGAGCGCGACCAGCAGGGTGGCGCCGTCGGTGAACCCGACCGGCGTGAGCTCGGTCCCCACCCGCGTTGCGGGCTGGCTGCCGGAGGGGTCGACCACCCAGGTGGCGGGGATCGCGCTGGACGGCGAGGTCACCTGCATCGCCAGCGCCTCGCCGTCCGGCGCCGCCACCAGATGGTCGGCGGCTCCCACCACCCCCGGGAGCGGGTACCGGGCGCCGATCGACGGGTTGGCGAGGTCGACGTGGGCGGGGCTGCCGGCGGTGGCCGCCACCGGGATGGCGATCGCCTCGCCGTCCGCGGTCCAGACCGGTGGTCCGCTCGGCGGCGAGCCCGCGGGGAGCTCGGAGAGGGTGCCGGCGGCGGGGTCGTAGAGCTGCACCGTCGAGTTGGCGGCGACGAAGGCGAGCGTCGAACCGTCCGGCGACCAGGCCGGTGAGGTCGCGCCGGTCAGATCGAGCTGGTCGAGCCCGTCCTCGGTGTCGATGATCCGCAGCACCGGCGGCTGGTTGAGGCGGGTGACGTCGGTTTGGACGACGGCCAGCCATCGCCCCCCGGGGGCCAGGCTGGCGCTGTCGATGACGGCGGCCGGCTGGCCCGGGCCCACCTCGCCGCAGGCGTCCGGGTCGGAGCAGACCGGCACGGCGTCGAGGATCTGAGCGGGGATGGGGAGGCCGATGGCCGGGGCGGTGAGCTGCGCGAGCATGACCGTGGTGGCGTCGCCCCGGCCGGGTCCGGCCAGGACCAGGAGGTGTCCGGCCGCCAGCAGCCCGGTGGTCCGGAAGTGGAGGGTGATCGGGGCGGTGATCGCCTGCCCGAAGGCGTCGGTGGCCCGGCGGCTGACGGTGAGGGTGTACGCGGTGGTGGGGGCCAGCGGGCGATCCGGGATGACCTCGAACTGGCCGAGGTCGAGCGGATTGCGGACCACCTCGAGGCCGGTCACCCCCGGGCTGAGCGAGACGGCGGCGGCCAGCGCGGACGCCGACATCGCCCGGGAGAAGGAGAGCAGCAGCGGGGTGTCGCGGGCCACGCTGGCACCGTCACCCGGGGTCGCCGAGTTGAGCACCGGAGCCGCCGCGCTGGTGAGGTTCCAGATGTGGTCGAGGGAGTTGACGTTGCCGTTGACCGAGGTGACCCCGGCGGCGATCCTGAAGGTGTACTCGGTGTTCGGGGCGAAGAGGGCGCCCGGGTGATGCAGCACGAAGCCCGACTCGCCGGAGAGCCAGGTGATCCAGCAGGGCGCCCCGGGCCGGGCGGTGAAGGCCGTTGCCAGGGTGCAGCCGGTGAGCCCCACCCGGGAGTTCTTCGTCTCCACCACGCTGAGCCGGGTGGCGACGCTCTGGTGGGTGACCGGCTGATCGAAGACGACCTCGACGGTGGCGTTCGCATCGAGCTGCGTGGTCCCGGCGAGCGGGTTCAGCTGCACGATCTGGGGCGGGGCGCTGAAGCAGCCGGTGAGCAGCACCGAGGGTGCCAGGAAGGCGATGCCGAGGGGGATGACCCGGAGCCGGGAGGCGAGGCGGCGAGGGCTCAATAGGCGCGGGAGAGGGCGGTCTCCACGTCGATCGCCGCGATGGCACCGGTGCCGCTCTTCACCTCGATCCGGGCCGCCTTGTCGGTCGCGATCTTGCCCACCCCGGTGGTCGCCGTGCTGAGCGCAGGGTTGGTCTGCGTGTAGGAGCCGAGGACGTGGCCCTGGCTGAGCAGGATGATCCCGATGTCCGAGCCCCCCACCACCAGGACGGCTCCGTCCACCGTCTCCTCGGTGAGGAAGGCCAGCAGGGCGTCGAAGTTCACGAACCGCCCCAGCAGACCGGTGTAGAGCAGGGGGGCGGTCAGCAGGATGCCGATCCCCTCCACGATCTCGCTGGCCAGGTCGATGACGTCCAGGGTCCCGGTCCCCGCGTCCATGCTGCGGCGGATCGCCTGGAAGGCGGCGTCCCCCTCCCGCGCCCCGGGGGCGCTGGACCGCGCGTCCAGGAGGTGGCCCTGATGAAAGAGGAGCAGCGCCGAGAAGTCCGGTGCGGTGAGTCGCACATAGCCCGTGTGCTGGTCCCCGCGGAGGGTGCGCAGCAGCTTGGGGAAGTCGACGAAGGCGCTCTTCAGCCCCTCGTACTGGGCCCGGCCCGCGGGCAGGGGATACATGATCGTGAGCGGCTCGACCGAGGGGGCACCCATGGCCTCCACCGGCTCGTGCGCCGGAGCCGGAGCCGGCGCCGGGGGAGGCTCGGGGCGGGGTGCGCTCCTGACCGGGGCGGGGACCGGGGTCGGCACCACCGGCTCAGGCCGGTACGCCGCCGGGGCGGGAGTGGGCACGGGTGCCGGGGCGGGCCGCGCCTCGGCGGGCTGGTAACGGGCGGGCGCGGGGGACGGGATGATCGGGCTCGGCGTCGGGGCGACGACCGGCGCCGCGACGGGCTCCGGGGTGGGCGCGGGGGCCGGGGCGTTCCACGGCGAGTAGCCCGCCGCCTGCTGCTCGGCCCCGAAGTCGGGCACCGCCGACGTCCAGGCGGGCTCCGGGTATCCGCCGCCGGGCTCGGTGTAGGTGGCGACCCCGTAATCCTCGGCCGCCTCGTAGGCCGCGCCGGTCCAGCCCACCTGCTCCTCGGTGGCGGCGGGGGGAGCCTCGGGCGTGCGCCGCTCGGCCTCGGCGATCAGCTCCGCGGGGGACGACTTGATCGTCTCCTCGGGCGGGAGCTTGGCGCGCGGGTCGAAGCGAAAGGTCCCGTCGTGCCAGGTCAGCGCGTTGAGGACGACGTCCTCCCCCTGCCCCGACGGTCCGGCGGCGTGGAAGAGGTGGCCGAACAGAAAGAAGAGCGACGCGGTGTCGTTCTCGCTCTCCAGCGCGAGCGCACCCGTCGCGCGTTCCGTCTGCATGGTCTGGAGCAGGGTTGCCAGGCCAGATTCCTGCAGCAAGCCCTGAGTCTGCACAGGCCTTCTCCGTGTGAGGATAGATCTGCCGCAAGGGCGGAATGAAAATCTGAGTTCGGCCGTATAGTAACAACCCCGCGCCCGATGCGCGGCGGTCTTTCCAAGGAGAGCAAGGGGGCGGGTGAGCCGAGCCCGACCGGGCCCCTCCCGGAAACCGTCTAGACTGGGGACGTGGGCACTCCTGCCATACCGGTACGCCGACACGGCTTCGGCCTCGTCCCCATGACCAGCCCCGCCCCCGCCGGCGCGGTGTGCCCGGCACGGGCCGGGGGGCGGCAGGCGCGGGTTGTCTGAGCCTCCCGCATCGGGGTCGACGGAACAATCCGGCCAGGTTCGTTCCGCCTTCCCGTCCTACGAGGAGCTGTCAGCTGACCTGATCGAGGCGCTCGATCAGGCGGGCCTCTACATCGAGGACGTTCGGCACCACCTGGAGCCCTCGGTCGGGGAGCGCCGTTTCGAGTGCACCATCCGGCTCTCCTCGAACGAGCCGCCCTCGCGCTACCACGTCCACCTGAGCTTCGTCTGGGACGCCCTCCTCACCTACATCGCGGCCTACGGCGCGGGCGCCGACTGCGACCTCTACCACGACGACGACGAGGCCGAGGACTGTCCCCATCACCAGCTCACCCCCCAGCCCTTCGTCGAGCTGGAGGCGGAGTTCGTGCTCGGCGACGGCGGGTACGAGCTCCACGACGTGGCCGAGATCTCCTCGTGGGTGGAGACGGTCCAGGAGCTGCTCGCCAAGGTGTTCAAGGACGAGGATCGCCCCTCGGTCCACGTCGGGATCGCCTCCCTGGGTTCGACCACGCTGGTCGAGAAGTTCACCGCCGAGCACTCGTGGCTCCTCGACTTCGAGCAGCCCCCGGATGTCGAGGGGATCGCCCGCCAGGTCCTCACCGCGCTCAAGCTGGTGCCGCAGCTCGCCGACCGCCTGCCGATCTGATCCCGCCGGGGCTCAGCCCCCGCCCAGGCCCGCCGCCACCTCCGGATCGATCTCGGCGATCAGCCGCCGCCAGAAGGGACGGCGTGAAAGCTCGGGGTGGGGCACCCTGGGGTCGGTCCGGCTCGTGATCTCCCCCCGCCGGCCGAGCAGGACCAGGTCGGCGTCGGCGCGCCGCGGGCCCCAGCGGTAGGTGGGCCGCCGGCCGCAGCGCTCCTCCGCCGCGGCGCACGCCGCCAGCCAGCGGTGGGCGCTCCACGGCTCGGGGCTGCCGGCCAGGACCACCTGGTTGTGGAAGTCGCCCTGGGCGACCACCCCGAGCGGGAGGGTCAGGATCTCGGTCGACGCCGCCTCCACCGCCAGCCCCGACGACCTCAGGGCGTCGCGGAGGCAGGCGAGGGCGCGACCCCGGTGGCCGACGTTGCAGCCCAGGGCGATCCAGGCCCACGATGCGGCCGGAGGCGGCGCCGGCGACCACGCCGGAGCTGGAGCTGGTGCCGGTGCTGGTGCTGGTGCGGTGGTCGGACGAGGGGTCGGAGAGGTGGGGTCGCTCATCCGGTCGGCCCGGGGGAGGGGGCCTCGCGCACCGCCTCGGGGATCTCCCGGAGGACCGCGTCGGCGACCCTGAGGCCGCGGTGGATCGCGGCCACGTCGTGGACCCGCACCATCTCCGCCCCGGCGGCGACGGCCACCACGCAGAGCGCCAGGCTGCCCTCGATGCGCAGCTCCGGCGGGGCGCCGTCGAGGAGCAGTCCGATCGTCGACTTCCGCGAGGCGCCGAGGAGCAGAGGGCGTCCGAGGGCTCGGAGCTCGGCCAGGCGCTGCACCAGCTCGAGATTCTGGGCGGGCGTCTTGCCGAAACCGAAGCCCGGGTCCACCACCACCCGCTCGGCTCCGATGCCGTGGCGTGCGGCGATGACCAGCGACTCCCGGAGGTCACGGGCGACCTCCTCGACCAGGTCGGAGTACTGGGGGCCGCGGCGGTTGTGCATCGCCACCAGTGCCACCTCGGGGTGCTCGGCGATCACCGGGGCCATCAGCGGGTCGCCGCGCAGGCCCCAGATGTCGTTGACCATGGTGGCCCCGGCCGCGATCGCGGCCCGGGCAACCTCCGGCTTGCGGGTGTCGACGGAGATCGGGACCGCCAGCCGGCCGGCCAGCGCCTCCACCACCGGGATCACCCGGAGCAGCTCGGTGGCCGCGTCCACCGGGGCGGAGCCCGGGCGCGTGGACTCGCCGCCCACGTCGACGAGATCGGCTCCGTCCTCGACCATCCGCTCGGCCAGAGCCACCGCGGCGTCCACGTCCCCGGCGAGGCCATCGCCCGAGAACGAGTCGGGGGTGGCGTTGACGATCCCCATGACCAGCGTCCGCCCGCCCAGCTCGAGCCGGCGGTCCCCGCAGCGCAGCCGGGGGCGTCGGGCCCGGGTGGGGAGTGCGGCCGCGAGCGCCGCCCCCAGGTCAGCGGTGGGCGGGCCACCTCCGGCCAGTCGCGACGCCACCGCCAGCAGTGAGGTTGGCGGCCCCACCAGCACCGCCCGCCGGCCGTCCGGGCCCATGATCGCCCGCCCGCCCTCGGCCTGGGTCGCCCGCTCCAGCGCCCGGGCCTGCGCCGGGTCCAACCCCTCGATGGCGAACGCCGCGGCGGCGGCGTCCGGAACCTGGAGCGGCGCACCCGCCGGTCCGGCCACCGCCTCCAGGGCCCGCTCGAGGGATCCGGACCCAGCGGGGGTGAGCTGCCGGATGTTGTGCCGGAGCGCGGCCTCGGCGGCGGCGAGGGCGCTGCTCACCATCGGCGGGCCCGTCCCCCGGTGGGCGGGTCAGTAGCCGTCGGCGTGCAGCGTCGGATGGTCCATGCCCACCGCGTGTCCCACCTCGTGCAGCACGGTGCGGCGGATCTCCTCGGAGAGGGCGGCCCGATCACGACACCAATTCTCGATGTTCAGCTGGTAGATCTCGATGGCCGCGGGGTTGAGCTGCCCCCAGCCGCCGGCGACCCCGTAGACGTTGCCCAGCCAGTAGCCGAGCGCGTGGGGGTCGAGGTGCCGGTCCCTCACCATCTCGAGGCCGGGGAGTGGCGCCACCGCGATCCCGGTGCCGGTGTCCTCGAGGAAGTCGACCACGGCGGAGGGCAGCGCCGGCAGCACCGCCCCCGCGATCGCCTCGAACTCCCCGGCGCCGATCCGGAAGGGGACCACGTACCTGGCCGGATCGAGGTGGGCGGCGCGGCGGAAGCAGGCCTCGGCCTCCTCTCCTCCGCTCCACTGGAGCGCCTCGCCGAGGGCGAACCATGCGTCCGCCGAGCCCGGCTCCAGGCGGGTCAGGTGGTCCAGCGCCTCCGCCGCCTCCGCCGCCGCGCCGGCACGGAGCGCCATCTCCCCCCGCGTCTCCCAGACCTCCGGCTCGTCCGGCGCCAGGGCGCAGGCGCTCCGGCAGACGGCGAGCGCCTCCGCGAAGCGCTCGCGCTCCTCGAGCCGGTCGATCCGCTCGAGGAGACGGGTCAGCGGCTCACCGGCCATCCCGGCCACGTCCCCGGCGATGCCCTCGACCCCTCTGCCGGCGCGCCGGGCCGGCCCGGCCGTTCGGGTGCCACATGGCCGGAGTGTATCCCCGGGCGCTTGGCGCCGCGCCCATGGAGGCGGGGTCTGCGGTCGGGCCGAGCGCCGATCGTGGGCCCGGCGCCCGGACCCGCCCAACCCGGCGGCGGCCTCGTTTGTGCGCCGAGTACATGTCTCGAGCGCCCTCTGAGCCCTAGCCTCAAATCGCAAGAGTTGGGCGTCCGGACTGGACGGCACGGGAGGTCCTTGAGCGCGATGCTACTGGCACAACTGGTCCCAGATCCGAGCTGGTTGAACTCGGGGGACAACGCCTGGCAGATAACTGCCGCGACGCTGGTCGGGATCATGAGTGTCCCGGGGCTCGCGATCCTCTACGCGGGGATCATGAAGCGCAAGTGGGCCGTCAACTCGGCGATGATGGTGCTGTACGCGTTCGCCATGACGCTCATCGTCTGGACGCTGTTCGCGTACAACATGAGCTTCGGGCACCCCGGCATCGGGACGCTGGTGGGCAAGCCGGCGACCGTGCTGAGCGCGAACAGCCTGGAGCAGCAGGCTCAGATCCCGCTCCTCAACGGGCTGATGCCGCCGATCCGGTTCCCGCTCAGCTCCATGGTCTACTTCCAATTCGTCTTCGCCGCGATCACCGTGATCATCCTGGGCGGCTCGGTGCTGGGCCGGATCAGCTTCAAGGCCTGGGCGATCCTGGTCCCGGCCTGGATCACCCTGGTCTACTCGGTCGGGGCCTTCAGCATCTGGGGCGGCGGGTGGCTCTCCCAGATGGGCGCGGTGGACTTCTCCGGCGGTTACGTGATCCACGTGGCCGCGGCGGTCTCTGGATTCACCGCGGCCGCGGTCATCGGCCCTCGGCTGCTCCGCGACCGCCAGCACACCAGTCCCAGCAACCTGATCATGGCGGTGGCCGGCGGCGGGCTCCTCTGGCTGGGCTGGAGCGGCTTCAACGGCGGTGACCCCTACTTCGCCAACGCCGACGCGGCGGGCGCCATCCTCAACACCCACCTCTGCACCGCCACCGCGCTCTGCACCTGGGTGATGTGGGACGCCCTGCGGTTCAAGAAGGTCAGCGTGGCCGGCGCGATCAACGGCATGGTGGCCGGGCTGGTGGCGATCACCCCCGCGGCCGGCTTCATCGACGGCTACGCGGCGCTCGCGCTGGGCGTCCTGGCCGGCACCCTGCCCTGGATCACCATCAACCTCGCGCCCCGGTTCTCGCTCTTCCGCCGGGTCGACGACACCCTCGGCGTCATCCACACCCACGGCGTCGCGGGGGCCCTCGGGGGCCTCTTCACCGGGGTGATGGCCGACCCCAACATGGTCGAGTACCTGGGGGTCAAGGGCACCGCCAACTCGGCGGTCACCGGGCTCTGGTACGGCAACCCGCACCAGCTCCTGGTCCAGTTCCTGGCGCTGCTCTTCATCATCGGCTACGACGCGGTGGCCACATTCGTGATCGTCAAGCTGATCGGCTTGGTGGTGCCGCTGCGCGCTCCGGACGCTCACCTGGAAGTCGGCGACCAGGTCATCCACGGCGAGGTGTCCGTGGACCTGGAGCCCTACCCCGGAGCGCCTCACCTGCCGGCGCCGGCGATGGCCCCGGCGACCTGACCTCTGCTCCTTGGGTCCGCGTGGGAGTCGTGCCCTCCCGCGCGGGCCCCCCTCTGGACGGGCCCGGCGTGTCACCGGGCCCGTCCCTGTTTAACCTCCCGCGCGCGGCGGAACCCTCGACCGCCGGAGGGGGCGGGCCGTCAGCCCTGGATCGGTCAGGGCTCGACCGGCGCGGGCTCGAGCGGGTCGCGGCCGGTCGCGGTGTAGGTGGAGCAGCGCGACCGCGCCAGCGCGACCGCGTCAGCGCTGATGTCGGCACCCGCGAAGGAGCAGCCGGCGGCCAGCGCCGCGATCGCCGAGCTGCCGCTTCCCGCGAACGGATCGCACACCGCCATCCCCGGTTCCACGCTGCCCACCAGCATGCGGGCGAACAGCTCCACCGGCTTCTGGGTCGGGTAGGCGCCCCGGTGGATCCGCTTGATCCGCCAGACGTCCGCGAGGTCACGGCGGTTCAGCCGGCGGCGGCCCTTGCAGGCGAACACCACCAGCTCGTGGCTGCGCCGGAAGTAGTGCCCCATCCCGATGTTCACCTTGTCCCAGACGATGACTCCCTTGACGTTGAAACGCTCGCGCATCAGCGCCCCCAGGCTGAGCAGCGAGAACGAGTCGAACATCACGTAGATGTGGCGGTCGGGGCGCAGCACCCGGTGGCACTCCTCGAGGAAGCGCGAGAAGGTCGCGGGATCGTCGTGAAACTCCTGGAACCACCGGGAGTTCCCGGGTTCGCCGTACCGGCCCACGATCCGCCCGTGGCCGAATCGCATGTGCTGATTCATGCCCGAGTAGGCGGGGTCGGTGATGATGCAATCGATCGAGCCGTCCTCGAGACCGCCCAGGAAGGCGAGGCAGTCCGATTGCTCGACACGCCAGAGCGGCGTGGCGTCGGGGACGTCGTGAACCGCGAGCCCCATTGCCGCGAAGCTTAGCCGGGGCACCGGCTGGCGGAGCGCCCGGCCGTCCATCCGCCCGGGGACGCACCCGCCACCGGGGGCCCGCCGGGGGTCAGCCCTTCTCCCCTCCGCTGGGGCGGGGCCACATCCCCTCGTCGGGCGGGGAGGGCCGGTCGTCCGGGGGGATCGTCCGATCGTCGGGCGGGCCGGAGCGATCATCCGGCGGCCGGGGCCGGTCGTCGAACGAGGCACCCCCCGAGCCGCCACCCGGCTGATCCTTCTGTCCCGGGAAGCCGAGGGTGCGCAGCAGGCTCTCCAGCTCCTCGGGGCCACCGAGATCCTCCTGGACCCGCTCGGCGAACCGGGAGAGCAGGTCGGAGAGCTGGGGATCCGCGGTCAGCTTCTCCTGCAGCCCGCCCAGCTGGGAGAAGAGGTCGCGCATGGCGGCCTCCTGGGCGACCTGCATGAGCACCGGCTGGGAGGCGGCGGCGGCGACCGCCTGCGCCTGCTGACGGACCACCTCGAAACCGCGGCAGCTGATGCAGGTGCCCTCGTGCCCGCAGCGGCAGAGGCGCGATTTGAGGGTGTCCAGCTCACGATGCAGGCCGGAGAGGTCGACGCCGGGTTGAGGTTCGCCCATGCGTCGATCCTACGCGCCTCGGCCCCCGGGGACCCGCCACCGCCCCCGCGCCCCGGCCCACCGCCCCCGGGCATCGGCGGAGGCGGCTACAGTCGGTCGATGCCCACCACCGGCCGCCGCGCGCTCGTCACCGGGGTCACCGGGCAGGACGGCCCCTACCTCAGCGCGATCCTGCTCGCCGCCGGCTACGAGGTGACCGGCCTGGTGCTCCCCGGCGAAGGGGTCCCCGACGCGGTGCCGGCGGACGTCCGCCTCCTCGAGGGGAGCCTCACCGACAGCGGGTCGCTGTTGGCGGCGCTCGCCGAGGCCCGGCCGTCGGAGGTCTACAACCTGGCCGCGGCCACCTCGGTGGCCGACTCCTTCCACAACCCGGTCGCGGTGGCCGACGTGACCGGGCTCGGGGTGCTCCGGTTGCTCGAGGCCGTCCGGGGCGCCGACCCCGGGATCCGCCTGCTGCAGGCCTCGAGCGCGGAGATCTTCGGCGGGGCGCCGGCCTCGCCCCAGGACGAGGGGACCCCGCTCTGCCCGGTGTCCCCCTACGGGGTGGCCAAGGCGTTCGCCCACCAGACGGTCCAGCACTACCGGCGCGCCCGGGGGATCTTCGCCGTCAACGCCATCCTCTACAACCATGAGTCGCCTCGCCGCGGGACCGGCTTCGTGACCCGCAAGGTGACCATGGGCGCCGCCCGGATAGCCCGCGGTCTCCAGTCCGAGCTGCGGCTCGGGAACCTGGATGCCGAGCGGGACTGGGGTTACGCGCCCGACTACGTCCGGGCGATGCACCTGATGCTCCAGCAGGACCTCGCGGACGACTACGTGGTCGCGACCGGTCGAACCCACAGCCTCCGCGAGCTCCTCGAGGTCGCCTTCTCGGCGGTGGGGCTGGACTGGCAGCCCCACGTGGTGGCCGATCCGGCCCTGATGCGTCCGGTCGAGCCGGCCCGCCTCTGCGGCGACGCCTCGCGGGCGCGCGCCCGGCTCGGCTGGGCTCCGACCCGCGAGTTCGCGGAGATCATCCGCGAGATGGTTCTCGCGGACCTCGCCGCCGTCGATGCGGCCGCCTCCGACCTGGCGGGTGCCGCGGCCCCACCGGCGGCACCGCCGGGGTGAGACGATCCGCGCGATGAGCAGATCGGCGCTGATCACCGGGGTCACCGGTCAGGATGGCGGCTACCTCGCCCAGCACCTGATCGCCCAGGGTTACGAGGTCCACGGCCTGATCCGCGGGCAGAACAACCCCCGCGCCGCCGTCGTCCGGCGGCTGGTCCCCGAGCTGCGCCTCATCGACGGCGACCTCCACGACCAGTCGTCGCTGATCGCGGCCCTCGAGGCGACCCACCCCGACGAGGTCTACAACCTGGCGGCGATCAGCTTCGTCGCCCTCTCCTTCAAGCAGGCCATCAACACCGGGGAGATCACCGGGCTGGGGGTCACCCGGATGCTGGACGCGGTCCGCCTGGTCAACCCGGCGATCCGTTTCTACCAGGCGTCCAGCAGCGAGATGTTCGGGAAGGTGCGGGAGACGCCGCAGAACGAGCTGACCGCGTTCCACCCCCGCTCCCCCTACGGGGTCGCCAAGGTGTACGGGCACCACATCGCCGTCAACTACCGGGAGAGCTACGGGATGTTCGCGGTGAGCGGCATCCTCTTCAACCACGAATCGCCGCGCCGCGGGCTGGAGTTCGTGACCCGCAAGATCAGCGACGCGGTGGCCCGGATCAAGCTGGGGCTCGAGTCGGAGCTGCGCCTCGGCAACCTCGACGCCCAGCGCGACTGGGGGTTCGCCGGCGACTACGTGCGCGCGATGCACCTCATGCTGCAGCAGGACCAGCCCGACGACTACGTCATCGCCACCGGGGAGACCCACTCGGTGCGCGACTTCCTCGAGCTCGCCTTCGGCCACGTCGGGCTGCGCTGGCAGGACCACGTGGTCGTCGACGAGCGGTTCCTCCGCCCCGCCGATGTCGCCGTCCTGGTGGGGGACGCCACCAAGGCGCGCAGCGTGCTCGGGTGGGAGCCGACCGTGACCTTCGCCGAGCTGGTCGCGATGATGGTGGAGTCGGACCTCCGCGCGGTCAGCTCGACTGCCGCGAGCGCAGCCGCATCCTGAGCGCGACCGCCATCACCGCGCAGGCGACGGCGACCGCGATGCAGAAGGCGATCTCGACCCGCAGCAGGGCCCCGGGGAGCACCAGGAGGGCGACCACCAGAGCCACCGCGCCGGCGACCCAGCCCGCGGTCGCCGCCCGGTACCCGCGCAGCGCGATGCACGCGTAGGCGAGCGCGAAGGCGGCCATCATCCCCTCGCTGCCCAGCGCGAGCAGGGCCAGGTCCCCGCGGGCGAGCGGCCGGCTGCTGTGGAAGAGGATCTGCAGCACGGGCGGGCCGAGCAGGGCCATCCCGGCGACCGAGATGACGATGACCGCCGCCACCAGGAGGAGGATCCGGCCCAGCATCTGACGGAAGTCGTCCAGCCGGCCGGCGGCGGCGTCGGCCGAGAGCTTGGGCATCAGCGACGCCTGGATGGCCTGGAAGAAGAAGAGCGGGATGCGGGCGACGATCAGGCCGTTGAGGACCCGGCCGGCGGCGCTGGGATCACCGCCGCTGAAGAAGGCCTTGACCGCGAGGGGGGCGACGTTGATGAGTGCCTGGGCGAGCAGCGACCCCGCGAGCAGCCAGCCGAGGGCGCTGGAGAGCTCGCTCCAGCGGGCCGGGGGTCCGGGGGTGGCGATCCCGCGCTGGCGGGGCATGACGGCGGCCAGGCCGATGAGGCAAGGGAGGCCGATGGCCAGCCCGTATGCCCCGTCGCTCCTGACCCCGGCCTTGAGGAGGACGAGTGCCGCCGCGATCCGGACCGCCCCCTCGACGATGAGGACGGTCGCGTAGCCGCCGAAGCGGGCCGAGCCGGCCAGGGTCCCCCGGGAGAGGTAGTAGAAGGTGTAGCAGGCCATCGCCACCAGGAAGCCGGCCAGGAGCAGCCCCTGCCCATTGAAGAAGGTGCTGATCAGCGGGCCCTCGCCGGCACCGGCGAGGACCATCACCCCGAGGGCGAGGCCGCAGCCGAGCAGCAGCGCCCGCCTGACCACCGGCCCCGCGCCGAGCCCGGCGACCCGGCGCGCCGACGCCGCCCGCCCCACCTCCTGCTCCAGCGGGAGGAAGAGGCCGGGCGCGGCCACGAAGGTGAGCGCCCAGAGGGCGCTGAAGGCCGAGTACGGCTTGGGCGCCAGGGCGTGGTTGGCGATCACCACGAAGGCGTAGGTGGTCAGGCCCTGGAAGGCGAGCCCGATGCCGATCACCAGGGCCCCGGGCGGAAGCGGGTTGGGACGTCCGGGCGCGCCCGCCACCGGGGCGGCGTCGATGCTGGGGACGGCTTGGAGGTCGGTCATGGCGTCAAGGGCGAAGTGTGTCGCAACCGGCCTGCCGCGGTCCCGCCCGGCCACCCGGGGCCGCGAGGCTCGGGAGACGATTCCACGCGTCTGTTGCAACTGGCACCCATTCGGGTATAGTCGGGGCAGGCGGGAGCTTTCGCGAGCCGCTGCCCCGGCCGTCCGTCGGCCAGTTGCCGCGTCATTGCCGCGAGCGCGTGCCTCCGAAGCTTCCCGGAATACGTGTGCTGCCGCCGCACGGCCATATCCTGCGGCGCATCGAGGTTGACAGTCCGCTGATCGCACCGGACCTCGCGCTCGACCGGCTTCATCTCATCGTGCCCGATGAGAGCGACGCCATGGTCGTGCTCACCACCCTTGCAAACGGCGGTGCCGCCGGAGCGGATCCACGCGCCCTCTTTGCCGAGCGCCTCTCCGAGCTCGGCCACCTCACCGCCTCCTTCAGCGACGACGATCCCCCCCAGGTGCGGCTGGCGCTGCCCGACCTGACCCTGCAGTGCATCCCCCAGCCCGACCCCGGTGGCGATCCCGCGCATCTCGCCCTCCGGGTGATCTCGCTCAAGCCGGTCAGCGACCATCCCGACGGCGCCAAGATCCTGACGATCACCGCCCGTCACCCGGTGGTCACCGCCGCCAACGGGGTGGCCAGCGACACCTTCCGGATCCTGGAGTGGCGTCGGGCCGGGGCCAAGGCCGCCAAGAGCGAGCGCCTCTACGCCACCCTCAAGCTGGTGGAGCGCCTCGAGGGGGCCGAGAAGGGACGGGCCCAGACCCAGCGCACCCGCTACGTCTCGGCCCGCGAGTTCTGGCGCTGCAAGACCTGCCGGGCGCTCTGGCGGCCCGCGGAGCACGTCCGCTGCCCGTCCTGCGGCCGCGAGTTCGGCGAGTCCGACCGGAGGCAGCCCGAGATCGCCAAGGTCGAGTTCGCCGTCCCCGAGGGCGAGTCCATCAACCTCGCCCCGGACGCCGCGGTGCTGGTGGAGCCGGAGGATGAGCCCAACTTCGTCGGCCGGGTCTCCCGGATCGATCACCACCGGCACACCGTCGAGGTCACCACCCGCACCTTCGAGCACGCCGGGAGCGAGGGCTACATCACCCCCTCCTTCAACCGAGCCCTCTACCAGGCCAAGCGCTCGGTGCTGGCCGCGATCGCGACCCGGGACTTCGGGGTCGGGCTGCTGGCCCAGCTCCTGGTCGCCGCCGACAACGTGCGCTCGCCCGCCTACGATCCCGCCTTGGTCTCCAACAGCTGGCTCACCGAGGGTATGCAGGCCAACCCGCCCCAGGACCGGGCGGTGTCCCTTCTCGCCGGGCTCCAGGCCGGCCAGGCGGTCTTCATCCAGGGACCGCCCGGGACCGGCAAGACCACCGTGATCGTCGAGGCCGTCAAGCGGAGGCTGGCCGCCGACCCCGAGGAGCGGATCCTGGTCACCTCCCACTCCAACCTGGCGGTCGACAACGCCCTGGAGCGGCTGGCCGGGACCCCGGGGATGAGGGCGGTGCGGGTGGCCCGCGCCGAGCGGGTCCACCCCGCGGTCGATCGCTTCCGCTGCGACGACGAGGACGACCCGCGCCTGATGGAGGCCAACTGCTACTTCGCCACCTGCGCGACCGCGGCCACCTCGGCCATCACCGACATGAACTTCGACGTGGTGATCCTCGACGAGGCCAACAAGGCCCGGGCCGACGAGGCGCTGCCGGCGCTGCGGCTGGGCAGCGCGCTGGCGCTGGTCGGAGACCACAAGCAGCTGCCGCCGGTCGAGGACGACTCCCTCTACGGGATCGTCGAGACCGATCCCTTCCTCGAGGAGCTGGTCAACACCTCTCTCTTCGAGATGGCCTGGGATGGTGGACTTCCGGCCGAGGCGCGCTGCCTGCTGACCATCCAGCACCGGATGCATCCGCAGATCTCCGCCTACGTCTCGCGCGCCTCCTATGACGGCCAGCTCGAGGACGCGCCCGAGGTGCAGGCGTACGAGTTCGTGACCCGCAAGCCGCTCCCCGTCGCCCTTCACTTCGTCGACACCGACGGGATGCGCGGCAGCCGCGAGCGCCGCGGCCCCGGCGGCGCCCTGCGCAACGAGACCGAGGTCCGGGTGGCGGCCCACGTGGTCCGCCTCCTCGACGAGCGCTGCTCCCGCGACCTGAGCATGGCGGTCATCGCGATGTACGCGGAGCAGGTGGAGCGGCTCCGCCAGGCCCTGGGCCGGCGCAAGTTCAAGCGCTCGGTGAAGATCGACACCGTCGACTCCTTCGAGGGGCGGGAGGAGGACCTGGTGGTCATCTCCCTGGTCCGCTCCAACGAGCGGGGTCGGATCGGCTTCCTGCGAGTGCCCAACCGGTTGAATGTGGCCGTCTCGCGGGCCCGGCGCCTGGTGGCCTGCATCGGCGACGCCGCCACCCTCCGCTCCGGCGAGGAGTCGATGTACGGGGTGCTGGTCGAGGCCGCGCGGGAGTCGGGCGGCTACATCTCCGCCGCCGAGGTGGTGTCGCCGCGCCGCCGTGGCGACCGCATCTTCGGGACCGACGGCGAGACGGGCCCGGGCGAGGGCGCGGGTGCGGGTGCGGGCGCTGGGTCGCGCCGTCATCGCCGCCGCCGCCGGCCGGTCACCGGTGCCCCGGCGACCCCGGCTCTCGGTCCCGACGGTGAGCCGCTCGCCCCCGCCGCGGGCGCGGACGGCCAGGTGGGCCAGGCGGCCCGGCGCCGCCGCCGTCGCCGCCGCCGCGGGGGAGCGCACCCGGAGATGGGGGCGACCGTCCCGGGGACGGCCGAGGGCGAGTCGGCGCGCCCCGACGGGGAGACCGGCGCCGCGCCCTCGGAGGGTCAGCCCAGCTCGCGGTCGCGGCGGCGCCGGCGCCGGCGTCACGGCCCCCGACCCCTCGGTGCAGCCGGGATCGAGGGCGGCTCGGAGACGTCGGGGACGGGTCCGACCGGTGGCGAGAGCGCCGCCGGCGAGGCCGGCCCCCCGCCCAGCGTGGCTCCCTCCGAGTAATCGGAGCCCTCGTCGAGGGGCGGGCCCGCGCGCGGTCGGCCGCCGTCCGTCAGCGGTCGCCCCGGTGGCGCCGCTGCGATTCCCCGGGGGGCCGGGCCACCCGCCGGGTGCCCCTGCTAGCCTTCTCGCCGCCATGAGCGATCAGGTCACCGTCTACGTCCGCGCCGGCGACCCGGCGTGCGCGGCCGCGCTTCAGTACCTCGCCCAGCGGGGGGTGGAGCACCGGGTGCGCGACATCCTCACCGACCCCTCGGCGAGCGCCATCCTGCTGGGCCGCATCGGCCGGGTCGCCGTCCCCGCCTTCCAGATCGGGGAGCGGATGATCGTCGGTTTCGACCCGGTCCAGCTCAGCCGCTTCCTGCCCCGACCCGAGGGGGAGGCGGGACCGAGCGTGAGCTTCGGGGCCGGCGTCCGCACCGTGACCCCCGCGATCGCCGCCGCCCACGGGCTGCCCGCCGCCTACGGGGTCGAGGTGGGACCGGTGCGCGACGGCTCACCGGCCTCGGCCGCCGGGGTCCGTTCCGGCGACCTGATCACCGCCATCGGCGCCTACACGCTCACCGGCGGGGAGGCCCAGTTCCGCACCGCGGTGGCGGCCCGGCATCCGGGCGACAGCATGGCGATCACGGTCTGGCGGGACGGCTCGCCCCGGGACCTGGCGGTCCTCTTCCCGGGTGTCGACGACGATCCGCCGGCCTCGCCGGGGACGGTTGACCCCGCCTAGCTCACCGGAGCGCGTGGAGCGCTGTTCCCCGGCCGTTCGGGGCAGCCTGATGCGGAGCACGGCGAAGGGGGCGCACTAACCCGGTTGGCCGGGCCGACGGAGCAGCGGAGCCGGCGCCGAGCTGGACGGAGATGAGCGCCCCGGCTACCAGCCGGGAGGCGGCTCCGACCGGTTCAGCAGGCGGACGAAGTCCTCGGCCCGGGCCACGGCCTCCCAGCGGCGGCTGAAGAAGTCCTGGCAGATCATCCGACCATCGGCCACGCTGGTCACCGTCACCGCCCACTGGTTGAGGGCCTTGGAGACCTCGACCTCGTACGTCTCGGCGTCGTTGCGCACCACCAGACCGGTGGGAGCCGGCCGGCGCTGCAGTCTTTCATTGCGGTGGGGGGACGCCATAGCCATCGCACATACCTCCACGGACGATCGGGGACCCGGACCCGGCAGCGAGACCTCGGTGCTTGAGAATCGGGGGGAGCGACACCGAGCGGCCTGAGCCGCTGGGCACCGGACATCCCGCAGACGTCTATTCTCGCGCATCCGGGTCCCGGAGAGAAGCCCGGGCAGCGGCGGCACCACGAGCGGGCCCGGGTGGCGGCCGCGGAAATCTGCGGAATCAGACGTCGAGTGAGAGCTGCCCTGATTGTGCCACAACCGGTTCGTCCGGCGATCTCGGGGACCCCGCGGTGACGGAGCGCGGGGGAGGCTCGGCGGCCCGGCGCGCCCACTCGGGAGCCTCCCCGTCGCGCTCCTCCATCCGCTGCAGGATCGGTGCCGGAGGACGGGGCAGATCCACCCCGAGCAGGTGGGCCATGTCGAAACCGTTGACCACCGCGTAGTTGCTCCGATTGTTGTTCATGAGCACGTGGACGGGAACGCCCCGCTCGGCCGCCGCCTGGATGGCCGGCACCCACTGGGCCAGCTCGGACGGCCGGTAGAGGTAGTCGAAGCGCTCGCCGGTCGTCGCCGTCTTCCGGTACCAGGTCTGATAGTTGCGTCCGTGAAAGCGCACCACCACCAGCCGCGGTGAGGTGACCGCCAGATGGGGTGGAGCGGTCCCGCTCCCGAGCTGGGGGGCGTCCACCCCCACCAGGGTGCAGTCCAGCTCCCGGAGCAGGTCCTCGGTCTCCGCGAGCCGGCCCGGCTCGAACCAGGAGCGGTGCCGGAACTCGACGGCGAGGATGTCGTCCGGGTGCCGTTCACGGGCACGCAGAACCGCCTCGCGACCGGCGGTGCCGGCCACCAGCCAGGGCGGGAACTGGTAGTGGACCGCGCCCAGCTTCCCGGCGGCGCGGAGCGGGACCAGCGCCTCGAGGAAGGAGCGCTCCTCCTCCCCGGTCGGGGCCCGGGGCCGGCCCTGCTCACGCTCGTGGCCGGTCAGGCTCCGGTAGGCCTTGATATTGAAGAGGAAGCCGTCCGGGGTGCGGGACACCCAACCGGCGACCCGATCGGGGGTCGGGATCCCGTAGAAGCTGGTGTCGATCTCGACGAGGGGGAAGTAGCGGGCATAGAAGCTGAGCCGCTCGGGCTGCCGCCGGCCGCGGAGCTCGTCGGGGTAGAACTCCGCGTGGTCGAGCCAGTTGCAGGTCCCGACCAGGATCGGGGCCGGCCCCCGCCGTGCCTCCATCTGCTCTCCCCACCGGGCAGCCCGGTCAGCCCTGATGCGCGCAGGCGCGCGCCGGCCCTCCGTCAAAGCTGCCCTCTATTCTGGCCGTCGCGTCCCAAATCGAGGCGGGCGGACTGGCCACCACGACGACGGGCGGCATCCATCGGTGATCATGCGCAGCATGGTCATGACCAGTCCCGGCGTGGTGCGGCGGCCCGCCGACCTCCTCAATCTCGCCACCGCCGCCGCCGAGGCGGGGGGACGGGTGATCAACGCGGCCCGCGCCAGCGGCCGCGCCACCGTCGCCGAATCCAAGGGCCGGGGGGATTGGGTCACCAGCGTCGACCGTGAGGCGGAGGCGGCCGCGACCTCGATCCTGCGGATGGCCACGCCGGAGATACCGATCCTTGCCGAGGAGGCCGGAGGCATCCGTTCCGAGCGCTTCTGGGTGGTCGACCCGCTCGACGGGACCACCAACTTCGTGCTCGGGTTCCCGATGGTGGGGGTGAGCGTCGCCCTCGTCGAGGGCGGCCAGCCTGTGGTCGGCGTGGTCGGCGCTCCCGAGCTCGGGGCGCGATGGTCCGCGGTGCGCGGCGAGGGCGCATTCGACCGCGCCGGCCACCGCCTGGATCTGCGCGCCGCCCCGGCCGGCGGGGTCACCGCCACCGGCTTCCCCTTCCGCCACCCGGAGTGGCAGCCGCGCTACCTGCCGGTGATGAGCGCGGCGCTCAACGAGTTCGAGGACCTGCGCCGGGCCGGCGCGGCGTCGCTCGACCTGGCGTACTGCGCCTCCGGCGTCTGGAGCGGCTACTTCGAGCTGGGCCTCGGGCTCTGGGACATCGCCGCCGGCGCCCTGCTGGTGCGCGAGGCGGGTGGGGTGGTGACCGACTGGAGCGGCGACCCGGACGCGGTCTTCCAGAGCGGCGACATCCTCGCGGGCGGCCCGGGCTGGCATCAGCGCATGCTGGAGCTCGTCCGCCGGGTGGGGGTGAGGTGAGGTGAGAGACCGTAACCGGAGCCGCCTCCTCCGATTCCACCTTCACGTGCCATGAGGGAGACTCCGCCTCCGTGACCGCCCAACCCCCGGTGAGCGGGCTCGCCCGCCCCACCGCCGCGCCCGGAGGCCTGCTGGCCGGCCGGCGGGTGCTGGTGACCGGCGTGCTCACCCCCAAGAGCATCGCCTACGCCATCGCCGATCCCTGCCTCGAGCGCGGGGCGGAGGTGATCCTCACGTCCTTCGGCCGGGCCATGAGCCTGACCGAGCGCAGCGCCCGGCGCCTCGGCCTCGCCGGCCCAGTGCTGGAGATGGACGCCTCGCGGCCGGACCAGGTCGCGGCGGTCGCCGCGGCGCTGCGGGAGACCTGGGGCGGCCTCGACGGCGCCGTCCATGCCATCGGCTACGCGCCCGAGGATGCCCTGGGTGGCCGCTTCATGACCACCCCGTGGGAGTCGGTGGCCACGGCCATGCAGATCTCCGCCTTCAGCCTCAAGACGATGGCCCAGGAGCTGGCTCCCCTGATGGAGGGGCACGGCGGTTCCCTGGTGACGCTCACCTTCGACGCCACCGTCGCCTGGCCGCTGTACGACTGGATGGGCCCGACCAAGGCGGCGCTCGAATCGATCGTCCGCTATCTCGCCCGCGACCTCGGCCCCCGCGGCATCCGGGTCAACACGCTCTCGGCCGGCCCGCTCGAGACCGTGGCCGCCAAGGCGATCTCGTCGTTCTCCGACCTCAAGGACGCCTGGCAGCGGGCTGCGCCCCTGGGCTGGGACAGCGGCGATGCCGGCCCGGTGGCGGATGCCGCCGTCTTCCTGCTCAGCGAGCTGTCACGGGCGGTGACCGGGGAGATGCTGCACGTCGACGGCGGCTACCACAGCCAGGGTGCCCCGGCAGCCGCCCACGTGCTGGAGGCCCTGGGCGAATGACCGCGGAGCCGAACGGCCGGGTCCGGGTCGTCGTCACCGGCATCGGGGCGGTGACCCCGCTGGGCCTCGACGTGGAGTCGAGCTGGGATGCCTGCCGCCGCGGCCGGTCGGGGATCGTCCCGATCTCGCTCTGCGAGGCGTCCGACCTCCCCACCCGCATCGCCGGCGAGGTCAAGGGGTTCGACCCCGCCGACCACCTGGGACCCAAGGAGGCGCGCCGCACCTCGCGCTGCGTCGCCCTCGGCCTGGCCGCCGCCCGTGAGGCGGTCGACGACTCCGGCCTGGACGTGAGCTCGATCGGCGACGACGTGGGCGTCCTGGTCGCCTCCGGGATCGGCGGTCTCGAGTGGCTGGAGAATGCGGTGATCCGCCTCAGCCAGGGGGGACCGCGGCGGGTCTCCCCCTTCACCATCCCGGCGATGATCCCGGACATGACCGCCGGGCGGGTCGCCATCGAGTTCGGCGCCCGCGGACCGAATTTCGCGGCGGTCTCCGCCTGCGCCTCCTCGGGCAACGCCATCGGCGAGGCGGCGGAGTGGATCCGCCGCGGCGACGCCGTGGCGGTCATCGCCGGCGGCACCGAGGCGGCGATCTGCCGCATCGGCATCGCGACCTTCACCGCCATGCAGGCGATGTCGACGCGCAACGACGAGCCCGAGAAGGCCTCCCGCCCCTTCGACAAGGACCGCGATGGTTTCGTGATGGGCGAGGGCTCGGGGATGCTGATCCTCGAGGAGCTCGAGCACGCCCGCCGGCGCGGGGCCCGGATCTACGCCGAGGTGGTCGGCTATGGCGCGACCGACGACGCGTGCGACATCGTTCAGCCCGACCCAACCGGCACCGGCGCCTGCCGGAGCGTGCAACGCGCCCTCCGCCGCGCCGGGGTGGGGCCCGAACGGGTCGACTACGTCAATGCTCACGGCACCTCGACCCAGCTCAACGACGCGGCCGAGACCCGGGCCGTCAAGGCGGCGCTCGGCGCACGGGCGGCGACCGTCCCGATCAGCTCCACCAAGTCGATGACCGGCCACCTGCTGGGCGCCGCGGGCGGGGTGGAGGCGATCTTCAGCATCCTCGCCATCCGGGACCGCTACGTGCCCCCGACGATCAACCTGGACGAGCCCGACCCCGAGTGCGACCTCGACTACGTCCCCAACGTCGGGCGGAGCGCGCCGGTCGACCTGGCGATCAGCACCAGCTACGGATTCGGCGGCCACAACGCCTGCCTCGCCTTCGCCCGCGTGGAGGGCGAGTAGCCCCCGACCTCCGGGGCACCCGAGCGCCGGATCGCTGAGCGCCGGAGCGTTCGTCCGTGGGAGCGCCGACCGCCGGGGCACCCGAGCGCCGGATCGCCCGGGTCACGACTCGGTCACCGGCAGATGTCGTCGCCGGGGGCGGGTGCGCCGCCCCCATATCCTGACCGGAGCTGTGAGCACTCCTGGGCGGTCATGACCGGGCGCCCCCGGCTCGTCTGCGCCTTGCTGGGCGGGCTCGCCGTGCTGGTGCTCGGCGTCTACGTCCGGGGCTGGCTGCTGATCGCACCGCAGACCTCGCTCAACCGCACCAGCGATTTCGCCGGCAGCTACGTCGCCGCGACCCTCTGGCGCGACGGGCGCGGGGCCGACATCTACAACCTCAGTGTCGAGACCGCCGAGCTGCGCGCCACCGGCGCCCCGGCCGATCACTCCGACATACCGTTCGAGAACCCCCCGTCGGCGCTGCTCCTGGCGCTGCCCACCACGCTGGTCGACGGCGGCGTCGCGTGGGCCTTCTGGTCCTGGCTCCAGCTCCTCCTGGTGCTGGCGGCGATCGTGCTGGCCGCGCGGGTCGCCCCCTGGCCGGCCCGAGCCGGGCCCCTCCGGATCGCGATCTGCCTGGCGGCGCTGGCGGGCACCGGCACGGGGCTGCTCTTCCTCGAAGCCCAGTGGGACGGCTTCGCGGTCCTGGGCCTGGCCGCCGCCTACGCGCTCTGGCGCCGGGACCGCTCGTTCGCCGCCGGCCTGGTGATGGCCCTCGGCATCGGTGTCGCCAAACCCCACCTCGCCCTCGGCCTGGCCGCCTTCATGGTCGGCCGGCGCGACTGGCGCGCCGTGGCCGGGGCGATCACCGGTGTGGCGGCCATCCTCCTGGCCAGCGTCGCGGTGGTGGGGGTCGGGGGAGTCCAGAGCTATGTGGGAGCCCTCCTCCAGCCGTCGAACAGCCCGGTCCGCGAGATGCTCGGCTTCAGCGGCCTGTTCGGCTCCTGGCTCGGCCCCGGCCGTCCGGCGGACCTGCTGACCATCGCCGGGGGCGCCCTGGCGCTGGCGGCGGCCCTCTGGGTCGGCGCCCGGGCGCGGCGAACGCCGTGGCTGCTCGAGCCGGCGCTCTTCGCCGCCACCGCCCTCTCGCTGCTCGCCTCACCTCACCTGCTGGGTCACGACCTCACCCTGCTGGCCCCGCCGCTGGTCGCCCTGCTCGGCTGGCTCGCGGTGCGGGCCCGGAGCTGGCCCGACCCGGCCAGCGCGGCCCTGATCGGCGCATGGATCGCCGTCTCGGCGCTGGCGCTCCTCGATCTGGCCGGCGAGCAGAACGGCGGAACCGGGTTCCGCCTGGTCCCCTGGGCGCTCATCGCGCTGGGCTTCGGGACCGCCGCGGCGGTGGTGCACAGCGGTCCGGGAGACGCGCCGGGGGCTCGGGCCGCACTCCGCGAAGCCTGATCCCAGGCCGGTCGACGCGGCCGTCCGGGGCGGCTTCGACCGCTTCTTGACCTGGATGTGCGATCTCCGCAGTCGCGATCCGCACGCGACAGATTGCGATGGCGTTCTGTCACACGGGAGACGGGATCCCGTCATTGGAGGTGCTGCGAGTAGTGCATATGCTCTATTCGATGTCCAAGCAGCCCCCCGCCTCGGACACCCCCGCGTCCCCGTCGGTGGGGGCTGCGGCGCTGCGGTTGGCGGTCGCGATGGCCCTCGCGGCGACCATCGCGGCGGTGGCTCTCGGGGTGGTCGCCATCCTCTCCGACGGGACCATCGCCGGAGGGGCGGCAACCGCGGGCCTGGTCGTCGCCGGCACCGCGGTCCTGGCCGCGGCCCTGGTGGTGGTGACCGTCCACCTCTATCGAGCCCGTGCCGAGCTGGCCAGGCGCCATGCCGAGATCGAGGGGATGGCTAGCGTGGACTCCCTGACCGGGGTGGCCAACCGGCGCGCCTTCGAGCTGGAGCTGGAGCGCCACGTGCACCCCGGCGCCAATCTTGCCCTGCTGCTCATCGACCTCGACAACCTCAAGTCGGTCAACGATTCGGTTGGTCACGGGGTCGGCGACGAGGTCCTGCGCGGGACCGCCCGCCGCATCCAGAGCTGCCTGCGCGCCACCGACATCGTCTCTCGTCTCAGTGGCGACGAGTTCGCGGTCCTGCTGCCCCGGGTGGGGGACCGGAGCAACGTCGAGGTGATCGCCCGCCGCATCGTGGAGGCGGTCCAGCGCCCGTACCCCGCCGAGCTGCTCAGCTGCACGGTCAGCGCCAGCGCCGGGGTGGTGATGATGAATGGCGAGAGCGGTCCCGGCGACCTGCTCCGCAACGCCGACGTGGCCCTGATCGCCGCCAAGCGGCAGGGCAAGAGTCGCTACGTCCTCTACCGCGCCGCGATCCACTCCAGCGAGGTCGAGCGCATCGCCTTCGAGCGCGACCTGCGCACCGCCCTGGAGCAGGACCAATTCGTCCTCCACTACCAGCCGATCGTGGACTCGAAGAACCGCAGGATCCTCGGTGTGGAGGCCCTGGTGCGGTGGCAGCATCCCGAGCGCGGCCTGGTGCCTCCGCTCGACTTCATCCCGCTCGCCGAGGCGACCGGGCTGATCGTCCCCCTGGGTGCCTGGGTCCTGCGCGAGTCCTGCATCCAGACCCAGAGGTGGCGCACCAGCCACCCCAGCCTCTTCAAGGACTTCCTGCTCAGCGTCAACGTCTCGGCGCGGCAGCTCTTCGGCACCCAGCTCCAGAACGACGTGGTGACCGCCCTCAACGAGTCGGGGCTGGACCCGCATCACCTGGTCCTCGAGATCGTCGAATCCCAGGTGATGACCGACGTCGCCGCGGCGCTCCGCCAGTTCGCGGCGCTCAAGGAGATCGGGGTCCGGATCGCCATCGACGACTTCGGCACCGGTTACTCCTCGCTCGGTCACCTCCGGGAGCTGCCGGTCGACTTCCTCAAGCTGGACAAGAGCTTCACCGACAACATCACCGAGTCGGTGAAGAGCCAGGAGCTGATGCGGACCGTGGCCCAGCTCAGCCGGGCGCTCTCCATCGCCACCGTCGCCGAGGGGGTGGAGACCCTGGAGCAGGCCGACGTGCTGAACACCCTCGACGTCAACCTCTGCCAGGGCTTCTACTTCGCGCGCCCGATCGACGCCGAGAGCCTCTCACGGATGCTGAAGCGGGTGCGCCGCCTGCCGGAGACGGTGGGGGCGCGCGGCTCGGTTCCCGGGGTTGGCGGCGGAAGGCTGACCGTCCCGGTTCCCCCACCGGCCACGATGGTGACCAGGACCCTCCCCAACTGACCCCGCGGCACCGGGCCCTGGGGCAGGGCCGCGGCCGGCCCGGCCGCCGGCGCCGGGGAGCCGCCGGCGCCCATCCGCCTTCCCGGGGTTATGGACAGATTCGTCCTAAAGCCCTGAGAGAAGAGGGGGGCACCGCTCCCTGAGCCGGCCGCCCGCCCCGTGGAGGCTCAGTCCCGCCCGGGCCCGGCGGGCTGCGGTCCCGCCCCCGGCCCGGCGGAGCGCGGCGCCGCGGGTGGGGCGGCGGCAGTGGGACGGCCGGCGGACGCAGTCGCGTAGCCGGCGGCATGCGGCTGGTAGCGGAGACCGCGGGCGCCGCGGGTGGCGGAGAAGGCGGCCGCCACCACCATCAGCCCCATCGAACCGTAGAAGGCCGAATGGAGCCCGCTGGCGAACGCCGTGGCCAGCTGCCCGTGCAGCGAGGTGGAGCCGACGAAGATCGCGAAGGCGAGCTGGCGCGGGATGCTCCGCGACGCCAGCACGATGGCCATCGAGAAGGAGAAGACCATGCCCACATTGGCGAAGGTGCGCAGCATCCCGGAGGAGATCCCGAAGAGCTGTGGCGGCGACGCCTTCATCACCGCCGAGGTGTTGGCCGGGAAGAACGAGCTGGCCCCGACGCCGTTGACCAGGCTCGCCAGCACCACCACCCAGAGTGAGGTGCCGGTCGAGAGCTGGGCGTAGACGAAGAGCGCCACCACCTGGGCCGCGAGCCCGGCGGTGGCCGGGATCACCGGGCCGACGCGGTCGGCGAGACGCCCGGCGAAGGGGCCGACCGCCCCTCCCACCAGGTAGCCGGGGACCAGCAGCAGCGAGGCGTCGAGGGCCGAGAGGCCGCGGGTCCCCTGCAGGTACATGATCACCAGGAAGAGGACGCAGAAGTTGGCGAGCCCCTGGAAGAACGAGGCCAGCAATGACGGCGTCATGGTGGGGATCCTGAGCAGGGAGAGCTTGAGCATCGGCTCCGCCTGCCGCCACTCGACCAGGGCGAAGATCCCGATCAGGACGATGCCGCCGACGAGGTAGCCGAGGATCGTCGGGTCGAACGAGGACGACGCCAGCGAGGTCATCGCCCAGAGCACCCCGAAGAGCCCGAGCCCGAGCGTGACCATCCCCGCCACGTCGAGGCGATGCCGCCGCCTCTCGCCCACGTCGTGCAGGACGCGGACCGCGAGCAGCACCGCGGCGATCCCGATCGGGACATTGATCCAGAAGATCCAGCGCCACGAGAAGTAGGTGACGATCACCCCGCCCAGGACGATGCCGAGGACCGCGCCCGCGCTCCAGCCGATGCCGTTGAACCCGTACGCCTTGCCGCGCTCGTGGGGAGGGAAGAGGTCCGCGATCACGGCGCCGCTGTTGGCCGTCACCAGGGCACCGCCGATCCCCTGCAGCACCCGGAAGCCGATCATCGACGAGCCGTCCCAGGAGAGCGCGCAGAGCGCTGAGCCGATGATGAAGACGATGAACCCGGCCTCGTACATCCGCACCCGGCCGAACATGTCACCCAGCCGACCGACCTGGGTGGCGAGCAGGGTGATGACGAGGAGGTAGCCGATGATCACCCAGATCACCGAGGAGAGATCGACGTGCAGTCCCCGCTCGATCTCGGGCAGGGCGAGGACCACGATGGTCGTGTCGACCGCGGTGATCAGCACGCCGGTCATCACCACGGCCAGCCCCAGGTTGCGCCGCACCGGACGCGGCGGGTCAGCCGAGGCGGGCGAGGCAGGGGGAGGCGCGGGGCTCACTCCCTGAGGATAGCGTCGGTGAGCACGGCGGCCGTCGCGCCGATCGCGGCGTGCCGCTCAGACGTTCACCCGGGCCATCTGGTCGGCCGTGTAGCGGTCGCCGGCCGCCGCGCCCGGGGGGGCGATGGCCTCGATCGCCGCGACCTCCTCGGACGTCAGCTCGATCGAGAGTGCGGCCACGTTCTCCTCGAGGTAGCGCCGCCGCTTGGTGCCGGGGATGGGGACGAGGTCCTCCCCACGGGCGAGGACCCAGGCCAGGGCGAGCTGCGCGGGGGTACACCCCTTCCCGGCCGCCACCTCGGTGAGCTGGGCCACCAGCCCGAGGTTGTGGGCGAGGTTCTCACCCTGGAAGCGCGGGGTCCGGCCCCGGAAGTCGTCGGCGGCGAACTCCACCGCGCTGGTGACCGCCCCGGTGAGGACGCCGCGCCCGAGCGGGCTGTAGGCGACGAAACCGATCCCGAGCTCCCGGCAGACCGGCAGCACCGCCTCCTCCGGGTCGCGGGTGAAGAGCGAGTACTCGGTCTGGACGGCGGTGACGGGGTGGGTGGCGTGGGCCCGCCGGATGGTGGCCGGCGCCGCCTCCGAGATGCCCAGGCAGCGCACCTTCCCGGCGGCGACCAGCTCGGCCATCGCGCCCCAGGTCTCCTCGACGGGAACGCTGGTGTCGACGCGGTGCTGGTAGTAGAGATCGATGTGGTCGACGCCCAGCCGCTCGAGCGAGGCGTCGCAGCAGCGGCGCACGTACTCCGGGCGGCCGTTGACGCCGATCCAGGAGCCGTCCTCGCGGCGCTCGTTGCCGAACTTGGTGGCGAGCACGACCTCGTCCCGCCTCCCGGCGATCGCCCGCCCCACCAGCCGCTCGTTGGTGAAGGGCCCGTACATGTCGGCGGTGTCGATGAAGGTGACCCCGAGATCGAGGGCACGATGGATGGTCGCGATGGACTCGACCTCGTCGGCGGGGCCGTAGGACTGGCTCATCCCCATGCACCCGAGGCCCTCGGTGGAGACCTCCAGACCCTGGGAGCCCAACCTGCGCTGCTGCATCTTCTCGCCCTCCTTGCTGCCGCCGAGCCACGATACTCGGCAGCCCCCGCTCAGGCGGACAATCGGTTGCCATGGCCTGCGACTGGCTCCTGATCGACGGCTCGAGCCTCATCTTCCGTGCCTTCTACGGTGTCCCCTCGAGCGTGAGCGGCCCGGATGGCCAGCCGATCAACGCGGTCCGCGGCTTCCTCGACGCCCTGACCCGGCTGATCCTCGAACGGCGGCCGCGGCAGATCGCGGTGGCGAGCGACCAGGACTGGCGGCCGGCCTGGCGGGTGGAGCTCATCCCCGCCTACAAGGCGCACCGGGTGGCGGAGCCGGTCCCGCCGCTGCTCGAGCCGCAGATGCCGGTGATCGCGGAGGTCCTCCACGCCATCGGCGTCGACCAGGTGGGGGTGGCGGACCACGAGGCGGAGGACGTGATCTCCACCTGGAGCGCGCTCACCTCCGGCACCGTCGAGGTGGTGAGCGGCGACCGGGACCTCTTCGCCCTGGTCGAGGACCCCCGGGTGCGGGTGCTCTACCCGGAGAAGGGCGGGATGGCGGTGGTCGACGAGGCGGAGGTGACCCGCCGCTACGGCGTCCCCGGCCGCCTCTACGCGGACTTCGCGGTCCTCCGCGGAGATCCCTCCGACGGCCTCCCCGGGCTCCGGGGGGTGGGCAGCGGCAGGGCGGCGGCCCTGATCCACCGGTACGGCGGGGTGGCCGCGATGCTGCGCTACGCCTCGCTGGGCGACGCCGAACGCGACTACCTGGAGCGGGCGATGCGGGTGGTCCAGCCGGTCCTGGACCTGCCGATCACCCTGCCCCCGGGGCGTCGGGATCGGTATCCGGTCGATCCCGAGGTGGTGGCGGCGCTGGTGGCGCGCCACGGGATCCGGGGCGCCTGCGACCGGTTGGTGGCGGCGCTCGCCGGGATGGGCTGACGTTGGTCCTGGGACCGGGGAGCGCAGCTTTCCCGGTGACAGGGACCCGCGGGGTAGCCGCTGAATCAGGGCAAGTAGTACGGGCAATGGCCGGGCCAACTCAGCAGCGAGGGCTGAACCAGGCACCCGGAGTAGTGAAGGGAGTGAATCACCAGGTACAAGATGATGAGGAGAACCACGGTCCCTGCTGAAATACCCCCGCCCCTGGCTCGATGGTGCCTGCGTTCTGGCTCGGAGGGGAGCGGGATCCAGGTCTGCGCCTGCTCGTCCCAGTAGAAACGGCCATCCCGGCTGACCCGCGGCGATCTCGGCGGCATCGCCACAAGCCTATCCCGCCATCCGGCGATATGCCATCACAACAGAGTTGACACTTGTGATCGGCCGATCAATAATCTCGGCATGACCCCGCGTGAAGCCGCCGGCCGGATGCGCCAGACCTCCGATGAACGCCGCGAGCAGGTGGTCGAGGCGGCCATCCGCGAGTTCGCCGAGCGCGGCTATGAGGCGGCGAGCACCGCCGCCATCGCGGAGCGGGCCGGCATCAGCCAGCCGTACATCTACGCGCTATTCCCCAACAAGCGCGACCTCTTCCTGGCCGCCCACGACCGGGTGCAGGGACGGATCCGGGCGACCTTCCGGGAGGCGGCCCGCGGTGCCCGCAGCCCGGAGGACGCCTTCGCACGGATGGGCATGACCTACCCGGAGCTGATCGCGGACCGCTACGAGCTGCTGATGCAGCTGCAGTCCTACGCGGCGTCGGCCGATCCCGAGATCCACGCGCACTGCGCACGCGGCTTCCGGGCCCTGGCCGATGACGTCCGCGAGCTGAGCGGTGCGACGCCCCGCCAGATCGCGGAGTTCTTCGCCGCCGGGATGCTCGCGAACGTGACCACGGTGCTCGGAATCCCCGAGCTGTGCGCCCCGCTCTGGGAGGAGAAGCACGGCGCTCTCGACGGCGAGGAGAGGCCCGGCACCACCGCCGGTGCGGAGAATCCCGCATTCGCAGGACCCGAAACCCGCGGCTGAGCCGCCGCCCGCGTTCTCTTTTTTTGACCGACGGATTGATGGATGCATCAATAAGGAGAGCCCCGATGTCCCAGCCCACCACTCGAGCATCGACACCCTCGACGGTCGCGGCCCCAGCCCCCGCCCGTACCGGCTGGACCCTCGCCCTGGTCTCGCTCGCCCTCTTCATGGTCACCCTCGACAACCTGGTGGTGACCTTCGCCCTGCCCAGCATCCGCCTCCAGTTCCACGCCGACATCGCCTCGCTGGAGTGGACGGTCAACGCCTACACCCTGAGCTTCGCCGTGCTGCTGCTCTCCGGGGCCGCCCTCGGCGACCGGTTCGGCAGGCGCCGGATGTTCCTGGTCGGGTTGGGCATCTTCACCCTGGGGTCGGCGGCCGCCGCGCTGGCGCCCAACGCCGGGGCGCTGATCGCCGCCCGGGCCTTCCAGGGCGCCGGGGCCGCGGTGGTCATGCCCCTCACCCTCACGCTGCTCTCCGAGGCGTTCCCCGCCGGCCGCCGGGGGGTGGCGCTCGGGATCTGGTCGGGGATCAGCGGCCTCGGGGTCGCCCTCGGTCCGGTCATCGGCGGGGCCGTGATCAGTGGCATCTCCTGGCACTGGATCTTCTGGATCAACGTCCCGGTCGGCCTGGTGGTGGGCCCGCTCGCGGTGCTCCGGCTCAGCGAGAGCCGCGGCCCCAACCGCCGGTTCGACGTCCCCGGGCTGGTGCTGGCGACCGGCGGCCTCTTCGGGATCGTCTACGGGCTGGTGCGCGCCAACGCGATCGGCTGGGGGAGCGGCACCGTGCTCGGCTCGATGCTGGGGGGCGCGGCCCTGCTGGCCGCCTTCACCCTCTGGGAGCTGCGCTCCCCGGCCCCGATGCTGCCGATGCGCTTCTTCCGCAGCCGGGCGTTCTCGGCCACCAACGCCGTCTCGTACACGATGTACTTCGGGATGTTCGGGTCGGTCTTCCTGCTCGCCCAGTTCTTCCAGACCGCCCAGCACTTCACCGCCCTGCAGGCGGGGCTGCGGACGCTCCCCTGGACGGGGATGCCGATCCTGGTCGCGCCGGTGGCGGGGATCCTCTCCGACCGCCTGGGCAGCCGTCCGCTGATGGCGACCGGACTGGCCCTGCAGGCGATCGCGCTGCTCTGGATCGACCGGGTCCTCTCGCCGGGGATGGCCTATTCGGCGGTGATCATCCCCTTCATCCTCGCCGGGACCGGGATGGCGCTGGTCTTCGCGCCGGCCGCCAACGCCGTGCTCTCGGCGGTTCGCCCCCATGAGGCCGGCCAGGCCTCCGGTGCCAACAACGCCATCCGCGAGGTCGGCGGAGTATTCGGGATCGCCGTGCTGGCCGCGGTGTTCTCCCACCTCGGCGGCTACTCGAGCCCGGCCCAGTTCGTCGCCGGCCTCCAGCCCGCGGTGCTGGTCGGCAGTGGCGTGCTGGCGGTGGGCGCACTGGCCGCTCTGATGGTCCCGGGCCGCGCGCTCCGCCACCACCGGGCGGTGGAGCCGGTCCCGAGCGGAGAGCGGGAGGAGGCCGGAGCGGCGGCCTGAACGGGCGCCTGAGCGATCGGCGGGGGCGGGGTACGGGGCCACAGTCGGGCTCCGGCCCCGCCTCCATGTGACCATATTGACACGTGACTGATTAGTAACATAAAGTCACGGTCATGGACGACGACAGGGTCTTCCGGGCGCTGGCCGACCCCACCCGGCGTCACCTCCTCGACCGGCTCTTCGAGCGCGACGGCCGCACGCTCACCGAGCTCCTCGAGGGGGTGGAGATGAGCCGGTTCGGGGTCATGAAGCACCTGAGGGTCCTGGAGGGAGCGGGGATGGTCGTGACCCGGCGCGCCGGTCGCGAGAAGCTCCACTTCCTCAATGCCGTCCCGGTCCAACTGATCGCCGACCGCTGGGTCGGCAAGTACACCCGCGAGAGGGCGGCGGCGCTCGCCGACCTCAAGGCGGTGCTCGAGGAAGGAGGAGCCACCATGTCCGCGACCGCGACCAAGCCCCGGCAGCTCTACCAGGTCTTCATCAAGGCGAGCCCCGAGAAGGTCTGGGAGGCGATCACCAAGCCGGAGTTCACCACCCGCTACTTCTACGGCAGCTACGTCGAGTCCACGTTCCAGCCGAAGGCCAAGCTCACCCACTACACCGGGGACCGCTCGGCGGTGATGATCGAGGGCGAGATCATCGAGGCCGACCCGCCCCGCCGGCTGGTTCACACCTGGAACGTCCGCTACGACCCGAAGTTCGCGGGCGACGCCCCGAGCCAGGTCACCTGGGAGATCGCCTCCGAGGACGGCCGGGTCAGCAAGCTGACCGTCATCCACGAGTTCGAGACCGAGGACGAGACCTTCCGTGAGGTGGCCTCCGGCTGGAGCTGGGTGGTCAGCAACCTCAAGACCTTCCTGGAGACCGGGGAGGCGCTGCCCAGCCACGACTGACCGGCGACTCCGCAGGCCGGCGGCCACCGAACCTCGGTGACCCAAACCGGACGCCGACGACTCGACTGGGTGCCGCCGCTCCGGCGTGGAGCGGCGGCATCGCCGGCTCGCGCGGACGCGTGGCCCGGTGTGGAGAATTCGGGGGATGGTGGGGAAGCTGACCGACGCGGATGGCCAGACCGTCGACGCCACCGTCGACCTGGTGCGGCGGCGGCTGAGCGGGAAGGCGTTCTTCTGGCTCGACCTCGAGGGCCTGGATGAGGACGGCGCCACCCTTCTCCGCGACGGCTTCGGGTTCCACCCGCTGGCGGTGGAGGACGCGGAGCACTTCGGACAGCGGCCCAAGGTCGACGACTACGAGGGCTTCACCTACCTGGTCGTGCACGGGGCCCGAGCCGATGCCGGGGAGACGGTGACCACCGAGGTGCACGTCTTCCACTCGGCCAGGCACGTGGTCACCGTGAGCCGGGGTGCTACCGAGATCTTCGCGGCGGTGCGCGAGCGCCTGGGGCGGCGGCCCGCCGGCTCGACGCCGGGAGTCGCCGTCCTCTACCTGGTGGTCGACGAGCTCGTGGACAGCTACTTCCCGGTCCTCTCCCAGCTCGACGACCGCATCGACGCCCTCGAGGACGCCATCCTCAAGCAGCCCACCGAGGCCCAGCTCGGCGAGCTCTTCGACACCAAGCGGACGCTGGTGGCGCTGCGCAAGGTGGTCACCCCGCAGCGCGACATGTTTGCCCGCCTGCTCTCGGGGATGAGCATCGTGGAGGGGGCGACGCCCGAGGACGAGCGCTACTTTCGCGACCTCTACGACCACCTCATCCGCATCAGCGACCTGGTGGACTCGTACCGGGACCTGCTGACGGGCGCGATGGACACCCACCTCTCGACCGTCTCCAACCGGCTCAACGTGGTGATGAAGCAGCTCACCATCATCGCCACGGTCTTCCTGCCGCTCAGCTTCCTGACCGGGTTCTTCGGGCAGAACTTCGCGCTTCTGACCGGCCACGTGCTGACCCAGACCTGGTCGTTCTGGGTGCTCGGTGTCGGCCTCGAGCTGGTCGCGGCGGTCGCGCTCCTCTACCTCTTCCGCCGCCGGGGCTGGCTGGGTGGCCCTACCGAGTGAGCCGCGCGCATCCCGCCATGGGGTGAGCGGCGACGGCGGCCCGCGTCACGCTCTCGGCGGCTTCGGCGTCCGGGCGCGGGCCGGCACCACCCCCCGACCCCCGGATGCGGGCTCAGCCCGTGTACCCCTCGACCGTCTCCGGCGGGCGCACCGACGCATCGTCGGGGTTCAGGCCGAACTCCCGCCGCGCCTGGCGCTGCCGCAGCAGGTCCCAGCACTGGTCCAGGTGGACCTGCACGTCGCGGAGCCGGGCCCGCATCTCCTGGTCCATCCCCACGCCTCCGGCCGCGCGGGCGTACAGCGCGTCCTCCTCGCCGACCAGCCGCTCGATGTGCTGCAGGACCTCGGTGTCGTCCATGGTCGCCTCCTCCTCCCGCCGCAGGTCTCAGCGGCGGCGGGCACCCGCTTCATCCTCTCACGCGTTCCGCCCTCACGCGTTCCGCTCACCGCCTGCTTGATACCATCCTCCGCATGGCAACCCTGGGCACCTCCCAGCTCTTCGCCGGATTGCCTGAACGCGAGATCAAGGAGATCGTCGAGAAGTTCGAGGAGGTGCGCCATCCGGCGGGGTGGGAGGTCACTCCGGGGGGCGGCGCCGGGGCCGGGTTCATGGTCGTCGGTGAGGGGCAGCTCGACGTGGTGCTGGCCGATGGACGGACTCGGGAGCTGGGCCCCGGGGACGCCTTCGGCGAGATGGCACTGCTCGACAAGGGACGTCGCAGCGCCACCGTGCGCGCCCGGACCGAGGTGACCATCTACTGGCTCCCGGCCTGGGAGTTCAAGCCCCTCCTGATCGACCATCCCGAGGTCAGCTACCGGATGCTCGAGCAGCTGAGCCTCCGGCTCCGGCGCGCCGAGGGGCCCGGCTGACCCGTCCCGGGGTCCCGGGGCCGCGTCACCTCTCGACGCCCGGCACGGTCGGTTCCGGCCCGCCTGCCATCCTCTGATGACGCGGTGACGCGGCGCCCACCCCGCGGGTGAGCGACCACCACGCAGCGGGAGGAAGGTCCATGAGCACGCTGGCGCGATCCCTGCTCGACGATCTCCGGCAGACCCTGTTCCCACGCCGGGGAGCCACGCACGGCCTGCTGCCGCCGCTGCTGGTCGGGATGACCGTCATCACCGGCGTGGTCGACGCCTTCAGCTACCTGGTGCTGGGCCACGTCTTCGTGGCCAACATGACCGGCAACGTCGTCTTCCTCGGCTTCGCCCTGGCCGGGGTCGGCGGGTTCTCCGTGGTCACCTCGCTGGTCGCGGTGGGCGCCTTCATGGTGGGCGCGGCCGGCGGTGGAGTGGTCCGCGCGCACCTGGGCACGCGGGTCCAGCGGCAGCTCGCGGCGGCCACCGGGATCCAGCTGCTCCTGCTGGGAGTGGCGCTGCTGCTCTCCGCGGTGGTGGCCGGCTCGGTGCACGGCGCGCTCCGCGACGGGCTGGTGGCCATCCTCGCCGCGGCCCTCGGCATCCAGAACGCGACCGCGCGCGGGCTGGCCGTCCCCGACCTCACGACCACCGTGCTCACCCTCACCATCACCGGCATGGCGGCCGACGCCCGGGCCGCCGGCGGCAGCGGGGCCAGAGCCGGCCGCCGCCTGATCTCGGTCGCCGCCATGCTCGCCGGCGCCGTGATCGGCGCCGTGCTGATCCTCCGCGGCCAGGTGCCCGCCGCCCTGGCGGTGGCGGTCATCCTGATGGCCGCGATCGTGGCGTCGACCCGGTGGATCCCGGCGTGGGCCGCCACCTGAGGCATCGCCGCGTGAGCCGTCGCCACGCGCTTGCCCACCCGTCCCGGCCGGCAGCCGATGCGGGACTCGAAGCTGTCACCAACTCATGGTGCCGGCGAGCGCCGGCGATCCCCGGTGCCATCCTCAGCCCGCCGTGGCCGACAACGTCTGCACCAGGTGCTGGAGATGGTTTCCGGGCACGTTCAGCACCTGCCCCGCGTGCGGCGCTCCCCTCACCGCCTCCGACGCCGCGGCGCCGCCGCCGGCCCTCGCGGTTGCGCCGGGCCTGCCGGTGCCCGGCCCGCCGCCGGCTCAGGTTCCGGCGCGCCGCAGCCACCGGCTCCTCTGGCTGCTGATCTTCACGATCGTCCTGAGCTTCTCGATGGGCGTCTTCCCCATGCCCCAGCTCGGCTTCTGGGGCAACCCCGGCTGCAGCCTCCCCGGCGCCACCTGCACCCGTGTCCTCTTCATCGGCAACAGCTACACCTCGGTCAACGACCTTCCCGACACCTTCGCCGACCTGGCCTGGGCCGGCGGCCATCGAGTCCAGACCGAGGCGCTCGACGAGGGTGGATGGACGCTCCAGGAGCACCTCGCCGCCCCCGAGACGGAGACGACCCTCGCCGCCGAGCACTGGAACGCGGTCGTCCTCCAGGAGCAGAGTCAGATCCCGTCGCTGGCCATCGACCGCACCCAGATGATGTACCCGGCCGCGACCAAGCTGGTGGCGGAGGTCCGTGCTCACTCCGCCCAGCCCATCCTCTACCTCACCTTCGCCCACCAGGACGGCTGGCCGGAGGAGGGGCTCGCCGACTACCCGACCATGCAGACGGCGATCGACACCGGCTACCTGGGGATCGCCGGCCAGCTGGACGTCCCGGTGGCGCCGGTCGGGGTCGCGTGGGAGGCGGTGGTCAGCCAGGCCTCGCATCCGGCCATGTGGCAGTCGGACGGCAGCCACCCGACGGTGAGCGGAACCTACCTCGCCGCCTGCGTCTTCTACGCGACGATCTTCCGGCAGAGCCCGGTCGGGCTCGACGATGACGACGGCCTTCCCGCCGCCCAGGCCCACGACCTCCAGAGCGTGGCCGCGGCCACCGTGCTCGGTGATCCCACCGAGTGGGGCCTGCCCGCCTAGCCTCGCCGGGGCCGGCCGCGGGTCGACACCGAGGGTCGCCGCGGAGACCGCCCGCCGCGCGCGTCATCACCGCTCCGGCGGTCAGGGGCTGCCGCTGACGCCTACGGAGCGATGCCCGCCAGAGCTCGCACCGCGCGGGGCAGCCCGGAGAGGTCCGCGAGGACCGCGGCGGCGAGCGTGGGGTCGTCAGGCTCGCCCAGCCGATTGATCCAGATGGTCGGGATCCCCAGCGCGGCACAGGGGCGGATGTCGTGGTGGTGGCTCTGGGCCACATGGATCCACCGCGCCGGGGCGAGCACGTCCCGGAAGTGGTGGAAGTGGGCGGGGTCCGGCTTGTACGCGCCGACGTCCTCGGCGGTGACCACCGCGTCGAAGGGGACGGGCAGGCGCCGGCGGGTGAGCGCGATCAGATCCCGGTCGCAGTTGGTGAGCAGGGCCAGCCGCCAGCCGTCGTCGCGGCACGCCGTGAGCGCGTCCCGGACATCGGGGAAGACCGGCCAGTGCGGGAGGGTGACGGCCAGGGCGCCGGCGTCGTCCCCGTGCAGGGGCAGCGAGAGGTCGACCGCCGCCCGGCGCAACCCCTCGGTCAGGACCTCGCGATAGCGGGGTGCCGGGGTCCGTCGCTCGATCTCCAGCTCGTGGGCGAGATACGCATCGCGCACCTGGTCGCCGCGCCCCGGGAAGAGCAGCTCCCCGGTGAGAGTGAAGCCGTGCCGCCAGTCCACCAGGGTCCCGAAGCAGTCGAAGGTGAGCCAGCGGCCAGGCACGGCGCGAGGTTAGCAGGCTGTGGAGGCGGCGCCGGGGCCGGCCCAGCGAGAATGGGGTGACATGGCCACCCGCTACCTGCGCCCCGGCTGGTTCACCACCAACGTCTTCAACCGATTGGTGGCGGGGCTCACCCGCATCGGGATCAGCGTCCTGGGATCACGGATCCTGGCCGTGCGCGGCCGCAAGAGCGGCCAGTGGCGGACCACCCCGGTGAACCTGCTCACCCATGAGGGGGCCCGCTACCTGGTCTCGCCGCGGGGCGTCACCCAGTGGGTGCGCAACGTCCGCGCCGGGGGTGACGTCGAGCTGCACATCGGGCGCCGTCGCGAGCCCGTCGCCCTGGTCGAGCTCGAGGGCGACCAGAAGATCCCGGTGCTGCGCGCGTACCTCCGGCGCTGGAAGGTGGAGATCGGCGCCTTCTTCCAGGGGGTGGGGCCCGACGCGCCGGACGCCGACCTCGCCCGGATCGCCCCCGGGTACCCGGCCTTCCGGGTGGAGAGGCGCGGGCCGGTCTGAGCGCGGCGTCGGGTGGTCACCGGCGCGCGAGCCCACTTCACGAGGGGCCGAGCGCGCGCTCGGCCTCGCCGCGGGCGCACGCGCGTCGCGGGCCGGCTCGCCCGGGGCCGTCTCCGGCTCAGGCCGCCGGCACGCCGTCGGGATGGGCCGAGGGGAGCCTGGTCAGCTCGACTCCCATGTCGGCCAGGTGCAGGAGGGCGGCCCGCCGCGCCTCCTCACCGCTCAGCGCTCCCAGCCCGGGCCCCTCCAACGGCTCCGACGCCGTCGCGTCGGGGTCGATGGCGACGTCGAGGTCGAGCATCAGCGCCTCGCGCGCCGTGGTGGAGACGCACATGTGGGTGAGGAAGCCGGTGATCAGCACCTCGGAGACCTCCCGCGCCGACAGCCAGGCGCCGACCCCGGTGCCGGTGAAGGCTCCGTAGACCTCCTTCACGAACTCCGCCTCGCTGTCGGCGCCGGGGCGGGGACCGAAGCCGGGGGTGAACTCGGTACCCCACGTCCCGGGCAGGAAACGGGATCCCTCGCCGGGCCGGTTGTGGTGGCGGATCCAGGCGATCGGCCGGCCCTCGGCGCGGGCCTCCTCCACGCGCCGCCCGATGGCCGCGATCGCCTCGGCGTGGCCGGGGACCGGCATCAGGCCCTGCGGCGAGAACTCGTTCTGAGCGTCAACCACGATCAGGGCACGCATCGCCATCTCCTCAGCTCCGGGGCTCTCGACCGCTCATCCCACCGGCCAACTCCATCGGCCCGATGATGACTCTCCGGCGAGCGCCGGCATCCGCGAGCGGGGCTCGATGCATGCCGGTGCGGTGGCCGCGATTGGCCGCTCCGACCGCCGGCCACCGCTGGCCCGGCGCGGCGTGGTCACCCGTCGGGGCCGATCCGACATGCGGGGGTGCCACCGGGAAGCCGATGCCGGATGCGGGCAACCACGGCGTACCCGGCCCTGGCGACCCAGGAGAAGGGTGGGGTCAGGCACAACCAGGCGGCCACCCGCCACCACCCGCCGCACGCCTGGAGCACCTTCCCGATCGCGCGATGGCCGCGATCCAGGTGACCCGCGCCGTCGACCCACCAGGCGGCGGCGGACACGTCCCGCCCGGTCAGTCCGTACCGGGCAAGTTCCACGCGCTGCCCCGGCTCGACGTCCGCGTCCCGGAGCCTGCGCCGGGCCCACATGGCGCACGTGGTGCAGAAGCCACAGTCGCCGTCGAAGATCAGCAGGGGTCGGTTCATCGCAAAGGCCCAGCGTTCAGTCTGCCATGCGATTCAGGCACGCCAGGTTCGCTGAGCAGGCCTGCTCGGGCTAACACACAAGAAAGTGGTACCCGCTACAGGACTCGAACCTGTGACCAAGGGATTAAGAGTCCCCTGCTCTACCAACTGAGCTAAGCGGGCCCGTGCGGGGCCGGCGATCCTCGCCGCCGGCCGCCCCTCGCCGAACGATTCTACCGCCGCACGGCGCCGGCGCTCGGGGAGCCGGGGCGGCCCCCGACCACACCCCGCCACCGCTTGAGGTTCAACTCGATCAGCGAGCGGCGCTGCTGGCCCAGTCGCATCGAGATCGGCGGGCCGGCGGGATCGAGGGCCCGGAGCGGCGAGGTGGTCCGGGCCTCGATCGCCCGGCGCAGGTCGGCGGCTCCGCTCCCCGGGTAGACGGTGACCAGCCGGCCCAGGTCGTGGATCCCGAAGTGGCTGTCCCCGGCGGCCATCATCGCCCCCACCCGCTCCCGATGGGCGGCGCAGAAGTCGTCCAGCCGCTTCCAGCTCCCCGGGGCCACCGGGGCGGTGTGCCGGACCTCGATCCCGTCCAGTGCGTGGGTCTCCAGGAGCCGGCGGAGGCGCCCCTCGGTGATCGAGGCGAACCAGGTCGGCATGAAGGGGTGGGCCACCACGGCCAGGCCGCCGGCATCGTGGATCGCGTCGATCGTGTCCTCGATGGGCATGTGCATCCGGATCGCCCGGTGGATGAAGAGAGCCACCACGTGGATCCCCGGCGGGAAGGTGCAGGTCACCTCCTCGCCGGTCACCACCTCGACCCCCAGCTCGGCGCCCACCTCGGTGGCCTCCTCCAGCGGCGAGAGGGTGTCGTGATCGGTGATGCAGATCACCGAGAGCCCGATCGCGGCGGCGGCCCGCACCAGCTCCACGGCGGTGACCATGCCGTCGCTCGCCAGGGTGTGACTGTGGGCCTCGGCCGCGCTCAGCCCCTGACCCAGCTCGATGCGCTCAGGCACCCACGGTCCCGACCGCGGCCGGCGTCGCCTCCAGGATGGGCCGGGCGGTGCGGAGGACGGCGACGTGGGGTACCACCAGCCGCATCATCACCCACCACGAGCCGGCGGCGAGGATCACGCCACCGATCACGTCCACCACGTAGTGCTCACCGAGGAAGACCACGCTCACGAAGACCAGCAGCGACCAGGCGAAGAGGATCCACGAGCCGCGCGGGTACGGACGCCGGAGGGCGAGCCAGGCCAGGGTGGGGAAGGCGGCGTGCAGCGAGGGGAAGGCGGCGGTCGGGTTGGGGTTGATGAGCTGGTAGTAGGGGCTGATGGCGCTCGGCAGCGTGTGCTGCGAGCCGATCAGGTCGGTGACCCCGCTCAGCACGTGGTGCTGGGCCGCGTACCAGGGCGGCGCGGTCGGCACCAGCATGAAGAAGATGAATCCCACCATGCACATCCCGAGCAGCGCGGTCACGAAGCGCAGGTACTGGGCGCGGTCCTTGAGCCAGAGCACCAGTCCCACCAGGAGCGGGACCACGAAATGGCAGAAGTAGACGGCGGTCGCCGCCACCGCCAGCACGTGGAGGGTGGTCCCGCTCACCGCGTGCTGGAGGACCTCGGTGGGATCGTGGCCGAAGAAGAGCCACTTCTCCAGGTTCGCCAGGCTCGCCACCTGAGGGGTGATGCCGTCGTTGTGGACGATCCCACGCATCGCCTCCCAGCCCAGGAAGATGGCGATGAAGGGCACCCAGTCGCCGATGAACCGGAAGAACCTGCCGCTCAGGAGGGCGACCGGGATGAAGATCAGCAGCAGGTAGTCGGGTGAGACCGATATCCCCCGCCAGATCATGATCCCGGCGACGACGACGACATAGGCGAGCCCGATGACGACCATCGGACCGGAGCGGCGGGCCCAACCGGGCCGGCGGCTGACGCGGGCGAGGAGGCTCGCCGGCTGCGTGGGGCCGCTCTCCGAGGACATCCCGGGCAGTCTAGCCGCCGGGGGCTTCACAGGTTCTTAACGGGCTTGCCGAGGAGGGTCGGCATCCGGCTTCCCCCGCCGATCGAGGCGGCACCGCCGGCCTGCGCCGGCTCAACCCCCGGGCTGAGAGGACCATGAGAAGCGATGCCCGGGTCCGTGAGCGGATCAATTGGCCCATATACTCGAAGCCGAGATGACCGAACGGGGCCGCATCCTGGTGGTCGACGACGAGCCGTCGATCACCGACTTCATCAAGCTGGGGCTTCGCCACGAGGGGTACGAGGTGGCCACGGCCGCCGACGGCCGCCTGGGGCTGAGGGCGGTCGACGAGTTCAAGCCCGACCTGGTGATCCTCGACATCATGATGCCGAGGCTGGATGGATTCGAGCTCTGCCGGGCCATCGCCGGGGAGCCGCGGCGGGGGATCATCATCCTGAGCGCCCGGGACGAGACGTCCGATCGCATCCACGGCCTGGAGCTGGGCGCCGACGACTACCTGGTCAAGCCGTTCGAGTTCGGCGAGCTGCTGGCAAGAGTCAAGGCGGTGCTGCGCCGGCGGACTCCGGACCTCAACCGCGTGGTGGTGGTCGGCGATCTCAGCATCGACACCGCGACCCGGGAGGTCCGGGTCGGCGACCGGCCCCTCGAGCTCTCCGTCCGCGAATACGACCTCCTCCACTTCCTCGCGGTCCACGCCGACGAGGTGCTGCACCGTCAGCGCATCCTCGACGAGGTCTGGGGCTACAACTTCTTCGGTGACGAGAACAACGTCGAGGTCTACATCCGGTACCTCCGGCAGAAGCTGGGCGACACCGACCACCAGCGCATCCAGACGGTCCGGGGAGTCGGCTACCGGCTGCACGCGGTGAGCGGGGTGGCGCCGGCGTGAGGTGACCTCGTGAGCGGCTTCGGCCGGGCCCTCCGCAGTCTCCGCTGGCGGCTCACCCTCACCTACCTGGTCCTGATCGCGATCCTGCTGGCGGGGCTCGGCGCCTTCCAGTACGTCAGCCTCCGGGGCAGCCTCATCAACGCCCGTGTCGCGGCGCTGAGCGGCGACCTGCTGGCTGCCCGGAAGCTCTATGCGAGCGGTGACCTCTCGTCGGCCACCACGGCCGACAGGGTGCGCACCCTCGGCACCCTGATCCGCTCCGCCTCGGGGCAGTCCGTGACCGTCGCCCTGCTCGGCCCGCGTGGAGTCCTCCGGGTCGTGATCCCCGCCGGCACCACCCCCCCGGAGCTCGGGCCGCTGGTGTTCGCGTCCATCCTCGCCGACGGCACCCCGAGCCACCAGATCGTCGGCTCCGACCTGGTGGCGGGATTCCCCGTGGGGGTCGACGACCCCGCGCTGGCCCGCACCACCGCGGTCGTCGAGGTCTCGGAGCCGATGGCCCCGATCGACAGCATCCTCTCCGGTGACCTCACCGGGCTGGCCGTGGGAGGGGGGGTGCTGCTGCTCCTCGTCCTGCTGATCGGGCTCCTCCTCACCAGCAGCGCGCTCCGCCCGCTGCGGCGGCTCACCGTCACCGCCGGCGAGCTGGCCAGTGGCGACCTGCGGGCGCGCAGCCGGCTCTTCCCGCGCGACGACGAGGTGGGCCAGCTGGCGGGCGCCTTCGACCATATGGCGGATCGGATCGAGGTGGCGTTCGCGGTGCAGCAGGACTCCGAGAACCGGGCCCGGCGCTTCATCGCCGACGCATCCCACGAGCTGCGGACGCCGGTCACCGCCCTCTCCGGGTACATCGAGGTGCTCCGCCGTGGTGCCGCGCAGAGCCCGGAGGCGCTGGACGCCGCCCTGGGCATGATGTCGCGCGAGGCGGACCGGCTGCGGGTGCTCGTCCTCGATCTGCTCACCCTCGCCCGGCTGGACTCGCACCCGCAGCAGCCGGAGGACTTCGACCTGGTGGCGGGGGTGGGGAGGCTCCTCGACGAGGGCGTGCCCGGGATGCCGGCGCGCGTGGACCGCGACCTGCCCGGGACGCCGGTGATGGTCCACGGCGACCGCGGCGCCATCGCCACCGTCGTCCGCAACCTGCTGACCAACGCTTGCAAGTACGCACCGGGCGCTCGCCAGGTCTGGTCGGTGAGGGTCGACGGCCGGCGGGCGCGGGTCGACGCGCACGACGACGGGCCGGGGATCCCGGCGAGCGACCTGCCCCACGTCTTCGAGCGCTTCTACCGCGGGGAGAAGACGCGGAGCCGCGAGGAGGGGGGGAGCGGGCTCGGGCTCTCCATCGTGCTGGGCCTGGTGCGCGCGCAGGGCGGCGACGTCGCCATCGCCAGCGCCGAGGGGGCGGGGACCACGGTGACCTTCTGGCTGCCGCTGGCGGCAGCCGGCCCGGGGCGCTGAGCCTAGGCGACCGGGATGGCCCGGATCTGAAAGACGGGCTTGGGCGGCAGCGGGGTGTCGACCAGCGCGTCCGCGAAGGTCTCGCTGCAGCTGCTCTCCGCCTCCGCCTGGGTGGCGAGGAGCGTGCCTCCCAGACCACCGCCGGGCAGCACGCACTCGTAGCCGGCCGAGCCGTCGCCCCCGACCCAGCCGACGAAGGCCGTCACGCTCACATCCTGTTCGGCTGTGACCGTGGCCCCGGCCGCCGGGATGCTGCCCTCGCCGCTGATCTGGGTGTAGTAGTGGGTCACGCAACTCCCCGAGCTGAGCGCCGGCACGTCCTCGGTGGTCCCGTCGCCGAAGTTCCAGTGCAGCGAGTCCGAGGGCGCCACCAGGAGGTAGTAGGAGTAGACGATCGAGACACCCTGGGCGTCGGGCGCACCCATCAGGTCGTCGATGACCGGGGCCACGTCAGCGCCCTGGGGCTGCGGAGCCACCCAGAAGCACGTGGGGGCGAACACCAGGTAGTTGTCCGGAGCGTCGGTCTCGACCTCGCCGGCGGCGACGGTGAGCTGCGCGAGGGCCTGGGCCGCGGTCGCCGGCACGGTGAAGGGCGCGGCGGGCGGGGTGCCGGGGCCGGGATCCTGCGCCGGCACGGTGGTCGCGGTCACGGTGACCACCCCGGGGTCGTGGCAGAGGCCATTCACCCAGGTGCCCGGAGTGGTCGGATCGGAGGTCACCTTCACATCCACGACGTCGTCATCGATGCCGGAGAAGACGAACAGCCCGTTGGCGAGGCCCCTGCCCAGCAGGTACGCCGGCGGGGCAGGAGGGTAGGGCGACAGCGACCCGGTCCAGTTGCCCCCGGGGACCGGCGTCGAGTCACTGCCGGAGTAGAAGACGTTGGTGTCGGTGGCGAACTCCCCGCCGGTGGTGCCGCTCCAGAACGCGATCGGGAAGGCCTCCAGCCGGCCCGCCCCGCCTCCCGGAGTGATCTCGATCGATTGACCGATGAGCTGCGCCTCCTCCCACCCGGTGGCGACAGTGCAGGCGCCACTCAGGACGCTGGCCGGAGTGCCCTTGCCGGTGCTTCCGTTGCGGCCGTCCGTGCCGGTGCCCGGGCAGTAGAGGGTGAGGTCGCCGGTCGCCGTGAGGCTGGCGGAGCTCGGCCGCAGGATGGTCAGCCCCGCGCTGGTCTGACAGCCAGCTCCGCCCGAGCCGCCGCTGTTCCCATCCCCGGCCGCAAGTGCCGTGGCTCCTAGCATTGACCACACGGCGGCTCCCGCAAGGAGTAAGAGCGCCGAGGCGCGCACGTTCACACTCCACTCTCCTGGAGAAGAGCCGCCGCCGCGGCGTTCGTCCCCGGGTCGATGGAAGCCTGAGTCAGGAGATACTGCCCCAATGCAGGCGCGCTCTCAGTCTCAGTCACTTCCAACTCGAGGTACTCCTGACCGGCATTGATGGTGTATTGGTGGACTACCTGACCGGTCGCAGAGGTCCACGTCGTCGTGCAGGGGCCCTTCCAGGCCAGGGCGTACGCGACGCCAGCTGTGGTGACGCTGGCTCCCGTGAAATCCGACATGTCGCTGGCGCTGACATCCACCGCGAAGACCTTGGTGGGGTACTCACAGGCGGGGCTGTCATCGACCACCTTGCCGCCGGCCTCGATAAACGCAATCGCATCGCTGCCCCCTGGAAGAAGAAAGCGCATGAAGTCGTATTGACCGTGCTGTCCAGCCCACTCCCACAGGGCCCAATGGCTGCTGTCGAGCTGTACCCAGGAGGCGAGCGCCGCGTCACTCAGTTCGCCGTTGGTTAGGTTCCTCGTCTCAACCTGAAGCGGATTTGGCGTGATCTCAGAGCATGCCGGAACCATCGTTGCGTACATCTGAAGCCAGGCTTGCTCGACCTGCGACAGGTTGGGCACATTGAGCTGGCCGCTGGCGAGGGCCGCCGCCGCTCCCGGGATTGTGGTGTCCTGGACCCCGCAGTACGACGGCAGGAGGCTGGTCGGGGTTGAGATGGCTGTAACGGTCGGGACCTTTCCCGGCGACTTCTCGGTTGAAGTCATCGGGGAGACCGCACCGCAGGCTGAGAGCATCCCTGCCACGGCGGTAGTCACCGCGAGACCGCACGCAGCTTCCTTGGCAGCCCAGCGGAACCTCTGCGTGCGTGGGGGTGCGGTCCGAGTGCCCATGGTCCCTCCTTCCCAAAGAAACCCCAGGTTGCGGCGGCGCAGCATACAGGCAACCGCTCCCGGTTTGCCAGGGCGCCAACTGGGTGCTCGCCCGCGGGGAGATCACGGCCCCTAACTGCTTGGCTGCGGCGATCTCCAAGTTGTCGGTTGGCCACGCCATGGCCGGACCCTAGCTGGCTATGGTGGACATTGGGCGGACGTTTCCTGGTTGGCTCTGCGAACCCTGCTGTCAAACGATCTCAAACTGCTCCGGCTTGAGGACGACATTCGCGTAGCTGAGGCCCCCCACCAGCCGATCATCTGGGACCTCGAGATCGACGGCATATCCTTCCTCTGGTTGAGAATAGGCCTCGACTACGCATCCCTCGCTTCCGGCCCTGATCAGTCGATTCCGGCGGAATCCCTCTTGAACGTCGACTAGGGTGCGGATGCGGTCATGGATGTTCGCTTTCAAGTTACCTGTGCACCTCCACGTAGTTAGTTATGAGGCGGGGAGTCGCCAGACCGTTGTCGTATTGCCAGATCGTGACGAGGGTCCCCGCGCGGCCGGTTGGACCCTTCAGAAGAACGGCAACTTCCACGCGTTGACCGTAGCTCGTAATGCCTTGGGGAGTGGCTGGGGCGGTCGGCAATTGAGACCTCAGCTGCCCGATCACATCTTTGGCGGCTGCCTCCCGCGAGCTTGGATCGCGAACCGAGTAGCCGATCTGCTCGAAGGCCATCCACTTTCCGCCGCTACTCTGACTGTCGGGATCCATCGAGTAGTCGGTAAGCTTCTCGAGCGAGACCTGAGCATTTGCGGCGTCTGCCAGCGTGCCATCTGGCGTGACACCAGTGAATCCCTGGCCGTCGGGCCCGTTCCCCGCGGGCAGCGCGGGCCTATCCCCGCTATCCAACCCCGAGCCCGGGCCGAGCCCCCCTCCGCCACCGTGCCACAGGCCACCGTCAACCTCCGAGAGCGCCCCATTGAGCGCGCTGCTCGCCGCCTCACCGACGTCGAAGACGGGCACGACGTCGTCGCCCGTCCGGTCGAATGCGGGGTCACAGCGATCCAGCAGGTCGGCGCCGAACTGGCTGAGGGCGTCGGAGCCGAAGCCGCTCACGGCACCCCCCAGAGCCAGCTCCCCGAGGCCGGCGAGCGAGATGCCGGTGGCGACCTCCAGCCCCTCTCCGGCTGCCACCTCGGCCGCGTCGGTCACGGGGTCAGCGCCTCCCTGGGCGGCGTTCAGAACGCTGAGTGCGGCCATCAGGCCGAGCTGGATCCAGTGCTCGTTCTGGGCGTGCTCCAGCTTGTCGGCGTAGTCGCGCAGCTCCCGGGAGAAGGCGGCGAGGTTGGCGGCCAACACACCGAGCACCGTCGAGGGAGAGCTCCGGGTGCGGGCCGTCCACGCGCCGCGGAAGGCGGTGGCGGCCGTCCCCGTCCAGGACTGGGTGAGGGCGATGACGGCGTCGTCGAGGGCGAGGGTTGCGCCCCGGTACTCCGCCGCGAGCGTGTCGACCATCCCGGCGATCTGGCGGATGCGCCCCGGGTCGCCGGCAGGACCGCTGAGAAAGCCGCCGACGTCGCCGAGGACGTCGCCCGCACCGGTCAGCAGGAAGGTGGACTGGACGCCCCCCGATGACATGGGCCGAAGCTAGGGGCTGCGACCGGACACCCCCCGGACAATCCTCCGGAGCATGCTCGCGCTCCCCGACCGGCCGAGGCGAGGCGCGCGGGGCCTCCCTCGGAGCAACCGCGGCTCCCTGCCGTTACGGGGCGAGCCGCTCCCTCACCCAGGCGGCACCGGCCCGGCGAAACCGAATGCGGTCATGGAGCCGGTCCTCGCGCCCCTGCCAGAACTCGAAGGTCTCCGGCACCACCCGATAGCCGACCCACTCCGGGGGCCGGGGGATGGCGTCGTCGTCGGGAAAGCGGCGCCTGGCCTCCGCCCAGCGACGCTCCAGATCGTCCCGCCCCGCGACCACCTGGCTCTGCGGGGACGCCCACGCAGAGAGCCGTCCGCCCGCCGGGCGGCCTCGGAAATGGCGGTCGGAGAGCTCGTCCGGGAGCAGTTCCGCGCGTCCCTCGACGCGCACCTGGCGGTGGATTGGCCGGGTCCAATGCAGCACCAGAGCGACCTCCGGCGTGGCCTCCATCTCCACGCCCTTGCGGCTCAGCCGGTGCGTGTGGAAGACGAGCCCCTCGTGGTCCGCGCCGCGCAGCAGGACGATGCGCACGGAGGGCGCACCCGCCGGCGACACGGTTGCCAGGGCAATCGCGCCGGCCGCCTCGTCCCCGGCCTCGCGCGCCAGCGCCAGCCATGCCAGCAGCGCGGCGAACGGGTCGTCACCGAGGTCCGCGGCGCGGAGCGGTGGATGGTCGTCCGAGAGGTCGCGCGGCATCCCGGTTCGCCCGCGGCCCGCTACGGGGGGCCGTCCACGTAGTAGTGGCGGCGCCACCTGACGAACAGGCCCGCCACCAGCAGGACGAATGCCAGCTCGAAGACCAGCGGTGTCGGGAAGTGGAAGACCGCCCCCGCGACCTGGGCGATCAGGGGGGCCGGGGCGCTCGGGGTGGCCTTGGGCTTGGGCACGATGCCCTGGCCGGTCGCGGGCGGCAGGGTGCCGCCCGACGCCGGCAGCGTGGTGAGAGCTCCGGACGCGGTGGTCAGGACCGGGGGCGAGGGTGCGGTGGTGTCCACCTCGCGGTAGATCGCGGCACTGCCCTGGTCGGGATCGAGCGCCGCGATCACGGTGGCGTAGGGCTCGCCGGTCGCCACCGCGACGCTCTCCACCTCCTGTCGCGCCGGCTCTCCCGCGGCGTGGTCGGTCGGCAGACCCTGGTTGGCGGCGCTGAAGCTCTGACCGCCGTCGGTCGACCGGAAGAGACCGCCCCCACTGCTCCCGCCGGCGTCGGCGCCGGCGTAGACGAGGTTGGGGTCGAGGGGGCTGAAGGTCGCGTCCGTCAGGGAGGTCCCCTGGGGGAGCCCGGTGGAGGCCGTCCAGGTCGTGCCCCCGTCCCCGGATCGGTACGTCCCCTTGGCGGTGGTCACCAGGACCGGGTTGTCGGCGACCGCCTGCGACGTCGGTCCGATGCTGATCGAGCTCACCAGATCGCCCGAGGAGAGCCCCTGGCTGATCGGCTGCCACTCTCCGTCGGTCGGATTGCGCCGGTAGAGGAAGGCGCCTCCGGTGTTCGGGTAGTCGACCCCGGCGTAGAAGACCGGCCCGGATGCCCCCACCACCCCTGCAATCGCGCTGACGCCGTCACCGGTCAGCCCGCCCGGGTACCAGGTCGTGCCATTGGCGGAGAGGGCAACCCCATCGTCGGTGGCCGCCGCCAGCCCGCCCGGGGTCACCGCGATGTCCCTGACATCCAGGTTGGGAAGCCCCGAGGAGTCGTCCGTCCAGGTGGTGCCCTGGTCGGCGGAGGTCCGGATGCCGCCGCCGGCGAGACCGGCGTACAGGACGTCCCCGCTGCCGATCGAGGGCTGGAAGGCGACCGCCCAGACCCGCGTCCCATGGAGCCCGGCGGCCGACCAGGTGTTGCCGCCGTCCGAGCTCAGGTACACCCCGTTGTCGGTGGCGGCCGCGGCGGCCTGGGGGTTGTCCGGTGCGAAGGCCACCTGCCAGATCTCGCCGCCGCCCAGCCCCGCGAGGCTCCCCGCAGGTGCCCACGCCGCGGCCCCGACCGAGGTCGAGAGGGCGCCGCAGAGAGCGAGGACGGCGGCCACGCCCGCCACCACGGGGGCCGCGAGCCGCCGCGGCCACAGCCGGTGACGTGTGGGGGTCATGTTCCTGGTGACGGTGGCGATCCGAATGGTGTCCAAGGGCGGGCGAATGAGGGTGGCGCAGGGTGGGGTCCCCGCCCCGACCGGTCGCGGCGGCCGGCGAGCCGGGCCAGGATAACTCAGACCATCGGGCGCCGGACCAGGGTGTGCTCGCGGTCGGGCCCCACCGAGACCACGTCCACGGGGGCCTCGCCCAGCTCGCCCAGGCGCTCGACGTACCGCTGGCAGGCGGCCGGCAGGTCCTCGAAGCGCCGGCAGTCGCGGGTGGACCGCATCCAGCCCGGCAGCTCCTCGTAGACGGGCTCGGCGTGCTTGAGGTGGGAGATGTTGGACATCGGGTGGTCCCACTCCTCGCCCTTGCTCCGGTAGCCGGTCGCGATCCTGAGGGTATCGATCTGATCGAGGACGTCCACCTTGGTGATCGCCATCGAGTCGATGCCGTTGGTGTTGACCGCGTAGCGCGCCACCGCGGCGTCGAACCAGCCGACGCGGCGGGCCCGGCCGGTGACCGTGCCGAACTCGGAGCCCACCTCCCGGATCAGCTCCCCGAGGTCGCCCTCCAGCTCGGTGGGGAAGGGGCCGTAGCCGACCCTGGTCGTGTAGGCCTTGAACACGCCGATGGTCCGGGTCACCTTGGACGGCGGGATCCCGCTGCCGGTGAGCGCCCCGCCGGCGGTCGGCGCCGAGGAGGTCACGTAGGGATAGGTGCCCAGGTCGAGGTCGAGCATGGCCCCCTGGGCCCCCTCGCAGAGGATCCGCCGGTCATCCCGGAGAGCGCCCTGGATGATCGGGTAGATGTCCCTGATGTAGGGCTCCAGCCGCTCCGCGTAGCCGAGGTACTCATCGAGGATGGTCCGCTCGTCGAACGGCTCGTGGTCGTACAGCCGGGTCAGCGACTCGTTCTTCAGGCGCAGGACGAATCTCAGCTTCTTCTCCAGGAAGGCCGGCTTGCTGAGGTCGCCGACCCGGAAGCCGACCCGGCGCACCTTGTCCTCGTAGGCGGGCCCGATGCCGCGGTGGGTGGTGCCGAGACGGTCGTCGCCTCGCTGATGCTCCCCGAGCCGGTCGAACACGGGGTGGTAGGGCATCACCATGTGGGCCCGGTCGCTGATCACCAGGTTCCCGGTGCTCACCCCGTGGCTGTGCAGCTCGTCGAGCTCGGCGAGGAACGACTTCGGGTTGACCACCATCCCGTGGCCGATGACGCAGGTGGTGGTCGGCGAGAGGATGCCGCTTGGGATCAGCCGGAACTTGAAGGTCTCGCCGTCCACCACCACGGTGTGGCCGGCGTTGTCGCCCCCCTGGGAGCGCACCACCATGTCGACGGAGCCGGCGAGCAGGTCGATGACCTTGCCCTTGCCCTCGTCACCCCACTGGCCGCCGATGAGGATGGTGACGCTGATGACCGGACCCTCCAGACCCGCGGATCGCGCACGCGCAGGTTATCCGGTCGAGCCTCGCACCGGGGTCGGCTCGCCGGCGGCCGGCCTCACCGAGAACGCGGGTGACCCGTCTCAGTCGTTTGAACCACCCGGTAGTTGGGGGGCGGTTCGACCTGTTTTGGGGATGGGAGTCGCCGGTTCGGAAAGGCTATCGTCAAGAGGCCCAATCCGATGCTAGCGGCCGGTCTCGGGGGACCCGGGTGCGCCCGCGAGCGGGCTGATGTCCAGCGTGTTGGGCGAGCCAGCGGATGACTGATGCCCTGGCGCCGAGTGGAGGGTTTGAGACCATGGGTCGAGGCAGGATTCTCGGGTTTGCCGGTGCGCTCACCGTCGTCATCGGCGCGTACTTGGGCACGGCTCTCCCGGCAGCGGCCACGGGGCCGTCGTTCAACTCCATCGTGATCTCCAGCCGGCCCGTGAACGGTTCTCTCGCGAACGGCACCACGTGGACGTACTGCGTGCAGGCGGAGGAGGCTGGCACCGCCGTTTCGGGAGCCACGGTCTACCTGAGCTTCGACGACCCCTCCGTCGCGAGCCCCGCCTACGGCACCGACGTTCCACCCGGGGACACTTCCGGACCGGACGGCACCACCGGCGGCTCCGCGGCCGTCGGCGTCACCCCTCTGTCGGCCACCCCCACCGCCTTCACGACTCCCACCTCGTCCTGCACGTCGGGAACGGGGGCGATCCTTCCCGATGCCATCGACGTCACCTACACCTCCCCCGATATCGCCGGCTCCACCAACGCCGGCGCCCCGTACCCCGTGTGGGGCGGGCGCGACTGGATCGCCGGCCAGGACAACCCCACCCCCACCATCCCCACGGCCATCGCGCAATACGAGTTCTCGCCGGTGACCAGCTACAGCTTCAGCACCGGCGCGACCATCGCCGCGAACGCCACCCTGACCACGGGCCAGCAGGTCGACTTCACCGTGCAGGCGAACGACGGTGGGGGCCCGGTGGCGGACGCGTCAGTCCTGCTCTGGCTGTCGAGCGCCGCGTCGCCGGGCGGGACGGTGACCGCGGTCGGGGGCGCACCCCCGAGCGGCACCTTCTGCACCATGGGTGCCCCCGCCACCCTCACCTCGCAATCCCCGTCGGTGTCGGCGGTCCGCTGCATCACCAACATGAGCGGCCAGGTGAGCCTCGTCTACACCGCGTCGTCGGCGACGACCACGGTGGGAATCGACGACGTCACCGCCCAGAGCCACCCCACCCATGCCTTCAGCGCCTCCACCTCGTACGGCTACCAGGCGGCCGGCGCGTACACGCCGCTGAAGCCCTTCCGGCTCTGTGACACCCGGAGCGCCGCCTCGGTCGGCTACACCACCGAGTGCACCGCGCACGGTGCCCTCGCCGCCGGCTCGACCATGACCTTCGCG